>Ga0105240_10004249_pt1 | contig 21895 bp, 13 predicted proteins | sample KBSC54metaG_FD_80426 | JGI IMG/M metagenome (GOLD analysis project Ga0105240, IMG submission 80426) | Corn rhizosphere microbial communities from Kellogg Biological Station, Michigan, USA - KBS C5-4 metaG | ecosystem: Host-associated > Plants > Roots > Rhizosphere > Soil | place: Michigan, USA... | reverse complement strand
GCCATGATCGAGCGCTATCGCGCGGAAGTCACCGACACGTCGCTGCGGCGCGTCCAGGACGCCGAGCTGCATCGCGCGCTCGGCGATATCGCGCTGGCCGATGGCAAGCCGCGGGATGCGCTGACGGAGTTTCGCCGCGGCGACGTGGGGTACGATGGCGCGCCTGTAGATGAATGCGCGCCCTGTCTGGCATTCGACCTGGCGCGTGCCTACGACGCGGCGGGAAACGCGGACTCAGCCGCCGTGTATTTCGAGAAGTATCTCGCGACGCCCGCGTGGTTCAAGGCCGACCCGGGAATGGATCCGCTTCGCGTGCCGGCCATTCGCGAGCGGCTGGGGCAGTTGTACGAGTCGATGGGGAAAACCGACAAGGCGGCGGAGAACTATCGCGCGTTCATCCAGCTCTGGAAGAATGCCGACCCCGAACTGCAGCCGCGTGTGGCCGACGCACGGCGGCGTCTGGCGCGATTGACACCGGCGGAGAAGGGCAGCCGATGATGTGAGCATGGCGCCGGGCCGGGCACGAGTGTTACCAGTTCGATGGCTGTTCGGCCGCATTGCCACTGGGTTGCACCGTCTGCATACTGCCGCGTATTCCGATACACCGTCGTTCCGCGGCCATCACGTCATCCAGCTACCCCTCCTCATGTCCCGGCATCGCACCAATCGCTCACCGTTCACCCGGCGCGCCGTTCACGCGCTCGCGCTCTCGTGCGCGGCAGCCGCCATCGTGCTCGTTCCGTCATCGCGGCCCGTCGTCGCGCAGTCGTCCGCGCCCAGGGCCGCACCAATCTTCGTCAACGGCATGGCCCAGGTCGTCCCCGCCTTCGATGACTCCACGATCTGGATCCGCCAGGATCTCTGGGTGGAAACCAACCTCGACAGCGATCACGACGGCAAGCCCGATCGCGTGCACGTGGACGTCACGCGCCCGCGCCAGACCGGGACCGAGGGGCTCAAGGTTCCCGTCATCTACGGCTCCAGCCCGTACTATGCCGGCGTCGCGCAGCATCAGGTCAATTGGGATGTGAAGGTCGAGCTGGGCGCCACGCCGCCGCCGCGCGGACTCATGCTGTCGGCCCCCTATGAAGGCGAACGCACGCGCATCTCCAGCGAGTTCGTCGATCAGTGGGTGCCGCGCGGATTCGCCGTCGTCCACTCCGAGGCGCTGGGTACGGGACGCTCCGAGGGGTGTCCCACCGTGGGCGGCGTCAACGAGCGCATGCCCATGAAATTCGTCATCGACTGGCTCAACGGACGCGCGAAGGGATTCACCACCGAGACGGGCAACGTCGAAGTCAGCGCGACGTCGTGGTCCACGGGCAAGGTCGGCATGATGGGCACGTCCTACGAGGGCACGCTGCCGCTCGCCGCGGCCACCACGGGCGTCGCCGGACTCGAAGTGGTAATCCCGGTCTCGCCCAATACGTCGTACTACCACTATTACCGCTCCAACGGGCTGGTGCGTTCGCCCGGCGGCTACCTCGGCGAAGATGTCGACGTGCTGTACGACTTTATTGCGAGTGGCGACACGGCCATGCGCGCCACGTGCCAGCGCATCTGGGAGCATGGCATTTTCGCTGGCCCCAAGGGACAGGATCGCGCGTCGGGCGACTACAACGACTTCTGGGCCGAGCGCGATCTGCTGCCGTATGTGAAGAACATCAAGGCGGCGGTGCTGCTCGCGCACGGCTTCAACGACTACAACGTGGTGCCCGAGCACAGCGTGCGCATCTACAACGAGATGAAGAAGGATGGTCTGCCGGTCTCCATCTACCTGCATCAGGGTGGCCACGGCGGCAATCCGCCGGCGGACATGGTGAATCGCTGGTTTACGCACTACCTGTACGGCGTCGCGAATGGTGTCGAGAAGGACGCGCCCGTGTGGATCGTGCAGGACGCGGCATCGCAGAAGCCGGGCGCGGTGGCTCCGGTAGTGACGGCGTCGGCAGCGCAGGGGCCGCGCCCGCGACGGAGACGCGCTCCGGCCGGGCCGCCCACGCCGTTCGCCTCGTTCCCCGTACCCGGTACGGTGATGGTGGCGCTGCATCCGGTGGCGGGCGGCAATGGCGTGGCGCGTCTCTCGTTCGCACCCACCGCGAGCGGCGCGGATACGCTCACGGACGACGTCACGCTCAGCGGGAGCGTGGATGCCGGCGCCGACCATTCTCAGAACCGGCTCATCTACGCCACACCCGAGTTCAGCGATACGGTGCACATCTCCGGTACGCCGCGTGTGACGCTGCGCATCGCGTCGAGCAAGCCGGCGGCGAATCTGAGCGTATGGCTCGTCATGCTCCCCTATGACTCGGCACACGTTGGCTCGCAGAGTCACGCGGGGCTCATCACGCGCGGCTGGGCGGACATCGAGAACTGGCGTTCACTCACCAGGGGCGGCAACTACGACTCCGAGCTCAAGGGCGAACCGCTCGTGCCGGGCAGGTTCTACGATCTCACATTCGATCTGGAGCCCGACGACGAATTCGTGCCGCCGGGGAAGCGGCTCGCGGTGATGATCATGTCGAGCGACCGTGAGTTCACGCTCTGGCCGAATCCGGGAACGCAGCTCACCGTGGATCTGGCGCATTCGTCGTTCTCGATTCCGATCGTTGGCGGACGCGCGGCGCTCGGTTCGGCGGGGATGCGGTAGGCGCGGTCGAGCAGGATGGCGTCAGGGCCGCGCGTCCGAACGGCCCTGCTCATCTGGTATATGAATCCGCTGTTTTCCTGAAATCCACCGTTCGCCATACGGAGCGACACATGCATTTCAAATTCCTGTCCGAGGTGGGCCAGCACTACAGCACCGAGACGACCACGCACATCATGCAAACGCCCATGTCGAGCCTGCGCGAGACGGCATTGCGCGGCCTTGCCGCCGGGCTGCTGAGGGCCAAAACGCGGTATGAAAAGAATCTCCACGATAGCGGTCTTCACGGAAAGTCCGTCAATCTGAAGATTCAGGCCAGGGCTGCCGCGTACCTGGGTGCGGCGGGCAACACGACAACCGTAACGGCCGCGGAGATGGCGGAGTCGGAGGCTGCATACAAGAACCTGTTGAAGCACTTTCAGAATCAGGGTGGTGTGCTGAACAGGGACGGGACACTCAATTGGGGGGCGTCCGACCAGCTCGTGGTGTACGACTCGACGGCGGCGAGCCAGAACCTGACGAGGGTGCGCATTGAGGGTGGCATCATGTACACGGACGATGCGCATCTTCACAAGTTCGACACGTCACAGCTCAGCACATATTTCAGCAAGTTGGGGTTCGCGATTTATGTCATGAGCGAAGAAGGCAACCTGCATTCCGCCAATCATGCCATTGGCTACAAGCACCACAGCTCGTTGCTGGCGGCGGCCAATGCGGCTGGCGCCGGTGAAATGAAGGTGGTGGATGGCCGGTTGAAGTGGATTTCCAATAAGAGCGGTCACTACGCGCCGAGTCTCCCGCACTTCATTCAGACGCTGCACCTGTTGCAGAAGAAGGGCGTGGATTTCGCGGCTGTGGGGCTGCAGTTTCATTCCAGTGCCGGGAAAGTCGATTATGCCACGGTGGCCGATTTTCTCGCTACGCTGAAGGCCGAGGACGACTACTACCACGCGAAGATGATTGCCTATATCAACAGCTACCCGTACGGGCAGATTGACATGCTGGTGCAGGGAAATGGGTGGCGGTTCCCCAGCAGCCACGAGTACAACGACCTGAACATGAAAGGCCTCGTCAACACGGCCACGGGTGCCGTCGTGCAACACAAGATGGTTTGTCAGTTCTTCAAGCTCCGGGGGATGGCCTGCAATCCCGTCGTCAACACCAAACTCCTGCAGAAGGGCGCGGGGCGTTAGTCGCGTGGCGCGCACGCTCTCGTCGCAATGGACATTCGCCTACAAGTACATCTTCCCGATCTTCTACGTGTGGCTGGCGGTGAAGCTGGTGGGCCTGTGGCGACATGCGTCCACGACAGTGGCGAATGCGGCCACGCATCACGCATCGCCGAATCCTAGCTGGCTGCTGTTTCCACTTATGCTGATCGTGATGCTCGCGGCTGCCTGGCACACGATGCGATACGTGATGGTGCGCCTGGACGACGACGGCGTCCTTGTGGTGTCGGGCTACTTCGGCAGGGAGTGGCGTGTGCCGGGGAATCTCATCACCGACGTCAGGCAGAATCGGTGGCTCAAGCTTCGCCCCATCACGGTGCGACTGCGATCGGACGTTGGCTGTGGTACACGTTTCACCTTCACCCCGCCATATCGCATGTTCCGCCAGTGGACCTTCTGGAAGGAGGATCCGGAAGTAGCTGAGCTGCGTGACATGATGGAGGGCAGCTCGGCGGGCTGGCGATCGCGGCTGGTACCGGGGGGCGCTGTCGAAGACGCGACCTGAGAGCCCCTTCTCAGCTGAGGCCGCTACATGGGGCTTGGCGAAACGCTCGCGCGCCGCTCACTTTCACACAGCGCACGCTTCCATTGGGGATCCATCGCCACCCTCAGACCGGACCTCACCATGCACGGTCAATTCGTGTGGTACGAGCTCACCACGCCCGACGTCGACGCAGCGCGGAAATTCTATTCCCCCATCACCGGATGGGGCACGCAGCGATTCGACCAGGACTACACCATGTGGACCAGTGGCGGCGTGCCGATCGGGGGCGTCTTTCGACTTGGTGAGGAGCAGCGGCAGCAAGGCATTCCACCAAACTGGATGCCGTACGTCGAGTCCCACGACGTGGATGAGACGGCTCGACTGGCCGCGTCGCTCGGAGGCATGGTGGTCCACGGACCCGCCGACGTTCCCGGAACCGGACGATTCGCCGTGCTGCAGGACCCGCAGGGGGCAACCTTCGGCGTCTATCGCGCGAACGGTGCGTCACAGAGTTGGGACGGCACGCCGACCGTCGGTCGCATGTCGTGGCACGAACTCATGACCACGGATTGGCGGAAGGCGTTTGACTTCTACCGCCGGCTCTTCGGCTGGGAGGACATGCAGCAGATGGACATGGGCGGCGGCAACATGTACACCATCTTCGGCAAGGAGAAAATGTTCGGCGGCATGTTCACGGCCACTGGGGACATGGCGGGGATGCATCCGTTCTGGCTCTGCTACGTCCACGTGAAGAACGTGGACGCGGCGGTTGCAACCGCAATCAGGGGAGGCGGAAGGCTGCACCGCGGACCGATGGAAATCCCCGGAGGCGTCATCGCGATCCTGGGCGATCCGGAGGGAGCGGGCTTCGCTGTGCATCATGTGTCGGCGGCCGTCGCCGCACCCGGTGCCGCGCCCAAGGCGAAGACCGCGGCGGTGGCGAAGAAAAAGTCGCCGGTGAAGAAGCGTGTGGTGGCGAAGAAGAAGTCGCCGGTGAAGAAGCGCGTGGTGGCGAAGAAAAAGCCGGCAGCCAGGAAGAAATCCGCGCCCCGAATGACGTCCGCGCCGAAGGCGAAACGCAGCTCGTCTGCTGGTGCCCGGAGGAAGTCCGCATCGCGAACGAAAGCAGCGGCGAAGAAAGCAGGCCGGAAACGAGCGGCGAAGCGGGCACGCAGTCGCGCCTGATCTGCGCGTTCGCGAGCGCTAGAGGCGCCCCTCGACGTAGAAGTCCACGTGCACACCGTGGCCCGGATGTATTCCCCGGGCCACGTCGAAGTGCAGCAGCCCATCCAGGAATGACGCGCCCACGCCGGCTCCGCTCATGATCTGCCGCCCCGGGGTGAGCCAGCGCGCGCGCGGGCCGGCCCAGCCGAGGTCCACGAACGCCGTAGGCCGAACGACGGGAAGTCCGTAGCCCACATCTGCGTGCGCGAGCCAGTACGAGTCGCCCGACTGCGTACCCGCGCTCTGCCCCCGCACCGTGCGCACGCCGCCGAGGTACCAGAGGCGCTGCGCCGGCACATCGCCCACGCTGCTCCCCGCACCGGCGGTGAGCGCCGTGCTGAGATGCGTTCCGAAGCCGCGCGCGAGTGTCATGTCGAGCGCGCCGCGCGCGTAGTCGAACGTTCCGGTGGCACCCTCGGCGCGCGTGTCGAAGGCGAAGCGCCATCCCTGCGGGTCCACGCCGTACGCATCACGCACGGTCAGCGACACGCCGTAGGCGCTGGCCGGTGCGGCCCGCAGATTCGGCGTGAACCTGTCGTCATGCAGCACGTTGGGAATGGAGAAATTCGTTCCCAGCGGGGCATTCGACTGTCGCTCGGCAAACACGCGCCACGAGAGCGCGAAGTCGGCTGCGCTCGCGGAGCCGCCGCTCAGCTCCGCGCCCCAGCTCCGATAGTAGAATCCCTCATCGTTCCCGAACACCAGTGCATCGAGCGAGCTGCCCAGGCTGAACGGGTCGCCCCAATCGTTTGCCGAATCGAGCCGGCGGTACGCACCGCCCGTGATCGTGCGACGTCCGTTGCTGCGGCTCACATGCAGCTCGGCATCGGGCTGCCAGTCCGCGACTCCAAGGCGAAGTGTCGCCGTGCCCGCGTAGCCACTGCCGAACTGCTCGTCGAGTCGCACGCCCGCGGACAATCCCTCCACGCGATTGTAGCGCACGAGTCCGTCCTGCAGCCCGTAGTGGATGGAGAGCGGTGCGGGGTGCCAGCCGGGCTGGAGGGAGAGCGACAGCGACTTCACGAGCTCATCGCGGCCGGCGACGTCGAATACCTGCTCTCCGGAAGAGAAAATAGACGGTGGCAGCTCGGGCGAGTGGGCGAGCGCCACGGTGTCGCATGGAATGTGGATCACGATGGGGAGCGTGCGATCGTAGCGCATGTGGTGCTCGACGATCGTGTCGCCGCGCGCGCACGAGAGACCTCGGAGATCGTCATCCTTCTCCGTGCCGGCGCTCGTGCTGTCGCCCGTGCTGTCACGGTCGCGGTGATTCCCGTTGCGGCGGGACGCGACGTGCATTGAGTCGGCGGTCCGCATGCTGTCAAGGGCCAGCGACGGGATGGGAGGCGTGGAGTCCGTACCGTCAACGCTCGCGAAGCGAAAGGTCTCGAGCATCTCGAATGACACGTGCGTGAATCCGATTTGTGCGCGCCCTTGGACGGTTTGCGAGCGCGGCAGCCACCAGCGCTGGTCGTACAAGCCGTATTCCACCGTGAACGCGCCGATGGTGGCGTTCATCGGAAAGATGATTGGACGCACGAGCCGAGGGACGTCGTCAAACGCGGTGGAGTCGTCCGCCTCTGCAGTCTTCCTGATGTCCCAGACCGCGGCCGGGCGATAGACGGCACGGACGAGGTGCGCGGAGGCCGCATCGAACCAGAGTGACCCCACGATGAGATCCGATCGCGGTGCGCGTGCGACCACGATCACCTCGCGCAGCCGGATGCGCTGCCCGGTCGGGAGCGCAAACGTCACCGAATCGCCGGAGCGGTACTGGTAGTACGCCTCGGCCCCGCTGTCGAGCGGATGAATGAACACTCCTTCGCTGGTGCGCGTAACGCGCTCGGTGCCGGCGAGCGGCATGAGTCCCTCGCGGCCAGGGAAGTAGGGAATCGGTGGATCGTCGAGCATGTCCTGCAGCACGCGGGCGCCGGGGAAGAACATTGGCATGGCTGTTCGCGCCCCGACGATATCCACGCGCGCGCCGTTGCCGGCGCGCCAGCGTACGCGGGCAGCGGTCTCGCTGCGGAGCGCAGTGCGCAACCGGCCGGTGCCGCGGAAGCTGAGTCCTACGGTAAGGCGTTCCTTCGACATCGCATCGTAGCTCACCAGCGACGAGTCCTGAGCAAGCCGGGCGATGCGCGCGCGCGTGATGAGGTCGCGCGCGGTCGCGTCCCGAAAGGCGGATGCGAGCAGTGCGGGTGTGAGCGGAATGCGCTCATGGACAATCGGCTTCTCGTCGGGCGGTGTGCTGTCGCCAGCCGCACCGGTGTCGGCCCGCGTGGCCGGCGCGGCTGGCCGAGGCGTGGCCTGGGGCGGCGCCGCGGCGGGCGCGCCCTGAAGGGCGAGCAGCAGTGTGAGGGCGAGCAGCATCTCGTCGGGTAACCAGCCGTGCGAATGTGATGCTCTACGAGTCTGTTACGGCCTCGGTTTCGGGGGGAATTGTGATGGGCGGCTTCTCAGGCTCCCACGCTCGACAGCCGACGAACGGCGCGGTAGTTTGGCGCGCATGTACAAGACTCACGACGAACGCCTGCGACAGGCACTGGACGCCATTCGCCTCCACGTGGGTCAGGCGGAGGCGGAGTACATTGACGAAGAACTGGCGCGCGGTGTGCGACTGCGCTTCGCGCCGCGGCTCGAGATGGGCTCGTACGACGGCCGCTTTCGCAATGCGAAGGAGAAGGAGAAGCGCAACGCCGTTCGCGGGCTCATTCTCACGGGACTCGTCCTTGGCCGCATCCAGGACACCGCCGTCACGCCACAGTTCCGCGATGAACTGCTCGGGCTGCCGCTGGAAGAGATCGTGCGCAGGACGAAGCGCGCGTTTCCGTTCCGCGCCTTCAGCGGGCGCTATTCAAACCTCGACGCCTGGGATCCGGCCAACTTCACGGCTCCCGTGCATGGTGTCATGCGGAGCTACCGCTTCATCGTGCATGGCATCATGGCCGATCCGTCCAAGGTCGCCAATCGCGAAGACTATGCGACGAAGGCCGAGTGGGATGCGGCACTGGACAGGTGGGATGCATCCATCCGCGAGGTGAAGACGGCCGGCGCGAACGAGCGGCTCTATATCAACTTCGCCGCGAAATATCTGAGCGATCCGTCGGTGCTGTGCAGCACGATCATCTCGACATCGATCATCTCGGAACACAAGCACGCCGCATACTATCCGTTCGGTTTCATTCTCAAGGTGCCGAAGGAGAATGTCTACAGCGCATCACCGAAGGATCAGGGCGTCGCCAACCGAACAGCGGATGCCGTTGCCGAACTCGCCCGGGTGTACACGCAGAAGGGAGGCGGTACGCTGCTCACTCCGGATGAGGTGCTCGAGGATACAACGGGCGCCGGCGGAAACACGGGGTACAATGAAGTCGTGGTCGTGGGGCGATCTCCGGAGGGACAGGAAGTCTCCGTCGCCGGCATCTTCGTGAAGATCAGCCCTTCGGGGCACCTCTATGTCCGCCCCGGTGGCACGAAGCCGTATGTCACGCCAGCCTTGTGGGATCTGGTGAAGGCACAGCACAAGAAGGGCATGCCCATCGTGCAGATCGAGGATTCCACGAGCGCGCCATCCACCGCCGCGGTCGCATTCTGACTCGCGGCACCCGAGGCCAGCCACAGCGCGGAAGTCACACGCATACAGTGACCAAAATGAACGCCTGAGCATCGCGGACGTTCCCACGCAAGAAATTCGGCGTCGAAAAATGCCCGCGCATCCGGATACACGTCGGATGCGCGGGCATTTTTTGGGTGCCTGTCGATTCCTCGCCCTCTCGTTCGACTTATAGACACGGAGCAGACGCACGGCCGTGATCGAAGTCGGGAACGATTCGAAACGTCGCGTCGTTTGGCCCATCACCATACACGAAAGGGCAGGGCGAGTATGCAGAACAACACCGCACCGCACACCTCGCGATCGCGACGTACATGGATCGTCGCTGGATCGGCCGTTGCGATACTGGCTACACTTGCCGCGGGCCGCGTGGTTACGGCTCGCGGAGACCCGGCACCGGCGGCACCGCCGCTGCCCCAGGTCACCGTGGCCGCCGCCATTGGCCGGGAGGTGACAGATTGGGATGAATTCACGGGGCACCTCGAGTCCGTGGACATGGTGGACGTGCGGCCGCGCGTGTCCGGCTATGTCGAGCGCGTGGCGTTCAGGGAGGGCGCCGAAGTCCACAAGGGCGACGTGCTCTTTGTGATCGATCCCCGGCCGTACGAAGCCGACGTCGAGCGCGCGCAGGCGAACCTCGCGCAGGCGCAGACGAAGCTCGAGCTGGCTCGCACGGAGGTCACGCGTGCCCGGCGCCTCGTGGCGGCACAGGCGATTTCACGCCAGGAGTTCGACGAGCGCACGAGTGCGAGCGCGGAAGGGGACGCGGGTGTGCAGGAGGCCAGAGCGGCACTCCGCACGGCGCGGCTCAATCTGGAGTGGACCACGGTGCGGGCGCCCATCTCCGGTCGCGTCGGACGCGCGCAGGTGACGCCCGGCAATCTCGTGCAGGCAGGCGTCACCACTGCGCCGGCGCTCACCACCGTGGTGTCGCTCGATCCCATCTACGTCTCGTTCGACGGCGATGAGCAGACGTACCTCAAGGACCTGGGACTCGCGCCGACCGCCGCCGCGCGCGGCAGCGCACATGCCGCGCCGCGCACCGTGTACATGGGGCTGGCCGACGAGCAGGGATACCCGCACAAGGGGCACATCGATTTCGTGGACAATCGGCTCGACCCCGTGGCCGGGACGATTCGCGTGCGCGCGGTGTTCGCCAATCCCGATCACCGGCTGACACCCGGGCTCTTCGCCCGCATCAAGCTGGTGGGCAGCCGTACTTACGCGGCGACGCTCATCCGCGATGACGCGGTGGGCACGGATCAGGACAGAAAATTCGTCTTCGTGCTCAAGCCCGACAACACCGTGGACTATCGCGCCATCACGCTCGGCCCGCTGAGCGACGGACTCCGCGTCGTCAAACAGGGGCTCGCCCCTGGCGAACGCGTCGTCGTCAACGGCCTGCAGCGCGTGCGCGCGGGCGTGAAGGTGAACGCCACGCTCGCGCCGATGGTTCCGGACACACTGGATCACGCCGCCGTGTCCGCCCACTGAGCGGTCGCGCCCTCGAATACCTGATGCAATACGGAGTGTAGGCCATGCGCTTCTCGCGCTTCTTCATTGATCGCCCGATCTTCGCGGCCGTGCTGTCGATCATCGTGCTGACGGCTGGTCTCCTGGCGATCGTCAATCTGCCGGTGAGCGAATATCCGGAAGTGGTGCCGCCCACCATCGCGGTGCGCGCCGCGTATCCCGGCGCCAACCCCACGGTGCTCGCCCAGACCGTCGGCACGCCGCTGGAGGAAAGCATCAACGGCGTGGACAACATGTTGTACATGTCGTCGCAGGCGACGGCAGACGGGGTGCTCAATCTCACCGTGACGTTCAAGATTGGCACCGACGTGGACCTCGCGCAGGTGCAGGTGCAGAACCGCGTCAATCAGGCGTTGCCGCGGCTGCCGGAGGAAGTGCGCCAGCTCGGGGTCACCACGCAGAAGCAGTCGCCAGACCTCACGATGGTCGTGCACCTGCTGTCTCCCAACGGCCGCTACGATCCGGTGTACCTGCGCAACTACGCGGTGCTGCAGGTGAAGGACCAGTTGCAGCGCATTCCCGGTGTGGGACAGGTGGTGGTGTTCGGCTCCGGCGACTACGCCATGCGCGTCTGGCTCGACCCGGAGAAGGTGGCGGCTCGTGACCTCTCGGCGACCGACGTCGTGAACGCCATCCGGGAGCAGAATCTCCAGGTGGCCGCCGGCGTCGTCGGTGCGCCACCCATGCCGAACCCGGTGGCGTACGAGCTCACCGTGAACGCCCGCGGCCGGCTCGTCAACGAGAAGGAATTCGGCGACATCATCGTGAAGACGGGCGACAACGGTGAGATCACTCGGCTCCGAGACGTCGCGCGCATCCAGCTCGCCGCCGGCGACTACGGGATGCAGTCGCTGCTCGACAACAAGCCGGCCGTCGCGCTGGCGATCTTCCAGGCGCCGGGTTCCAACGCCCTCGCCCTGTCGCACGATGTACGCGCCAAAATGGCCGAGCTCAAGCAGGTGTTCCCGCAAGGGGTGAACTACTCGATCGTGTACGATCCGACGGTGTTCGTGCGGGATTCCATCCACGAGGTCATCAAGACGTTGCTCGAAGCCACGCTGCTCGTGGTCATCGTCGTCGTCGTGTTTCTCCAGACGTGGCGCGCGTCGGTGATTCCGCTGGCCTCCGTGCCGATTTCCATTGTCGGCACGTTCGCGATCATGCTGGCGGCGGGCTTCTCGATCAACACCCTGTCGCTCTTCGGACTGGTGCTGGCCATTGGCATTGTCGTTGACGATGCGATCGTCGTCGTGGAGAACGTGGAACGACACATCGAGCTGGGCCTGTCGCCGCGGGAGGCCAGCCACAAGGCCATGGAGGAGGTGAGCGGGCCGATCATCGCCATCGCGCTCGTGCTGTGCGCGGTGTTCGTGCCGGTGGCCTTCATCAGCGGCCTCACGGGGCAGTTCTACAAGCAGTTCGCGCTCACGATCGCGTTCTCCACACTCATCTCGGCGTTCAACTCGCTCACGCTGTCGCCGGCGCTGTCGGCCATCCTGCTCAAGCCGCATGGCGCGCCACCCGATCGCCTCACGCGCGTGCTCGAGCGGCTCTTCGGCTGGGTATTCCATCCGTTCAACCGCGCGTTCGCGAGCGGCTCGCAGCGCTACGCGAATACGGTCACGCGACTCATCGGCCGGAGCGCGCTGCCGCTCGTGGTATACGTCGGCCTCATCGCGATCACCCTCATCGGATTCAAGCGCGTGCCGCCGGGGTTCGTACCCACGCAGGACAAGCAGTACGTCGTGGCCTACGCCCAGTTGCCCGATGCCGCGTCGATCGATCGCACGCAGGCGGTGGTCAAGCGGCTCTCGGACATCGCGAGCAAACAGCCGGGCGTGCAGTCCACGGTCGCATTCCCGGGTCTCTCGATCAACGGCTTCGTCAACAAGCCGAACGCCGGCACGGTGTTCATCGGCCTCAAGCCGTTCGACGAACGGACGGGCAAGGATCAGAGCGGCGAGGCGATCGTCCAGGCGCTCAATCAGAAATTCGGCGCGATTCAGGATGCGTTCATCGCGGTGTTCCCACCGCCGGCGGTAAACGGACTTGGCGCCGTGGGTGGATTCAAGCTCGAGCTCGAGGACCGTGGAGGCCTGGGACAGCAGGCGCTCTACGACGCCGCCCAGGCGCTCTCGGCACGCGCCAATCAGACCGGGCAGTTCTCGGGCGTGTACACGAGCTATCAGATCAATGTGCCGCAGCTCTTCGCCGATGTGGATCGCGACCGGGTGAAGCAGCAGGGTGTGGAGCTCAGCGATCTGTTCCAGACACTGCAGATCTATCTCGGCTCCGTGTACGTGAACGACTTCAACCGCTTCGGCCGCACGTATCAGGTGATGGCGCAGGCCGACGCGCCCTACCGCGCGACGGCGGAAGACATCGGGCAGCTCAAGGTGCGGAACGCGCACGGCGAAATGGTGCCATTGGGCTCGCTGCTCAGCGTGAAGCAGTCGTACGGTCCCGATCAGGTGATGCACTACAACGCGTACCCATCGGCCGACATCAACGGCGGACCCGCGCCCGGCGTGAGCTCGGGCCAGGCGGTCGCGACGATGGAACGCCTGGCATCAGAGTCGCTGCCCAACGGCATTGGCTACGAGTGGACGGAGCTCACCTACCAGCAGATCCTGGCTGGCAACACGGCCATCCTCGTCTTCCCGCTCTGCGTGCTGCTCGCGTTCCTGGTGCTGGCCGCGCAGTACGAGAGCTGGTCGCTTCCGCTCGTGGTCATACTCATCGTGCCGATGTGTCTCTTCTCGGCCATCATGGGCGTGTGGCTGAGCCATGGTGACAACAATGTGTTCACGCAGATCGGATTGCTCGTGCTGGTGGGCCTTGCCTGCAAGAACGCGATCCTGATCGTCGAATTTGCTCGTGATCTGGAGAAGCAGGGACACGATCCGGTGCACGCGGCGCTCGAAGCATGCCGCATCCGGCTGCGGCCCATTCTCATGACGTCGTTCGCGTTCATCATGGGCGTGGTGCCGCTCGTGCTGGCGGCGGGCGCCGGCGCCGAGATGCGCCACGCGATGGGCGTGGCGGTGTTCTCCGGCATGCTCGGCGTGACCTTCTTCGGACTTCTTCTCACTCCTGTGTTCTACGTTGTTGTTCGCGGGCTCGTTCGTCGCCGCGCCGCAGCGCCGGCCGCTCGCCCGGCCGTCAACGCGCTGGCGTCGCACACCGGATCGTTCGCCGCGCCGACGGATGGAGGCGCCAATGCATAACGTGTCCCATGTGCTCACCGCCGCCGCGCTCGTCGCCATGGCCGCGTGCGTGAGCTCGCCCGGATATCAGCCGCCCACGGTCGTCGTGGCGCCGGCCTTCCAGGCTCTCAACGACTCGGAGTCCGGCGCACTCGTGCTGGCCGGGGACTCCGCGACGCCGGCGATGCCGGAGGCAGGCGGATCATCGGGCGCAAGCGTTCCGGTCATCGCCAACGCGATCGCGCCGGCGCCTGCCAGCGCGGACAGCGCGCGTGCAACGATGGCGGTTCGCGGCTCGGTGAGCGGCGACCCGCCCGATACCGCCTTCTGGATCGGGTTGGGTGACAGTACGCTCGTCGCGCTCGTGAACGAAGCGGTGCGCGCGAGTCCGGATGTGCACGCCGCCCAGTCGCGTCTGCTCGCGGCGCGTTCGTCGCGCCGGCTGTCGGCGCTGGATCTGGCGCCGGCGATCACGGCCAATGCGAGCGTCGCGCGGCAGCAACTGTCGGCCACGCAGTTCCCGGGGAGCGCGGGCGCACTGCCCCGGCAGGACCTCTGGGACGCCGGGTTCGATGCATCGTGGGAGCTGGACATCTTCGGTCGCGTCAGCCGCACCGTGCGCGCCGGTCGCGCGCTCGAGGAGTCGGCGGCGGATGCCGTGCACGATGCCCAACTGAGTCTCGCCGCGGAGGTGGCACGAACGTATTTCGAGTTGCGTGGCGCGCAGAGCGAGCTCGCCGTCGCCAACCGCAACGCCGCCAATCAGCGGCGCACGATGCAGCTCACCGAGCGGCGTCTCTCGGCCGGAAGCGGCACGGCCTTCGACGTGGAACGCGCGCGGGCGGAGCTCAACCTCACGCTCGCCGCCACTCCCGCCATCGAGTCGCGCATCGCGGCGAGTCGGTACCGGATCGCGGTGCTGTTGGGTCGTGCGCCCGAGGATCTGCCGCCGGCACTCCTCACCGCGGCCGATCTGCCGCCGCTGCCCGACACCGTGCGCGTAGGCTCGCCGGCCGACCTCGTGCGCCGGCGGCCGGATGTGCTGAGCGCCGAGCGACAACTCGCGGCCGAGACGATGCTGGTGGGCGCAGCGCGGGCCGAATATCTGCCTCGAGTGTCGCTCGCGGGGAGCGTCGGGTATACGTCGCCAACGTTCGATGCGCTCGGCAATACCGGCACGCCGCGGTACTTCGTGGGCCCCGTGGTCTCGTGGCCGTTTCTGGACCTTGGCCGCGTGAAGGTGAAGTCCGACATCGCGCGCGCGCACGCGAACGAGGCGCGGGCCCGGTACACGTCGGCCGTACTGAGCGCGATCAGCGAGAGCGAGACCGCCATTGTCACGTATGACCGCTCCCGGGCGCGACTCGGCAGTTTGCGCGAGGCGGCACGCGCCAGTTCGCGTGCGCTGGAGCTTGCTCAGCTTCGCTATGAGACCGGCGAAACGGACTTTCTCCAGGTGCTGGATGCGCAGCGTACGTTGCTGAGCGCGGAGAGCGAACTGGCAACGGGGCGAACCGCCGCCGCGACGGCGCTGGTGGCGGTGTACAAGGCGGTGGGCGGGTCGTGGCCGGACCGGTGAGCGTGGTCGATCGCAGTCCTGCGTTTGAACACCTTGCGGCGGGGGTTCCTCCGGGTTCTGTTCCGGCACGCGCGAGTGAACCTCGGCTTCCGGGTGCGCTCGCGCGGACCCCCCGCGGCGTAGGACACGCCAGCCACGATCGCCAGCCTCACGACGCCCGCACCCGCTCATGCCATTGCTCGAGTCGCCGCAAGATCGCGCGAGCCTTCTCATCCTCGTCCTGGGTGCCGCGGTCTGTGTAACGCTCCTGCCGTTCGTCAGTGGCCTGATGGGCGCCGCCGTGCTGTACGTGATTTTCCTCCACCCGTATCAGCGTCTCGCACGCAGCGTGGGGAAGGGGTTTGCGGCAACGATCGCCCTGGTCGCTGCCATACTCCTCATTGCGCTCCCCGTTGCCTGGTTGATTGCCCTGCTGATCACCGAAGCACCCAACGCCCTGATCAGTCTGCAACACAGTACGGTCTTCGCGCGAATCGGTGAATTGCGCATCGGCGACCTCCAGGTCGGAACGGAGATCGCGAATGCGAGCAGCACGATCATCTCGTGGGTGTCGACGAGACTGTTCGCCTTCATTGGCGGGGCCACGTCGGCGGTGCTCAATCTCGTGATCGCGTTCTTCGGGTTCTACTATCTCCTCCGAAGCGGCGGTGGGCTGTGGGAGCGCTTCCAGGATTACATCCCATTTTCCCCGCATACCAACAACGCGTTGCGCGACGGCTTCTTCAGCGTAACGGAAGCCATGCTGCTCGGCACCGTGCTCGTGGCCATCGTGCAGGGCGTGATCATTGGCGCGGCATTCGCGCTCACCGGACTGCCCAACCCGCTGTTCTGGGGAACGGTCACGGCATTCGCATCGATCTTACCGGTGTTCGGGAGTGGGCTCGTCTGGCTGCCGGCCATGATCGTACTCCTGGCGCGGCACGAGTTTGGCGCGGCGGTCGTCATGCTGGCACTGGGCGGCGGACTCGCCAGCAATATTGACAACTTCATTCGACCGCTCGTGTACCGACGGGTGTCGAACATTCACCCGATGATCACGATCGTCGGCGCGTTCGCCGGCGTCAGATACTTCGGGTTGCTGGGCCTGCTGCTCGGTCCTCTCGCCATCGCCTATCTGTTCGAACTGATCCGGTTCTATCGCGAGGACTACGGCCCGCGTGGCGCCGCGAAGATATCATCGCCGCCAGCGCAGGCGTGACGTTGCACGGGTTCGCGCGGGAACGACACGTGACACCCTGCGACGTGCCGCTCCGCCTCATTTTCGGCGCGTCGCATTGGACCCGAAGCGGACCGATTCGGTCCCGAGCGGCGGCAACGTCACGTGCCTCGAGCGATCGCCCCAGTGAAGTGTCACCGACCGCACTGCACTGGTCGGATTGAAGAGCCGAAGCCGCAGTCCGTCCGGGAGCGGTGATACCGAAGCAATAATGACGTCCGGATCACTGATGGAAATTTGCGCGGCCGGAGCGCCGCCAGTCGCTTGCGCCACGATGAGCGGCTGGCTCTCGTCGATGCCGAATCGTTCGGCCGCTCCGGGATCCCACATGCCGTGTGGCTGCACCGCGTATCGGAAGGTGACCGGTCCCGACTGGTCCGCCTTGAAGTTGGTGTGCCAGTAGTTGTTCATCACATAGGAGAAGAGGAGCTGCGTTGGGGGCAGCGCGCGCAGCCAGTGCGTCGTGCCGTCATCGTGGTGCCAGTCCTCAGCCGTCATCCCGCTCAGCTCCACGAGCGGCGCGTCGAGCGTGGCCCACGTCACACCGATGCTGTCGTCCGACACATCAGCCCAGCGGTCCGCGGTGAGCACGTTGCGATTGGCGCCAGGAAGTTGATCGGAGTCCGGGCGCACGATGGCCCAGGGTACATCGAGCCGTACTTGGCCATTCGGCACGAGGAACGGGAAGCCAATGTGCACCGCTTCCTTCGTGCGGACCGCGCTCTTGTCGATCGTCGCGGAAATCTCGACCACGTCGCATCCACTGGTTACGCGATACGTGCGCGTGAGCGACCGGGCGCCCGGGGCGCCGGACGTCACCCTGAGCGACGCGACCAGCGGACCCGAGTCGAGCACGGTGATCGAGACGCCGTGCACGCCCACTGCCGCCGTGGATGATCGTCCAGGCACGTACCGATAGTCGCCCCAGCCACCGCGGGCGTGGTCCACCAGCTCGTGTCCCCGCCACCGCACGCTCGCGAGCGCGCCGGTTGCCGTATCCACGGTTGCCGAGATCTCGCCATTCCAGATTGAATCTCCCGAGGCATGGGTCGAGTCGACCGGTGCGGCTGCGCGCGTACCGGCCGATGTCAGATAGCGACTGGAGCCGAGTGGCGGGACCGAGTCCGCCAGAAATGCAAGGGTGCCATCGCGGAGGTGCTGAGTGAGTACGGCGCTGCCGTTGGATGTGGAGAGGGCACCGCCGGCGGGAACGAGCGACTCGGGTATGGTGACCACGCCGGAGCGGGTCCACGAGCTGGTGTTGAAGACGTCGAGCGCGTTGGCGGCAGAGCGGCGTACCGGCGAGCCGAGCGCCGCGTCGAGCAGCGCGCGCGACGCGCTGTCGGCCGATTCGGCAAAGCCGCGCTTCACCGCCCACTGCGCCAGGACGAAGGGATCGTCCGGCGCACTGATGCTGCGGTCGGCGCCCCAGGTGTGTTCCGAATACAGGAGGACGTCACGCCACGCCTGCCAGTATGTTTCCGGGTCACAGGCGTCGCGACGCAGCATCGCGCAGAGCGTGCCGGCCTGCGTGAGACGCTCGGCCGCGTTGCGGCTCAGCGCCGTCTCGCGCGCGGTGGACTGCGCGCCATCTTCCCAGTAGCCGGTGAGGTCGCCGCGTACGCGACGCAGCTCTTGCGCGTAGCGATGCTCGAAGGCGGCGAACATTTCAGGCAGCGTTCCGATCACCACCCTGGGCGACGCGTACGTGCGGTTCCAGCGGCGCACGGCGCCGGGCAGGAGCGAGTCTACCGAGCCGTTGTCGCCCGTGGTGTAGCGCACCTGCACGATGCCCCAGGGATATCGTGCGACGGCGAGCGAATCCATGTAGTCAATGAGCCCGCCCTGATCGGCGAGCCCGGGCCAGCCACGGCGTCTGCCATGGAACCATGAGTAGCCGCGACCCGCCACCATCACGAGCACCGAGTCGCGTCCCGATGGGGACATCCAGTAGAACGCGCTGTCGCCCCAGGTCTGGAGCAGCCGTCCGATCCGGTCTCCGCCGTCGGGCGAGCCCGGTGAGTAGTTGGGTCCACTCGACAGGTAGCGGATGCCATTTTGGGCCAACATGGGCACGACGCCCCAGGTGAAGCCCGGCACGTCGGAGGTGATGGCCGTGTTGATGGGAATGCCATAGCGGCGCCGCAGCTCGGCGGCGTAGTGCACCGACCACTCGAGCTCCTCAGGGCGGGAGAGCCCCGTCATGAGGTTGGCGTAGAACGCGTTGAGGGAGAGATCGCCATTCCGCGCGGCGGTGATCAGCGTGTCGCGCGTGGCGGCGCTGGAGTGATCGAGCAGTCCCTCCAGCGGCCAGAGCCCTTCGACGGTCCAGTGGAAGCGCGCATCGCTCGGATAGGATGCAGTCTTCCGCGCCAGCGCGATCCCTTCGCGGTACGTCTCCTGGTGACGGCGATCGGCCTCCGCCTGCAGGACGTTGTATCCGATGTCGAGATGCGCATGGGGAATCAGGTAGATCGTGCGCGGAATCACCGGCGCGAGAGGGAGCGCATCCCAGTGCACCGCGCTGCGGCCGGCAGCGAGCGTCACGGCGACGTGAGCAGGTCGTGTGACTTGTGGCACCGGCACCTCGAGCACGTTCCACCCTTCGGCGATGGCGGCCGTGAGGCGTCGCACACCGTTCACGGCAATCGTAACACCGTTGGCCGCCGCGAGGCTCCAGATCCCGACGCGAAGCGATTGCTGCACTCCGTGCGCGCCGCGGAGCAGTGCCTGCTCGCCGGACAGCCGGGCGATCGGTGCCACTGGGCGAGTGAAGGTCATGTACCATGCCTGGCTGCCCGCGCTCTCGCCGGTGACGCGAAGCGTCGCGGGTGCGCCGCGTTCGAGGTCGGCGAGCGGGACGCGCATCGTCACGAGTCCGTTCACGTCTCCGGCCCAGTCCACGAGCAGGGTGTGAAACGTGAGCGTCGAGCCATCGCGGCCGGTGATCGTCCAGTCCGCCGGATGTGCGGAGAGCGGCGAGGGGATGGTGAACCATGGACGCCCATTGACCGCAAGCGTGAAGTGATGCTGCGTCGTGCCGGAGTCCACGACGTCCATGGACGCCATCCAGCGGAAGGTGACCAAAGATCCAGCCGCAGAATCGGGAACTCGCGCCGTGCGCCATTCTATGTAGCGTGTGCTGTCGGCGGAGCGAACGAGCAGCGACGAGGTGATGAGCGGGCTGGCGGTGTGATAGTTGAAGCGTTCGCCGGCGAGCGTGGAGTCATAGCCCTCCACGTACGGCGCCGGGACGACTGGCCAGGGTTTCGTTTGCGGCTGCTGTGCGGGAAGCGGGGACGCAGCGGACGCGGCGAGCGCGGCCAACAGGGAACTTGTCGCGGCAAATCCTGCCCGGGTTACGTCACGCAACGGGTTCCTCGCAGGCAGTGGAAGCGGAGTTGGCTGGTGGAGACGAGACGCGGCTTGATATACGCTCATGGCACGCCGCGTCGCTACCATGTCGCAGCGATCACTCGGCATGCTCCGCCGGTTGTGCGACGTATCGTGAAGGCAGCTGGACTTGTCAGCGCAGGCGCGGATCGAACACGAAGGGCCTCTCTTCGATGATGCGCACGCGCGCGGCATCTGCGTGGCGTGGGTTCACAATAACGTTCGTCTCCGAAGGAATCGGCGCCGAGGGCACACGAAGCAGAGCCGTCACACCGCGATCGAGCCAGTCGTCTCCGAGCGCTCGGCACTCCGGGTTGTCCGTCCACTGCGCCCATGTGCCGGGCAGCACGCTGACGTCGACAGTATGGCTGCGAATGTCATCCGGCGCATCGATGGTCAGGGCCAGGAGGTCGCTCGGCGCGTCGGCCGGATCGACGTGCACCAGGTACTCGATCGCCGCGAGTGACAGTGTCGTAGACGTGTAGACGGCTGCTTTCCCGACGCTGTTCCATCGACCGCCAAACAATCGCGCCCCCTCGCCGTCCAGCGCCCGAAAGGCGCGACGACAGATGCGGAACAGGCGCACAGGTCGCTAACTGTAGACGCCGTGCTCGATGCGACCGAGTACACGTTCGACAGCCAGCGTACCCGCGTCGCTGTCGAGCAGACTGAAGGGACGTTCTCCACCCAGCGCCCGGTTGGGGATGGCCAGCCAGCGATGCGCCTTGTCGGCATCGCCCAGTGCTTCCTCGGCCCGCACCACCAGTCTCGCCATTCGAGCCAGGCGATCGGATTCGTCCGCCGAGAGCGGCGCGCGCTCGGTTCGCTTTCGCTGGAGTGTGCGGGCGCTGCCGATGACACGGTAGACGTCGGCCTGCGACCCCAGCCAGCCCAGTACTTCCCCCAGAAAAAAGTCGAGTGCGCGTGAGGGCAGGCCGGCTCGCACGAGCTCGGCCAACTCAAGCTCGGACCTGATGTCGCGCCGCAGCACGCGCTTGCCTCCCAGCTTGGCTGCCACCGCAATTGCCGCCATTGTGCCTCCCGCCAAATGACGTATTCATTATACGCATATGGCGCGCGGCGGTCAAGCCCGACGATTGCCGGACACCACCCGCGCCGCGACGCCCGCCATGGCGAAGCACTTCTGCTACGCGGTCAATGGGTCATGGCGCAGAACCAGGTGGCGTCGCATCGTCGGCGACGAGCGCGAGCCAGTGTCCGTTGGGACTGATCGCGAGCCGCGAGATGTGCGCGAGTCCGTCTGACGCGAGATCAGCCGCCTCCCGCCACGCGGTTTCACCACGATGCAGCGTGTACAGCTTCGACCCCGCGGCCGTGATGGCGACGCCGGTGGATGTCCACACCACGTAGAGCGCGCCCGCGGGCAGCGGCGCGATCGGCGCCACGTGTGCCGCTCCGGTCGTGCCGTTGATTGAGAGTCGCGCGAGCGTGAGCGTGCTGTCCGGGTGGCGCTGGACGAAGGAAACGGTGTCCATGGCGATTGGCGACAGCGACCGGTCGATGGCGCGCGCGACGGTATCGGCGTGCTCGGTCTTCGTGTCGACGACCTGCAGCGTGGACGGCGTGCCGAGGACGTAGAGCGCCAGGTGGGTGGCGTCGAGCCACGCGTGATAGCCAACGGGTTTGATCGCGCGCAGGACGAGCTCCGGATCGCCGCCGTTCAGCGCGAAACTCCAGAGGCGCTGCGTCGAATCGGGCTCGACGCGCACGACCGAGATGCGCCGGCCGCCCGGCATGAACGTTGGCG
>Ga0105240_10004247_pt1 | contig 21906 bp, 20 predicted proteins | sample KBSC54metaG_FD_80426 | JGI IMG/M metagenome (GOLD analysis project Ga0105240, IMG submission 80426) | Corn rhizosphere microbial communities from Kellogg Biological Station, Michigan, USA - KBS C5-4 metaG | ecosystem: Host-associated > Plants > Roots > Rhizosphere > Soil | place: Michigan, USA... | reverse complement strand
GAGCATCTCCTGCGACAATCCGCCATCGAGCGCACGCTTGCGCACGTCGATCACCCGCACCGACGGCGGCTTCGCCGCGCCCGCGCGCTGGCGCAGCTGCAAGTGCGTGTAACGTCCGCCGATCGCATGCTGCAAAGATTCCAGCGACGGCGTAGCGCTGCCGAGAAGAGCGGGTACGCCGAGCGCTTTCGCCCGCACCAGGGCGAGATCCCGCGCGTGATAACGCACGCCGTCCTGTTGCTTGTAGCTCGCATCGTGTTCCTCATCGACGACGATCAGCCCGGCTTCGGGCAGCGGCGTGAAAATCGCCGAGCGCGTGCCGACCAGCACGCGTGCCTCGCCGCGCGCCATCGCCGTCCAGACGCGCGCGCGTTCGCCATCGGCAAGACCCGAATGCAGTGCGTGCACCGGCACGCCGAGTTGCGCGCGAAAACGCCGCAACGTTTGCGGGGTCAAACCAATTTCTGGAACGAGAACGAGCGCCTGCTTGCCGCGCGCGAGGCAGTCGGCGATCGCTTCGAGGTAAACCTCGGTCTTGCCGCTGCCGGTTACGCCTTCGAGCAGCAGTGGCTGGAAGCCGTCGCGCGCCGCGAGCACTGCATCGGCGGCAACGCGTTGCGCTGGATTGAGCGCGTGTCCCGATGTTGCAGGCATAGCGGCGCTGCCGCGCGTCAGCGCAACGCGCTCGGCATAACCGCGCTTGTGCAATGCGCGCGTCGCGCTGCGCCAACCGTCGAAATCGACATCCAGCAGATCTTCATCGATCGGATTCGCCGCGATGCGTTCGGCGAGTCGTCGCGTGCTGCCGTGCTTGCGCAGCCCTGCAAGGCCGGTGCGACCGGCTTCGGTCAATACCCAGCCGTAGGCGCAGGTTTCCGGCAACGGATCGCCGCGCCGGAGCGTTGTTGGCAGAGCCGTCGCGATCACTTCGCCGAGTGGCGCGTGGTAATAGCGCCCGACCCAGCGCAGCGTCGCCAACAGTTCGCCGTGCAGGATCGCCTCGGGGTCGAGCACGGCGAGCGTCCGCTTGAGATCGCGCCCGGCAAGAACGGACGCATCCGGTTCGCCGATGTCATCAATCAGACCGACCAGTTCGCGATTGCCGAACGGCACGCGCACGCGGCAACCGACCAGTCCGGGGTGGACGATCAGGCCAGCGGGCGGCAAGTAATCGAAACAGCGCGATAGCGGCAGCGGCAAGGCGACGCGCAGCACCGCTTCTGAGGATCGCAAAGGCATCATCGCAGTCTAGCAATGCGCTGGATCGAGGCTTCTGCTTGCGTCGCAAGACGACAAATTTCGCGGCCGAAATGTTTGTGATGAAGTTAGCGGAACTAGCTCTGGAGTCCCACATGACTCCGCCACAAGCCGTTGCCCATGCACGGAAAAACTGTTTATCCACACGTTCTGTGGATAAGTCTGTGGACGGAGAGCGCATGCCGACTGCGCGCCCCAACGAAAATGGCCGTGTAAGCGTATTGGCGCGTTTTTCGTCAGACTGTCATAGTCGCATTGAATCAATGGGTTAGTGGCGTCACCGCACTGTCATTCAGCGCCAAGGGCGTTCATCGCGGCCGCGATGACGACAAATTGGGTGCTGTGCACAAGGCGAAATGCCGGAAGCCTTGTGCTGTCTTGCGGAGCGTGAAAATTTCGTCTGTCAAGGGTATCTGCTCATGCGGCCTCGACGACGCTGGATAGACCACGAGGTTCGGCTGCTACCGGTAGAATCTGCCGTCGCCTTCGACCGGACTCCACTGCATGTTTGCCGTTGCACCACGATGACCCCATGGCTGTGACTGCACCGGCACGGGAGCGCGCGCCGCGTGGCCCGCGCTGGCTCCGGCTCTTCCTGATCGCGCTCCTGGTTGCATTGCTGGCGACATTGGCCGGCTCTTTTTTCTGGCTGCCGGCATTCCTGCGGAACGGCGCAGCGTCGCTGGTCCGCGTCGAGGAGTTGCGCGCGCACGCACCCGCCGCGTCGCTGTCGACGACCGCCGCCGTATTGGGCGGCGCGGATTTTGCATTGCTCGACGATCCGGATGGCGAACGCATCGCGCGCGACCTTGAGCTGTACGCGTGGTACGCGGCAAATCCGAACGCATCCGAAGCAAGCCCGAATTCGCCCGCACCGCTGCCCGAGAACACCGCGCCGGAAACCAGCGTGCCGGAGACCGAGGAGAATGGCGGTGCGCAATAGATTCCGCGCATGGTCGTGCGCTTTCGCATTCGCGACCGTACTGGCGCTACCGGCGCCGTGCGCCGAGAACCCCGATTGGTCGACGCTAGATCCCGCCACGCAGGAGTTGCTCGCGCCGTGGCGCGATGCCTGGACGACCCTCGCAACCGCCGATCGCACACGCCTGCTCGCAAACGCGATGCGTTGGCAGGCGATGGATGCCAGCGCCCGCGCAAGCTTCATGCAACGCAGCACCGACTGGCAGGCGCTGCGGCCGACCGAACGCGCACGCATCCGCGCACGCTATGCCGCGTGGCGCGCGTTGCCTCCCGACGATCAGGCGCGCGTGCGCGCCGCGGCGACGCAGTTCACGGCATTGCCGGCCGCACAGCAAGCGTCAATGCGCGCGCGCTTCGCGGCGTTGGATGCGAACCGGCAACACGATTGGCTGCTCGGCCCTTCCACCGGCGCCTGGATCGAACAGGCGCGCACGGCGTTCGCTTACGTGCCGGACGGCGAGCGCGATGCAACCTTGCGGATGCTGCAAGCCCTGCCGGCGGACGCGCGCACGCAATTGTTCGCACTGGCGCGGCGACTGCCCGACGATCAACGCGAACGCCTGCGCAAGCAATTGCTCGGCACCGATCCGGCGCGGCGCGAAACGCTGCTGCTGCAGCGCATGTCGCAATAGGGTTTTCAGGACTCCAGCGGTACCAGCACGCGACGTTCGGCGCGAAACCGGTCGCCAAAACGCGCGATCCCTTCGGCGCGCATGCGCGGTGCGTGCTCACGCAGGTAATCGTCCAACGCCGCGCGATCGCGCAATCGGTAGCGAACGCACCAACTGCATTCATCGGTGGCAGCGGTTTCCAGCGCGCACAGCTCGGCGCTTTCGAAATATGGCAGCGCGACCATCTCCGCGATATGTACGCGCAACCACGCGAGGTACGCATCGGCGATCGCCGCTTGCGCGTGCAGCGTGACTTCGTAGATCACGCTCATCGAGCTTCCAGATATCCGCACGCATGCGAGACTTCGGCCGCTCCTGCGCATCCTGCGATGCGCAGGAAAGCGCGAGGGCCGCGCGAGGCAGGATGCCGGAAGCGACCGCCTGCGGCATTTGCACGTCCATGTGCGGCATAGATCACAGCCACACCAGTTTCACCATCAGGCTCAACGCCGCGCCGATACTCAGCATGACCACGTAAACGATGCCGAGCACCAGGTACTTGAGGGTGGTCATGATCCAGCCCTGTCCGTACACGCGCTTCTGCATCAGCAGCAGGTACACCGGCATCCATACGATCAGCGCGACCTTCAGCCACTCGATCGGCGAATGCAGCCACGGCGATGGCGTGACGCCGGCCAGGCCGTTCAACACGAGCACGAGCAACAAGGCGAAACACAGGAATGCATGGCTGTGCAGGGCGACGATGAAATGCTCCATGTAAAGCCGTCGCTTGAAGAAGTAGGCGATCTTGAGCAGCACCGCGAACAGCGGCAACAGCAGGAACAACGTCGACGGCACCGCGCTGAGCCACGCATCGATCAACAGGCGCTGGTCGTGCTGCACGCGCGCGAGGTTGTCCTGCGCGCGCCCCGCCATCTGGTTCAACCAGCCGTTCGCGAATGCCGGCAACGAAGCGAAGCGGATCGGATTGGTGACCGGATCCCACGGCGTGTCGCCGCCGAAAGTCAATCGATCGAAGTGCTTCGACGGCGGCTTGCCCTGCTTTTGCGCGGCATTCAATTCGGCGATGCGCGCATCGGCCTGCGCGCGCACCTTGACCTCGGCTTTCGCGATGTCCCTGGCGATATCGGGAGCCACTGCGATTTCCTTCGTGCTCGCGTCGATCGCATGCAATGCCGCATCGCGCTTCTGTTCGACCGCCGCCACCGTCATCGCCTTGTTGATGCCGTTGTCGTCGAACTGCACCGCCTGCGTGTTGCTCTGGTCGAAGCTCCATTGCGCGACGAAGAACGCGATCACGCTGATGAAGAAGAACAGCCGTACCGGGCTCACGTAACGCACGCGGCGGCCGGAGAAATATTCGCGGCTCAGGTAGCCGGGCCGCAGCAGCAACGGCAGCAACGTGCGGGTCAGTCGCGTGTCGATCTCGAACAGGGTGTCGGCGATATCGCCGAGCACGCTGGTGAAACGCCGCACCAGCCCCTTGACCGGCTGCCCGCAGTGATAGCAGTGCTCGCCGAGCAATGGCGTGCCGCAATTGCCGCAGACCGCGCCTGTCGGCATCGGCACGGCAACGCTTGCGCCATCGGCAGGTTCGATCGGCGGCGCGGTTGGATCGGTCGTCATGCCGCGCCATCCCCGGCAGGCTAAGATGCGTTGATTGTCGATGTTTTGCGCCGTGATGTCGCCTCCTCGAACCCGATCCAATCAAAGCCGCAGCGATCAACCCCGTTCCCGCATGGCGCGCCTTCGTAGCGAGATGCGCGCCACCTGGTTGCTGGCCTTGCCGCTGGTGCTCGGGCAGCTGTCTGCGGTTGCGTTGAGCGTCGTCGATACGCTGCTTGCGGGTCGCCATGGCGCGCTGACGCTGGCCGGGGTCGCAGTCGGCAGCGCAGTGTGGTCGATCGTGCTGTTGATCCTGATCGGCGTGCTGATGGCGGTGCCTGCGTTCGTCTCGCAACACAACGGCGCAAATCGTCGCGACCTGATCGGCCCGTTGTTCCGGCAAGCATTGTGGCTCGCGCTCGCGATGGGCTCGGGCCTGTTCGCGCTGGCGCGTTTCGGCGGCGTGCTGCTCTCGGCGATGCATGTCGCGGCGGATGTGCGGCCATCGGCGATCGCGTTTCTCGATGCGATCAGTTGGGGCGCGCCGGCGTTCGCGCTGTACCTGGTCTGTCGCTACCTCAGCGAAGGCGTCGCCTGGACGGTGCCGACGATGGTCTTCGGCATCGCCGGATTGTGCCTGCTCGCGCCGCTCGGCTATGCGCTGATGTTCGGTGCGTTCGGCCTGCACGCGCTTGGCGCGTCCGGGCTCGGTTACGCGACCTCGATCGTGCTGTGGCTGCAGCTGACCGGCTTCGCAATCTACCTCGCGCGTGCGCCGCGCTTCGCCGACTTGCAGCTGTTCGCGCATTTCGAAGCGCCGCGCTGGTCGGCGCTACGCGACCTGTTGCGCGTCGGCCTGCCGATGGGCGTGACCGTGTTCATGGAAGGCAGCTTGTTCGTTGCGACCCTCCTGGTGATCGGCAGCATGGGCGCGGTGCCGGTCGCGGCGCACCAGATCGCGATCAATGTCGCGAGCTTGTGCTTCATGGTGCCGCTAGGGCTTGCGATGGCGACAACCGTCCGCGTTGGCCACGCAGCAGGCGCGCAGGATCCGTCGGCGGTGCGCTGGTCGGCGGGCGCGGGTTACGCGATCGTGCTGATATCGCAAACTGTATCGGCGGCGCTGATGCTGTTCGGCGGTGCGGCGATCGCACGCATCTACACCCACGATGCGGCGATCGCATCGCTCGCGACGACGCTGCTGCTGTATGCCGCCGCGTTCCAGTATCCCGACGGCATCCAGGCCTTGTCGGCCGGCGCGTTGCGCGGCCTGAAGGACACCTCGGTGCCGATGGCGATCACCCTGACTGCCTATTGGTTGCTCGGCATGCCGCTCGGTTATTGGTTGGGCGTCGAGCGCGGCTGGGGCGCGCAAGGCATGTGGTGCGGGTTGATCCTCGGGCTCGCCGCCGCCGCATTGCTGCTGGCGACGCGCTTCTTCCGCTTGACGCGGCATGACGATCGGCTGATGGCCGCGGTCGCGCGATCGGCTACGCTGTAGCCTTCTGGAGAATGCGATGGCCGTGATTCAACCTGGCGGAAACCAACCAGCCGGCAACCAGCCCGGCGGCAACCAGCCCGGACTGATCTATCGCTTCGTGCGCGGCATCTGGCGTGCGCTGAATTTTTCGCGCCGGCTCGCGATGAATTTCGTGTTCGTGTTGATCATCGTGCTGATCCTCGCGGCATTGCTTGCCGAACGGCCGGTGTTGCGCGAACACACTGCGCTGCTGATCGCGCCGGATGCGCAGATCGTCGAGCAGTACAGCGCCGACCCCGGTTCGATGGCGATATCGCGTGCGTTCGGCCAGCCGGCCAAGGAAGTGCAGTTGCGCGACCTGTTGCGCGCACTGGATGCGGTCAGGACCGACAAGCGCATCGAGCGCGTGGTGATCCGCCCCGACCTGATCAGCGCCGACGGCATGGCGCAATTGCGCGAAGTCGCGCAGGCGCTGCGCGCCGTGCGTGCGTCCGGCAAGGAAGTGATCGCATACGCAGAGAACCTCGACCAGATGGGCTACCTGATCGCGGCCGAAGCCAACACGATCTACCTGCATCCGTCCGGCAGCCTGATGCTCGAAGGCCTCGGCCGTTACCGCACGTATTACCGCGAAGGCTTGCAGGACAAGCTCGGTGTCGACGTGCACCTGTTCCGCGTCGGCGAATACAAATCCGCAGCCGAGCCGTACATCCTCGATGCGGCGTCGCCGGAAGCGAAGGAAGCCGATCTGTTCTGGATGAACGACATCTGGCAGCGCTACCTGTCCGATGTCGGCCGCGCGCGCGGGATCGATCCGGCCAAGCTCGCCGCCGACATCAACGACATGCCGGCAGGATTGAAGGCGGCCGACGGCGACCTCGCGCAGTGGGCGCTCAACGAACACCTCGTCGATGCGCTCAAGACCAGCGACGAAGTCGAGCAGATCCTCGAGGCGAAGGGCGCGATCGACGAAGCGCAGCACAGCTTCCGCCAGATCGACCTCGATGGTTATCTCGCGCACCTCGGCACCGAACTTCCCGCGCTGCGCGGCGATGCGGTCGCGGTCGTGGTCGCCTCCGGCGAGATCAGCGGCGGCCAGCAACCGCCGGGCAAGGTCGGCGGCGAATCCACCGCGGCGCTGATCGCGCGCGCGCGCAACGACGATCACGTCAAGGCACTGGTATTGCGCGTGGATTCGCCCGGCGGCGAGATCTTCGCGTCCGAACAAATCCGCCGCGAGATCGAACTCACCCGCGCCGCGAACATCCCGGTCGTGGTGTCGATGGGGAATGTTGCCGCGTCCGGCGGTTACTGGATCTCGATGAACGCGAACCGCATCTACGCCGATCCGTCGACGATCAGCGGCTCGATCGGCGTATTCGGATTGCAGATGAGCGGCCCGCGCGCGCTCGAGAAGATCGGCGTGCACAGCGACGGCGTCGGCACCACGCGCTGGGCCGGCGCGTTCGATCCGACCCGCGCACTCGATCCGGCGGTCGGCGAATTGATCCAGACCACGATCGAGCACGACTACGCGGAGTTCATCGGCAACGTCGCGCGCGCGCGCGGACGCACGCCGCAGCAGATCGACGCGATCGCGCGCGGCCGCGTCTGGAGCGGTGCGCAGGCGAAGGAGCGCGGCCTCGTCGACGCATTCGGCGGCATGCGCGACGCGATCGAGGGCGCCGCGCAACTCGGCAAGCTCGATGCGGGCAAATACCGCGTGGTCTACGTCGAAAAGGAAATGACGCCGTTCGAGCGCTTCTTCGCCGGCATCAGCCAGAACTCCAATGCGCGTTCAATGCTCGCGGCGAGCGGTTTGGGCGGATTGTTCCTGCCATCGAAAGTGCAGCACGACATCAGCAACGGCTTGCAGTGGCTGGACGCGGAGCGCGGCAAGCCATTCGCGGCGGTCGCGCATTGTTTCTGCAAGCTCTAAGGGTTTGCTGAAGCAGATTCGATTGCGCGATTTGCGGCGGCTTCACTGACTGCCGGTCGCGTCGCTCGCGGAACTCGCGTCCGTGGCCTGCCCGTTCACCTGCGCGTCGATGTTCTGGTCCTGCTGTTCCTTGGCTTTCTGGACTTCGGCGTCGACCGCCTTGGCCTTGTCGAGCGGGCGCTGGATCGCGTCGCGCAATTCGGTGTGCTGATCCTGCTGGCTCGACGCGGTCGCGCCGCCCTTGACCGGCACGTTGTCGCTGCCGCAACCGGCCAACAGGGCGAAGGCGAACGAGCACAGCACGGCGATGGCGATGCGTGGCATGAGGGCGACTCCGGAAGGTATCCGCGGCTATGCTAGCGCGAACGCGAAGGGTGCGGTGCCGAGAGAGATGCGGATATGACGAACGAACGCTGGCGACTGGACGGACAAGTGGCGCTGGTCACCGGCGCGAGCGCTGGCATCGGCCAGGCGATTGCGCGCGAGTTGCTCGGATTCGGCGCCGACGTGCTGCTGGTCGCGCGCGATGCCGATCACCTGGAAACCGCGCGGGCCGAACTCGAGGACGATTTCCCCGATCGCATCGCACGCGCGTATCCGTGCGATCTCGCCGATGAAGAGTCGCGACGCGAATTGTTCGACTGGATCGAGGACCTCGATTGCGGCCTGCACATCCTCGTCAACAACGTCGGCACCAACCAGCGCAAGCCAACGATGGATTACGCGGATGCCGAATGGCGCGCGCTGTTTGAGATCAATACGTTCGCGACGTTCGAGTTGTGCCGCTACGCGTATCCGCTGCTGACCAAACATCCGGCGTCGAATATCGTCAACATCGGCAGCGTGTCGGGCGCGACGCACGTGCGCACCGGATCGCCTTACGGCATGAGCAAGGCCGCGCTGCACCAGCTCACCAAGAACCTCGCCTGCGAATGGGCCGAAGACGGCGTGCGCGTGAACTGCGTCGCGCCGTGGTACATCCGCACGCGGCGCACGTCGCCGATGCTCGCCGAGCCGGAATACTACGAGGAAGTGATTTCGCGCACGCCGCTCGGCCGTGTCGGCGAACCCGAGGAAGTTGCCGCCGCCGTTGCGTTCCTGTGCCTGCCCGCGGCGAGCTACATCACCGGCGAATGCATCGCGGTGGATGGCGGGTTCTTGCGTTATGGATTTTAGGAGCGCGCGATGATCGTGAAATTATTGTCGGTCACGCTGGCTCTCGCGCTCGCAACAATTCCGAACCACCCGAAGACGGATTCACCAAAACGGATCGACAGCAAGTCGATGCCGGATTTCTCCAGCATGACGCTGGTTGATCTGAAAAACGGCATCAACACGATTGACCTCGATGGCGACGGCGTGAACGATATGGCCGTGAGCGGCTATCGTTCCAACGGCAATGCGCATGACTATGTCTCCACCACGTTCTATTCACATGAAACGTCTTCGGATGGATCGTCGTGGGGACTAGTCACATTTTTCGACCTCAAGGGCATGCCCAAAGCGGACTACTTCCGCGATTTCGAGGGAGCGGACTGCGCACTGGAAAACATTGCAGTATTGCAAAGCAAGACTCGGCGTCCACAACCGGTCACCGTCATCATTGCGAAACGCGAGTTCGGCTCGACATTCATCGACAAGATGCCGGTGACTTTCGACATCTATGAAACCATTCGTGACAAGTATGGTGGCGTCGGTCATCCGAATGTCTATTTCAAGCAAGTACAGCACTTGCACGCTAAACACGACTATTGCGACGTGAACAAAGCCATGCAGAAAGAGCTGGGTGTTCCCTTTACGGACGACGATGTGGGCGACGGCGATTGAATCGCGTGGCGATCTTCACTAGCGCCTGAATCTTTTTCTCCGCCCGATCAGTTCCCGCCGCAATCGCTGCGCATCTGCTCGACCAATCCCTTGCGTTCGCGCTCGTAGCGTTCGCGGTCGCTCGGCTGTCCGTTGAAGATCAACGTGCCCAGCTGGTCGTTGCGCGCGCGCAGGCTGTCGCAGACTTCGTCCTGCGGCATGCGCACGCAGGTGTCCTCGACGTAGGTCATGATCGGAAAACCGAAACCGCCCCCGCCGTGGTGGAATTGCGGATCGCCCGAATGCTGCATGGGTTGCGATGGCGGGCGGCCGCCGTTCGCAAAGCCATTGCCGGCCACGAATCCATTCGTCCAGAACGGCACGTAGTGGCCCTGCGGGATACCGGTGCGGCTGATGTAACTGTCGCCGTCCGGCGTGGTGCAGCGGTACGCCGGTTGCGGATCGCGATCGTGGACGACATGCACTTCGACCGTGTGCGTTGCGGGCGGGGCTGGCACGTAAACCGGCTCGGGGCGCGGCGGCGCATCGACCGGACGGATCATCTGGCGCACGTCCTGGTGCACGTCTTTCGGGCAGGGACGATCCTGCAACGCGACCTTGCCGCTCGCATCGACGCAGCGGTAGATCGTCACATCATCGGCACGCGCGGCGTTGCCTGCGAGCAGCGCGCCAAGCAGCAATGCGGCGATCATCAGGCGATGGCGGACGACGGCTGGCATGCGCCGATTCTGCGCCCGCTGGAGCCGCCGCAACAGGCACCCTGCGCCGCGCTTTCGCTGCAATTCAGTGTGTTGACGAACTCTCGCTGGGTTCAGCGCCCGCAGGCGGCGTAGAGCATCGAGGTCAGATCCTGTTCCTCGGGCGCGTAGAGCGCACGCTCGCTGGGTTTGGCTGCATAGATCTGCTTGCGCAACGCATCGCGGCGGGTGGCGAAGCGATCGCAGGCCTGTTGCGGTTCGGGCTGGGTGCACTGGTCGGCGACCCATTGCCCGTGCGCCGCGCCGGGCGGCGGTGGCGTGGTATCGACCTTGGGCGCGCCATCAGCCGGCGCGTCGGCTTCGACGTAGGGACGCACGATGTGCTCGCCCTTTTTCGGCAGCGCCACGATTTTCGGCGGCGCGTTCGCGTCGACGGCGGCATCGGGATCCTCGGGCTTGGCCACCCATTGCTTGCCGGGAATGCCGGTGCGGCTGTCGAAGGTCGAACCATCCGCGCGCATGCATTGCCATAGCGGGTAGGGATCGCTCGGGCCACGCATGGCGCTGGACGGAGTAATCGGCAGCGCCGGCGCAGGGGCTGGCGTCGCTGGCGTTTGCGCAGCCGAAGTGGATGCGGGAGTCGGCGCGGCATTGGCCGGGCCCCGCACTGCGATCTTGCGCTGCGCGCTGCCTTTCGGACAGGGCGTGCCCTGGATGCTGATGCCCGCATCCGATTCGCAGCGGTACAGCACGCCGTCGGCGCGCGCAGGCGGCGCGATGGGCGTGCTAGTGAGGATGAAAATGGCAATCAGGAAAATCCGGCGCATGCAGGGATTCTGCGGTGCGATCGCTGCGCGCGCCAGCTTGGGTTTGCGCCTGGTCGGCCCGATAATGGGCGGATGACGACATCCGACAAGATCATCGGCCTGCCGGAAGGCGGCGAACCCGGCAAGGGTTTCGAGTTTCCCGGCGTGTTCGAGATCACCGCGCTGGGCCCGGCATCGGCGAATCTCGATAGCGAAATCCCGCGCCTGCTGACTGCGGCCGGTTTGAGCGTGCTGCACGAAACCGTTTCGATGCGGCCGTCGAGCGCGGGACGCTTCGTCTCGGTCACGCTCAGCTTCCGCGCCGAGAGCCGTGCCGATTACGACGCCGCGCACGAAGCCCTGCGCGCGCACCCGGAAGTGAAGTGGACGATCTGAAGACCGGCGTCGCAAAGCCATCGCGATGGCTCGTACGCAATCTGGGCCGCCGCGCTTACGAACCGGTTTGGCACGCGATGCAGGCGTTCACCGATGCGCGCGACGAATCGACGCCCGACGAGTTGTGGCTCGTCGAACACGACCGGGTCTTCACCCTTGGCCAAGCCGGCAAACCAGAACATGTCCTCGCCGCAGGCGATATCCCGGTGTTGCGCGTGGATCGCGGCGGACAGGTCACCTATCACGGACCGGGGCAGATCGTCGCCTATCCGTTGGTCGATCTGCGCCGGTTGAAGCTCGGCGTGCGCGAACTGGTCGAGCGCATCGAGCAATCGGTGATCGACGTGCTGGCCGACTGGAACATCGTCGGCGAACGCAAAGCCGGCGCGCCGGGCGTTTACGTTGCGGGCGCCAAGGTCGCGGCGCTGGGCCTGCGCGTGCGGCGCGGCTGCAGTTTCCATGGGCTGGCGTTCAACGTCGCGATGGATCTGGAGCCGTTCCGGCGCATCAATCCCTGTGGTTATGAAGGCCTGCAAGTGACCTCGGTGTTAGACTTGGGCGGCCCTTCCGACCCTGCCGCGCTGGTGCCTGCACTGGTCGCGGCGCTGTCGGCGCAGCTTGGTTTGTCGCCGGAATGGCCAGCCGAATCCGCATCTACCCCTCCCGTTCTTTCCGAGTCGCATTCGTGAGCGCATCGAGTTCGAATAAACCTGCAACCGACGCCGCCAAATCCATCCCGCTGCAGGTGATCGCGTCCGACGCGGCGTTGACGCCGGGTGCGAAACAAATTGGCGAAAACAAGATCGCGCGCAGCCCGGTGAAGTTCGACGAGAGCGCACCGATCCTGCGCAAGCCGGAATGGATTCGCGTACGCATTCCATCCGGCAATGCGGTGCAGAAACTCAAGGCGAAACTACGCGAGAACCGCTTGGTCACGGTCTGCGAGGAAGCCTCGTGCCCGAACATCCACGAATGCTTCAGCCACGGCACCGCGACCTTCATGATCCTCGGCGAGGTTTGTACGCGGCGCTGTTCATTCTGCGATGTCGCCCACGGCCGACCGAAACCGCCGGATGCGGAAGAACCCGAAAATCTCGCGCGCACGATCGCCGACATGGGCCTGCGTTACGTGGTGATCACCTCGGTGGATCGCGACGACCTGCGCGATGGCGGCGCAGCCCATTTTGCAGCCTGCATCCGCCGCGTGCGCGAGCTGAGTCCCACGACCAAGATCGAAATCCTGACCCCGGATTTCCGCGGCAAGGGCCGCATGGAACGTGCGCTGGAAATCCTCGCGACGAATCCACCGGACGTGTTCAACCACAACCTGGAAACGGTCCGCGAGTTGTATCCGAACGTGCGCCCCGGTGCCGACTACGACTGGTCGCTCACGCTGCTTGAACGCTTCAAGCGCGATCATCCGGCCGTGCCGACCAAGTCCGGAATCATGCTGGGCCTGGGCGAAACCCGTGAACAGGTCATCGGCGCATTGAACGATTTGCGTGCCCACGCGGTCGACATGATCACCATCGGCCAATACCTGCAGCCGACCCCGCACCACCATCCGGTGATCCGTTACTGGACGCCGGCCGAGTTCGCGGAGTTCGAGACGCTGGGCATGGCGATGGGCTTTACCCATGTGGCGTCCGGGCCGATGGTGCGATCGTCCTACCACGCCGACCGGATGGCGGCCGATGCGGGTTTCGTCCGGATGGAATCGAACACGATGGAATCGAACCAGGCTTAGCCCTTCCGGCACAGGTCGGATTCAGGCGGAAGGTGCATGCTGTAACCCTCGATGAAATGTTGTCGCTTTTTCCAAGGATTCATGATGCGCAAGATCCTGTTGTTGCCCCTGGTGCTGGTGGTCCCGCTGGTGATCGCGGGCCGTTCGCTGACGACCTCGACGCCTGCACCCGAACCGCAACCGCAACACCTGATCGCGTCCAACGCGCCGGCCGCCCTCGCGAGCAAGGGTCCGGTCGCGCCGCGCAGCGGATCGATCACGCTTGCGCCGACCGCCGAGGAAGCCCGCGCTGCGCGGCTGGTCTATGGCCTGCTCAGCGACAGCAATTTCCATTACCGCCCCGAACCGCTCGACGACGCGATGTCGGCGCAGATCTTCAAGCGTTACCTCGATAATCTCGACGGCGACAAGCTGTTCTTTACCCAGGCCGACATCAATCGCTTCGGGCCGTACAAGACCACGCTCGACGATGCGATCAAGTCCGAGCACCTGCAGCCCGCGTACGACATCTTCGCGGTGTACCTGCAGCGCGTCGACGAGCGCGTCGCATTCGCGCGCGCGCTGCTCAAGCACGACTTCGATTTCACCGGCAAGGACAGCTGGGCCTACGACCGCAAGGACGTGCCGTGGGCGGCCGACAAGGCCGCGCTCGACGACCTGTGGCGCAAGTACGTCAAGAACGACGTGTTGCGGCTGAAACTCGCCGGACAGAAACCCGACGAGATCCGCAAGACGCTCGACAAGCGTTACGGCCAGCTGGCCAGCCGCGCGCACCTGCTGACCGGCGAGGACGTGTTCCAGACCTTCCTCGATGCGTACGCGATGTCGCTCGATCCGCACACCAACTACATGACCCCGCGCACCACCGAGAACTTCAACATCTCGATGCGGCTGTCGCTGGAAGGCATCGGTGCGGTGCTGCAGAAGCAGGACGACTACGTCGCCGTGCGTTCGATGGTGCCCGGTGGCCCGGCCGCGAGCTCGGGCAAGATCAAGGTCGGCGACCGCATCACCGCGGTCGGCCAGGGCGCGAGCGGGGCGATGGACGATGTCGTGGGCTGGCGCATCGACGATGTCGTCGACAAGATCCGCGGCGACAAGAATACCAAGGTGCGGCTGGCCATCCTTCCCGGCAACGCGGGCGTGGACGCCAAGCCGATGACCATCACGCTGGTGCGGCAGAAAGTGCGGCTGGAAGAACAGGCGGCGAAATCGCGGATCATCGAGACCGGTACCGGCGCGGTGAAGCACAAGATCGGCGTGATCGAACTGCCGACCTTCTACGAAGACTTCGAAGGCCGCCGCACCAACGATCCGAACTACGCATCGGCGACGCGCGATGTCGCCAAGCTGCTCGCGCAATTCAAGGCGCAGAAAGTCGACGGCGTGGTAATGGATCTGCGCGACAACGGCGGCGGTTCGCTGACCGAAGCGATCGACCTGACCGGTTTGTTCGTCGGCGCGGGCCCGGTCGTGCAGGTGCGCGAAGCCAATGGCAATGTCGAGGTGCAGGACGACGACGATATCCATGCGACATGGACCGGCCCGCTCGCGGTGATCGTCAATCGCGGCTCGGCATCGGCATCGGAAATCTTCGCCGCGGCGATCCAGGATTACGGTCGCGGCCTGATCGTCGGCGAGAACACCTTCGGCAAGGGCACGGTGCAGAACCTGATCGACCTCGATCGCGTTCCGCATCCTGAAAGCGAACATTACGGCCAGGTGAAACTCACCGTCGCCGAATTCTTCCGCGTCAACGGCGGCAGCACCCAGCACAAGGGCGTGGTGCCGGATCTTGCGTTCCCGGCCAGCCTGGACGGCAAGGATTACGGCGAAAGCACCTACGACAACGCGCTGCCGTACACCGAGATCAAATCGGCCAGCTACCGCCCGCTCAGCCACTTCGCGAGCCTGTTGCCGCAACTCGTGCTGATGCACGACGCGCGCATCAAGACCGATCGCGAATACCAGTGGTGGCTGCAGGACTACACCGAATTCCGCGAACAGGCCGACAAGAAAACCTTGTCGCTGAACCTCGCCGAGCGCACCGCCGAACGCGACAAGAACGAATCCAAGCGCAAGCAGCGCGACGCCGAGCGCAAGAAAGCCGGCATCGACGTGCCCGACGACGAGCGCGCCGATGACGGTTTGCAAGCCGACGAGCGCAACATCGCCGACGAAGCCAAGCGCGAGAAGGAAGCGAAGGACCGCATCAGTCCGCTGCAACGCGAAGCCGCCGCAATCCTCGGCGATGCGATGGACCTGCTCGGCGCCGACACCAAGCTCGCCCAGCAGGTATTGCCGCCCAGCTCGCATGGCGCATGGTCGAACTGACCGCACGCTGAAATCATCCGCGCCGGATTGTTCGGCGCGGGACTGCTTCGCGTTGGATCACTTCCGACGCCGCACCGGCGGCCGCGTCGGCAGGTTGAGCCCATGCTTGATCGTGTCGAACACCAATCGCGTTTCGTAACGCTTGACGGTGCCTTCGTCGACGAACAGCCGTTCGGCCACTTCGCGATAGTGCGCGACGCTGCGGGCGACGATGATCACCAGGTAATCCCACTGGCCGGCGACCGCGTAGCACTGCTGCACCTCGGGCGCGGCGCACATGCGCGCGCGGAACGCCGAATGCAGCCGGAACGTGTCGCGCTCCATCGTCACCCACACAGCCGCGAGCGTCACCGCAGGCAGCAGGCCGGCATCGAGCACCGCAACGTGGCGCAACAAACCGGCCTTGCGGTAACGGGTGATGCGCCGTTGCACGGCACTCGCCGACAGGCCGACCGCCTCGCCGAGCGCCGTCAACGTCACCGACGCATCGCGCTGCAGGAGTTCCAGCAGGCGATGATCGAACTCGTCGAGTACGGGAAATTCGGACACGCAATATTTTTGCGCCAGGACGCACGTTTTTTCAATCGCCATGCGTGCGACTTCGATAACCTGCGGCCATGGATCGCCGCAACGCGGTCGGTCGCATGTAGGGAGCCACGCATGAGCAGCATTCCACTGGTCGTCGAAAGAAAGATGCCGGACACGTTCGCCATCGCGCTGGCGCTGGTTTCGGTCTACTTGCTGTGGGGTTCGACCTACCTCGCGATCCGCATCGGCCTCGAAGGTTTTCCGCCGTTCCTGATGGGCTCGGTGCGCATGGCGACCGCCGGCGCGCTGATGTACTTCGTGTTGCGTTCGCGCGGCGAATCCGCGCCGACGCGCGCGCAGTGGAAGACGCTCGCCGTGCTCAGCATCTGGATGGTGCTGCTGAGCAACGGCCTGGTGACTTACGCGGAGAACTACGTGTCCTCCGGACTCGCCGCAATCGCGGTCGCGTCGATGCCGTTGTGGGCGGCGCTGTTCGGCGCGCTACGCGGCAATCGTCCGAGTCGCGACGAATGGGTCGGACTCGCGATCGGTTTCGTCGGCATCCTCTGGCTCAACTACGGCAGCGCGCTCAGCGCTACACCGCAAGGCATGATCGCGCTGGTCGTCGCGCCGATCGCATGGGCGTGGGGTTCGGTGTGGAGCCGCGACCAGAAATTGCCGACGCCTTTCATGTCGGCAGCCGGACAAATGTTGTGCGGCTCGGCATGGATGCTCGCAACCGGTTTGGCCACCGGCGAGCGCATGCACGCGCTGCCATCGCTGCAGGCCGTGTCCGCCGTCGTCTACCTGGTGATCTTCGGCTCGATCATCGGCTTCACCGCCTACATCTGGTTGCTCCACCACGTGCGCCCCGCGCTTGCCACCAGCTACGCCTACGTCAATCCACCGATCGCGGTGCTGCTAGGCGCGGCGCTGCTGCACGAACAGTTCGGCATGCACGAGATCGGCGCGATGGCGGTGATCCTGGTTGGCGTCGTGATCATCACGCGCGCGAAGGCGCGTGGGACGAAGACGCCGTAGCGGTTCCACGGAACGCACCACGGCGAGCCGCGTGCGATTCAAGCCGCGCGCAATGCCTCGGTCACCGGCAACCGCGCCGCGCGCAACGCCGGGAACAAGCCGCCGACTAGACCGATGCCGAGCGCCCACTTCAGGCCACTCCACAATAGTGCCGGCGAGACCTTGAACTGGAACACGAGCTGGCTGAAGTTCTGGCTCAGCGTCGAGACGGTGTAGCCGTTGAAGATCGCCCACGCAATCGCGGCACCGAGAACGCCGCCCACCAGCGCCAGCAACATCGTTTCCAGCATCACCGCGACGACGACCGGAAGGCCGCGGAAGCCGATCGCGCGCATCGTCGCGATTTCGCGCGCGCGTCCGGCGACCGCCGCGTACATGGTGTTGAGCGCGCCGAACACCGCACCGATCGCCATGATCGCGCCGATTACCGTGCCAAGGACATTGATGACCTTGGTCAGGTTTCCCGATTGCTTGCTGTAATAGTCGTGGGTGGTCTGGACATCGAGTTTCAGGCTCGGATCAGCGTCGATCGCTGCCTTCAATTGCTTTAGGCCCGACTTGCCGTCGAGGCGCACGGTGATCGACTGGAATGCAGTGCGCCGATAGGTCGAGGCCAGCGTCTCGGCATCGCTCCACAGTTCGGAATCGTGCGCGTCGCCGGTTGCGAACTTGCCGACGATCGTCCAGTCCTGGTTCGCCAGCCGCAAGGTCTTGCCGACTTCCAACCCGCGGAACTGGTGTTGCGCGCCCTGTCCCACGACCAGCTCGCGCAGGCCAGGCGCGAATTTGCGGCCCTCGACGATGCGCATGTTGCCGCGCACCGCCCACGCCGCGTCGCCGACGCCGCGCACCTGCGCATTTGCGTCTGTGCCCGATGATTTCATCGGCAGGTTGATGACCTGCGAGAGTTCCGGCGACATCAGCGGTTTGCCGTCGCCACCCCTGGCGATGCCGGGCAGGCTGGTAATCAGCGGCACCTGGTCGCGGGTAATGACCGAATTGGTTTCCGCCTGCGAACCGCCGCGCAGGATGATCGCGGTGTCGTCGCTGCCGGTATTGTTGAGCGTGGCCTGGAAGCCCTCGCCCATCGCCAGCATCGCCACCAGTACGCCGACCACGCCGGCGATGCCGACCACGATCACCGACGATGCGCCCCAGCGCTGCGGCAGGCTGGCGATGCCAATGCGCGCGGCCGCCAGCGACAGCCGTCCGCTGCGCGCGGCGAAGAGCCAGATCGCGACGATCAATGCGATCGCAAGCACCAGGAACCACGGCAGCATGATCCAGACGATCAAGCCGAGGATCAACGCAAGTACGGTTCCGATATCGGTCAGCCATTTCATCGAAAGATCCTCATCAAGCTTCCAGACATCCGGCCCGGTTCAACGACCGGCCAATGCATCAACGATCTTCAACCGCTGCGCGCGCAATGCGGGCAGCAGTCCGACCACGATTCCGATCACGATCATCAGGATCAATCCGACGACCCAGGTCTGCCCCGGCACGTTCGGCAACTGGATCACGCCACCACTCGCGGCTGCCACGCCCGGCATGATCACTGCCGCCAACCCGAGCCCGATCAATCCGCCCAGCACGATCAGCAGCACCGATTCGGTCATCACCAGCATCAGCACGGTGCCGTCCCTGAAACCGATCGTCTTCAGGATCGCCAGCTCCGGGATGCGTTCGCGCACCGCCTGCGCCATCGTGTTGCCGGTGAGCAACAGCAGGGTGAAGAACACCGCGCCCATGATCGCGGTGACGATCAGGCCGACATCCGCGAACTGCTTGGCGAAGGATTGCTGGAACGCGGATTCGGTTTCGCTCTTGGTCTCATGGTCGGAATTCGCCGATATCGCATCGATCGCCTTCGCCACGCGCACCGCATCGTTGGGGCTGTCCATCTGCACGGTGTACCAGCTCACCTTGCTCTTGATGTAGTCGTTGGATTCGTCGAAATATTTCCAGTGCATCATCAGCTGCATTTCGGCGCCGGCGTTCTTGCGATCCTTCGCCCGGAAGATGGCGCTGACCTGCAACGGCCAGTCGTTGCTGCCGTTGCGCGGGAAAATCGTCGCCTGCAAGGGAATGGTGTCGCCGATCTTCCAGCCGAACTTCTTCGCCAGTCCTTCGCCGACGATGGCGCCCGTGCGGTTTTCATGGAACGCCTTGAGCTGCTCCGGCGGCACCTCGAAATCGGTGAAGATGTCGAAATAGTTGTCGGACACCGAGAAGTTCGGGAAGAAGTTCTTTGGATCCTTGTAGATGCCGCCGAACCACATTGCGTAGGCGACTTTCCTGACACCTTTCACCGACTCGATCTGCGGCAACAGGCTGATCGGCAGCGATTGCGTGATCGACAGCCGCGACGCCACGATCAGGCGATTGGCACCGTCCACGCCGCTTCCGGAGTTGAAAGCCACGCGTACCGAATCGAGCATGCCGAACAGCAGGAACGCGGCGACCACCGACAGCAAGGTCAGCGATGTGCGCGTCTTGCTGCGGAACAACGCAGCCCAGACCAGCGATAGATATTTCATGCGCTTTTACCTCAATGAAGCAGTATTTCCCAAGTAACCATCCGTGGTGCGCTGCCGTTCGGCATCCGTGCCTCGCCCGAACGGATCGCGCTGGATGCCGCCGGCATCACGCATGCGCGGTCTGCTCGACCAGCGTGCCCTTGTCGAGATGGATGGTGTGCGTCGCGTACTCGGCCGCTTTCGGATCGTGGGTCACCATCACGATGGTCTTGCCGTGTTCGCGATTGAGCTGCTGCAACAATCCGAGGATTTCTTCGGCGGAATGACGGTCGAGATCGCCCGTCGGTTCGTCGCAGATCAGGAAGGTCGGATCGGAAACGATGGCGCGCGCGATCGCGACGCGTTGCTGCTGTCCACCGGACAATTCGGATGGACGATGCCGTCCGCGATCCGCCAGTCCGACCAGTTGCAGGGCAATCTCCGCATTGCGCTTGCGTTGCGATGAACCGAGATTGGTGAGCAACAGCGGCAGTTCGACGTTCTTCTGCGCGGTGAGCATCGGCATCAGGTTGTAGAACTGGAACACGAAGCCGACGTTGTTGCTGCGCCACCCGGCGAGCTGGCCGGAGTTCATCTGGTCGATGCGCGAACCGGCGATGTCGATCTGGCCGCTGCTGGGCGAGTCCAGCCCGCCGATCAGGTTCAGCAAGGTCGTCTTGCCCGAACCCGACGGTCCCATCAGCGCGATGAAATCGCCCTTGTCGATGTCGAGGTCGACGCCGTGCAGCACCTCGATCTTTTCCGGGCCGCGTTGGTAGGTCTTGGTGAGATTGCGCAGCGAAACCAGTGTGCTCATCGTCGCGATCCTCGAATGGAAAACAATCTTTAGCAATACTTCAAAAAATACAACCCAATCGTTACTGCGATGCGTCGGAATCCGCCGGCGCAATGCGCACCTTCGCGCCATCGACAAGCGTTGCCGGCGGATCGAGCACCACGCTGTCGCCGGCAGCCAAGCCATCGAGCACTTGGCGGTCGTCGCCCATGGCGCGACCCACTTTCAACGCGTGCTGTTCGATCTTGTTCTTGTCGTCGACGACGAACGCGACCTGCTTGCCGTCGCGCTGCACGATCGCCGTCGCAGGCACGCGCACGCCTTCGGCTTTCGGAGTTGCAGCGGCTGGCGCGGCTTCCAGGAAACTCACCTTCACGCCCATGTCGGGCACGATGCGCGGATCCTTCACCTTCAACGCGATGCGCACTTTCACCGTCGCCTTGCCGCGGTCAGCGGTCGGGATGATCGCGATCACTTCGGCCGGAATCTTCCAGTCGGGATATGCATTGAGCACGGCCTCGACCGGCATTTTCGACTGCACGCGGCCAATGTAGGCCTCGTTGACATCGACTTCGATCTCCAGCGAATCCATGTCGACGATGGTGCCGATGCCGGTGCGGGTGAAGCCGCCGCCGGCCGAGAACGGCGACACGATTTCGCCGGCCTGCGCGGCTTTCGCGATGACAACGCCCGCAAAAGGCGCGCGCACGATCGTGTTGTCCACGCCAAGATCGGAGATGTGCGCGTTGTCGACTGCGACCTGCACGTTGTGCTGTGCGGCGTCCATCTGCGCGTGCAGGTTGTCGCGCAAGGCGACCGCCTGGTCGAGTTGCGAGCGCGAGACGAGTTTGCGTGAGGCGAGCTCCTGGTAACGAGCGGCGTCCGCTTCCGCCGATTTGAGCTGCGCCCGCAGGCTCTCGACCTGGCTACGCGCGGCCGCGACCTGCGAATGGGAAAGATTGAGCTGCGCATCGGCATCGATCGGATCGAGCGTCGCCATCACGTAGCCCGCATCGACGTGCTGGCCTTCCTCGATGAAAATTTCCTTGACCTTGCCCGAGATCTTCGACGACACCGTCGCTTCGCGGCGCGCGGTGACGTAACCGGTAGCGTCGAGCACGGACGCATTGCCGCTCGCACCGCCGATTGCGGTCGCAGTCGCGACGTGCACCTGCGGTGAGTTGTCGCCGCGCAACATCATCACGCCGCCTGCGATAACGGCCAGCGATGCGACGACTGCGAGCACGATCCACAGCCAGCGCCATGAACGCGGCGGCGGCGGCGCATTGCGTTCGATGCGCAATTCGTTCAACAGGTTTT
>Ga0105240_10004246_pt1 | contig 21907 bp, 14 predicted proteins | sample KBSC54metaG_FD_80426 | JGI IMG/M metagenome (GOLD analysis project Ga0105240, IMG submission 80426) | Corn rhizosphere microbial communities from Kellogg Biological Station, Michigan, USA - KBS C5-4 metaG | ecosystem: Host-associated > Plants > Roots > Rhizosphere > Soil | place: Michigan, USA... | reverse complement strand
TGGTTGGCCGGCAATGACCCGGGCCGAAACAACCCCACCAACCGCGGAACGATCGCTGCCTGGGCCTGGGGTTTTCACCCGTGCCTGGACTCCCTGGTCACCGATTCGAACCTTGATTCCAAGCGGATCGCCGCCGTCGGACACTCCCGCAACGGCAAGGCCGCGTTGGTGGCAGCCGCCTTCGATCAACGCATCGCGATTGCCTTCCCCCATCAGGCGGGTTGCGGCGGCAGCGCCCCGAGCCGCGGTAAAACCGGCGAATCCGTCAAAGCCATCAATGACCACTTTCCTCATTGGTTCAATGCGGAATTCAAAAAGTTCAACGACGCCACAGACCGTCTTCCCTTCGATCAAAACTGCCTGGCGGCACTCTGTGCGCCCAGGCCGGTTTTATTTTCCGCCGCCCAGGAGGATCAATGGGCGAACCCGACCGGCCAATTTGAGGTGCTGAAGGCGGCCGATCCGGTCTACCGCTTTCTGGGCGTCGAGGGCCTGGCGGCTCAGGAAATGCCGCCCCTGGGCCGGCTCGTTGACAGCCGTTTGGGCTATTATATTCGCCCGGGCAAACACGCGATGACCGCCGACGATTGGCGTGTGTTTATGGATTTCGCGGACAAACAATTCGGGCCCCGCGGCTCGGCCCCAGGAGCGCGGACACCCCCGTCCGCGAGTTCGAAAGATTCGCCCCACGCTCGCACGGGTTATACGCCCGCCCTGCTTACAGAGAAATGAAGCTGAAACAAATTAACGGTTCAGTCGTCGCGCCGAAGGGCTTCAAAGCCTCGGGCGTCTTTTGTGACATCAAACGGCTCGGCACCGGCAAAGGCTCGGACAAGGGCCAAAAACGTGACCTGGCGCTGGTCGTTTCGGAGGTGCCGGCCACCGTCGCCGGAATGTTCACCACCAACCAGGTCTGTGCGGCGCCGGTGAAGATCTGCGTTCCACGGGTCGGGAAGGGGAAGGCCCAGGCGATTGTAATCAACTCGGGGAACGCGAACGCTTGCACTGGGCGGCAGGGGTTTAAGGACGCTCTGGAAATGGTCACGTTCACCGAACTCGCGTTGAACCTGTCGAAGGGATCCGTGCTGGTCGGCTCGACCGGCCGAATTGGGGTGACCCTTCCGATGGTAAATATCCGGGCGGGAATCATCGAGGCGGCCGTCGAGTTGGGCAGTTCACCGAACCATAGCACCCACGCCGCCGAAGCCATCATGACCAGCGACACGCGACCAAAAGAGATCGCAGTTGAGATTCGCCTGCTGGGTAATAAGGTTCGGATTGGCGGCATGTGCAAGGGTGCGGGCATGATCCAGCCCGGCATGAGCGCTACCGGATCACGGCCGGCGGCCGTCCCGCTGCACGCCACCATGCTGTGCTTTATCACCACCGACGCCGCCATTGAAAAGAAAGCTCTTCAATCCGCATTACACGAAGCCGTCGCCTTGAGCTTCAATCGCATCACGGTGGATGGCGATATGAGCACCAACGATACCGTGCTCGTGCTGGCCAATGGCATGGCCCAGGACTCGGGCGCCCAACCGTTGAACGCCCGATCCCGCGGGTTTGAAACCTTCCAGGCGGCTCTGAGCCATGTCTGCCTGGAGTTGGCCAAAATGATCGTGCGCGACGGGGAAGGGGTTTCGCGGTTCGTGACCGTGCGGGTGAGCGGCGCGAAAAATTCCGTGGACGCCGACGCGGCGGCCCGCGCGGTGGCCAACAGCGCCCTGGTGAAAACCAGCTGGCACGGGGGAGACCCGAATTGGGGGCGGATCATCGACGCGCTCGGCTACAGCGCCGCCAAGGTGATCGAAGAAAAAGTCGATATCGGCTACAGCGCGCCGGGAAGCAAGAAAATCCTCTGGAGTCTCCATCGCGGTCAGCCAACGAAGGCTGGCTTTAAGGAGCTGTGCGCGGCAGTCGCCGCCAAGGAATTCGATTTGCACATTCGCCTGAACCTGGGAGCAGCGAGTGCTTTGATCTACGCCGCCGATCTGACGGAAGCGTACGTGGAGTTCAACCAAGGTGATGTCAGTGACCCCAACTCGCTGGGAGGGTAGTCAACCATCTTGTGATTAAACCGGATCTCATCGACAAAGCCACGACGTTGCTGGAGGCGCTGCCCTACATCCAGCGCTTCAATGGCGCTACGTTTGTGATCAAATATGGCGGCAGCTTCATGGATTCATCCGACCCAAATGTCCGCGACGGCGTGGCGCGCGACTTGGTGTTCCTGGAGGCCGTGGAAATCAATCCGGTGGTGGTGCACGGCGGCGGAAAAGCCATCACTCGCGCCATGGAAAAGGCCGGGCTGAAGGCCAACTTCATCCAGGGCCAGCGAGTCACGGATGAGCCAACGGTGAAAATCGTGGATGACGTTCTCTCGCGTGAAATCAATCCGGCCGTGGTGGAGACGATTCGTTCCTTGCGAGGCGGCGCCATGGGCTTTGCGGGACCTGATATTTTCAAGTGTCGCCGGATTACGGTCCCGGGGCCCGCCGGAGAACCGCTGGATATTGGATTCGTGGGGGAGGTCATCGAGGTGAACACGGCGCCGCTGCGGGAGTGCATCGCCCAGGGCATCACGCCTGTGATCAGCCCGACCGCCCGGGGTGAGGACGGCCGGATCTACAACTGCAACGCCGACGTGGCGGCTGCCCAAACGGCCATCGCGCTCGGCGCCAGACGGCTGGTTTTTATGAGCGACGTTCCCGGGTTGCTCGAGAACCCCAAGGACCTGAGCACAGTGATCTCTCAGCTGAGAATTGACCGTGTCGATAGTTTAAAACGGACCGGTGTCATTGAGAAGGGCATGATCCCCAAAGTGGATAGCGCTGTGGCCGCGATCAAAGCCGGTGTCGAAAAGGTTTCGTTCGTCGATGGCCGGGTGCCTCATTCGGTGCTCCTGGAGATTTTTACGGATGCGGGTGTGGGCACCGAGGTCGTCACCTGACGTCCAGGCTGCGGGCAGGAGAATGTAGGGTGACTCGAGGACAGCAAACGCCTGCTCCATGGTTCTGCCTCTTCCTGTCGTCCTCGTATTTCTGTCCCCAATTTTTCTGTCTCAAATCTTTCTGTTAGAGAATACAAACGCCGCCTCACCGCCAAGTGTGCTTGGGATATTTACGCTGGAGCTCCTGCTTCACCCGTGGGTAATGTTCGCGCCAGAACCCGGCCAAGTCCTGAGTGATTTGCACCGGCCGCATGTTCGGGGCCAGGATATGAACCAGCAGAGGCACCTTGCCCATAGCTATCCGCGGGCTGTTATTCACGTCGTAAAGGTCCTGGATTTTCACCGCCACAAACGGCGAAACACTCTCGTAAGTCACTTTGGGTGTGCGGCCGTTCGCGAGGGTAATCCGCTCGGGCGCGTGCTTTTCAAGCAGGGCGTCCTGGGCCGGGCTTAACCAACTTTTGACGACCGGCTTCACCGGCTTGTCTTTGATATCTTTGTAGCCGACTGCGCCGTGGCAGAGCTGCTCAATCAGGTGGCGCCGGTCCGGGTCGGTGATGGGCGGCAAACCAAGCTCCGGGCACCATTGGCTAAGGAGATTCAGCCGCACAATCCATTGTTCCACCTCGTGGTTCCACTCCTTGAGCACAAGCCGCCCCGCCAGAACTTCCTCGCTCAAAAGGCGCGCCGCTTCCGCGGCTGGTGGGGGATCGACTCGCCGGGTGCCAATGGGCAGGTCACGAAATCTAAGTTGTTCCTCCGCATAAACCCGTTTGGTGGCCGCATCATAAAAAACTCTCTGCACTCCGGCCAAATCTTCCGGGAACAATTCACGCAGCCAGGGCTCCTCGACCGCCGTGGCCAAACTGAGGAGCGTGTTCACTGATTTATCTTTGCCTTCCACCTCACGAACTTCCGCGACCACCAGCAACGCGCTCTGCTGAACCGCGCTTTCGCGGGTCAGGACCCCTCGCCGGCCATGGACGAGATCGCACCGCAACGTCCCGGAGTCCAGCCGCCGGGCGACCCGGTCGCTGAAGCCGGTCAGGATACATTTCTGCAACGCCTCATCGGGGATGCCGTGCATGGTTATGTCCAGGCGTTCGCGTTTGGCAATATCAAGGAATTGCTGAAAGAGCGGCCCGATCTGGCGGGCGGTGACCATGTGCACTCCCAGGCGTCGGCAGGCGCTCAATTGAAAGTTATTCTGGCTGGCGTAGCTCCATGCCCGCATCAGGATCCAGAAATCGCTCGTGGCTTTTTCTCCGAGCAGATCTTCCCGACAACGCGCGGTGTCATGATCTATGTTGCGCAGCAGCAGGTCCCGTCCCTGGGTCAGGGCGGCCACCAGGCAGGCCTGATACACGCACTTATGATCCTGTGCCGCGAGCAGCATGCGCGAATACCTCGGGTGCAATGGGAACGCCAGCATCTTCCGGCCTAACGGGCTGATGGGAAGTCCCGGGCGGTGGGTATCCAGCGCGCCCAGGTCGCTCAGCAACTGCTCCGCATTCGCCAGCGCGGCTTCCTCGGGAGGTTCCAGCCACCGGAATTTGCGCAAATCCTCGACCCCGGCCGCCTTGAGTGTGAGGGCGACCTCCGCCAGGTCCAGTCGTTTGACCTCCGCCAGCTCCTGGGGGTGACGATGACCGTGCTCTTCACTCGACCAAAGTCGCAGGCAGGCGCCGGGTGCGGTCCGACCCGCCCGGCCGGCCCGCTGGTCGGCCGAGGCCTGGCTGATCTTTTCAATCAGCAAGGTGTTGAGACCGCGGTGCGGATCGTAACGCGGAATCCGGGCCAGGCCGCTGTCAATCACGCACCGAATCCCGTCGATGGTCAAAGAGGTTTCGGCCACATTGGTTGCTACCACCACTTTGCGCAGGTCATACCGCGCCACGGCCGCGTCCTGCTCGCGCGGTGGCAGCTCCCCATGCAACGGCAGCAGGACGAAGCCGCGCGATTCATCGCAATGCCGGATCGCTTCGATGGTCTGGAAGATCTCGAAACCTCCGGGCATAAACACCAGCACGTCGCCTTCGCCACCGGAACGCACGAAATCACTAAATGCTCCCGCGGCCTGGTCCCAGATGGGGTGCTTCTCGGCATAACTGGGTGAGCTGGAATAGTCGATCCGGACCGGGAAGGTCCGGCCCTGCGATTCGAGGACCCGGCAGGGTCGCAGATACTCCTCGATCCGGGCTGCATCCAGCGTGGCGGACATGACCAGCAGCTTAAGGTCGGGACGTTCGCTTTCCTGCAGATCCAGGGCCCGTGCCAACGTGATATCGCCGTACAGATGGCGTTCGTGGAATTCGTCGAAGATGATCGCATCGACGCCAGGCAGCTTCGGGTTCTGCACGATCTGTCGGAGCAGCACGCCCTCCGTGACAAAACGAATCCGGGTCTCCGGACTGGTTACGTTCTCGAACCGGATTTGGTAGCCCACCTCCCGGCCCAGTTCGACCTTGCGCTCCCACGCCACGCGGGCAGCCAGAAGACGGGTCGCCAGCCGCCGCGGCTGAAGAACGACAACCTGCCCATCGCCGAGAAGGCCATGCTCGAGCAGGATCTGGGGCACCTGGGTTGATTTGCCCGAACCCGTCGGGGCCGAAACAATCAGACGCTTCTGTTCCCGAACACCGGCGACAATTTCGTTTTCGATTTCGTATATGGGCAGTCGATCCGCCATGAAGCCGGTACGCTAGCCTGGAAATCGTGAAACGTAAAAATGTAAAAGCGGGAGGCGCGGCAAGCGAACCCAATTCTTAAAACCTTTTGACAGTTTGGCGCGGATGCTTAACCTCGCTTTCAACTATGAGATTCGGAATCAACACTTTCCTTTTCACCTCCCCGTTCACCAACAAGAGCACGAAGCTCTTCCCCATGTTCAAACGCTGGGGCTTCGAGAGCATCGAGATCCCCATCGAGGATACCTCCCACATCGATCCCGCCCACGTAAAACGCGAGCTCGATCAACTCGGCTTGGTTTGTGGGACCGCCTGCGCCTGCGTCGGACCCGACCGCGACTTCCGCGGCACGCCGGAAGCTCAGGAAAACGCAATGGATTACATGACGAAGGTCATCGATCAAATGGTGGTGCTCGATTGTCCCTCCATGATCGGACCGGTCTATTCCTCCGTTGGACGAGCGGATGCCGTGCCTCCGGCCGAGTATAAAAAGCAGTGGAAAACCGTGGTTAAAAATCTGCGGACGATCTGTGAGTATGCCGAAGACAAGGGCAAACAGATTTGCATGGAACCGCTCAACCGGTTCGAAACCGATTTCATCAACACCTGCGACCAGGCTCTCGAGATGATCGAGGATGTCGGCAGCCCGGTGCTGAAGCTGCACCTGGATACGTTCCACATGAACATCGAGGAAAAACACCAGGGCGATGCCATCCGCAAAGCGGGCAAACTGCTCGGGCACTTCCACGCCTGCGGCAGCGATCGCGGCACGCCCGGCAATGATCACATTGACTGGAAATCCATCGCCAAGGCACTCAAGGACATTCGCTATACCGGCGACGTCGTGATCGAATCGTTCACCACGGACGTCAAAGTCATCGCCCGCGCAGCCGCCATCTGGCGGCAGATCGAACCTACCCAGGATGAAATCGCGGTCAAGGGCCTGAAGTTCCTGAAGAAGACGTTATGAATCGAAAGCTGATTGCGGCACTCGCGGGCAGTGTCATTTTCCTGGCCACGCAAATACCGGCCCAGGCCCAACCCACTGAGGCAGGCTTCAAAAGCCTGTTCAACGGCACTGACCTGACCGGCTGGGAGGGAAATCCCAAGCTGTGGAGCGTCAAGGAGGGTGCTATTACTGGCCAGACCACCGCCGACAATCCGGCCAAGGGAAATACCTTCCTGATCTGGAAAGGCGGCACGGTGGGCGATTTCGAGCTGCGCTGCTCGTTCCGGCTCGTCCCGGGCGACAGCAAGGGCTTTGCAAATTCCGGCATTCAGTATCGTAGCAAGGTGCTTGACCCGGCCAATTGGGTTGTGGGCGGTTACCAGGCCGATATGGAGGCCGGGGCCACTTACACCGGCATTCTGTACGAAGAACGGTTCCGCGGGATCATGGCTGAGCGCGGCGAAAAGGTCGTCTGGGGCGACGACGACAAGAAGCAGGTCGTGGGCTCAGTGGGCAACGCCGCGGAAATCGAAGCGTCCATCAAGAAAGGCGACTGGAACGATTACGTCATCATTGCCCAGGGCAATCACCTGCAGCAATTCGTCAATGGCAAGCAAACGGTCGATGTGACGGATGATTGTGAGTCCAAACGAGCAATGAACGGCGTCCTGGCATTGCAGCTTCACCAGGGACCCCCAATGATGGCGCAGTTTAAGAATATCCGCATCAAGACCTTGACCGGTTCAGGCCACGCCCGAAGCGGTGGCGCGGCCAGTCTGGATGGCACTTGGAAAGTCGCCGCCGCTGAGACCGACGGATCCGCCGTGGGAGGCGAAAACCTTGAGGGTATGAGTGTGACCATGAAGGGGAATTCGTACGTGTTTCACAGCAACGACCAAACCAGTCATGGCACGGTCTCACTGGACCCCTCCAAGCAGCCCAAGGAAATCGATATTCAACCAACCGATGGACCGGACGAAGGGAAAACGCTGCTGGGCATCTATGATGTCGGGGCGAGTGGTTGGCGCCTCTGCTACGCACAGGCGGGCAAGCCCAGGCCGGGCACTTTTAGCACCGAGCAGGACTCCGGACGGCTGATGGTTACATACCGGAGGGATAACTCATCCAAAAAGATCGTCTTCGTTGCCGGTTCCCCAAGCCATGGACCGCGCGAGCACGAACACCGTGCCGGTTGTCTGTTGCTCCAATCCTGTCTCGCTGGCTGTCCGGGGGTCACCTCGGCGGTTTACAGCAACGGTTGGCCCCAGAATCCAACTGAGGCTTTTGCCGATGCGGCCAGCGTGGTGGTTTATAGCGATGGTGGTGGCGGGCATCCGCTCCTCCAAAGGGATCACCTGCAGGTCATTGGCGATCTGGTCAAGAAAGGTGTCGGTGTGGTCTGTATCCACTACGCCGTTGAACCCACAATCGAAAAAGGGCAAAAGGAGTTCCTGGACTGGATTGGTGGCGCGTTCGAGATTAATCGTTCGGTCAACCCCACCTGGACCGCCGATTTCAAGGAATTGCCCAACCATCCGATCGTCAACGGAGTTCACCCGTTCAAGATTTACGACGAGTGGTATTTCTTTATGCGGTTTCGCGACGGAATGCAGGGGGTCACTCCGATCCTCACCGCCGTTCCTCCCGAGAGCACCATGAGCCGGCGCGACGGCACGCATGAAGGCAACCCGACAGTCAGGGAAGCCGTGAAACGCGGCGAACCTCAGCATATGGCCTGGGCCTGTGAACGGCCGGACGGCGGCCGCGGCTTTGGCTTTACCGGCGCTCATTACCACAAAAACTGGGCCAACGATGATTTCCGCAAGCTCGTCTTGAACGCCATCCTCTGGACCGCCCACATGGAAGTGCCGGCCGAAGGCGTCCAAAGCCAAGTCTCCGAGGACGATCTGAAAAAGAACCTGGATCGGAAGTAACACTGGCCGGTTCCCAGCCTGCACCGGTGCATATCGTCCGTTGTCTTTAGCGAACCGGTCGAGCCCGAACCTCAGTTTTAACTGTGCCTGCCAGTTGATACCGCTGGCGCTCAATGCTAGTTTGGCCTTCGCAGATGACTGGCCAGGGTTGAACAGGAGAGGTCGGAACTCGTTAGGGAAAGCTCTATTCCTTCTGCGATCTCAAGCCTGGCTTTGCGTGAAATCGAGGCAACAGAACCTTGCCACCGAATGCAGTGGAACCAGGAGAGGTGGAGACCATGAATTATCGATTATTGGGACACAGCGGGCTCAGGGTAAGCGAGTTTTCGCTCGGCACGATGACCTTCGGCGAGGATTGGGGCTGGGGAGCCTCCAAAGAAGAGGCGAAGAAGATCTATGACGCCTTCCGCGAGGCCGGGGGGAACTTCATCGATACGGCGAATTTATACACGAACGGCGCGAGCGAGCGGCTCGTTGGCGAGTTTGTTCAAAGTCATCGCGATGAAGTCGTCGTGGCCACGAAGTATAGCAACGCCGCTCCCGGCAAAGATCCGAATGCGGCCGGGAATCACCGCAAGAGCATGGTGCAGGCGCTCGAAGCGAGCTTGAAACGCCTCAAAACCGAACGCATTGATTTGTTCTGGCTCCATATTTGGGACCAATTGACCCCCGTCGAAGAGGTGATGAGGGCGTTCGACGACCTCGTGTGTCAGGGCAAAGTGCTCTACATTGGGGTATCGGATGCCCCGGCCTGGTGGGCTGCGCAGGCCAACACGCTAGCTTGCCTGCGCGGTTGGTCTCCCTTTATTGGCCTGCAGATTGAATACAATCTGATCGAGCGCACCGTCGAACGGGAGCTCATTCCAATGGCCAAAGCACTGAATTTAGGAGTCGTGGCCTGGTCACCCCTCTCCGGCGGTGCCCTCACGGGCAAGTACAACGACCCGAAGGCCGAGACGGAGGGGCGTTACTCGACGGAGATGATGCGTCAATGGCTTCCCGAACGAGACCGCCAGGACCGAATTGTCACCGCCCTTCGCAAAATCGGCCAGGAAACCGGGCGGCCTCCCGCGCAAGTCGCCTTGGCCTGGCTGCGGTACCGGGAGGTCCCGGTAATCCCCATCATCGGCGCGCGCAAGCTCTCCCAGTTCCAGGAAAATCTGGCGAGCCTCACTTTATCTCTAAGTTCCAACCAGGTCAGAATTTTGGATGAAGCCAGCCAAATCGAACTCGGCTTTCCCCAATCGTTTTATCAGAAGGAGATGGTCCGGGGTTTCGCGTACGGAGGCATGCGCGACCAAATCCTGGCCTGAACCGCGGCCGAGAGTCTCACCAAACCAAAGCGGTCGCCCCGGCCCCGTAAAGCCGAAAGGCCTCTTGGTCATTTTCTCACTTCGGGTGGGTAAGCAGGCAAGGGTGCTGGCGGTTCGCGGGTATTATTAGCGTGCCGTAGTGTGCTTGACTTTAAAAGTCGATTCCTTAATTAAGAACGGCATGTCGGAATCCGAATACGTGCAGATCGAGGAGACACTTGCGCCTGTGGCGATGCAGACTATAGCCGATTGGATTCTTCAATTGCCCGCGCCGCGGAAATGAGGATCCCCATCACCCGTACAATGTGGAAGAGGCGTTCCGCCTCTTTTTCCCTGAGCAACAGAGCCGGGACGGCTCTGCCACTATGAACAAAGCTGAGGCGGCTCTGTCACGATGCTGAACTACTTCGATCCCGAGGCTCCCATCGGGTTCCTCTCCGGCGACCTGCCTCACTGGCGGCAGCAAGGCACAACTTACTTCATTACGTTTCGGCTCGCAGATTCTCTGCCGCAAGAAAAACTCCGGCAATGGGCCGCAGAACGCGAGCAGTGGATTGCAACCCACCAGGAGCCCCACGACGAAGCCGCCCGCCGGGAATACTACGATTTATTTCCGCAACGCATTTAGCGATGGCTTGATGCCGGTTCAGGTTCTTGTGCGCTGGCTGTGGTCGAGATTAAGCAACTGGTCGAAAGCGCGCTCCGTCATTTTGATGGGCAGCGCTACCGGTTGCATGATTTCGTAGTCGCTCCCAACCATGTTCACGCGCTCGTGTCGCCGTCCGGTGAGCATACGCTTTCGGAAATTCTGCACACCTGGAAATCCTTCACCGCACATGAAATCCTGAAAGTGGCGAAGAGTGGCGGAGAAAGTGGCAGAGCCGTCCCGGCTCTGAACTTCGCACGCAATAAGGTCTGGCAGAAGGAAACCTTCGACCACATCGTGCGCAGCCTAGCCAGCATGGAGAGATTCCGAGCCTACATCCGCGGCCATGGCGGAGCCCAAGGTGGCAGCGGCGTCCCGCCGCTGTTGTAGCTCGATCCCGCGGCCAAACAGCGGTGGAATGATGCTGCCTGGAGGTTGGCCCGGAACAGCGGCGGGACGCCGCTGCCACTTTGCCGCCGGATCAACGCTGCCCCGCTGCATTCAACAGTAGAATAAGTAAACGCAATAGTTGGTGTTAGGTGGGTGCGTGTAATTAATTTTGATGACGCTTCTTTTTTAGACCGATCGCCTAGTCTACTCCCCGGCAGTAGTTCGCTTCACTCCACCGTTGCGGGCCAGCCTTGGCGGGTGCAAATCCATCCCCTCCCGAAGAAGACCTTCGCCAATGGCCGCGCGTGGCGAGGGCGATCTTTGCCCTAACTTGTTCAGAACGGACTGAAGCTATGAAACAAAGATTAATTAAATGGATCCCCGCCGCGGTCGCCGGCCTGGTGCTCGCGAGCGCTGCTGGCTGGAACGGCACCGCTCTGGGTCAGGTCACCAACCTGGTGTCGAACACCACGTTCGAGGACGCGACTTACGATATCGATGGAAACCTGCAGTTTCCAGACGGGCACGCGCGCTATCCCTGGGCTTACCGCTATGCGTGGGGAACCTATGCCGATCCGGGAGTGGATCCTTATAGCGACATGGCGTTCCGGTATCCGGCGGCGGACCCGACCGACACCTGCCAGCAGGTGCTGTTCGACACGAGCCTCTATACCGCAGCCCAGAGCGGCGGCGGTTATGGCCTGGGCTTCGGCGCCGGGATGAACTGGAACAGCTTCAGCCCCGACACGGTGAAAATGTCCACAAACCGCGTCGATTACATTTTCAGCTTTGATGCTCGCGCGGAAGGCATGCTTCCGGGCGTAGCGACCATTTCCGGCCAAATGCAGGTCCAGATGGATGCGCCGGACGATACGATTCAGCCGGCGGACGCCAACGGCGACGCTGACCGGATCATACAGATCAATAAAGATATCGCGATTGGTTCCAACTGGACCCATTTCGAGTTCAGTCTGGACAACGCGAACGTCGACGGCGGCACCGCGGAGAAGAACCTGACCCTGTACGGCCAGCTCATTAACAGCGTCAACTACAACCTGAACTTCGACGGCCCGGGCCTGGCGTTCGGTTATGATGCCGATAATCTGGTGGATCTGGATAATGTGAAACTGTTGGTGTTGGTTCATACCAACGCGCCTACGATCCCTCCGCCGACCTACAGCTATCCCATTGCCGATTGGAATTTCGACGATAAGCCGCTAACAGATGTGTATGGCGGCTATGCCTGGTCGGCCAACAGCCTCCAGCCCGTGTTTACCTATTCGGGCGGCGCGGTGGGCTATGGAGTGGGCGGCAGCAACGCCTGGATCCTGCAGTTGGACAACAGCGCCATGGCCAGTGACCCTCCAGCGTGGGCGGGGGGCGGCACCGGCGGAAATGGCGCGGTGGACTACTCCCGGTTTACCACTCCCGATCTCAGCGCTTACGTGCTTTCCTTCGATGCCAAAGTCGAGGGCCTCGCCCCCGACAAACTGACCACCAGCTGTGCGCTCCAACTTTTCTTCGACGCGCCCGACGACACGCTCCTGCCGGCGGACGATAACACGGACAACGATAGCCTCGCCCGGCTGGATTACAGCGTCAGCGGCCTGGAGACCAACTGGCAATCTTACACATTCACTCTGAGCCAGGCCTCAGTGGGCGGTGGGGCGAAAACCAATTTGCAGGCGTTCTTTAACAAGATTATGGGCTTTCGCATCCAATGGCAGATCGAAAATGCAGCCTCGGCAGGGGACTGGAGCTACGATGCGGACAACGTGCTCGTGGTTGATAACTTCAAACTGGCTTGCGTGCAGGTTGGCTGCCCGCCGCTCACCTTAACGCCCAACGGAAACGCCCTCACGGTGACCTGGAATCCGCCTTCCAGCGGCACGGTCAAACTCCAAAGCGCCCCTATCCTCTCGGGCCCCTGGAGCGATGTTCCCGGAGCTACCAGCCCGTACGCCGCCCAGCCGACCAAAGGCCAAGAGTTTTTCCGCACGATTTGGGTCGCCCCGACCCCGTAAGGCCGAAAGACCTTTCGCTCATCTTCTCATTTGGGGTGGGTTAAAAAGGACAAGGGCGCCGGAACCACCGGCGCCCTTGTTCAGTTTTGTGCCTCAGATCGTCCGTTTCAACAAGAATCTCACAACCCGTTCAGCACATCAATTAACTGCCGCAAGCGCCCGTAGTCGCGGCGATTGAAACCAAAGCCGATCCGAGGCAGGCCCACCCGATCATTATCCGCTACCTCTTCGGGCGTGGGATCGATGCGTTGAATTTTGGGGCCGGCGATTAAATCCACGAAATCCTCGTTCATCGCCTCGAGAGCGGAGTCTGAGGGGGCGTGCTTGAGCCGGATAATGAAGAGGTCCTTTACGAACCGGGTCGAATCGAAATTTCGATAGAAGCGTGTAATGATTTTGACCGCCTGGTCGGTGTCGTCAGTGATTTGATACAGGTTGAGGTCGTCGGGCGAGATCAACTGGTCGCGTAGCAGGTGTTCTCGCACGTTCTTATCCCAGGTCCGCCAAAAAGTCCCACCCGGGCGATCGATGAGCACCAACGGCATGAGCTGGCTCTTGCCGGTCTGCATCAAGGTCAACGCTTCGTAACCTTCGTCCATCGTGCCATAACCGCCGGGGAACAACGCGATGGCATCCGAATGACGAATAAAAATCAACTTGCGGGTGAAGAAATACTTGAAGGTGACCAGCTTCTTATCCTCCCGGATCACAGGGTTAGCGGCTTGTTCCCACGGCAGCCGGATGTTGACGCCAAAGCTGTTTTCCGGGCCCGCACCTTCGTGGCCGGCATGCATGATGCCGCCTCCGGCCCCGGTGATGACCATGAAACCGGCCTGGGCGATCTTTCGACCAAAATCAACCGCTTGCTGATACTCCATGCGCGTGGGCAGAGTGCGCGCGGAGCCGAAAATCGTCACCTTTCGCACCCGGTTGAACGGCGCGAACAACTTAAACGAGTAGCGTAACTCCCGCAGGGCGGTTTGGATGACTTTGACATCACCGGTATCTTTGACGTCCGTCAGGAGCTTCAATGCCTGTTCCAGGATGTCGGCAACGTGATCCTCGTTAAAGCCGCCTCCACGATAAGCAATCAGTTCCTCAATCCGCCGCCGCAGCTCGGGGTCCGCGTGCGGTTTTTCCAGTTTGACCATGGAGTGAGAATAGACTTTGAAGCACCGAAAGCAAAGGTGGGAGTAGGTCTAAAGTTCAGCCGTCGGGGCGCGCCATCCGGGTGTGTGGAATATGCGGGCGGCGGGGTTAAAGTTGCTCGCCACGACGGCTGGGCTATCTTGTCCTGCAAACCCAAACTGGCGCTTTGCTGCTCTCGGGAGTACGTCGCGACCGGTCATAGACATAATGAATCAATCGAGCGAGCTCAAGGCGTTTGGCGCTCCGGGGATCGAGCCTCGTTGGACGCGCAGCGCCAAGGAAGGAATCGGGACCGCCTATCACACCAGTTGTCGAGTCTGGTTCACCCTGAGCCACGGGATCGTCAACGAGATCTACTATCCCAACGTCGATTGCCCCAACACACGCGATCTCCAGTTCCTCATTACCGACGGAGAGACGTTCTGCCACGAGGAACGCCGGGATCTCGCTCATCAATTGGAGTACGTGGAAAAGAGCACCCTGTACTATCGGCTCACCAACTCCGATCCCGAGGGGCGATATCAACTCGTAAAAGATGTGATCGCCGACCCGCACGCCTCCGTTTTTCTCATGCGCACCCGGGTCGTAATTGCGGACGAACGGCTCCGCGGAAAGCTGCGGGTTTACGCGCTGGTGGCGCCGCACATGAAAGGTCTGGGGCAACACAATTCGGGTTGGTGGTATGACGTCGATTGCCGTCCGGTCTTCCGGGTCCAGCGTGAGGACGTCCACATGGTGCTGGGCGCCACCCCGGATTTCGTCCGCCGCTCCGTCGGTTATGTTGGCTTTAGCGACGGCTGGCAGGACTTGATGAAAAACTTCCAGATGGACTGGGAATTTCAAAACGCGACGGATGGAAATATCGCTCTGACCGCTGAAATGGATCTGTCCCACCGCGGGGAGTTCATCCTGGGCGCCGCCTTCGGACGCAGCTCACAAAGCGCTTCGACGAAACTTCTGCTCTCGCTCTCCGTCCCCTTCGAGCGACACCTGGAGAACTATATCAAGCAGTGGAAACGCACGTTGCATCCCGAGGATGACAGTTTGAATCCCTGCACCACCGATGCGGGCCACCTGTACCGCTTGAGCCGCCTCGTGCTGCTGGCGCACGAGGACAAAATCTATCCGGGCGCCCTGGTGGCTTCGATGAGCATCCCCTGGGGCGAAGACAAGGGAGATGCCGACCTGGGCGGGTATCACCTGGTTTGGACGCGTGACCTGGTCAAGAGCGCTTCGGCGCTGCTGGCGAGCGGCCAAACCGGGACGCCGCTGCGTTCGCTGGTCTGGCTGGCCTGCGTGCAGGGGGCCGACGGAGCGGTGCCGCAGAACAGCTGGATTAACGGCGACGCCTATTGGCGCGGTAAACAATTGGATGAGGTCGCCGCGCCTATACTGCTCGCCTGGAGGTTGAGGCGGGCCAATGCGTTGGGCCTTTTTGATCCATGGACTTTGGTCCTCCGCGCCGCTCGTTACCTGTTGCTGCACGGCCCCGTAACGGGGCAGGAGCGTTGGGAAGAAAATTCCGGCTATTCGCCATCCACGCTCGCGTGGATCATCGCGGGTCTGGTGTGTGCCGCTGACTTCGCTCGCTCGGCCCTGAACGAATCCGCCGCGACCTTTATCCTCGATTACGCCGACTGGCTTTCGGACCACTTGGAAGATTGGACGGTCACGCAGCGCGGTGAACTCCTTCCTGGCAGGCCTCGGCATTATCTCCGGATCAATCCCGCAGACCCTGACCAGCCTGGGCAGGTATCCGACCCGGACACGGCCATGCTCAAGATCGCCAACGGTGGGGGGCTGCACCCCGCTCGTAATGTTGTGAGCACGGAGTTCCTTGACCTGGTGCGTTTGGGGATTAGGGATCCGTTGGACCCTGTGATTTTGGAAACGATTGAGGTCATCGATAAAGTTCTTAGATTCGAGTTACCGCAAGGTCCTTGTTGGCGGCGCTATAACCACGACGGCTACGGCCAGAGGGATGATGGCGGAGCTTTTGATGGCACTGGCACCGGCCGCTGCTGGCCCTTGCTGACCGGGGAGCGCGGCCACTATGAGTTGGCGGCCGGACGGGATCCTCTGCCGTTCATCAAGGCCATGGAGGGCTTCGCGAATGAAGGGGCGATGTTGCCCGAACAGGTTTGGGACGCAGAAGATATCCCCGCCGCCCGCATGTACCGCGGTGCACCCACCGGCTCGGCGATGCCACTCTGTTGGGCGCATGCCGAGTATTTGACGCTGGTGCGGAGTCGAAAGGATGCCGTGTGCTTTGACCGCATCCCGGCGGTCTACGAGCGATATGCAGCTCAGAAGGTCCCAAGCCGCGTGGAGATTTGGACCTTCGCTCATCAACCACCGCGCATGCGCCAGGGCAAGACCCTTCGCCTGCTTATTGGGGCGCCAGCGACCGTGCGTTGGAGCTTCGATAACTGGCGAACCTCAGAGGACTCCATGGCTCACGACAGCGGATTGAATTGCTGGTTTGTCGACCTCCCGACCACCCCGTTGGCCCCCGCCGCCAGGATCCAGTTTACGTTCCAGTGGACGGACCAACGCCAGGAAGGAGACTTCTCGGTGGAGCTGGCCTAAATAAATTCCTCTCTTGAGCTCGGGCGCCAGGTATGCGATCCCAATTCACCCCACTTCCAACACTTGGTTCTTTCCACGCTACGAAGCCGGTTCGGCCCATAGGCCTTGAGTAACCAGGCCGCAGGTCCCCCGGTGGAGTTGCCCGCGCCGGGTAGCGGACCAACTGCCCGGCCGCAATCCAATCCTACTGCTCTGAGACGCGTAAGGTGTATTCGGGCGACAACGAGCTGTCACCTTTCGGCGTCCCAAACGTGTTGTAATCGTAGTCAAACCGGTAGCGGTAATGCACCACTTTCTCTCCAGCCGGAACTGGCACGAGGCCTTCCCAGCGGTTGGTCATGAGCAGGGTCGGGCGCATGGCGTAGGAATCGTTCCCCACCACGATGCGTGGACGGATCGTTTCCCAGCGCAGGGATTGTTGGCGCGTCGTCAGCGCCACTTCCACAGGGTAGAGATTGTTCGCGTTCCGGCTCTGCTGCAGCGGGGTCAAATTCGTGAAGGTGGCGGTGCATCCCGCCAACAGGAGCGGCGCAAATACCAGCGGCAGAAGTTTCTTCAACATACCACCGCAGCCTGACAAACAGGCTGCGCCTTGTAAAGGGCATTCAGCGCCAGGCACGGCATTCCGGCGTGACGGCTTACGGCTCGACCCTGATGCCAATCCAACGCGGTTCCGGCAGCGCCATGGGCGTGAGCTGGAGCTCTCACTCCAGCTTCGGAGGAGCATCATGGTTTAAAATGCTTTATTTTTCGGTTTGACCCGCATTAGGAAACGAGGTTAGGGTGCCCGTTCTTAAAATATGTTTGGGACCATCCGAAAGCATCAGACCTGGCTCTGGGCAGTGATTATTACGCTGACGGTGATCAGCTTCGTCGTTTACTTCTCGCCGTACTCCAAGATGAACAACGGTGGGGGGCGTTCCGGCGGGAATTATGGCTCGATCAATGGCCAAAAGGTCACCTCGCAGCAATATGCTAACGCCTATCGCGAGGTGGATTTGCACTTTTTCCTGACCAGCGGCCACTGGCTGAATGAGGACCGGAAGCGTTCGGAGACGGACGTCGAGCGGGAGGTTTACAATTGGTTGCTGCTGACACAGAAGCAGGAACAGCTCGGTATTCACGTCAGCGACGAAGCCGCTGCGGACATGGCGCGGCAGATGATTCGCCCGTTCGAACGGATGGGCATTTCCTCACCCACCATGTTCATTGAGAAGGTTCTGCCTCAGAAGGGCTTGGATGTTTCTGATTTCGAGCGCTACCTCCGCCATTTCGTCGGTATTCAAGAGCTGATCAGCACCTTTGGGTTGAGCGGCAAATTGATCACTCCTCAGGAAGCCAAATCCCTCTATGAGCGGGAGCACCAGGAGGTTGCTACGGCAGGAGTTTTCTTCACCGCTACCAATTACATGGCAGCGGTCTCGGTTACCCCTGAGGTCTTAGGCCAATTTTATTCCAATCGCGTCGCCACCTACATGGTTCCGGACCGGGTGCAGGTGAGCTATGTGAGGTTCGCCTCGAGTAATTTTCTGTCGCAAGCCCAGCAGGAGTTGGGCACCAACCTGAGTGAACTCGTCGAAGCGAACCTCCAGCGGCTGGGCACGAATGTTACCACGATGTTCCCGGAAGCCAAGACCCCCGAAGACAAACAGGCCAAAGTTCGCGAGCACATCCTCCAGCAACGTTCGCTGGCCGATGCCGCCCAAAAGGCCAATGATTTCGCTCACACACTTATCGACAACCAATCTGCCAAGCTCGGCAGTTTCCCGGAGATTGCGAAAACCAACGGGTTGGCCGTGGAAGTGACCGCCCCGTTTGATCGGGTGGATGGTCCCAAGGGCCTGGACGTCGGGCCGGACTTCGGCAAAGCGGCTTTTGGTTTAAGTGCCGAGGAACCGTTCGCGGGTCCTTTCATGGGCCAGGACAGCGCCTATGTGATCGCTTTCGACAAGAAGATACCGCACGAGATTCCGCCCCTGGACCGGATTCGTGATCAGGTCGTCGCCGATTTCAAACGCACGCAAGCCATCCAACTGGCGCGTCAGGCCGGCACGTCGTTTTATGAATCTCTGACCAATAAGCTGGCTCAGGGAGCGGCGTTCACGAATATCTGCGCGGAGGCTCACATCACGCCGATGACTTTGCCGCCTTTTTCCATCAGCACTCGCGATTTACCGGCCGTCGAGAATTTGGCGAGCCTCAACCAGATCAAGCAAGCCGCTTTCAGCACTACGCCGGGTAAAGTGAGCCCCTTCGAGCCTACCAGCGAGGGAGGCATGATTCTGTACGTTCAGGCCAAGCTCCCCTTGGACCAGGGCAAGGTGGACGCCGATATGCCCCGTTACCTGGCCAGTCTCAGGTCCAGCCGCCAATCCGAGGCCTTCAACGATTGGCTTCGACGGGAAGCGGAGAAAGGGCTGCGCGACACTCCGATTGGCCGACCCACACCCCCTCCCGCCATGGGCTCCGGCACGGCCAAATCCTGAGGGCTGCACCGTCTCGGGAAATTGGGTGGAGGAATCGAGGACGGAGATTCTTTCCGTCCGCCGGTTCTGAGTTTTTCTGTTCCGCTTGTCCTTGTCTCTTGGGCTATGAGCACCGTCATTAAATTATCCTCCCCGCTAACCCACGAGTTCTGGGAGATCCCCGTGCTCTACGAGGACGCGTGGCTGCTCGCCATCGACAAACCCAGCGGGTTGCTCGGTTCGCCCGACCGGTCCGACCCCGACCGTCCGAGCCTCATGAATCTCCTTCATGCAGGCATCGCCTCGGCCAAACCCTGGGCACGCGAGCGCAACCTCACCTACCTCATGAACGCGCATCGGCTCGATTTCGAGACCAGCGGCGTGATGCTCCTCGCCAAAGCCAAGCCCGTGCTCATCACTTTGGCGAACCTGTTCGGGTCCGAAAAACCCTATGAAAAATATCTGGCCCTGGTGGAAGGAACACCGGCCGAAGATCAGTTTGAGGTCAATGCCAGCCTTGCCCCGCACACTGCCCAGCCCGGGCTGATCCGCGTGGACTCCAGGAAGGGTAAACGTTCCCGAACGCTCTTCCGGGTGCGCGAACGATTCTCACGGTGGACTTTGCTCGACGCGGAACCGTTCACGAACCGCACCCACCAGATCCGCGTTCACCTGCGCCACGTCCGCCTGCCTGTGGTCGGTGATTCCTTGTATGGCGGCAAGCCGCTTCTGCTTTCGCGTCTTAAGAAGGTTTATCGGCTGAAACCTAACCAGGCGGAACGGCCGCTGCTCGAGCGGGTCGCCCTGCACGGCGAGGAACTGGCCTTGGCGCATCCGGTGAACGGGGAACCCCTGCGCATCACCGCCTCCTGGCCGAAGGACCTGGCCGTGGCGGTGAAGTATCTGAGGCGTTACGCCGTGGTATAGATTAGGCGCCCCGCCACCCCGGACCGGAACTCCGCGGGTTACATCCTGCAACGATCGCTGGCCGGCATCCAGTCACGGAACGACAGCCCAACGACGCCTTGGCTTAACCCCAACAGCTGGGCCTTTCAGCTCACCAGCCAGCTCAGCACCGATTTTTGCACGTGTAAACGGTTCTCGGCCTGATCGAAAATTGTCTGGGCATGGGCTTCGAACGTCGCTTCATCGATCTCCTTGCCGCGATAGGCGGGCAAGCAGTGCATGACGAGGGCTCGCGGCCTGGCCAGCCGGACCAGTTCCTGGTTAATTTGATAACCCTGCAGCTTTTGCAGGCGTTCGGCTGATTCCGCCTCTTTTCCCATCGACACCCACACGTCCGTATAGAGCACGTTCGCGCCTTGCGCCGCCGCCCGGTGGTCCTCGAGGCACACCACCTTGCCGCCGGCGCGTTTCAACAGGTCCGGAGCCGGCTGAAAGGCTTTGGGGGCGGCGATGCGCAGCTCGAAGCCTAGCTTTGCCGCGGCGAAAATCCAGGAGTTCACCACGTTGCACGCGCCGTCGCCAACAAACGTAATGATCTTGCCCTGGATGGAACCGATCTTCTCTTGGATCGTAAAAATGTCGGCCAGGATTTGACACGGGTGCTCTTCGTCCGTGAGCGCATTGACCGTTGGCAGGCGCGAGAAATGGGCAAATTCCTCAACATCTTTCTGCGAAAAAGTGCGGAACACCGCCCCGTGGACCATACGCGCCAACACCCGGGCCGTATCCTTGATCGGTTCACCTCGCCCAAGCTGAATCTCGCTGGCCGGGAGAAAAATGACATCTCCCCCCAGTTCACGGATCCCCACTTCGAAGGAGACCCGGGTCCGGGTGGAAGCCTTCGAGAAGAGCATGGCCCAAACCTGGCCAACCAAGGGCCTCGCATGGCTGCCGCGTTGCTTCTTTATCGGGACGGTTTCGACGAGGATACGTTCCAAATCGGCTGTCGCCAGTTTCTCAATACTCAACAGTTGCTTCATTGCGGTCCTTCTTCCCACCATCAAAATGGCCCCGGCCTATTTGCGTTCACTGAAGTCCAATCACGATCCGTTCAGGCCGCGAGTTTCCGTGCCACGGTTCCGAGGATGTGCAAGCCCTCCTCTGCCTCGTTCGGCTGGAGATTGAGTGCCGGCAGGAAGCGCAAAATATTCTGTCCGGCGGGTATCGTCAGCAAACCGGCCGTGTGGAGCAGGCAGGCGAGGCGGACGGCCTGGGGCTTCGTGGGATCTCCGGGCAAGTTGGCAATGTTGGGGGTGAGTTCCAACCCGAGCATCAGCCCCAGCCCGCGGGAGCCTCGAATCACCGCAGGGTAGGCGCGGGCCAGTGCTTCCAGGCCCGCCTTGAGCGAGAGTCCCACCGCGCGTGCGTTTTCCGCCAAACCTTCCCGCTGAACGACCTCCAGGACCTTCAAAGCGACGGCACATGCCAGAGGTGAACCGCCGTAGGTAGACCCGTGGGTGCCTGGGCCCAACAGGTCGGCGTAGGGAGCCCGCACCCAAAAAGCGCCGATCGGAAAGCCCCCTCCGAGAGATTTCGCCATCGAAATGCCGTCGGGTAGGAAGGCGGGCGCCTGCCCATTAACCTGGTTACTCGGAGCTCCGTCCTCCAGAATCCTCTGAAAGCTTTGGAAGCGCCCCGTTCGAAAGAAACCATCCTGCACTCCGTCCATTAAGAGGAGCAGCCTCCGTTCGTCGCACAACCGGCGCAAACCTAGAAGATACTCCGGAAAAGCGGGAGTGACGCCGCCTTCGCCCTGAATCCCCTCGATCAAAATGGCAGCTGTGGCCGGAGAGAGAGCCCGGCGCATCGCCTCGAGATCGTTATAGGCCACCTGCCGGAAGCCCG
>Ga0105240_10004245_pt1 | contig 21913 bp, 18 predicted proteins | sample KBSC54metaG_FD_80426 | JGI IMG/M metagenome (GOLD analysis project Ga0105240, IMG submission 80426) | Corn rhizosphere microbial communities from Kellogg Biological Station, Michigan, USA - KBS C5-4 metaG | ecosystem: Host-associated > Plants > Roots > Rhizosphere > Soil | place: Michigan, USA... | reverse complement strand
GGACAGGACATGCCGCGGATCGATGGAGGCGTGGCCACGGCGGTGGCGACAGCAAACGAAAATGGAATAGACGTTGTTGCACCGAAACTATCCGTACAAGAAATCGATTCGTTGTAAGAACCGGCTCCAGGACTCGAGAAGGTGCGATAGTAAGCGCCACCCGTGCCAGCCACAAGCGCGCCGTAGTTGGTCATCGTGCAAGAAGCAATCGTATGACCAGCATTGGGTGTCACCGTCACATTGACATAGGCATCGCCCGAAGGGAATGTATATCCCGTGCCAAAGGATCCCGACGGGTCATTCATCGATACGCTTAAAGCAAAAGGAGTATTGACGATCGCAAAGGAAAAAGGAATCGTGGCCGAAGCGCCGCCCGAATCAGTGCAGGTGATGGACTGGTTGTAAGAACCCACGCCAGGATTAGAAAAGGTGCGGTAGTAAGCCCCCCCAGTGCCAGCGACCAGCGCTCCATAAGTCGTCATCGAACAGGCGGTCAAGGTATGTCCACTGTTGGGATTCACCACGACATTGACGAAGCTGTCGCCCGCAGCAAACGAGTGGCCTGTGGCGTAGGATCCTGACGGATCATTTAAAGAAACACTTAAAGACAGTGGAGCGCTGACATAAATGATCACGGGATTCTGCGAATATTGGTGCCAGATATTGTCGTTATAAATGGCCACATAATAGACGCCTGGTGTGGCATAACAGACGGGCGGAATGGTGATATTGATCTGGTTTCCGATGGTCGCGTAATTATTGACGTTGTATCCAATAGGATTGCCAAAATTGTAAATCCCGTCATCGGGATTCGGAGCCACGCCCGTATGAATAGGAAGAAGCCCTTGGCAGGGCCCTGAGAGGCCCACGGTATTGGGATTGGTCGGACCAAAATAAACTTTTGCGTCGCCGTCAAAAGCGTGACTCGAGTCGGCATAAAAAATTTGCAGGATGACTGACGGCGCATTGGTTTGAACGGAAGACGGGGTCACAATCATGCTGCCGATGTTGGGGTAGGCATAGGCCAGCGATGAAAGAAACGCGGTCCCCAGTCCCCACACCAGTCGCCCTAGGCGCTGACTTTTTTGGTGCTTTAAATGCATCGTCTGAGCGTAGATGGAGTTCATACGAATTCCAAGGGCAAAATAAGTCGCACAAAAATAATCATTTATTTGGATTGGGCTATGTGCGGACTGTCATGACCCAAGAGCAGCATGAGCGCTTGGTAATCGGCTTCGTCATCGGCGACAGCCGAATGCGCTTGTACGGTTTGATGGCGTTTGATGGTATTGAATTGAATGAGGTTGCGGCGTTGGGCGTCCGGTCCGTCAAAGCGTAAGAGAAACGAAAAGTATTGGCTGTTGCCTAAATCGCCGTAGGGCACCCAGGCGTAGGAGAATTCTTGACCCCAAAGATCGAGCCCCATGCCAGCGGTGATGCCGGTCCAGGCACCCAGTTCTTTGAGCGTATCGGTGTGATAGCCAGCACGTAAATGAATGGCTTGTAAAGGCGCCCATTCCGCGCCAAAGCGGCCGCTGAGTTGGCCTTCGCGCGTGTACACCCCTTCGGCGGAAAACGTGGCATATTTAGTCGGTCGATAAGCGGCTGCCAGATGGTCTGATTGGGGAAGACTGTCGGCGGCGTCGAGAAATTTAAGTGTCGTGCCCAGATTATTAACGGTGGCTGCGAGATCCATTTTGGGTGTTACCTTATAGAAGGCGCCAAGATCAGCGGCAAAAGCGTTCGCGGAAACATCCGCCAGTTGGGCATGAATCCATTTACCGGCCATACCTACTGAAATCTGAGGGAGAAGTTGTTGGCCGTAGGCCGCGGAATAGGCGCCAAAATTATCCGAGAACGTGCCAACCGAGTTGCCGGCAACGTCGGTGGCGGCGATATTGCCAGAGCCTAGATATTGGGCGGATAATCCAAATCCTTTGGTGGGTGACAGAGGATGGGCGACACTTAAAAATTCGTAGTTGATGCCTTGGACATAAGACAAATGCTGCGCGGCGACTTGCGTGGAAGGTAAAAAGCCCAGGCCGGCCGCATTCCAGACTGGAGCATAGGCATTATTGGCGAGCACGGAATAGGCCGATCCTAAAGCGGCCGGTGCCGCCCCAACCGGGATATCTAAGAAAGAGGCCCCGGAAGTACCTACGGAGTTCGCCAAAACAGGTGAAAGGGGTCCCGACAAAAGGACTGTCACAATAAAAAAACCACCCCACCCTGGATGCCGCGTATTTTTCATACGCTACAGGATGCCGGATGAGTGTTACAGGCGGATCACGGGTTTGTTAATTCGGGGTAACGGCAACGGGGATTAAAAAAACTGCCAATAAAGAGCATGCTGCCCTTTGACGAGTTGGTCAGACCAGACAAGAACTTCATGGCCCGACCCTAAGGCGAGCAAGGCCAGAGTATCGGGATGTTTAAGATGAGCCGCCATTTCCCGCCCTGATATTTCCCAAAGCGCTTGTCCGGCGGCATTAAGATGTTGTCCATAAATGGCGGGCGAATCCGCCCGGTTATCTACCCAGACGGCAAAAACGCCTTGGGCGTTATCGTCGGATAACGCCAAGTGGCCTTGATCGCCATTCGAGGGCGCTAAGGCCAGATCGCGACTTCCTCCAGTCCCCGAACGCACATAAACTTGCCAGGTTCGTTCGTTGCGATTATCTTCCCAGCCGACCCAATAATGTCCGTCACCTTCGCCGGTCAGCACCGGGTTCCATTCCTCGCCATTCGTGAGCGGAGGAAGCTTTTCTTCCGAGACCAATGTACCCCGCGGATTAATTTGCCGTTCTTTGACCCGGCGATGGCCGCGGTCGCTATCCACCCAAGCAACTGTTAAAGATCCTTGGCCCCACGGCGCTAAACGGAGCGGAGAGCTGCCATTTCCCGCTGGAGCCGTAATTTCAATCCCTTCTAGGCCCCACAATCGAAATCCTTGATAATTAATCCGCTGAACGCGCCAATCGGAGGCCAGATCCCGATAATCCGCCCAGGATACCATCGCGCCTGCAGCACGATCAAACGCAATGCTCGGCTGTTTTTGATCCGAGGGACGCAACGAAATTCGTATGGCATCGGGCCAGAGCGGAACGGCTTGGGCATTTAAATGCTGGCTCTTTAATACAGCACGATTAGCAAACATTTTCTCCACCCAGACGATATAGAGACCCCCTCCGCCATCGGCCACACCAACGGGAGTGGAGGAGATAAAGCGCGTATCGCTGACTTGAACGGGCGATTTCCATACCGGCACGCCGTCCGGCGCCCAACGCTGAACCCAGACTTTTCCTTCATTGACCCAGGACAAAGCCAGGCCTTTATTGGAATCCGCAAAGGCCGTCCACGATGCCGTATCGCTCACCACCGGAAGCAGCGTTTCCCCAGGAACGGTCCAGAGCGCGGTGCCATCGCCCATCACATGTTGACCCATCAGGCGGAGACCGGAAGGATCTTGTCGCGTCCACAGGAGATAAAAACCGCCCGCGTCATCTTCGACGGCTTTCCATGCCAACACCGCTTGTGTTTCTTTTGTCCAAGGTTGAACATCGGCCCACAAAGGCAGACAAAGAATGGAGATCAGGAATAAAAATAAGAGCTGAAAGGGGCGAAGCATACGTGGCATTTTAGCAAGCCGCGCGCCTATGTACTGTTTTTAAAATGCGATATACTAGTGTCTATGGGTGACCAAACATTTATTACGCGGGCCGGCTATAAAAAACTTCAAGAGACTTTAGAGGCCTTGAAACGCCGACGTCCGGTGATTGCCGCGCAAATTCAAGAGGCACGAGAAAAAGGCGACCTCAAAGAAAATGCCGAGTATCACGCCGCCAAAGAAGAAGCATCACATAATGAACGGCGCATTAGTGAAGTGGAAGGTAAACTAAGCGGAGCGCGAATCCTCGAAGACCAGGGCGATTTACCGACGGATAAAGCCTATATTGGCGCCAGCGTCACTGTTAAAGATGATGACGGGTATGAGGCCAAATACACCTTGGTTGATGCCTCGGAGTCTGATCCTACGAAGGGATTTATTTCCGTCGATTCCCCCATTGGTAAGGCGCTTCTCGGACAACCCGAAGGAATCAGCGTCAAAGTACCGATCGGCAAGGCCGGCTACAACTTAGCCATCTTAAAGATTACTCGGGAATAACAAAAGTCCCAGCTTTTTCTAGTCTTCCTGCCTATATATCACATCTCGCGCGTCCGGTATTATTTGAATGTCATGGGAACGATATGGCTGTGGCGCAGCGTTGCGCTAGGATTAGTGCCTTGTCTGTTAATGCAGACGCTTCCAGCTCCTGTATTTTCCTCAGTCCCAACCGCCCTTTCGCAAGAAGCCGGAATCTCCTCGCAAGCATTGGCCCTTAATGCAAACCACATGATGCATTCCATCCTGAGGCATGTTAGCGAACATGCTTTTTTGAGTCGCTCGGCCAGACATATGGGTTACGAGTTCTATCGCATACTCCTTGGAACCAGTCTAGGAATTTTAGCCGCCATAGGGTTGATAGCGCTGCTGGACCATCGCATTCAAATTCAGCTTAAACACCAGAGCGATGCCGTTCGTCCTGGTAATCTAAGTCAGCATCGAGTCACGATTCATTTACCGGAAAGAGCATGGCTTGGAACCAGTGAGGCGGGGCGCACAAAAATTCAATTTTTCCCTGATCATACGACGGGACAAGACATTATCGAAGACCTACAAAAGAGCGGTAATCTTGCCGTGGGCGTTCGCTATTTTATTTTTCTAAACCAAGATCCAAAACCTTACAGTTTAGATAAAGAGATACCGGTGCGATCGCATGTCGAAATCACGATCAAAACCGAAGAGAAAAACATCGCGCGACATTTCGCACGACATTTTCTATTGGCGCAATCCTCTTAAAAAACTAATCGAATTTTTGGGAAGGGTCCAGATGAATGCCGGGGCCCATGGTGGAGGAGAGCGTTATGCTCTGCACATATTGACCCTTAGCGGCGGCTGGCTTAGCCGCAATGACGGCATGCATGACCGCGCTGACGTTAGCAGCAATCTGTTCCGGTTTGAAACTGGCCTTGCCGATGCCCACATGAATGATGCCCGTAGGATCGAGTTTATATTCGATGCGACCGGCCTTTAATTCTTTTACCGTACGGCCCACATCAAAGGTGACGGTTCCGGCTTTAGGATTGGGCATGAGACCTTTAGGACCAAGCACTTTTCCCAACTTGGTCAAATCTTTCATCGCGTCCGGCGTGGCCACGAGCACATCAAAATCCAACCAGCCCTTAGAAATTTTTTCGATGATGTCGGCGTCCCCTGCGGCATCGGCGCCAGAGGCTTCGGCTTCTTTAAGTTTTTCACCTTTAGCAATGACCACCACGCGTTTTGATTTTCCCGATCCATGCGGCAAGGCCACGGTTCCGCGCACATTCTGATCCGACTGTTTTGGATCCACGCCTAACTTGGTGTGTAATTCGATGGTCTCATCAAATTTGGCGGTAGCGGTTTTCTTGACCACATCCGCGCCTTCTTTGACGGCGTAGAGTTTTACGGCGTCAAAAATTTTATTTTTTTCTAATGCAGCGAGTCGTTTGCCCATAATATCCTCTTTTATCCGTTACGCGATTTCAATGCCCATGCTGCGTGCGGTGCCTTGAACCATCCGGACAGCCGCTTCCAAGCTATTGGCGTTTAAATCCGGCATCTTTTGTTTGGCCACTTCTTCGGCTTGTTTGAGCGTGATCTTCGCCACTTTATTGCGATTAGGAACGCCTGAGCCTTTGGCTAGGCCGGCGGTTTTCTTTAAAAGTGCGGAAACCGGGGGCATCTTGGTAATAAAGCTGAAGGATCGATCATCAAAGATCGTGATCACCGCCGGAATAACCATGCCTGGTTCGTTGGCTTTAGTACGCTCATTGAATTGCTTACAAAAATCCATGATGTTGACGCCATGTTGGCCCAACGCAGGGCCGACGGGCGGCGCAGGGTTTGCCGAGCCAGCGCCGATTTGCAATTTAATGACGGTTTTTACTTTTTTAGGTGGCATACAGGACTCCTAGAGTTTTTCCACTTGCAGAAAATCGAGTTCGACTGGCGTCGGACGCCCGAAAATGGACACCATGACCTTGAGACGTCCGCGCTCTTCATTAATTTCTTCTACCACACCGATGAAGTGCCGGAACGGCCCGTCATTGATGCGTACATTTTCTTCGCGCGTGAAAGTCACGGCTGGTCGCGGTTTCTGTTGCGGTTGCGCGGTGGCCATGTCCAACAAATTTTTGACTTCGGCTTCAGGCATCGGAATCGGCGTCATTCCGCCTAAGAATCCCGCGACGCCGGGTGTATTACGTATGGCCCAGTAGGTTTCGTTATCAACTTCCATATCGGCCATCACATAGCCGGGATAAAATTTGCGTTTGCGGACTTGTTTTTTATTGCGTTTGATTTCCATGACTTCTTCCGTCGGAATCAAAAGCTGATGGATTTTGGTTTGTAGGCCTGAAATGCCAATGGATTTTTCTAAAGACGCCTTAACTCGGTCTTCATGTCCTGAATACGTTTGAATAATATACCAGCCGCGTGGTTGACTCATAATTAGTTACCCGATTCGGAAGAGTATTTGCGCGAAGAAAAGCAGCACGCGATCGACGAGCGACACGTACATGGCCATCAACAGCGTAAAGAAAATAACCACAATTGTAGAAGCCATCATCTGTTGGCGCGAAAGCCAACTGACCAGTTTTAACTCATGAACCGCTTCTTTTACAAATTGTGCAAATTGAGAAAAATAATTCATACCTATCCATAGACCTTGGGCCAAAAAAAACGCCCCTCGACCATTTCGAGAGGCCTGCGTATTCTACCCTGGCGTCATAGGAAATGTCAACACCATGCATCTGGAGATGGTGTCGTAACGCACGTTCTCATCCGTCAACCCCGCTGACGTCGTTATGACACAGTCTCCTGGACTAAAGTGGCAGGGGATGAGGGAATTGAACCCCCCCTAATCGTTTTGGAGACGATTGTGCTACCGTAACACTTATCCCCCATTCCGCCTTCGCCAAGGCTTCGGCGGACGAGCCCGCTTTCCACCTTGGCGGTGAGGAACTAAATTTTACGACGACTTAATTTCTTTGTGCGGCGTATGCTTGGCGCATTTGCGGCAGAATTTTTTCACTTCGATCTTGTAATCTTTGCGTTTTCCGCGGGCAAAGTGATAGTTTCGATTTTTGCAATCTGTGCAAGCGACTGTTAATGTAATTCGATCGGCCATGATTTTAAGTTCCTAGTTCAAAGTTACGAGTTACAAGTGAAAACCACTTGGAGTTCGTTTTTTTATGCCAATACTTCTGTGACAACGCCGGCGCCTACCGTATGGCCGCCTTCGCGAATGGCGAAGCGCACGCCCTTCTCCATAGCGATCGGCGTAATCAGCTCTGCATCAAACTCTACGTTGTCTCCCGGCATCACCATCTCCACTCCCGGCTTCAATGTCACGTCCCCCGTGATATCAGAGGTCCGGAAATAAAATTGCGGCCGGTACCCTTTGAAGAACGGCGTATGCCGTCCGCCTTCTTCCTTCGTCAAAATATACACGTTCGCTTTAAACTTCTTATGCGGCGTGATGCTTCCGGGCGCCGCCAATACTTGTCCGCGTTCAATCTGGTCTTTTTCAATCCCGCGTAACAAAATTCCCACATTGTCCCCAGCAATACATTCATCCATCACTTTGCGGAACATTTCGATCCCGGTCACCACCGACTTCTTCGTGTCTTGGATGCCCACAATTTCAATATTGTCGCCCACTTTCGTGTGCCCGCGTTCGACACGACCCGTCGCCACCGTGCCACGTCCTGTGATCGAGAACACGTCTTCTACCGCCATCAAAAACGGCTTGTCATTTTCGCGCTTGGGTTCAGGAATACTTGTATCTAACGCATCAATCAATTTCTTGATCGAGGCTTCCCCATATTCCCCTTGATCGCCAGCCATCGCTTTTGTCGCGCTGCCGCGAATCACCGGCACTTTGTCGCCAGGAAATTCGTATTTCGTTAAAAGTTCACGCACTTCCATTTCCACCAGGTCTAATAATTCTTTGTCTTCCACTAAATCGCATTTATTAATAAACACCACCAGCGACGGCACATTCACTTGCCGTGCCAAGAGCACATGCTCCCGCGTTTGCGGCATGGGGCCGTCAGCCGCCGATACCACCAAAATCGCGCCATCCATCTGTGCGGCACCCGTGATCATGTTCTTAATGTAGTCGGCATGTCCCGGGCAGTCGATATGGGCATAGTGCCGTTTGGCCGATTCATATTCCACGTGCGACACGGCAATCGTCACGATTTTCGTATCATCGCGCACCGTTCCGCCTTTAGCGATATCGGCGTAGGCTTTGGCTACCGCTTGCCCCGTTTTCGCTAACACGTGCAAAATCGAGGTGGTTAATGTTGTTTTCCCATGGTCCACGTGTCCAATCGTGCCCACGTTCACATGCGGTTTCGTACGTTCAAATTTTGGTTTTGCCATAATGTTACTCCTTTATCTTGTTCGAACTACTTTTTGGCAGCGGCTCCCGCTGCATCGTCCCCACCCTGGTGCTTCTTAATAATCTCATCAGCCACATTTCGCGGCACTTCTGCATAGTGACTCGGCTCAAGCGTAAATGACGCTCTGCCTTGGCTAAGGGAGCGAACCGTTGTCGCATACCCAAACATTTCAGCCAAAGGCACAACGCCGCGGATTGCACGGATATTACTGACTTGTTCGTTTTCTGTTACTTGCGCACGCCGGGAGTTTAGGTCACCAATAATTTGGCCCATACTCTCTTCCGGTGTGCGAACTTCAAATTTCATCATCGGTTCTAAAAGAACCGGCTTCGCTCTCTTGGCGCCATCTTTAAAAGCCATGGAGGCCGCGATTTTGAAAGCCATTTCTGAAGAGTCCACATCATGATAGGACCCATCAAAGACGGTGCATTTTATATCAACTACGGGGTATCCTGCAAGCACTCCCGTATCCAACGCTTCAACAATTCCTTTTTGTACCGCCGGAATATATTCGCGCGGAATCGATCCGCCTTTAATTTTATCGACGAACTCGAACCCTTTTCCCGCTTCTTGCGGCTCCAAAATAATGAAGCAATGACCGTAATTTCCTTTGCCCCCGGTTTGCTTAATGTATTTACCTTCGGCTTCTACTTTTTGACGAATGGTTTCGCGATAGGCCACCTGCGGACGACCGACGTTGGCCTGCACATTGAATTCGCTTTTCATGCGATCCACAAGAATTTCTAAATGCAATTCACCCATACCGGAAATAATGGTCTGACTTGTTTCTTCATCCGTACGTACGCGGAAGGTGGGATCTTCTTCGGCCAAACGATTTAAAGCCATCCCTAAGCGCTCTTCATCGGCTTTGGATTTGGGCTCGATGGCGACAGAAATAACCGGCTCTGGGAAATGCATGGATTCCAAAATAATAGGATGATCCGCATCGCAAAGTGTGTTGCCCGTGGTCGTGTACTTGAGACCCACCGTGGCCGCAATTTCACCAGCATAAATTTCTTTGACATCTTCGCTCTTATCCGCATGCATGCGTAAAATTTGGCTGATGCGTTCTTCTTGATTTTTTGTCGTATTCGTCACATAACTGCCGGCTTTTAATGTGCCGGAATAAACGCGGAAATAGGTCAGACGGCGGCCCCCAGCGCGCGGATCGACTTGAATTTTAAAAGCTAAAGCGGAAAAAGGAGCGGATTCCGAATGCTCGCGTTCCATCTTTTTTTCCGGATCGGCAGGATCAACACCAGGCGTCGGCGGGATATCAATAGGAGCTGGCAAATAATCACAGACACAGTCTAAAAGGGATTGCACGCCTTTGTTTTTATAAGCCGATCCACAAATAACGCCGCAAAACCCCCCCTTGGATTTATAGGGTTCACGCACCGCCGTGATCGTCGCCTTGCGGATGGCGGATATCAATTCCGCTTCCGTCAATTTTTCACCTGACAAATATTTTTCCATTAATTTATCATCGAATTCCACGGCTTTTTCGATGAGATACGCATGGGCCTTCTCGGCTTTTTCTTTTAAATCTTCAGGGATTTCTTTGGTTTCAAATTTCGTGCCTAAGGCGTCGCTGTTCCATACATAGGCTTTCATACGCACGAGATCCACAACGCCTGAGAAGGATCCTTCTGCACCAATAGGCAATTGAAGCGGCACGGCATTGGCGGCCAGCTTTTCATGCATCGAGGCGACGCACATATCAAAATCAGCGCCGACTTTATCCATCTTATTTATAAAGGCTAGGCGTGGCACTTCGTAACGTTCGGCTTGGCGCCAAACCGTTTCCGATTGAGGTTCTACACCGTTACCGGCGTCAAATACGACGACGGCGCCATCCAAAACGCGTAAAGAACGTTCCACTTCCATTGTAAAATCCACATGGCCTGGAGTATCAATAATATTGATTTGTTTATCATTCCACGTACAGTAGGTAGCCGCAGCGGTAATTGTAATACCACGCTCACGTTCCTGTTCCATCCAGTCTGTGGTTGTGGTCCCTTCGTGCACTTCACCGATTTTGTAAATGCGTCCGGTATAAAAAAGAATACGTTCCGTGGTCGTTGTTTTGCCCGCATCAATGTGCGCACAAATACCAATATTACGAATACGTTCTAAAGGAAACTCTCTAGGCATAAATTTCTAGTGATTACCAGCGATAGTGGGCAAAAGCTTTATTGGCTTCTGCCATACGGTGGGTATCTTCTCGTTTTTTAATCGCGCCGCCCTCGCGTCGATTGGCCGCTAAAATCTCATCGGCCAGCCGTTCGAAGAAAGGCTTCCCTGTCTTTTCTCTAGCAAATTGAATGAGCCAGCCCATAGCCAAGGCGGTACCTCGTTCCGGACGAACCTGAATCGGAACTTGATAGGTTGCACCACCCACGCGGCGCGGCTTTACTTCGACCAATGGTTTCACGTTCTCAATCGCGCGATTGAAAACACCAACCGGTTCTTCATTTGTCTTTTTCTGAACAAACGTAAGCGTTTTTTCAACGATACGCTCGGCTAGGCTTTTCTTTCCCTCAAAATTCAAGCGATTCACAAAGCGAGACAATAGCACGGAACCATATTTAAAATGGGGGGGTGGCATTGCGCGGCGTTCTCTGGGTTTAAGTTGCTTTCTTGGCACTGATACGTTTCCTCGTCTTTTGGATTTTACTTCGCTTTAGGTCGTTTAGCGCCGTACTTAGAGCGGCCCTGCTTACGGTCCTGCACACCGGTCGCATCTAGCGTTCCGCGAACAATGTGATAACGCACACCAGGCAGATCTTTTACACGACCGCCACGCACAAGAACAATCGAGTGCTCCTGAAGATTATGTCCCACACCCGGAATGTACGATGTGACTTCAAAAGCAGAAGTCAACTTTACACGTGCCACTTTGCGCAGCGCGGAATTTGGCTTCTTGGGAGTTGTCGTATATACACGCGTGCATACGCCACGGCGTTGCGGACACGACACCAAGGCCGGCGCTTTTGTCTTGGCAATAAGTTGTTCACGTCCGAATCTGACTAATTGATTTACTGTAGGCACTAGCGTTGTTTCCCTTCTATCTTTCTTAAACCTGTACCGGCTGGAATAAGGTGGCCGATAATAACATTTTCTTTGAGTCCGCGCAGGCCATCCATCGCTCCAGAGGCCGCGGCTTCGGTCAGCACGCGCGTCGTCTCTTGGAAACTGGCGGCAGAAATCAACGACTCTGAAGACAATGAGGCTTTCGTAATCCCCAACAAAACCGGCTGCGCTTCAGCGGATTCTCCGTTGGTAGACAGCACTTGTTCGTTCAGTCTCTTGAAGCGGTTTTTGCTCACAATTTCACCAATGAGCAATTCTGTGTCTCCAGATTTTGTGATGCGCACATTCGACAACATCTGACGCACAATGATTTCAATATGTTTATCGTTAATAACCACGCCTTGCAGACGATACACTTCTTGAATTTCATTCACCAGATGTTCTTGAACAGCTTTGGCATCTTTAACTTTCAAGATGTCATGCGGATTTACAGAACCATCCGTAAGCGCTTCGCCGACAGCGACGCGATCGCCTTCGTAAACCACCAAATGTTTGCCATGCGGAATCGCATACTCACGAACCATGCCGGTTTCATCATCGGTCACGATCACTTTTTGCCCGCCTTTAGGCGTTGTACCCAACTTAACAGATCCCGGAATTTCCGAGACAATGGTCGCATTGCGCGGACGGCGCGCTTCGAAGAGTTCCACGACGCGCGGTAGACCGCCCGTGATATCTTTGGTCTTGGTCACTTCCTGCGGAATCTTGGCCAAGATATCGCCTTCGACGACAGTAGCGCCATCTTCGACATTCAAATACGTATCCACAGGCAATGTATAAGACGCCACGCGCTTGCCACCTTTAATAATGGCGACTTGCGGGTGCAGGCGTTCGGCGCGATGTTCAATGATCACGCGCTCCGTTAAACCTGTGACTTTATTACGTTCTTGGTGGACGGTAATACCTTCAATAATATCTTCGAGTTTTACTGTTCCGGCAAACTCGCTTAAGATTGGCATCGCATGCGGGTCCCACTCGGCCATCAAAGCGCCCTTCGCCACCTCTTTATTTTCGGACACTTTAAGACGAGCGCCGTAAGGAAGTTTAAAGTGATCACGCTCTTTGCCCGAGCTTTCTTTCACAGCGATTTCGGCATTGCGGCTAATGACCACCGGCTGGTTCTCTTTGTTTTTCAATGTGCGAACATTGAGTAAGCGCACGACGCCGTCATGTCCGGCCGTAATTTGCGAACGTTTGACGACGCGGCTAGCGGCGCCACCGATGTGGAAGGTTCGCAGCGTAAGCTGGGTTCCCGGTTCACCGATAGATTGAGCAGCAATAATACCGACCGATTCACCAAGTCCGACCATACGTAAGTTGGCCAAATTCAAGCCATAGCATTTCGCGCAAATACCCCACTGTGCTTCGCAAGTAAGAACGGAGCGAATACGCAAGCGATCAATTTCCGCTTCTTTTACTTTTCTCGCCATTTCCGCATTAATCAACTCGCCGGCTTTTAAAATGACTTCGTCCGTCAGCGGATTAATTACTGTATCCAGAGGAATACGGCCAATAATGCGTTCTTCTAAAGTTTCAATCGGTTCATCTCCTGAAGACAGAGTTCCGATCGAAATACCCGTGATCGTTCCGCAATCTTCCTGAGCAATAACCACGTCGTTGGCCACATCGACCAAGCGGCGCGTTAAGTAACCGGCATCGGCTGTTTTCAAGGCGGTATCGGCTAATCCTTTGCGTCCACCATGCGTTGAAATAAAGTATTCCAAAACCGTCAATCCTTCACGGAAGTTGGAAATAACAGGCGTTTCGATAATTTCTCCGACGCCACCTGTTAATTTTTTTTGCGGCTTCGCCATCAATCCGCGCATACCGGCCAGCTGACGAATCTGAGCAGCGCTTCCGCGCGCTCCGGAATTCGCCATCATGTAAATGGAATTAAACTTCTGTTCGCCGCCTTGATAGACCGCGTTTTCCTGCTTCTTCATTTCATCGAACATGAGATCAGAAATACGGTCTGTAACACGGGTCCATAAGTCGATGATTTTGTTGTAGCGTTCGCTTTCAGTGATGAGACCGAGTTTAGCTTGGCGCTCAACCTCAAGCACTTGGGATTGCGCTTCACGAACAAGCTTTTCTTTTTCCTTCGGAACAATCATGTCTTGAATAGAAATCGAAACGCCGGCGCGCGTCGCATATCGAAAACCAATCTGTTTCAAATCATCCAACAAGATGACGGTGCGAGAATGGCCCAACGCGCGGAAACAACGATCCGTCAGTTCAGCCAACTCTTTTTTGCCCATCATCTGATTGACGTAACCCAACTCTTGTGGCACTACCTGATTGAATAGAACGCGACCGACCGTCGTCCAATCTTTCCATTGAGCAGGCACGCCGTTTTGTTCGGCGGAGAGTTCCGGTTCGATGATGCGGTTAATTCCGCGCACTTTAATTCTGGCGTGCAATGAAATTTCACGGCGTTGATAAACGGATTCCACTTCCACGCTCGAAGCAAATACGCGGCCTTCGCCATAATCGCCCGCTTTAAACTTGGTCAGATAGTTACAGCCCAAGACCATGTCTTGCGACGGCACGGCAATGGGGCGGCCCGACGCGGGAGATAAAAGATTGTTCGAAGACAACATCAAGATGCGCGCTTCAAGCTGCGATTCCAGAGACAACGGAATATGCACAGCCATTTGGTCACCGTCGAAGTCCGCGTTAAAGGCGGCGCACGTTAAAGGATGCAACTGAATGGCTTTACCTTCAATGAGCACCGGCTCAAACGCTTGAATACCCAAGCGATGGAGCGTAGGGGCGCGGTTTAAGATCACAGGATGGTGCTTAGTCACTTGGTCCAAAATGTCCCAAATTTCCGGCTTCACGCGTTCCAACATGCGCTTAGCGGCCTTAAGCATCACGTTCTCTTTTTTCATGAGTTCGCGAATGATGAAGGGTTTAAAGAGTTCGAGCGCCATCTCTTTAGGCAATCCGCACTGATGCAACTTTAAATTTGGGCCAACGACGATAACACTGCGGCCCGAATAATCCACGCGTTTACCTAATAAGTTCTGACGGAAACGACCCTGCTTACCCTTTAAGATATCGGATAAGGATTTTAAAGGGCGATTGCCGGCGCCGACCACTACTTTACCGCGCGCCCCGTTCTCAATGAGCGCATCGACGGCTTCTTGGAGAAGACGCTTTTCATTGTGAATCATGACTTCCGGCGCACGCAGCGACTCAATGTGCTTTAACCGGTTATTGCGGTTGATGATACGGCGATATAAATCATTAAGATCGGATGTCGCAAAGCGACCGCCTTCTAAAGGAACGAGTGGGCGCAAATCAGGCGGAAGAACGGGCAGGACAGTGAGAATCATCCATTCCGGTTTCACCTTTGATCGTTCGAACGCCTCAACGACGCGTAAGCGCTTTACCAAACGGCTGCGTTCGGCATCGGAGGTCGCAACTTTGAGCTGCTCATGCAAATCGACAGCCTCAGCAGGAATATTAATCCGGGAAAGCAATTCACGCGCGGCGGCGGCGCCGATTCCCACGCGAACTTTACCGCCGTACTCTTGGCGAATCTTCTGATATTCTTCTTCGGTTAATAATTGCTGCGCATTAAAAAGAATTTTGTTGTCTGTATCTTTAAAATCTTCGAGGACGATGTAACGCGCATAATAGACCACGCGCTCCAAGTCGGAGATTTTCATGTTTAAAAGGGTGGCGACACGAGAAGGGCTTTTGCGCAAGAACCAGACATGCGCGATGGGCACGGCCAATTCAATGTGGCCCATACGTTCGCGGCGCACTTTGCTTTCAGTGACTTCCACACCGCAACGATCACAAATGACGCCTTTATTTTTGACCCATTTATACTTTCCGCAATTACATTCCCAATCTCGCACGGGTCCGAAAATGCGTTCACAGAAAAGACCATCGCGTTCCGGCTTGAACGTGCGATAGTTAATGGTTTCTGGTTTACGGACTTCGCCATACGACCAGGACAAGATTTGTTCTGGGCTGGCCAAGCTGATGCGAATGGCATCAAAGTCAGAAAAGTTTAATTCTCGGTCTGTCCGCTTTTTTTCTTTTGCGGGCGCCGCTGTTTTTCGATCAAGAAGCTGTTGAAGACTCACGCGATCCTCCAAAATGTCCTAAGATTTCGCCCCAACTTCTTCCGATACCTTACCGCTTGATTTTGATGCGCCGGCGCCCTTTTCATTAGCGGCACGGACGAGTTCAATATTCAAACCTAAGGATCGGAGTTCCCGAGCCAACACTTTAAATGATTCCGGCACACCGGGCTCCGAGAATGTTTCGCCCTTAATGATGGCTTCATACATTTTCGCACGGCCCGACACGTCATCTGATTTCACGGTAAGGAACTCTTGCAAGCAATGCGCGGCACCGTACGCTTCAATTGCCCACACTTCCATTTCACCGAACCGCTGACCGCCGAATTGCGCTTTTCCGCCCAGTGGCTGACGGGTAATAAGCGAGTACGGCCCTGTGGAGCGCGCATGGATTTTATCTTCAACCAAATGCGCCAACTTGATGACGTACATATAGCCGACCGTGATGCGTTCATCGAACGCTTCGCCTGTACGGCCATCGAACAGTTTAAATTTACAGTAATCATTAGGAAGGAATTCTTCTGGAACTCCATCTTTAATTAATTTCTGTTTGGCCTTCTTGACTACTTCAATGACTTGCTCTTCCTTAGCGCCGTCAAAGACGGAAGAGTTCGCCTGCACATTAAGTTGTTTTGCAGCCCAACCCAACATGGTTTCAAGCAGTTGTCCAATATTCATACGTGACGGCACGCCGAGGGGCGAGAGCACCACATCGACAGGGCGACCATCGGGAAGAAACGGCATATCTTCCTGTGGAACGATGCGTGAGACCACACCTTTGTTCCCATGGCGACCGGCTAACTTATCACCGACCTGCACTTTACGTTTCACGGCGATATAGACCTTCACAATTTTGTTCACAGTGACAGGCAATTCATCGCCAAGTTTTAAATTTTCTTTTTCGCGGGCCATTTCCAAACGCAACTGCTGCTCTTTGCGTTGAATGTAGTCCTTGATCATTTCTTTCTCGTTTTCTAATTCACGGCCAGAGAATTTAAGCGCTTCCAAGGCTTCGAGGCGTTCTTTCTTTTCTAGACGTACATTTTCAACGAGCACATCGTAGCGCGCCTCAATTTCACGCGCGCGACGATTTTCTTCTTTAGCAATTAATTTTTCACGGCGCACAAACATGCGCACGCCAATCACTTTCCCAGAGACGCCAGGAGAAACACGCAGAGACGCATCCATCGTATCTTCGGCTTTTTTACCAAAGATCACTTTGAGAAGTCGCTCTTCGGGCGTGACCTGTTGTTCCCCTTTAGGCGCTACTTTACCGACTAAAATATCGCCAGGAACAACTTCTGCTCCAGGGCGAATAATACCGGTTTCGTCTAAATTAATTAACGCATCCGCGCTTACGTTCGGAATGTCGCGCGTAATTTCTTCCGCGCCCATTTTTGTGTCACGCGCTTCCATTTGGAATTCATGGATGTGCACGGAGGTTAAAAGATCATCACGAACGATACGCTCAGATAACAAGATAGCGTCTTCAAAGTTGCAGCCTTCCCATGGCATAAATGCAACAAGAAGATTGCGACCTAACGCCAACTCCCCATTACTGGTCGATGGGCCATCAGCGATGATGTCGCCTTTCTCCACATTCTGACCCTTCGTCACGACAGGGATTTGGTTAACGGTTGTATCTTGGTTCGAACGTAAATATTTATTGAAGCGATAGACATCAATCGAGCCGTCGGACTTGGCAGAGCCAGCCGCTAACGGTTCATGGCTATGTACAGACACTTCATCAGCGGACACGGCAATGACGCGACCGCCACGTTTAGCGGCAATGGCTGCGCCAGAATCTCGTGCCACGCGCCCTTCAATACCCGTACCCACTAATGGCGGATCCGCCACTAAGAGAGGAACGGCTTGACGTTGCATGTTCGAACCCATCAAAGCGCGATTGGCATCATCGTGTTCCAGGAAGGGAATCAGGGCCGTTGAAACGGAAACGACCTGCATGGGCGAAATGTCCATGTAATTGACTTGATCGGAAGGGAACTCTCTAAAATCACCGCGGTAGCGGCAAAGAATGCGCGCCGTTGTGAATTTATTGTTTTTGTCCAAGACGGTATTGGCTTGGGCAACGATCAAATCATTTTCACGATCTGCCGTTAAATATTCCACTTCATCGCCCACGCGACCATTGGTCACCTTGCGATAAGGAGATTCGATTAATCCATATTCGTTAACGCGCGCATAACAAGCGAGCGACGAAATGAGACCGATGTTTGGACCTTCTGGGGTTTCAATCGGACATACGCGTCCGTAATGGGTATGGTGAACGTCGCGAACCTCAAAGCCTGCACGTTTGCGATGTAAACCGCCCGGTCCTAGAGCCGACAAGCGGCGCTTGTGTGTTAACTCAGCCAATGGATTCGTTTGATCCATAAACTGTGACAGCTGCGAGCTGCCAAAAAACTTACGCACAATGGCCACGACAGGCGCGGCATTCATAATTGCGCGCGGAGCCAACGTCGCTTTATCCTGCACGTTCATGCGCTCACGCACAATGCGCGCCATCTGAGAAAGACCAATACGAATTTGGTTTTCAAGCAATTCGCCAATGGCACGAACGCGACGATTGCCTAAATGATCAATATCGTCCATCTCGATAGGGAAGGTATGCTTCCCATCACTGACTTCGCTGACGTCATTGTTAAGGAGAATGACGTATTTGATGGTACAGATAATGTCTTCTGGGGTTAACGTGCGACGACGCTCATTGGGAATTTCGAATTTAAACCCGGGACGATTGGTAATCCAATTGGCCAAAGGCGCTAATTTCTTATTCAGCTTATAACGGCCGACACGTGTTAAGTCATACTTACGAATGGACTTAAATAAAAGATTATCGAGATATTGCTCCGCTTGATCTGCCGCAATAAATTCTTGCGCACGCAAAACGCGATAAATCATGTTAATCGCATCTTTACGTGTTTTGATGTTGTCTTTCGCTAACGTATTGCGAATGGTGACATCATTGATCGCAGGATCCAAGAGCAAGAGATGAATGTCTTGCACATTCTTAGCTCGCATTTGAGCGATATTTTCTTTGGAGATTTCGCGATTCGCTTCAAAAAGCACTTCGCCTGTTCCCTTTAAAACGACGTCGGACGCTAAAATGCGGCCGGCAATCGAATCATCCTTGACATCCGCAAGCCGCACGGATTCAAAGTCATAAAATACGCGTAAAATTTCTTCATCCGCTTCTAAGCCAATAGCGCGAAGAAGCACGGTGGCTGGCAATTTTTTATGCTTATCAAGACGGACGAATAAGGCATTGTTCAGATCGTATTCGAACTCTACCCAAGCGCCGCGATAAGGAATGACGCGCGCAAAATATAAATTTTTACCGTAAGACGAGATCTTTTTCTCTTCATCTTCTTCGAAGATCACGCCCGGAGAACGATGCAGCTGACTCACCACGACGCGCTCCGCCCCATTAATTACAAACGTGGCGTTGTCCGTCATGAGTGGAATATCACAAATGTAAACATCTTGTTCGGCGATTTGCTTTACGCGTGAAGACTCTTCGCGCTGCAAAATTCGGAAGGTGGCTTTCAAAGGCGCCGAATACACAGCGTCTTTCCAAAGTGCTTCCTCGACGGTATAACGGGGTTCGCCTAATTCATACTGCACGAACTCCAATGTCAGACTTTCGTCATTACTGGTAATAGGAAAAATGTCCATGAACGCCGCCTGCAGTCCCTGGATCTTCCGTTTTTCCGGAGAAACCTCAGACTGTAAAAACTCTGCCATCGATGATTTCTGCATCGATAGCAGTTCAGGCAAAGCAATAATAGACGGAATAGATGAGAAGGTAAGCTTTTCCAAGCTTTAGTCCTTTCTTCCGCGAGAGCGTGGAATTAAGAGTTGTTGGATCGTAATGTTGATAATGTCTACTTAATTTCGACTGTAGCGCCGGTTTCAACCAGTTTCTTTTTCAACTCTTCGGCCTGATCTTTGCTCACGCCTTCTTTCACCGCTTTCGGCGCGCCTTCGACCAAGTCTTTTGCTTCTTTCAAACCAAGACCGGTGATTTCACGAACCACTTTAATAACCGGAATCTTGTTTGCTCCGCCGGCCACAAGCATGACGGTAAATTCAGTTTTCTCTTCAGCGGCAGCCGCGCCACCAGCCGCAGGTGCATGTCCAGCGGGAGCAAAGGCCATAGGAGCAGCAGCCTTTACGCCGAATTTATCTTCGAGTGACTTTACAAGCTCAGACACCTCGAGAATCGACAATTTTGAAATCTGTTCAACTAATGTGGCTGTATCTGACATGACAACCTCCTATGCTTTCTGCTCTGATTTTTTTGTAATTGCGTCTAAAACGGTAACCAAGTCGCGCATCGGCGCTTGGAGCACACTGACTAAGTTGGTTGCTGGCCCCTGCAGCACGCCCAACAATTGAGCGATAAGAGCTTCACGCGAAGGAAGGGTTGAGATGGCTTTTAATTCCTTGCCAGTCAATACTTTTCCTTCTAAGCAACCACCCGTTACTTTTAACGCCTCGTGTGTTTTAGCAAATTCGAAGATCGCTTTTAACGTGCCCATTGTGTCACCGCGTTCGATAACGACGGCGCTGGGACCAGAGAGCATGTTCGCTAAAGCTTCAAAACCGGCATTCTTTAAAGCAATTTTGGTCAGACTATTTTTTACGATGCGGTATTCAGCTTTAAAGGGTTTAATTTTTAAGCGAATTTCATTAATTTCAACGGTTTTAAGTCCGCCAAAAGACGTGACAATAAACCCAGCGCTTTGCTGGGCTTCCGTTTGAATTTCAGCTACTTTTTCTTTTTTTTGTGTTGTAGGCATAAATCGATTTAATATTTTAACCATTGAACCGAGGCACGAATCGAGGTCTCACCTAAGGCACGTCCCTCAATCTGCAACTCAAGTCCTTGAAAAATTGAAAACGAACACCCCGCCACCACTCCCACGTGCTTACTCAGATGACCCTCGACATGCGAAGGGCTACCTGCTGCTGCCCGGTTATCCGACCATTTGACATCAGATCCTTCAACGCGCGGTCCGAAATAGGGCGTGATCGATTTAAAACGCCATGTCGCAACGGCCGATCCACCATAACGCAAATCGCGCATCTTCTGATCAATAGGCGCCTGATCTCCGGCTGTCTGCTGACGATCAAAAAATGAAGTCTGCGACCCTACGCCCACCTGAACAAGAATTCCGGGCCATTCTTCCGTTGCAGGGAAAATATGGTCAGCTACTTCTAGGCCATAAAAATATCCAGAATGGCCGCGCCATGTAGAAACGCTATTGCTCACTTCTGGATTCACCAGAGTTCCACCATGCAATGCGACTTGAATGGTATCTGTGAGCGAATAGCCTAATGACACGCCTGCGGCTTGATGACGACTGCGAACACGTCCGCGTGTATCGAAGTCTAAATCATGCTGTTCGTTATTGTAAAAGAGCTGATGTTCAAAAGTAAAAGGCGCCCCTTGAACAACAAAGAGCGGCAATTCTTGCGCTTGCGCTCCTTCTATTCCTATTCCAAAAAATAGGAAGGAAATAACGACAAGCTTATGAAACATCTTCGAATAATCCAAATTTAACCCCGGCGGCGACCTACTCTCCCGGTCCCTTGCGGGATCAGTACCATCGGCCCTGGTGGGCTTAACTTCCGAGTTCGGAATGGGATCGGGTGTGACCCCACCGGGAAAACCACCGGGAAATCTATTAGTCTGCCATTACTTAAGCGATGGCGAATACTATAACCAAAAAAACAACACAATGCCAAACAATTAAAAAGAATCGAATGATACGGCCAAGCCGCACGACCGATTAGTACAGGTTCACTCCACATCTTGCGATGCTTCCATGTCCTGCCTATCAACGCAGTAGTCTTCTGCGGGTCTTTAGGCATCTTATGATGCGGGAATCCTTATCTTAGGGCGGGTTTCACACTTAGATGCTTTCAGCGTTTATCCCTTCCGAACTTAGCTATCCGGCCATGCCCCTGGCGGGACAACCGGTACACCAGAGGTTCGTCCATTCCGGTCCTCTCGTACTAGGAACAGCTCCCTTCAAGATTCCTTCGCCCACGGTAGATAGAGACCGTACTGTCTCACGACGTACTGAACCCAGCTCACGTACCGCTTTAATTGGCGAACAGCCAAACCCTTCCCACCTACTTCAGCG
>Ga0105240_10004244_pt1 | contig 21921 bp, 18 predicted proteins | sample KBSC54metaG_FD_80426 | JGI IMG/M metagenome (GOLD analysis project Ga0105240, IMG submission 80426) | Corn rhizosphere microbial communities from Kellogg Biological Station, Michigan, USA - KBS C5-4 metaG | ecosystem: Host-associated > Plants > Roots > Rhizosphere > Soil | place: Michigan, USA... | reverse complement strand
CGTATGCGAACGGAGGCGCTTCCGGTAAGCTTATGTGCTGAAAACCGATAAGGCTTATCTATGCGTCCAATTGCACTGCTTCTGGCTCTGACTTTCGCGCCCACATTCGTTTTCGCTCAATCTTCGACCAAAGCGCCGATACTTGAACCCGATTCTGCGCATCGGAGCTGGCACGCCGGATGGGTGACGCATCCGACTGCACCCTTGCGTGAGCCGATCGTTTTGCATTTCAAGAGAGCTCTCGACCTGACGTCCGCGCCTTCCAGCTACGTTGTCCGGGTTTCTGCGGACAACCGGTTCATTCTCTATGTGAACGGCAACCGGGTGGGCGACGGCCCGGCTCGGGGCGACCTGACGCACTGGCGGTACGAGCGGTTCGACATCGCTCCTCTGCTGAAGGCGGGCAAGAATCTAATCACCGCTACGGTGTGGAATTTTGGCGTCTACGCTCCGCTGGCCCAGTTCAGCGATCGGACAGCTTTTCTGCTGGAGAGCGAGGAAAAAGGTGCGAGTGGAATCAGCACGCCGAAGGGATGGCTGGTGGAAGAAGAGAACGGGGTCCATCCGCTGGGGCGGGACAAGGTGACGCTGCAGACCTACTTCGCTTCCGGCCCCGGCGAAGAACTGGACGCCTCAAAATACGACTGGTCCTGGAACTCCGGCGCGGAGAGCAAGAACTGGGTTCCGGTTGGCTCGCCGATGCGGGACAGCATTTTCCCGGTGTTCGAAGCACATTCGGCGGATACGACGGGGGATAATCCGTGGGGGCTGATTCCGGATGAGTTGCCGAACATGGCTTATGAGGATACGAGTCCAGGTACAGTGGTCCGAGCCGAACTCTCCCAAGGTGCGTCTGTGCCCGGCGAACCCGGGATGATCAAAGGTACTGTGCAGACGAAATCGTCTGACTTGCAAGGTTTTCCGCGAGCCGTAGCCTCAGTGCCAGCAGGTCGCCATGTACACCTGACTCTCGACCGCAAAACCCTCACCACCGCATACCCCGAGCTCACGGTCTCCGGTGGTAAGGGCGCTCACATCGTTCTCACCTACTCCGAGGCTCTGTACGACGACAAGAAGCAGAAGGGCGATCGCGACGCAGTCGATTACACGGACTCGAAAGGCGCCAAACACCCGCGCAAAGCACTCGGCCTGACCGACAGCTTCCTTCCCGATGGTGGACAGCATCGCGCCTTCATGCCTTCGTGGTGGCGGACTTGGAGGTACCTCGACCTCGACATCACCACAGGCTCCGAGCCGCTAACGCTCGAATCGCTGAAAGCGTACTTCACCGCGTATCCGTTCCAGGAGCGCGCAAAACTCGACTCAGGCCAACCCGACCTCGACAAAATCTGGGAAATAAGCTGGCGCACGGCCCGCCTCGACGCGCACGAAACCTATATGGATACGCCGTACTACGAGCAGCTCCAGTACATCGGCGACACGCGCATCCAGGCGCTGATTTCCTATAGCGTCGCCAATGACGACCGGCTCGGGCGGCAGGCGCTGTGGGCCTTCGACCAGTCGCGTATTCCGGAAGGCATTACGCGCAGCCGGTATCCGAGTTCGCTGCCGCAGAATATTCCGACGTTTTCCCTCATCTGGGTCGGCATGCTTCACGACTACTGGATGTACCGTCCCGACCCGCAGATCGTTCGCGATTCCCTGCCCGGCACACGGGCCGTCCTTACCTGGTTCGCGAAGTACGAGCACACTGACGGGCTGCTGGGCGAGTTGCCGTGGTGGAGCTTCATTGACTGGGTCGTCAAAGGCGAGATCCCCTCGTACGACTCCAATCACGAATCGTGCATGACTTCGCTGGAATACCTCGGTGCTCTCATCGACGCCGCCGACCTTGAGAAGAACCTCGGCGACCCGGTCCTTTCCCAGCGATATGAGGCACGGCTCAACCACGTCCGCTCCGGGATCGCCAGCATGTGCTGGGTTCCGTCGCGCGGGCTGCTAGCTGAGAACCCCGATCAGAAGGTCTTCAGCCAGCAGGCAAACATCCTTGGCGTCCTCTACGACGTTATTCCCAAAGACAAGCAGCAGGAAGTGCTGAGACGCCTCATAGATATCCAGCCCGGGACCACTCCCGACGGTGTCATGTCGGCATCGTACTACTTCCGTTTTTATCTTTCGCGTGCGCTGGATCACGCGGGCCTCGGAGACGAGTACCTGAAATCACTCGATCCCTGGCGCGAACTGCTTCCAATGCACTTCAGCACGTGGCCGGAGCAGCCGGGTGAAACACGCTCCGACTCGCATGCCTGGTCCGCCCATCCCATTTATGACCTGCTTACGCTTGTAGCCGGTGTCGAGCCGGCCAGCGAGGGATTTGCGAGCGTTCGCATCACGCCGCACCTTGGCTCCCTCGATCACCTCACAGCATCTTACCCGCACCCGCAAGGCGATATCCAGATGGAGTACCGGCGGACTGGTTCTGGGCTGGATGCCACCATTACGCTGCCAGGGATCCTGACCGGCAGCTTTCAGTACAACGGCAGAAGCTGGGAGCTGAAACCCGGAGCCAACCACATCGAAGCAAAATGAACGCTGACTTTGTGGTTACTGCTCAAGAAAATCGATGTATCACCCCAATTCGGAGGTACCGCGTTTCCCGCGAAACGTGCTACAACATCCATCATGCCCAGAAGTAAGAACGTAGAGCCTGCAGGACATGTCAATTTAAGGACGCTTGCTGAACATCTGGAGTTGTCGCAGACGACCGTCTCCCTTGTTCTGAACAACTCTCCGTCGGCCAAGTCCATCCCGCAGGAGACGCGGAATCGGGTGATGGAAGCGGCGACCCGGCTGAACTACAGGCCCAATTACTTCGCTCGTTCGCTTCGGCAAAGCCGGTCGATGTCCGTCGGCGTTCTTGCGCCGGACCTGAGCGAGGGCTACTTTACCCGCGTTATGAGCGGCGTGGTGCAGGAGCTGACAAGCGCCCACTATTTCTACTTCACCGCCTGCCACGATTGGAGAAAGGAACTGATCGAGCAGTATCCTCGCATGCTCGTGGAGCGTGCAGTCGACGGATTCCTGCTGCTGAATACTCCGGCGGACCAGATCTCCGTGCCCGTTCCCGTCGTTGCTATCTCGGCGCACAGTCCCGTGCAGAACGTCACCAACATCGTGCTCGATCACCATAGAGCAGTTGAGATCGCGCTGAAGCATCTGTTCGATCTGGGGCATCGCCGCATCGCGTTTATGCGTGGACCGAAGGCCATTCCCGACTCGGATTACCGATGGGAGAGCATCCAGGTTGTAGCTGGAGAGATTGGGCTACGCATCGATCCAGCGCTCGTGGTTCGCATCGATGCCACGGGGTGGTCGAGCAAGACGGGCCAGCATCCGATGGCGCCGGAGATTGGCTTCAAGCCGATGAAGAGCCTGCTGGAAACGACGAAGGACTTCACAGCAGTCTTCTGCTTCAACGATATCGCCGCCATCGGCGCCCTTCGAGCGCTGAAGGATGCAGGCCTGAGGGTGCCGGAGGACGTATCTGTTGTCGGATTCGACGATATCCAGTCTGCCGCCTATTCGACACCATCGCTGACAACGGTACGCCAGCCGCTCTTCGAAATGGGCCAGCGGGGAGCGAAGATTCTGCTCGATCGCATCGGCAATCGGGAAGGTGACTACGCTTCGGAGATCGTGATGGCGCCGGAACTGATCGTCAGGGAATCTACCGGCCCGGCAAATGGCACGTCAGCTAAACGCTAGATCTGACCGCACATGGATTGGAACCAGCGGCTGATGTAGGTCTGCGCGTGCGCTTCGCCGCAGTAGTGGCGGGCATGTGGTTTGTCTGCGGCTTCCTTTGCCCACTTGAAAATTGTGAGATACGCATCGCTGCAGTGGATTACGATCCAGCGAACTGGCTTCTCGCTCTCCTCGCCGCATATTTCACATCGATAAACTGTGTCGATCACCAACAACCTCCGAAAACCTTACTTCTTGATATCCGATCCGTAGTTCCTGGACACCTAATTGCTGCTCTTTGACTATTCGAGTATCTGCAGGTCAAGTGGAGGCTCGAGCAGGCACTCCATCTTCCCGATCTCTGCCAGTGCGCGCTTCAGCGCGGAAGACTTGCAGGGCTCGACCGTGACCACAAAGGGTAATGCGTTCGCCGGGTAACCGGCCTTCTGCACAATGGCGCGTATATTGATCCGCTCGCGTGCCAGCGCCGCAGTGATTTCAGCAACAATGCCCGGGCGGTCCATCACCGTGAACCGGATGTAGTGAGGCACTTCGAACTCCGCGCCGATCTTCGCGGGCGCCGAGGGTACGGGGACTCTTCGCGAACCATGCGCCAGCGCGAGCAGATCACTGACCACCGCAACAGCCGTGGGGTGTCCGCCGGCGCCGTGTCCGGAAAACACCACGTCTCCCCCGTACTTGCCGGTAAGGATGACCATATTCTCTGTTCCGCGCGACCAGGCCATTGGCGAGTTACGGTCGATCAGCATGGGGCCAACCGTCGCAGCAACTTCTCCGCCCACTTCCTCGGCTCTGGATACTTGGCGGATGGTGCAATTCAGGTCGCGCGCGTAGCTGAAATCTACTGCCGTGACAGAGGTGATCGGCTGAGGAACGATTTCTTCAGGATCGACGATGACGCGGAGCGCGAGGCGCATCAGGATCGCCAGCTTTGAGCGCGCGTCGAATCCACCGACATCCTCCGTGGGGTCGGCTTCGGCGTAGCCTTTCGCCTGAGCCTCAGCCAGCACAGCCGGGTATTCTGCGCCGGCCTCCATGCAGCTGAGGATGAAGTTGCAGGTGCCGTTCAGGATGCCCTGCATCCGCCGGATGTGATCGCCGGCCATGCCCTGCTCCAGACCGGGGATGACGGGGATGCCGCCGGCAACCGCTGCGCCATACTTCAGGTGCCCGCCTTTTTGCGCGGCAAGGCGCTCGAGTTCGACGCCGTGGTATGCGATCAATTTTTTGTTTGCCGTGACGACGCTTTTGCCGGCTTCGATGGCACGCCGGACCCACGTACCCGCCGGATCCAATCCGCCAACAAGTTCGACGATCACGTCCACGTCCGATGCGAGAACCTCTTCCCAGCTTTCGCTCCAAACCACATTGCCGGGAACCCAATCCACCTTTTTCCGCCCTACGTTGCGGTTGTAGACGTGCGTGATTTGAAGACCTTCAGGCTTCGGTTCCAGCAGTATCCGAGCTACCGAACTACCGACCGTTCCAAATCCGAAGAGCGCAATGCGCAGCGGTGGACGGCCATTAGCTTCAGCTACAAACGATGACGCTGAGACAGAGGTTTTCACTTCGGACGGCATCAAATCCTTCCATCGGTAGCCTGAGATTCAGGATGCATCGATGATACCTGAAAGCGATAACCACCCCCAGGACCGCAAGTAATGCGTCGAGTCATGTAGCATGGGCAAAGGATGCGGCGCGCCCTTTCCATCCTGCTGGTGCTCCTCTTCGGAGGCGGGCCTCTCTCGTTCGCCTTGAGCGCGAGCGACGACGTTTCTTTGCCCGCATGTTGCCGTCGTCTCGGGGCTCACCACTGCGCAATGGACGGCCAGCATCCGCAAGATGCTCGCAGCAATGCGGCACCAAGGGCCCGATCGCGCTGCCCGCAGTTTCCGCAGCATCCCGATGCAAGGACAACCTCGTTCGCGGCGGCCTCAGATTGCTACCAGGCAATGCTGCATGCTGGGCGCGAGATCAAGTGCTCTGTGGCCGCTTCCGGCAGTTTGAGCAGCATCCATCTCCGCACACCCGCTCTCCGCGGCCCTCCGGCACCTCGCGCAAGCTAACGAAAAAACTACGTTTCCTTCGGTTACCCGCGCCTGATTCGCTCCGGGCGCAGCACCTGTTGTCGTGAGGTCATTGCTGCATGCGCCTTCCCCGCCATTTCGCATACGTGCTTTTTGTCTTGATTCTCTCCGTGCCGGGACACGCTACCGTGTTTGCAACTATCCACGGCGTCGTACACGACGCTCAGCATCGCCCCATCTCAAACGCGCAGGTTACGCTGGCGGCTGCTCAATCTGCGTTTTCTCTTAAGGCGACAACCGCCGACAATGGCACGTTCGAAATCGCGCAGGTTCCCATCGGGGTCTATAAGCTTTCGATCTCCGCAAATGGCTTTGCAGAATACGTTGAGCCACTGACCATCACGTCCGCTACGAATCCGGTGCTGCATGTAGCACTCGCGATCGTCGGCACTGAGGAGAGCGTCGAGGTAAAGGCAGCGGGCAACTCCGCGCTTGACGCAGCTTCAATGTCGCCCGCCACGCTCATCACCCGCGCAGACATTGACGAGACTCCAGGGGCTACCCGCACCCTCGGCATGGAGATGATCACCGACTTTGTGCCGGGATCGTACATGAGCCATAACATGCTGCACATCCGCGGAGGCCACCAGACAAGCTGGCTAATCGACGGCGTCTCGATTCCGAACACCAAGATTGCGTCGAACGTTGGGCCGCAGATCGACCCCAAGGATATCGATGAAGTGGAGACGCAGCGCGGCAGCTATCAGGCCGATGTGGGCGACCGTACTTACGGCATCTTCAACGTACTGCCCCGCAACGGATTCGAACGCGACCACGAAGCGGAACTGTTCGTCTCGGGTGGCAACCTCAGTACGGGAGAGGCACAACTATCGTTGGGCGATCACACCGCGAAGACTGCCTGGTATCTGAGTGGAACCGGTTCACGGTCGAACTATGGGCTCGAAACACCTATCCCGGAGATTCGTCACGACTCGACCAACTCGGAGAGCGTGTTTTCCTCGCTGCTGCGTAACCAGACGGCACGCGATCAGCTTCGTCTCGACGCGCAGTTCCGAAGTGACTTTTTCCAGATTCCGTACGATCCGGATCCAAACGACTGGGAGCAGTCGTCGGACTACTACAACTCCTATGGCCTGCGTGACACGCAGGGCGAGCGCGACTCATTCGCCATCTTCAACTGGGTCAGAACGCTGTCGCCCAAGACCACGTTCGAAGTAGCGCCGTTCTACCACTTGAACCAGGCGAACTACGACTCTCCACCCGCCGACTTTCCGGTCGCAACAACCTGGCACCAAAAGTCGAATTACGTCGGTGCACAGGCCGACCTGCATAGCACCGTTGGGCCGAACAACTTCACCGGTGGACTCTACTCGTTCTTTCAACATGAGCGCGACTTGTTCGGATTGCGCATCAACGGTGCCAGCTTCTCTGACGCGAGCATTCCGAACACTACGGCCAAGCAGAATGCCGGCATTGCGGAGTTCCACTTTTCTGATCAGTTGAAGGCCGGCCGCTACGTTTCGCTCTACGGCGGCATGCGCATCTCCAGCTATCATGCGGCGATCACAGAAAACGCCGCCTATCCGCGTATTGGAGCTACGGTGGAGATTCCGCATCTGCACTGGGTTTTCCGCGGTTACTACGGACACTACTTCCAGCCGGCGCCTGTACAGACTGTCTCCTCTACGCTTCTGGACTACGTTCATAGTCAGCCTGGACAGAACGCGTTCGTGCCCATTCCCTCTGAGCGAGATGAGGAGCACCAGTTCGGCGTAACGATTCCGTGGCGAGGATGGACAGTCGACGTCAACAATCTAAGGAATCGCGTAAACAACTTCCTCGACCACGCAAAGGTCGGCGAGTCGAACATCTACTTTCCCATCTCTGTCGATGGCGCGCTGGTCCGCGCGTGGGAACTGGCGATTCGCTCGCCGCAGTTGGCGCGTTTCGGCCAGTTCCATCTCGCGTATTCAAACCAGATCGCGCAGCAACGCGGCAGCGTAACCGGTGGTTTTACCTGCACCGACCCGAACGATGAAGCCTGCACGGAGGGAGCGGATTACACGCCGGTGGATCACGATCAGCGCCATACGCTCAACACGGGCTTCACGGCGAAGCTCCCGATGCGAAGCTGGTTCGCAAGCAATGTTTACTATGGCAGTGGGTTTGCGAATGGGCTTGCTGGAGCAAATGTCGGACCTTATAACGGCCCTTACCTTCCTGCACACACCACCTTCGACTCATCCTTCGGCCACAGCTTCGGCGAGCGGCTGTCCTTCGCTGTCAACGCGGTAAACGTGACTAACCACCGCGTGCTGCAGGACAACAGCATCACTGTTGGAGGATTTCATTTCAACGATCCAAGGATGATTTCGGCGCAGGTGCGCTATAAATTCAAGTTCTAGCAATCGGTGACTTGGTTTTGTTGATTTCCGCCGGCAGGGGTTAGCTCTCCATCTCAAACAAGTGGGGCATCACCTCGCCCGCCTTGCCTTCCACCACATTGGTAAAGGCTTGCGCGTTCAACGGCGGCTCGGGACCGATGTACACCGTCCGAGCCCCGTTTTGCCGCGCCCAGTTGACAAAGTTTGCAGCCGGATAAACCGACCCCGAAGTGCCCACCACGATCATCAGCGTAGCCCGGTCGATCTCACGCTGAATCATTCCCATATCCAACGGTATCTCGCCAAAGAAGACAATGTGTGGACGCAGGCGTGCGCCGCATGAACAGCGCCCCACCTCGCTGAGATTTTTGTACACACGGCGATCCTCAACCGGAGGCTGCCCGCATTCTTCGCTGCAGCGCGACTTCGCCAGTTCGCCATGCATGTGGATCAGACGCTTGGAGCCGGCGCGCTCATGCAGATCATCGACGTTCTGCGTGCACAGGAAAAAACGGTCGCCGATCTTCGCCTCAAGTTCCGCCAGCGCGAGATGCGCCGGATTCGGCTTTGCGTTCGCTCCCTGCTCGCGCCGCTCTGAGTAGAACTGCCAGACGAGTTCAGGATTCTGCTCGAGCGCCTCAGGCGTGCAGACGTCCTCCACATGATGTCCGGCCCACAACCCGTCCGAAGCCCGAAAGGTAGGCAGACCGCTCTCGGCACTGATTCCCGCCCCGGTCAACACAAAAACTCGATCCGACGACGCAACCCTGATCTTCTCCAACCCAACAGCTCCCGCGTTTACTGATCACTGAACACTGACTGGTTTATGGCTCCAGCAATATCTTTCCGGTCGTCTTCCGTTCTTCCATGTCTGCTTGCGCGCGCCCTGCATCGGAGAGGGGGTACACGTGCTCCATGCGCAGCTTCAACTCCTTGCTCTTCACAGCGCCTAGAACTTCTCCGGCGCGCCACTCGAGTTCCTGCCGCGTCCCGACGTAGTGCCACAGCGTCGGACGAGTGATGAAAAGCGAGCCCTTACTGCTCAACTGAATCAGATCGAATGCGGGCACCGTGCCGCTCGAACCACCGAAGAGCGCCATCAATCCGCGCGGCCGCAGACAATTCAAGCTGCCCTCGAATGTCGTCTTTCCAACCGAGTCGTAAACGACGTCGACACCCTTGCCGCCCGTCAGACGCTTCGTTTCTGCAGCGAAATCCTGCTCGGTGTAGAGAATCACTTCGGCAGCGCCCGCCTCACGCGATAGCTCCGCCTTCTCTTTCGTCGACACCGTCGTGATGACACGCGCACCGATCTTCGACGCCATCTGTGTCAGCAGCAATCCAACACCGCCGGCGCCTGCGTGAATCAGCGCGGTGTCCCCAGACTTGAGCGCATATGTCGAGTGCGCGAGGTAATGCGCTGTCATCCCCTGCAGCATCGCGGCCGCGGCCTGCTCGGGGCTCAGCCCATCGGGCACCTTGACCAGTTGTGCAGCAGGCACCAGCGCGTACTCTGCATAGCTGCCCAGCACACCGACCGATGCAACGAGATCTCCTGGCTTAAATCCGGTCACACCGGAGCCGAGATCCTCGACAGTGCCCGCAGCCTCGCTGCCTGGAACCAGCGGCATCGTTGCCTTGTACTGGCCTTTGCGGAAGTAGATCTCGATGAAGTTCACACCGACGGCTTCAACGCGGATGAGAACCTGTCCCGGGCCAGGTACAGGAATCGGCAAATCGACGAGCTGAAGAACCTCAGGCCCGCCAGTGTTGTGAATCTGAATCGCGTTCATACATGCGAAAGCATGCACCCTGACACCGCGTCACTGCAAGCAGAGTATTCTCGTCGTGCGTGACTCAACCGTCCAGCCAGAACTTGTCAGCACGCAAACAAAAACCCGCCGGGATCGTCTCCCAGCGGGCCTGTTCCTCACTACTTTCTGATCACTGCAATCTAAAAGCGGTCTCCGTTGCGGTCTGACAGAATGCTCGGTTCTTCCGGAGCGCGCAGCCGCACGATGCGATCGATCGCATACGGTGTGCGCTGCTGGCCGGTGTAGTAGTGCCGCACCTGCAACTCGCCGAGCAGTCCGATTGCCAGCAACTGGATGCCACCGAGCATCAACACGCCGGCAATCACAAACAATGGCCCATGTACATCCATTACATTCTGATGGGGGTTGAAGATCTTCATGCCGAGCAGCAGTGCTGAGATCATTCCACCAAACAGAATGCCGAGCGCGCCGAATGTCCCGAAGAAATGGAGCGGCCTGCTCATGTACTTAAGCAGGAATCGAATGGTCAGCAGATCGAAGAACACGCGGAATGTCCGGCCGATGCCGTAGTGGCTCTTGCCGCGCTCGCGCTGCACGTTCTTGATCGGAATCTCGCAGATCGACGCGCCATACCAGCTCGCCAGTGCGGGGATGAACCGGTGCATCTCGCCATACAGCGGAATGTTCTGGATCACCTCGTGCCGATAGGCTTTGAACGTAGTGCCAAAGTCGTGAATGTCCACGCCCGATAGCTTCGCCATCAGCCAATTGGCGCAGCGCGAAGGAATCCGCCGCATCACGAAGTTGTCGATTCGCTCCTTGCGCCAGCCGGAGACGACGTCGTAGCCCTCTTCCAGCTTCTCAAGAAAATTCGGGATTTCGTTGGGATCGTGCTGCAGGTCGCCGTCCATGGCGAGGATGAACTCGCCCGAAGCGTTATCGAATCCTGCCGCCAGCGCCGAAGTCTGTCCGAAGTTGCGGCGCAACTTAACGACGAGGACGCGGCTATCCACCGCGGCGATCTCTTCAAGCAGCTTGTAGGTGCGGTCGCTGGAGCCGTCATCCACAAGGACGAGCTCAAAGCTGTCGCCCACCTGCTCCATCACCTGTTTCAGGCGTGCGTACAGAACGGTTACATTGTCCTCTTCGTTGTGAAAAGGAACGACGATAGAGTACTTCGGCATATCTACAGTATAGACGCGGGTCAATTGCGAAAGCAGCAGATATTCGTCACTCAGCTGAGACGAACACCGCTACGCAACCGGAGCCGTCGGCAATCAGCGATCCAGTTCATCAAGCATCTGCTGCATCTCACTGAGTGCATGGCGGTTGCCTGTCCGCGCAGCGCAGGCAATTCCAGCCCTTAACTTCTCCACTGCGTCCTGGTTCCGACCCACCTTGGCAAGAGTTTGTGCCGACATAAAGTAGGCAGCCACATAGTCGGGACTCTGCTCGATCAGGACATCGAATTCCTTCAATGCGCCATCCACTTCGCCACGGTTGGCCAGTTCCATGGCGATGCCGTAACGGGCGAAGCTGTTCTTCGGGTCCAGGGCAAGGATCTCTTTTAGTCCTGCGATCTTGTCGGTTGTACTCATAGTCTGGGAATCTCTGCACCAAGGCGATTTGCGTAAATGACCTCTGATTGCCGAAACTGGGATAAGTGCTTCGGCGCGAAGTCACTGGATTTCTTCATTGTAGCCGGAAGTGAACATCGTGCCGAGTCCCGTTCAAGAAACACGGAGCAAGACAATATGAGTACGACTGAAGCCAACCCGCCTGTGCGTACTGTTGCCAGCACGCAGTCCGAGATGACCGAGGTCATCCTGCCCAATGACGCCAACACCTTGGGCAATCTTCTGGGCGGGCGCCTCATGCACTTCATCGATTTGACGGGTGCGATCGCGGCCTATCGCCACTCGCGCACGCACGTCGTCACTGCCGCGATGGATCATATCGACTTCATTCAGCCGGTCCACGTAGGCGACCTGCTGATTCTTAAGTCCAGCGTGAATCGGGCTTTCAATTCTTCCATGGAAATAGGCGTCAAAGTCTGGGTCGAAGATCCCCAGACCGGATCGCACCTCCACGTCGCAAGCGCTTACCTCGTGTTCGTCGCCATCGACGAGCATGGGCGGCGGCAGAAAGTCCCTGCAATCCAGCCAGAAACACCCAACGAGGTCAGGCGTTACAACGATGCCATGCTTCGCCGTGAACATCGCGAGTCAGAAGCAGCACGCCGCAAGCAGGAGCGGCGCGACGCCGGGTTGACGCGGGTATAGCTGTTTTGAAAGAGCGTAGCTCGGAATCACAGATATCAGGGCACGAATCAATCGTGCCGTTGTCGCAAAGAAACATAACGGGCTTAGCCCTGAAGAAAAGTAAGGAGCACTTAGAACAATGGCTCATTCACCTGCCATGCCCCAGCCAGTCGCACTGCCGGGCGTATCAAAGATTATCGCTGTCGGTTCCGGAAAAGGCGGAGTAGGAAAGACCACGGTCGCCGTCAATCTCGCCATTGCCCTCTCAAAACTCGGGCAGCGCGTCGGACTCATTGACGCCGACATCTACGGCCCCAACGTTCCGCTGATGATGGGGTCATCGCAATCTCCGCGCGTGGATCAGAACAACCAGATCCAGCCGAACGAGACCCACGGCATCAAGACGATCTCCATTGGCTACATTTCGCCGGGCGACAAGCCTCTGGTGATGCGCGGGCCCATGCTGCACCAGATCATCCGGCAGTTTCTGCAGCAGGTGAACTGGGGCGAACTCGACTACCTCGTGGTTGACCTGCCCCCCGGAACCGGCGACGTAGTTATATCGCTGGTGCAGACCGTGCCGCTCACTGGCGCGGTTGTCGTCTCCACGCCGAGCGACGTCAGCCTGCAGGACGCGCGCAAGGCACTTGAGATGTTTGCGCAGGTCAATGTTGAAGTTCTCGGTATCGTCGAAAACATGAGCCACTTCACCTGCCCGCATTGCCATGAGGTCATCGACATCTTTTCGAGAGGCGGAGCGGAGCGAACCGCCGCGCAGTTCAAGATTCCCTTCCTGGGTTCCATTGAACTGATTCCGGCCATTCGTGAAGGCGGAGATCGCGGACTGCCTGTGGCGCTTGCAGGACCGAAGAGCCCACAAGCTACCGAGTTTTTCAACGTCGCGCAGAAGCTGATGGAGCGCGCGGACGCTGCGGCTGCATCCGCTTCAGACGTAATCGAAATCAGCTAGCGCATGAAGAGGATCCTGGTCTCGTGGAGCAGCGGCAAGGATTGCGCCTGGACCCTTCATTTGCTTCGCCAGCGGCCTGACTTTGAAGTCGTCGGGCTGCTGACAACCGTCAATTCAGAATTCGACCGCGTGGCGATGCATGGTACGCGGCGATCGATTCTGGAAGGCCAGGCCGCAGCGGCCGGTCTACCGCTCTGGCAAATTCCTCTTCCCTGGCCTTGCACCAATGAGATCTACGAACAGCGCATGTCCGACGCGTGTTCGCGCGCAATCTCTGAAAACATCACCGCCATCGCATTTGGCGACCTCTTCCTGCGGGAGATCCGCGCCTATCGCGAGGCGCAGCTCAAACTAACCGGCCTGGAACCGCTGTTTCCTTTGTGGGACATTCCCACCGCGGAACTCGCACGGCAGATGATCTCCGGCGGGCTGCGCGCCAAAGTTGTTTGCGTCGATTCACGACAGCTCGATCCTGCTTTCGCCGGACGCGAGTTCGACCTGGACTTCCTCGCCGATCTTCCGTCCGGGGTGGACCCTTGCGGCGAGAACGGCGAGTTCCACTCCTGCGTCTACGACGGCCCAATGTTCTCTGAGCCGATAACGCTGGAATCAGGAGAAACCGTCGACCGCGACGGCTTTGTTTACGCAGATTTCGCGCCAAGCGAGTCTCCCGTTCACAGTAACTAAAGTGCACTCTCATCACGCTCCTCGTCGCTGAAATCACGACGCTCCCGCGTACGATCGATTCAGCTCACCCATGCTCTCCGGGTCTCCAACTCCTGCCGTTCCCGCACGACATCGACCGGCATCAGGCAATGCTGTCCTCATCATCATTGCCGCATTCATCGGTGCCGTTCTCTTCACCATCGGCGCCGGCGTGGCTTTGTATCTCAACACCCAGAAGCTCACAGTCGCAGCCGAAAGCGTTCAACACACCCAGGACGTCCTCAGTTCGCTTCAGCGCGCCTCTTTGCTCTCTGAGCGTGCTCTCTACCGCTCCCGCCTCTACCTCCTCGATAGAGAAGACGACAATCTGAACCTGGCACGCAGCGCTGCCAACAACCTCGTCACCTCATCCGTGCACATCCGCACGCTTGTCTCAGACAACCCGAATCAGACGGCCAATGCCCAGAATCTCTCAGCATGTGCAGCGCGCCTCGCCGAGAGCATGACACAGTTCTCCGATCACACTCCCTTACCCACAAACGAGGTACAGGACTGCCAGAAGACGATCAGCCTGATGTCCGATCAGGAACAGCTTCTGCTTACCGAGCGCAACACCAGCTCTAAAAACCGTCTTCTCACCTCGATCAGCACGGAATTCTTCCTCATACCGATCTCGATCCTCAGCCTCATCATTCTCTTCTCTTTGCTGCTGCGCGATGCGATCGTGTTGCAGCGCAGTGCAATTGCGGCACAGCGTGTGAACGATGATCATGCGCGAAGCATATTGGCTCTCGAAGAAACTGCGCGAGAAGCTGAACTGATGACTGCCTGCCGCAATGAGCTGCAACTGTGCGTCGAGGTACAGCAGGTGTATGTCACGGCTGCCAAGAGCTTCTCTCGCCTGCTCCCAGCTAGTTCGGGCTGCCTCTACATGTTCAACAATTCGCGCAATCACGTGGAAGCAGTTTCTTCCTGGGGCTCTCCCGTTCAGGATGATTTCAGCCAGCCGGAAGCCTGTTGCTCATTGCGATCGGGCCAACCAAGATGGCGCCGGCCCGACATATCCGAGATCCACTGCGCGCACTTCAACTCCACGGCCCCTCAGCGGTATCACTGCCGGCCTATTGTTGCGTATGGAAACACCATCGGCCTGCTCTACCTCCAGTGCGACACTGATGAGCTGGTCACAGACGTAAACAACCACATGGACGCGGTGCGGCAGCTTATTCAGATCACCGCGCTCGCCATTGCAACCCTGAATCTGCGCGCCAAGCTCGAGAACCAATCCATCCGAGATTCGCTCACCGGCCTTTTCAACCGGCACTTCATGCAGATCTCGCTTGAACGTGAGATGACGCGTGCCAAGCGCCGCAAGCAGATCATGGCCGTGCTAATGCTCGATGCCGACCACTTCAAGCAATTCAACGATCTCAACGGCCATGCTGCCGGCGATGCGGTTCTGAAGGCGTTCGCTGAGATATTCCAGTCCAACATCCGCTCTGAAGACATAGCCTGCCGCTACGGTGGCGAGGAATTCACAGTCATCCTGCCGGACACCACGGTAAAGGGCGCCTGCGACCGGGCCGAATCCATACTGACCGCGATCTCCAGCCTGCAGATCACCGCCGGGCACCAGAGCTTCAGCGGGTTCAGCATATCCGTTGGGGTCGCTTTCTATCCCGGGGACGGCGAGACCGCGGACCAGCTGCTGCAGCATGCCGATGCGGCCCTGTACGACGCCAAGCATAACGGCCGCAACCAGGTCTGCCTTTACGAGCGCGCCTTCTCCAAGAAGTGATCCAATCCTGGCCTGCACACCTGGTCGTGACCGCAATCACGCAAATCGTTACTCTCCCTCAATAAACTTCTGCCAAAACAGTACCTGTCTCGCATAGTTGCTTGACATTGTTTATGCCGAATGCTACATAGGTACATCGCCGAGGTGAGTTCGCACCCGGCATCCACTGCGGGGTTCCTTGCATGCTCGAACTGCGGCGAGTCTCCAAACATTTTTCCGGCATTGCTGCTGTTGACGACGTCAGCTTCTGTGCTCGTCCGGGCGAGGTGACCGGCTATCTCGGCCCTAACGGCTCCGGCAAATCTACGACGATCAAGATGATTACCGCCCTACTTGAGATGACCTCAGGCCAAATCTTGTTCGACGGGAAGCTCATCGAGGATGACATCGTCTCGTATAAACGGCGGATGGGCTACGTGCCGGAGGAGCCGTATCTCTATAACCACCTCTCCGGCGCCGAATACCTGACGATGGTTGCTGACCTTCGCGGCCTCTCTTCGCGGATTGCCAGCGGGCGTATCGACGGTATGCTGCGCCTGCTGTCGCTCTACGACGATCGCCACGCGGGCATCTCGGGCTACTCCAAGGGCATGCGGCAGAAGGTATTGATTGCAGCAGCGCTCATGCACAATCCGGATCTGGTCTTGCTGGATGAGCCATTCTCGGGACTCGATGTCGGCTCGGCGCTCGTTCTGCGCAGCCTGATCACGGAGCTTGCTGCCCGGGGCAAGGTCGTCCTCTTCAGTTCTCACGAACTCGACACCGTGGAGCGCATCAGCAATCGAGTCGTCATTCTCCATCGGGGCAAGGTCGTTGCGGACGACTCCATCGCACATCTGCGATCGCTGATGGAGTTGCCGACGCTCGAGGCAATCTTCTCGCAACTCGCCGTTGAGCAGGACAGCAACACCCTGGCCCGTCAGCTTGCGGATCTGATCTATGCGTAGATACGTGTGGCAACTGCTTCAGCGCGCGGGTCAACGCCTGCCGCGCGACTTCCGCGTGCTTCATGCGCAATTCCTGCTGCGCGTCATCGATCTGGAGGCGCTATCGATCGATGCCGACATTCCAAGGTTCCTCGGCCAGTTTGCCGGGGTGCTGATCATGTTCAGCTTCCTGCACGCATTCGCAGTGTATGTTGCGATTCTCGAGTACCCGCTCCGGCTCGAACACTACCTCATCTCGACCATGATGCTCGTCGCGGGGCTGATCACGGTTGTGAGTTGGGATTCAATCTTTCCCGATCGCCGCGACATCATGGTGTTGGGCCCGCTTCCTCTGCGGCCGGCGACCATCCTCGCCGCCAAGCTCTGCGCGTCAGCTTCGCTCCTTGGAGTCGCCATTCTGGCGTTGAACACGGCCCCGGGGCTTGTGGCGCCTCTGCTGCTTGGCCAGTTGCATGCTTCGATTTTCGGGTTCTTTCAGGTTCTGGCGGCCTACTGGATCACGATGGTAGCGGCAACCCTGTTTCTCTTTTGTTCGGTGCTGACCATTCAAGGTGTTGCGTCCCTCGTGCTGCCCTACCGGTTCTTTCTGCGGCTTTCGGCTATGCTCCAGCTCGTGTGCTTTGGCGTTTTTCTTACGGTTTACTTTTTCGAGCCGGCACTGGGGACGTTGCCGGAGCTAGTGGCTCATCAGAACCAGCAGGTGATGGCCCATTCCCCTCAGTTCTGGTTCCTGGGTCTGTTCAACCAGATCAACGGTTCCCTTCCCGCGCAACTTTCATGGCTCGCCACGCGCGCCTGGATAGCGCTGGCTGCGGTCATCATCGGCGCAGGAGTCTCGCTTCTGCTTTCGTACATGCGCGTGATGAAGAAGATCGTTGAACAACCTGATCTCGATCCGACAAGGTCTTCTCGACGACTAATTCCACGTCTAGGCGGCTCATTGCAAGCAGCGATCGCCACGTTCTGCTTTCGCTCGATCACGCGCAGCCGTCAGCACCGCATCGCTCTTGCTTTCTGCTGGTCGATCGTCTTCGCGATCTTCGTCTCCATGCTCCGGCGGGTCGCGAGAAATGGTCCTGAAAAGGTCTCGCTCGACCTGATCATGCCCACCATCATCATGATGAGCTGCGCGGTCCTGGGCCTGCGCGGGGTCTTCTCCTTGCCGGTCTCACTCAAGGCGAACTGGATGCTGCGTGTCACGCAGTTGCGGCCAACCACGGGTTATATCGCAGCGACGCGTCGTACTCTGCAGTTGTTTGGAGTTTTGCCGGTTCTGGTCGCCTCGGCGGGGCTTGCCTATCACTTCAGGCCGTTGAGCCATGCTTACCGGCACATCGGATTTCTCGCGATCTTCGGTTGCATTCTTGTCGAAGTAGGTCTGTTCCACTTCGATAAGGTCCCCTTCACCTGCTCGTTCGTCCCCGGCAAAACGAACATCCAAGTCATATTTTGGGGAGGAGCCTTCGTTTTCATGATGCTGTCGCTTCTCTTCGGCATGTACGAGTTGAAGGCCCTTGATCGACTGTCGAGTTACGCGATCCTGATGGGATGTTCAATGGCGGTCGTCGGCGGTCTGTGGACCTTCAATCGCATCCGCGCGCGCACGGCAGTTCTCTACTATGACGAAGTGCTGCCCGAAATCATCACTCGTCTGGGACTGACGTTCTTACCGCCTGCTCCCGCTGCAGAAGCCCAGAAGGTCGAACATGTGTGATGAGCTGCGTCTAACGGGGATGCGTCTAGATTGAAGAAGACCTGCAGCGGGATCGTCACGCTGATGTAGCAACCGCCAGTTCTTGCGTCAGAGCATCGGCAGCCTTCTCGCAGTCACCGCGGCTTACATCGTGATGCGTCACCAGGCGAATCATATTCGGGCCCAGAGTGCTTGCCAGGATGCCGCGCGCCTTCAGCCGGCCGACGAGCTCGGTTGCTGACACCTCGCCCTTCAGCGTGAAGATCACGATGTTCGTCTCCACTGAATCGGGGTCGATGTCAACACACTCGATCTGCGAAAGCGCCTCGGCCAGCAGCCGCGCATTCGCATGATCCTCGTGCAGGCGAGCGGGCATCTTCTCGAGCGCGATCAGCCCGGCCGCAGCCAGAACGCCCACCTGCCGCATTCCGCCGCCGAGCGCCTTGCGATAGATTCGCGCCTGATCCATCAGTTCAGCCGAGCCCACCAGCATCGACCCAACCGGTGCACACAGCCCCTTCGACAGGCAGAACATCACGGTGTCGAACCCGCGCGTCAGCGTCTTCACCTCCGCGCCCAGCGCTACAGCTGCGTTGAAAATGCGGGCACCGTCGAGGTGTAGCGGCAGTCCGCGATCTTTTGCGTTCGCCCATATCTCTTCCATGACCACGAGAGAGGTGCAGCGGCCGCCGGTAAGGTTCGCCGTATTCTCAATTTCTATGAGCCCGGTTGCAGCCCGGAACGACCCCTTCTTGAAGATCACCGGCTCGATATCCGCCCAGGTCAACGTGCCACGTTGCGTCGGGACGGCGCGGATGAGGCAACCGGAGAATATCGCCGCGGTAGCCATCTCCCAGTCCAGAATGTGAGAACGCGACTCGCAGATAATCTCCTGGCCAGGCTTGGTGAGCAGACGAATCGCGATCTGGTTCCCCATGGTGCCGGTCGGCACAAAGAGCGCGGCCTCGCGCCCGAAGATTTCCGCAGCGCGCTTTTCCAGCAGATTTACTGTCGGGTCCTCGCCATACACATCGTCTCCGACTTCGGCCGCAGCCATCGCCGCGCGCATCTCAGGCGTAGGCCGAGTGACCGTATCCGACCGCAAATCGATCAAGCCCGCAGTGTCCATCCCAAATCCCTTATCCCTGCCGCTACGGTATTTGCGCCATCGGCAGTTCCATGATCGGCGTCACCTTGCCGCCGTTGGACGCGTAGGCCCACATGCCGTGGAAGTTTTCGCGAAGTCCCGGATGTGCTTTGAGCAACGCGCCGAGTACGGCAATGGCCTCCGTGCGCGCCACCGCAGGATCCGTATTGCCGGCCGACTCATAGGTGACGCCAAGGTCCGGCTCGTGCAGCGTCGGGTCGAGCCGGACCGCATCGATCTTCCACGTGCGATCACCCGTCGTCACAGAGGCCGGAAAAGATTCCTCTGTCGGCGCTCCAGTGATCTTCGCCTGCTCCTGCGTAAGCTTGTCGAGGTTCGGCGAAGAGATGAAGTCGACCGGCAGCTCAAGATAATGTGCCGCATCGTAGCAATACCAGGCAGGCCAGGGCATATTGCTGCGCGCCAACTCGCGGGCACGCGTCCAGTACCACACGCCGTCGTGACCGTTGAACATGCCCTCGCGTGCTGAGAAGCCGCCCAGCTTCCATCCCGGAGTGCCCGTCTGATCCCACGCCATCACGAATCCCATCTGCCCGGCCAGCGTCGCTCCGGTCGCGTCCGACAGCACCACCGCATACTTGCCCGGCGGCAGACCGCGCATGGTGATGGTCACGGTCATTGACCCGGCGGCGTTCGAACAGAAGAATTGTGTGTCTGTGGGAGTGGCCAGCGAAGTCGCGTCCAGCAGGTATATGTTTCGCAGTTGCGTCTTGCCACCTTTCACCAGCGGAGCGGCCCCCTCAACCGCGCCCCGAATCCCTTCCCACTGAGTTGCCAGCGAGGGCAGCAGCACGGATTGAAGGGCGCTTGTGTCCTGCCGGATTACAGCGTCGGAAAGCTGCTCGCCGATGGAGGCGAGCGTACCGCGGTCCTGAGCAGTCAATTCAGCCTGAGTCGTGCAGGTCACTGCAAATCCCGATGCCGGCGCCAAGAGCGCCAGCGCGACTAAACCACTCCAGCAGAGTCGCTTCACGTGCGGTTCCTCACTTCTCTCTCCAAAACTTTACGAGCGTTCCACGGCCACTGATAGTCTAATGCAGTAGGGTGTCTCGACCGGTCACCCGCTGGACGCACTCAGGGGCACCGAGGCGATTGCCATGCATCAGAACACTTGGACGCTCATGAAACCGATTTCTCTCGCGCTCTCGGGAAATCTGATGCTTGCTGCTGCTTCCCTTCTGGTCGCGGGTTCCGTCCCGGCTCACCTCTCTGCCCAGGCTCCGCAGGCCCCGTCGAAATCTCGCGCGCATCGCGCTTCGAAAAAACCGATGGTGACCCAGGAGGTCGCGCAAGCCCCGGCTCCTCCTCCGATGCCGAACTGGCCCGTCAACGACAAGCCCAATCCGCCTTCGGTGATCTGGGATGCGAGCGGCCTCCGCATCAACGCGTCGAACTCGAGCCTGCAACAGATCTTGAACGAGGTCTCCACCGACACCGGAACAAAGGTAGTAGGCAACGTGCCCGACCAGCGTGTGTATGGCAGCTATGGCCCCGGGCAGGCTAGCGACGTGCTTCTCCAACTGCTGCAGGGTTCCGGGTTCAACGTACTGCTCGCCGGAGATCTGGGACATGGCGCACCCAGCCAGGTTGTTCTCACTCCGCGGCGCGGCGCGAGCGCTAATCCGTCGGCGGGAACGAATCCGCAACAGCAGCAGATGCAGCCACAGGATCAGGACGACAACGAGAACGTCGATCAGCCTGAACAGCCGGAGCAGCCCGAGGAAACCGTACCAGCCATTCCACCGAATCCGCCGCAGCCCAACCAGGGGCAACCAGGGACGGGTCCGAACGGACCGATGCGTACTCCGCAGGAGATCATGCAGGAGATGCAGCAGCGCCAGCTTATGCAGCAGCAGCAAATGCAACAGCAGATGCAGCAACAGCAGCAGCAAGCTCCGCAGCAGCAGGAGAATCCGCAGTAGTCGTTTGGGCCGACGTGCTCAGCGTCACCTGCACGCGACACCACTAATCAGCTAATCTCCCCTGCGATACTGCTACGGGAGAATCCTGCTCATGGATCGTCGTGCATTTCTTGGAACGGGCCTTGCCGCGATGGCCGCCGACCCGCTGGAAGCTGCTTGTTCTGCTGCACCACCCAGAAGCGCTGACCATCAGCTTCCGCGTGTCGAGGTCCACTCCAGCGGTCACTACCTGCAGACCGAAGACAGCCGGCCCTTCTTTTGGCTTGGCGACACCGCATGGGAGCTGATCCACCACACGACGCGCGAAGAGGCCAGCTACTATCTCCGGACCCGGAGCGAACAGGGCTTCACCGTGATTCAGACCGTCGTACTCTCTGAGTTCGACGGCGTCAACGAGCCCAGCGCGCTCGGTCTGCGTCCGCTCATCGACAACGATCCGCGCAAGCCTAATCCTGCCTACTTCGATCGTGTTGTGGAGATCGTGGATGAGGCGGCAACCCGGGGTATGTACGTCGGCCTGCTACCGACCTGGGGTGACAAGCTCACCGCACCGTGGGGCGATG
>Ga0105240_10004242_pt1 | contig 21924 bp, 14 predicted proteins | sample KBSC54metaG_FD_80426 | JGI IMG/M metagenome (GOLD analysis project Ga0105240, IMG submission 80426) | Corn rhizosphere microbial communities from Kellogg Biological Station, Michigan, USA - KBS C5-4 metaG | ecosystem: Host-associated > Plants > Roots > Rhizosphere > Soil | place: Michigan, USA... | reverse complement strand
GCCCCTGTTTTCTCCTGATCATAAACTGATTCTGCCGGAAGGAACGCATGTTACCGGATCGGTGACTCTGGCGAAGACCGCGCGCTCATTCCATCGCGGCGGGCGGCTGCGGTTCAACTTCCAGAACATCGACTTGCCGCCCGGCGTGGAGCGTCCGGTTGAAGTCGCGGAGCGGCCGATCATCAAAACGCAGGGAACGTTGGATGCCGCCGAATCAGGTGGCGCGACAGACATCGCAGTGGATAAAGAAGGCGGCGTAAAAGCGACAGAGCCGAAGACGCGGTGGATCGCTCCGGCGCTTTCGGTACTGATAGCTATGAAATCGGCCGACAACGACGAGGGACGCCACGGCCAAACGGAGGGGAACGTCGGTGGACGCACGCTCGGTGGCGGCTCTGGCTTCGGCCTGCTGGGAGCGGCAGCCGCGCAATCGTCGCGCTACGTCGGCACCGCGCTGGGATTTTACGGAATGGCCTGGTCGGTATATAACGGTGTCGTCGCCCGCGGCGGAGAGGTGGAATTCCAACACAACGCAGCCATGGACATCCGCTTCGGATCCCGCACTCCCGCGCCCGTGTCGAAATTCGTGCCGGGAAGCACGGTCGGCCGAGTTCAGTAGAACATCAGAAAGTAATGCGCGCGTTGAGCTGCAGTTTTCGCGGCTGGTTGGCTTGAGACGTAATCGTGCCGAAGCTGGCCTGATCGGGGTTGAGTCCGGGTGCGCCGAAATGGACCGCGTTGTTCACGTTGAAGGCGTCGCACTGGATAGCGAGCTTGATCCTTTCGCGGATCGCGAACTCGCGGCGCAGACTTAGGTCCACGTCCATGTTGTGCGGTGCGAACAGACCATACACGGCGGTCCTCGGTATGTTGCCGACTGTATAGGGAGCCGGGTCGACAAACGCAGCCTTATTCAAATATGAGGTCGGCGTGGATCCAAGAACGCTGCCGTCTCCGTAATTTCCGTTGATTCGAATGTCGCTTGTAAACGATGGGTTGTAACTCGGAACGCAGGTGCCCAGAATGCCTCCGCTGGTGCAACCGGTCGCCGTAAGCGCCAAGGGTGAGCCGGTCGAGTATGTGTAAATTCCGGAAATCATCCAATGGCTCAGAAGCGCGCGCGCCACTGTGTTTTGCGGGTCGAGATGCTTGCCGGCTCCGAAAGGCAGCGCGTAAACAAGAGTGGCCGTCGCGACATGCGGATGATCGATCGTACCAGGCGCTTTCTCCAGAGAATCGTTGAATGGGTTTCGCGGCGTCGCGATGTCATCCAGTTCCTTGCTGAAGGTGTAGCCTACGGAGAATGTCAGGCCGCCGCTGAACCGCCGGTTGAGCGTAACCTGCGCCGCATGGTAAGTGGAATTGGCAAGGTTAGCCCACGGATTGCTGATCGTCCCGTATTGCGGAAACGGGCGAAGCATTTGACCTACGGTTCCCACGAAGTTTGGAAACGGCAAGCCGATGCCCGGGACAATCGCCTGCGCCTGCGCGATGGTAGTGGGCGTGGCGGTGGCGGTCAGCAGAGAGCCCAACGCCAGATACTGCAGCGGCGCGATATTGGTCTGATAGCCACCGGGCCCGGCGCCGGGCAGGAAGTGACCGACGCTGGCGGTATAGGTGACGCCAAGCGTGGTGTTCGCAGTGAGCGAGCGCTGAACGCCGAGATTCCAGTTCTGATAATAAGGCGGCTTGCCACCAATGTCCGGATCGCCATAAGTGACCGTCTGTGCGCCCGTGGGATTGGCGGTGATGAAGCCGGCTCCGTAACCGGCATTCAGAAACGGCGGCGGCTGGGAGAAAGCGGGGACGCCATTGTCCCAGTAATACGCCGGAACGCCGCTGCTCGGGCTGACTTGCGAATTCGTGCCGTTGAAACCGAGTTGGCTGAGCCCTTGACGCGAGTTGGTGCGTCCGCCAACGCCGCCCGCATGAACGTAGGTGAGTGCATAGCCCGCGCGCACGACGGTCTTGTCGTCGAGACGGTACGCGATTCCAACGCGAGGACCAGGGTTGAGGTAGTGAGTCTTGACCGGAGTGGCGCAGTGGCAACTGTCGGGGCCGCTTCCCGCGAATTGCAGCGCACCCGGATGGTTCCCGGCTGCCGGATTTGGTAGCGTCGGATTGAAGAACGACATGATGTTGTTCACTTCGGTGAACGGACCCATGACGTCCCAGCGGAGGCCGAGATTGAGTGTCAGACGCGAAGTGATTTTCCAGTCGTCCTGAACGAACGCGGCGTAGTCCTTGTAACGCCCGCCTGTCTCGGCTACTGCGTTCTGCGTGATTCCACTGCCGTCCACGGCTCCGAGCAGGTAGCTGGCGTAGGAATTGCCGGTGGTGGCCAGCAGGGTTCCGGTGGGCCCGAAACCCGCGGTCTCGTTATTGACGAAGTTGAAGCTGGCCAGCGTACCGGTCAACGGGGTGTTCTCGTTATCCTGCAGCGATTGGAATTGAAAGCCGAAAGTCAGCGAATGTTTCCCTTTGACCCACAACATATTGTCTTGCAGTGAAAACGTGTTGGCGGCTTCATTGAAAGCGTGGGCATTGGTCCCCGCCCAACTGCTAGGCGAATTGCCGCCGCTGAAATTGATATCGGGAAAGGCTTGGGCGGCTTGGCCCGGCGGCAGGCCCGTAAGTCCGGCCTTCTGCGGATAGAGCCCGGCCATGGTGTTGCTCAGAAGCGGAATGAAGATGCGATTAAAGGAATAGCTGAACTGGTTCAAAAGGGTGGGCGAGATCGAGTACGTATCGTGGATCTGCGCCATCCGGACGTGCTCGAGCACGACGCGGGCTTGCGTGTAAGGCAGGGGCAAAACGCCTGCCTTCGTGAGGTCGAGGCTGCCGGTAAAATTCGTGGTGTACTTCCCATCCGCGTAGAATCCATAAATCCGATGCTTATCCGAGAGGGTAGCATCCACTTTATCGGTCGTATTCCAGGTGTTCACTTGCACGGGCAGGCTGGCCAGATAGTTGTTCTGGATATTCGCATTCGTGGGCGCGGGAAGATAGGACGCCAGCGATTGCGAGGCTTTAGAAAACCGGTTGCTGGGAATAATGTTCCCGGCGAAAGGTGTTCGTGAACAGATTCCGCCCGCGGTGCAGGTTTGGGTCGCTGGATCGTAGATCGTGGCCGGGAATGCGCTGAAATTGCCCGCACGCTCGGCGGCCGTCGGGATCGACTGTAGTGTCGGAATCGATCCGGAGAGATAGCGATACCCATCGTAGCCAGCATAGAAGAAGACTTTATTCTTCTTGATGGGCCCGCCGACATTTGCGCCGAATTCGTTTTGATGTTCGATGGGGGTAGTGGCGGGAAAAAATCCTCGGGCGTCGAGGTCCGTGTTGCGGAAGTATTCAAACGCGGCGCCATGGAACTGGTTGGTTCCCGATTTTAGAACATAGTTCTCCACGCCCTGCCCGTCGAACTGCGCCTTCGCTCCGTTCGTCTCCACCTGGAACTGCTCCACCGCCTCTACAGAGACAGCGAACGCCAGATAACGAGTGTCGCCCTCGGTGCCGGCGCTGGTCAAAGGAAGCCCTTCGAGATAGACTTCGTTCTGATAAGTCTGCCCGCCGTTGAATGCGCCGGTGGAAGGGCCGGCGGCTTGGGTGCTCGTGTTGTTGACGCCCGGAACCAGACTGACGAATTGCGTGGGATCCCTCGGGACTCCGTTCATGGCAAGAGGCAGCGCGGAATACACCTCGTTGCCCATGGACGCGCCGAGCGTCGCGTCTTCAGTGTGGAGCAGCGGCGCGCCGGCTTCCACAGTGACAGACTGGTTTGCCGTTCCCACTACTAGGCTCGTATTCAAGCCCACGGTAGCCAAGGCATCGACGACCACGTGTTGCTGAGTGACGGTTTGAAATCCTTGCGCCTTGATGGTGACCGTGTATTCGCCGGGCTGGAGCGGAGAGAGCACGAAGAATCCAGCGGCTGTGGTTTGGCGAGTGGTTTGAGTTCCCGTTGCGACGTTGTTCGCCGTGACCTCGGCGCCGGCGACTACGGCTCCCGAGGGATCAGTAATCGTCCCTTCAATCGTTCCGCCACCGCCAACTTGGGCAGTTGCAATGTCGGAAAAGGCGCAAATGAAAAGCGCCGTCAAAAGAATGCAAAGACGTGTTTGCATTGCAAGACTCCTTATCGTACAGACCCCAGACTCTGGACGCGCAGGGTACCCTGATTCAGCGTTTGGCGTAGATTACCATGAGTTCGCGGCGACCCACAAGGAGTTCACGTAATGAACTTATCTGTTCTTCCCTGCAAAATTATGTGAACGTTGGCGGCAGCATCGAAACAATTGATTATGGGCTGTTTACGATGACCTTGTGCCCAAGAGGGTCGCACAGCCTGCGCCGGATTCAAAACAGCAGTATTTTGCAATGCGGACTATCCAGTTAACGTCTATGCGGAACGGAGCTAGCTTTTGCGCGGCCTCGTCCCCGCATCCTGGTAGCAACGGATCGGTGAGCAGACCAATTTGTCTAAGGACGGACGCTTGATCCCAGTAGATATGTGCAACTTCTACCGGGCGATCAGCGGGAGAAACGCCGGGGGTATCCAAGGCATCTTCTGCGTGTGGCAAAGGAGAAGACCAGCTCGTCGACGTGGTGGTCTTCGCCCACCGTTCGGGAGACGGGCGTTCACACCTGCCATTGATTGCATCAACAATGACGGTACTATCAAGGATGAGATTGCCTATCAAGAGTGGTCGCGGTGTTGCTCGATTTCCTAAAAACGCATCTCCGCCTCAGAGCGCATTTGGTTCACCCAAGCTGTCGCTCCGTCCTTCAGTTCGGGATGATCTTCATCTCTCCACGTTTCTTTGGCGGCGCGTAGTGCATTGCGCTGTTGACGACGTTGGATTTCGTCACGAACTGCTTCGGTCAGGAACGCACTTCGACGGCGTTTCCCAACCAGCTTGTCGATGCCGGTAACGACGTCAATCGGAAGGGTGATACACGCTCTTCGGCTTAACTTCTTGGACACATTTATAGCGTGACATACCCAATGAGTGATGGCTGTCGGCAAAACCGCTGATTCCTACATCCAGGGTTTCATTCGCCCGTCCGTTGCAACATTTTCGACACCAAACCCGTCCAGCCAGTTTGATGAGCGGCTCCCAGGCCGCGTCCGGTGTCGCCGTGGAAATATTCGAAAAACAGGACAAGGTCGCGCCAGTTCGGGTCGGTCCGGAATCGCTCGTCGTCGCCGTGTACGGCCCGGCGGCCGTTTTCGTCGCGCAGAAAGATGCGGACCAGGCGGCGGGAAATCTCATCGGCAACGCCTTCGAGCGTCATCATCTGTCCGGAACCCGTAGGACACTCGACTTTAAAGTCGTCGCCGTAATAAAACTGAAATTTCTGCAGCGATTCGATTAAAAGAAAATTGACCGGATACCAGACAGGGCCGCGCCAGTTGGAATTGCCGCCGAAAAGACCGGTCTGCGATTCGCCCGGTTCGTAGTCCACGCGATATTCCGCGCCATCCATACGGAGGACGTATGGATTTTTCAGGTGTCTGCGCGAAAGAGCACGAAGTCCGTAAGGCGACAGAAATTCGTTTTCATCCAGGAGGATCTTTAGAATACCGCGCAGTTGATCGCCTCCCACAAGAGCCATGAGCCGGCGGCCCGTCTGCTCATGGGTGTTCATGCTGGCCACATTTTCCATCAGGTCTTTTCGGTTCTCGATGAACCACTTCATGCGGCGGGAGAAGCCCTCGAACTGATTCACTACTTCGTCTTCCAAAGTCTCCACCGCATAGAGAGGGATCCAGCCGACTGCGGAGCGGACTTTCAGCCTTTCACGGCGGCCGTCGGGCGTGAGCAGCACGTCGTAGAAAAACGAATCTTCCTGATCCCACATCTCGGTTCCGTCTTTTCCAAGATGGTTAATCGCATGCGCGATGAAGAGGAAGTGTTCCCAGAATTTGCTGGCGACGTCCTGGTAGACCGCATCCTGCGTAGCAAGTTCCATGGCGATGGCCAACAGGTTGAGCGTGTACATGCCCATCCACCCGGTGCCATCGGCCTGCTCGATGAGTCCGCCGGTGGGAAGAGGCTTGCTGCGATCGAAGACCCCTATATTATCGAGGCCGAGAAATCCACCTTCAAAAATATTGTTCCCCAACGAATCTTTGCGGTTCACCCACCAGGTGAAGTTAATCATCAACTTCAGGAAGACGCGTTCAAGGAAATCATGATCGCCCTTGCCGGTACGTTTCCGGTCGAGCTTGTAGACGCGCCAGGCAGCCCAGGCATGCACCGGAGGATTCACGTCGCTGAAAGCCCACTCATAAGCGGGTAGCTGGCCGTTGGGGTGCATGTACCATTCGCGAAGCATCAAAATGAGCTGGTCCTTGGCGAAGTTGGGGTCGATCAGAGAGAGCGTGATGCAGTGGAAGGCCAGGTCCCACGCCGCATACCAGGGGTACTCCCACTTATCCGGCATGGAAACCACGTCGGCGTTGAACAAGTGGACCCAGTCGTGGTTGCGTCCGTCCTTGCGTTCGCTGGGCGGCGGGGGCTCATTTGGATCCCCGTCGAGCCATTCCTTGACGACGTAGTGATAGAACTGCTTGCTCCAAAGCATGCCGGCAAAGGCTTGCCGCATGACGTTCTTGGCGTCGCCGGAAAGATCGTCTGGGATAACGGTGGTGTAAAACTCGTCGGCCTCACGCAGTCGGTGGGTCAGCACCATGTCGAAATCATTGCCAACGCTTCCATCAGACGAGGGTTGATCGCGAAGCCGGAGCCGGATGGTCGCGCTCTTTCCAGCCTCGATCTGGAGGTGATAACGCAATGCCGCTTTCGTACCCGTCTGCGCCGGATTCACCGCTGTTTTTTCCCCGTTGATTACGTAGCGGTGGAAGGCATCCTTCTGAAATGGACAAGCGCTCTTGAACTTGAAGAGGCGTTCATAGTTCGTTTCGTTTTCGGTGAACAACAGCGCCGGTTGGCCTTCGAACTCGAACACGCGGCCGCCGTAATGCGGCTCATCGAGAACCAGCCGCTGGCCATCGGTTCGAAGGCTTGGCTTCGTCTGACCCGGAGCCCACGACCAGGTATTGCGGAACCAAAGCGTTGGCAGCAGATCGAGAACCGCGGTGTCGGGACCACGATTTGCAACCGTAATCCGAATGCAAATATCTTCCGGTGACCCCTTGGCGTATTCCACAAACACGTCGAAATAACGGTTATCGTCGAAAATACCCGTATCGATCAGGTGATATTCGGGATCCTTGCGGGTCCTGCGCGCGGTCTCCTCGACCAAACGCGTGTAGGGATAAGCACGCTGGGGATACTTGTACAAATACTTCATGTAAGAGTGCGTGGGTGTGTTGTCGAGGTAGAAATAGCACTCTTTTACGTCTTCGCCGTGATTGCCCTGATTGCCGGTGAGGCCAAAGAGCCGCTCTTTCAGGATCGGATCCTGACCGTTCCACATGGCGAGCGCGAAGCAGATGTACTGGTGGCGGTCACAAATTCCGGCGATGCCGTCTTCGTTCCACCGATAGGCTCGCGAACGGGCGTGATCGTGCGGAAAGTATTCCCAGGCTGTTCCGTTCGGACTATAATCTTCCCGGACCGTACCCCACGCGCGTTCGGAAACGTACGGTCCCCATCGCTTCCAATGCGCGGACCGTTCGTCAGATTCTTGGAGCCGAAGCTCTTCTGCGGTCATATTCTCAATGGCGGTCGGGATGATCTTTCGACCCGGCCTCCGTAAACTTCGTCTCCTTCTTATATGCGTCGAGCGCGTTGTAGACGATGGGGCAGTAGCAGGCGCGATCCTTCAACTCCCACATGCGGCTGACAAACGACCCTTCGCCGCGAACCAAGTGCGGAAAGTTTTCGCAATTGTGGGGGCGCGCCTCGTACACGGAGCAGAGATTCCCGTCGAGGAATACGCAGCCAGTCTCCGTTCGGCGCAGGATGAATCCTTCGTCCTCGGTCTCTTGCGTGTAGTCGCGCAGGAATTGGCCCGGTTTGATTCGCAGAAATTTCGCCAGCTTCATTACGTCGCGTTCAGCGAGCCGGACGGTAGCTTCGCGGCAGCAGTTCGCACATTGTTTGCAGTCGATCTCATCTTCAATTTTCTGGGCAATGATGCGGAACCGGCGCTCCACAAAGTCATGGCGCTTGAGGTATTTGCGAAAACGTTCGTTTTCCTCGCGCTGCTTTTCGCCGAGCCGGCGGATCTGCACCAGATCGGTGAGCATACGTCCAGGGTACCAAGCCCGCAAAGCGCCGGTCTCGGCAATCGATCGATAAGGCAACGACTCGTTCCAGATAGCGACCCAGGCTCCGTCTTGCGGGGCTTTCCCGCGAGAACGATAGGATTGATCTATGGCGGACCAACTTTTTCTGTCGTACCGGCTGCGAGGGTACACGGAGAGCAATATGCTGCGGCATTACGAAAAAATGTTGCGGCGCTTTCCGTTTTCCAAGCTCTCGAAAGCAGGATCGACCCTGACCGTGTACGGTGTTTCGTGGGACGAACCAGCGCTATTCGAAGGCCAGTTCGCGGACCCGCCGGAGATCGACGCCGTGCTCGCCGCCGCCCGGGAATTCGCCGCCGCCGATTGCGCCGTGCAACTGGAAGCATGGTGGGACCTGTGGCGCTACGACAAGGATTGGAAGGTGGAACCCACCCGCGTCACCCTGCACTGCTTCGGACCGGCATTCGAGAGCGTGGAAGACGACCACCTGCGCATCGATTTTGGAGTGGATGCGATCTTTCTTCCGCAACCCGATGTTCCGGAAAGCGCCAAACTCGTGCAATCGAATATTCGTAGTCTACTGCATCTCGCCGAGGATGTGGATAGCGTACTACTGGTAGAGCGGAAGAGATTGTGGACGGAATCGGGAGAGAATTTCGCCGAGCAGGTTCGCTGGGCGGTGAACGAATTGGAAGATTAGTCCAGTGGGGCAGTTTCTCAAGCTGCGCGCCGGTTGCTTACCGGCTCTCCAGCGGGTTAATCCCACAAAGTTTGAAATATAAGGAACTATCTTACGATGTAGGTTCATGATCGAAACTGTCAATGGCGTACAACTCTATTTCGAAATTCACGGCCGCGGTGAGGCGCTGGTGCTGCTGCACGGGTTCACAGGATCCAGTCAGGATTGGACGGCTCTAACGGCTCAATGGAACGCAAAGTTCCAACTCATTATCCCTGACATGCGCGGCCATGGCCGGTCGGGCAACCCTTCGAATACATTCCGCCACGACGAAGCGGCCGCCGACATTTTCGCGCTGCTCGATCACCTGGGAATCGCCGCCTTCAAGGCACTTGGCATAAGCGGCGGCGGCAATGTTCTGCTACACATGGCAACGAGGCAACCGACCCGCGTGAAATCGATGGTGCTGGTGAGTGCAACCAGCTACTTCCCCGAACAAGCGCGGTCCGTGATGCGGCAGTATCACGACCGTCTTCCGGAACAGGAGTGGGCACGGATGCGGCAGTGTCATCCCGGCGGTGACGCTCAGATCAAAGCCCTCCTGGCCATCGCGAAAGGCTTCGCCGACAGCTACGACGATATGAATTTCACACCGCCCTACCTCTCGACCATCCAAGCACGCACGCTCATTGTGCAGGGCGATCGCGATCCGTTCTATCCGGTGGAGATTTCGGTTGAGATGGCGAAAGCCATTCCGCGATCGAGCCTTTGGATCGTCCCCAACGGCAGTCACGTGCCTATCGGCGGGGAACGATGGCCTGAGTTCGTAAAAGCTGCCGGTGCGTTCCTGAATGAGTAGAGCATAAGTCCAAATACGGCCGCGATATACTGGCCTCGCGGCTATGCCAAGTTCTTACTTCTCACGCCGGAACCTCATGAAAATCGTGGGAGGTTCGTTACTTGGCCATACATTCGGCTGCAAGCAACCCCCCATGTCCCCGGCCAAGGAAGCCGCTTCGCAAGCCGGCGGCCCTGCCGATTACACTCTGACAATCGCCGTTAAGCCAGTGGAACTTGCCCCGAATCGAGTCGTTTCTACGACTACATACAACGGTCAATTTCCCGGGCCATTGCTCCGCTTCAAAGAGGGCCAGCAAGTCACGATCGACATTAATAATCAAACGGACACGCCCGAGCAACTGCACTGGCATGGACAGTTTGTCTCTACCGACGTCGATGGCGCCGCGGAAGAAGGCACGCCGTTCATTCCGCCGCATGGAAGCCGCCGAATCACGTTTGTCCCGAAGCCATCCGGCTATCGTTTCTATCACACCCACGTGCGCGCCGGGCACGATATGAACGAGGGACAATACACGGGCTTGGTTGGTCCGGTTTATATCGAACCGAAAAACCACCCGGGCAATTACGATCGCGAGGTTTTTCTCACGCTGAAGGAATTCGAACCAAAATTAAGCCGCGGCGGTGACATGGCCATGAACTTTCTGCCGGCGGCGACGGTAAAGGAATTGAAGAATCGCGGCGAGAAGGCCATGAACGCGTCGCTCGCCAAAGGTGCGCCTCATGGATTCGAGGTCGGATATGGAGCCTTCACGATCAACGGACGAATGCTCGGCAGCGGTGAACCCATCCGCGTGAAGAAAGGCGAGCGCGTCCTCTTCCATGTCTTGAACGGAAGCGCGACCGAGATCCGCAGCCTCGCCTTGCCCGGACACACCTTCACAGTTGTTGCGATGGACGGCAACCCAATCCCGAAGCCAGTGAGTGTGCCAGGACTCTGGCTCGGAACAGCAGAGCGAGTCTCCGCAATTGTCGAGATGAATCACCCCGGCATCTGGATCATGGGCGATACGGCGAACGACGACCGGGAGCACGGCATGGGTATTGTGATCGAATATGCCGGTCAGAAAGGCAAACCGCGTTGGGTCGCTCCAAAGCCGTTCCAGTGGAGCTATTCCCGCTTCGGCAATCGCGCTGCGGCGATTCCACAGCTGGATCAAATCTTCGAAATGACCTTTGCCAAGCAAAACGCGGCCGAGAATGGCTTCAACCGGTGGACCATCAACGATGTCGCATTTTCAGAAGATCACATGCACCCGATGTTCCGCGTGAAGCAGGGCAAACGTTACCGGATGCGGATGCACAACGCAAGCGACGACATCCATCCGATTCATCTTCACCGCCACAGTTTCGAGCTGACGCGGGTGGCCGGGCGCCAGACGTCTGGCGTCATGAAAGACGTTGTCATGGTCGGCGGCTACCAGGAAGTGGAGGTCGATTTTGTGGCGGACAATCCGGGTCTGACGCTGTTCCACTGCCATCAGCAGTTGCACATGGATTTCGGCTTCATGGCCCTGTTCGAGTACGCCTGAAGATGGAGCTCACTTAGGACGAGCATCCGGATCTACGCTCGCCGATATGACTATTTCCACGATGGCAAAGATCGCCCTGATGCTCGGGATAGCAGCCTTCGCGATTACAGTTGTCCTGGCGCAGGCCGTCGCGACGCCGGTTCCACACAAGATCCTCTTTATTGGCGATAGCTTCACTTTTTGGCAGGAAGGCATCTACACGCATTTTGAAAAGCTGGCCGCGGCGGACAATCCTCCTTTGATAGTCACCACCGGCAAGTTCACGATCGGCGGCGCCTTCTTGCATCGCTTATGGGACACGAAAGACTGTATCAACGTCATCAACACAGGTTCTTTCGATGTTGCCGTGTTGCAGGAAGACATTCCGGAAACGACGATTGCCGATTTTCGTGAATACGCCCGCAAATTCGTGGCTGAGATCCGAAAGAACCATGCTCGGCCGGTGTTTTTCATGGCATGGGCGTACCCGAAGCTCGGCTGGATTTCGATGGCCGAGATCGCACAGGCGCACCGCGACGCCGCGAAAGAGCTGAATGTCGATGTGGCCCCGGTGGGGCTAGCCTGGGAGCAGGCGTCGAAACAGCGGCCAGGCATAAACGTTTACGGGCCGGACCATGAACACCCAAGCATCTACGGCACATATCTCGCGACCTGCGTCATTTACGCCACGATCTACGGCCGGGATCCAAGCGGGTTCGCGTACTTCCCATCCGGAGTTACGGCGGAAGAGGCTGCATTCTTGCAAAAACTCGCTTGGCAGACGGTTCAAGACTATCGAGCAGGGCGGGTCTAAAGCTGGTGCCTGGAAGCGCCTGTGGCTATTACCGGATTGCCGGGTGTGGTGGCCTAATGCGGTGGTCGTCTGAAAGTACATGTGATCGCCTAACTGGGCGCCATCACTGGTCGCCGCGTTCGCCGCAACGTAGAACAGAATGTCGCCTACACCAGTGGCGGGCGGGGTCCAATCGAATTCGAATGCCTGGGCGGGTGCTCGACAGTGTGTGTTCTATGTACTCGAAGCCAGGGTTGCGGCAGGGCTGGGATGGAGGGCGAGGCGAGCCATCCCTGACACACAGTTTTGGGTGTTGCCGTCGGTGGAATCGAAGTTGCCAGCCTCGGAGGATCGCGGATTCGAGCTGGGCCGTGCGGTTGCCTGGAATCCCATCGGCGTTGCGACGGGCCCTTGCGTCGGATTGTGCATTTGTGATGCCAATCGCGAGGAATGACTTTAGATTTGATCGTTTTCAGTTAGCGTTAAAGGGGAGTTTCTCTTTAATACGGCGGGAGCGCCAACGGATGTGGTCGTATGCTCCCGCATTAGGGAGCGCCATGGCGAACGCGTTACCGCGTGTCCATGCGCGGCGGGCTTCTTCGGTTTCCCCACGGAGCCACATGATGGATGCACGGGCCATCCAATAGTCGGCTTCGAGATCTTTTGCGGGTTGATCTTCCAGTCTGCGCCACCAGAATTCCGCTGCTTCGAGATCCTGCTTAAAGATGGCGTTGATGAAGACAAATTCGGCGCATGCGTCTCCTGGTTTTCTGAGCGTGACCTGGTCGTAGAGATTTTCTGCTTCCTTGATGCTGGCGAGGGCGTCCGGAATATTGCCGACCTCGAGGTAGTGCATGGAGGCGTACAAGCGCAACCGAAGTCCTCGCTCTCCCTGCTTGACGAAGTCTCCGGCTTTGCGGAGAATCGCAACGTCCCATTCGGACGGCCGCGCGGGGGTGACGAGAGTGGACGCGACCATGGAAAACGCCAGGTTCGTGTCTGCCCATGGGCCTCGTTTTAGTAGCTGATAAATCTGCGCGCCGTCTGAATAAAGCGACTCCGGGCGGTGCGGGACGAGATTTACGAGAAAAGCGCCGGTGGAGAGCGTCGCCATCATGGCCAATGGCGCCCAGAGCAGTTCCCAGGTTTGACCTGCCGCGCTGATGGCGGCGAACGCGGATACGACGCCGAGTAAAAGAGAAGCGGCGGGCCCACCTATAATCATGAATGCGGTGCGCCTTCGAATGCCGGCCAAATGCGCGGGCGCCATTCCCGCGGCCCCACCTCCCAGCATATGCGCCGGTTTGAATTCGAATCTCCCTTTCCCGTTGCGCACAGCCCATTGGAATGGCCCGACGGCGAAGGCGCGGAGTTTCATGCCGGCGGACCAACCGGCGATCGCGTGGCCCAGTTCGTGGCCGGCGGTGACGAGAAGAATGGCCGCTTGCAATTCTAGTAGTCCGATTAAAAACGAAGGCTTCGGCAAATGATGCGCGTGGCTCCATTGGCCCCACCAACCGTACGCGGGCCAGATCCAGGAGAGTGCTAGAGAAGGAGCGATCAGTTCGGCCCATCGGGTGGTTCCGTCGCCTGGCTGGCGTTGTGGTTTCGGACGGCTTGCCGGAGGAACGGCAGCAGTTGTTTGCGGGCGCCAGAAGACGATGAGACCTGCTGCGCCAATGAGAACGCCGAGGATTCCTACTGGAAAATGAAAGGCCCGGGAAAACATCATCCCGGAAAGATGAAGCGCGCCTATGCCTGGGATGGCGAGCGTGAAGTTGATGAGGCTGGCGGCGATTGCCCACTTCCGCGCCGCTGGCCTCCCCGTTCGTAGGCTCCACCACGCGATTGCGGGTAGCCCGTCCTGTGCAATGGTGAAAAACGAGAGTACTCCCAGAGCTCCGCGCATGGATGCGCGGAAGTCATCATCACTGACGCCCATGCCGCTGCTGTAATGGAAGATGCCGGCGATCAACGTCGGTATGTCGACGATCAGGCTGATCATCTGGAGACAAAAGCAAAATCGGACAGCGTTGGCGAGTTTGCGCACTATACATCTCATCGACCCGGGCCGGCGAATTCTATATCAGGTGCACGTTGACAATAGTCCTAAGGTGGACCGATATTGAACCTACATGGCGGCGACTACAACCATTACTCAGACCGTGTTTATCGATGCAAAGCCTGTTCAGGTTTACGATGCTTTTGTGAATCCAGTAAAGCACAGGGAGTTCACAGGAGCGGCGGCTACGGGCGAGGCGAAGGAGGGCGCGGAGTATACGGCGTGGGACGGATATATCAACGGGAAACATTTGGAACTCGTGCGTGCTCGAAAGATAGTGGACGAGTGGCGGACGTCGGAGTGGCCGGAGGGGTTTGCGCCGTCGCGGCTCGAGTTCAGGTTTGCGGATAAGGACGGCGGGACGGAGGTGACGATGGTTCATTCGGAGGTTCCTGAGTCGCAGGCCGAGGCCTATCGGCAGGGGTGGGTGGACTATTACTGGAATCCGTTGAAGGAGTATTTCGATTAATTCCGTGGGCGGGCATCGTCGGTCGATTATCTTTTTTATTACGCTGGGCTCGTGCCTGGTGGCTGTCGCCATTGCGCTGAACGTCGGGTGGATTCTGTTCAGCTTGCGTTCGGTGACGCTGCTGATCCTGGGAGTGTTGTTCTTTCTGGCGATCATCGCGGGGCTCGTGCTGAACACGATTTTTCTGGTGCGGGAGATTCGGCGCAACGAGCAGCACGATACTTTTATCAACGCGGTGACGCATGAATTGAAAACGCCGGTTGCTTCGATTCGGTTGTATTTGGAGACGCTTCAGCGGCGGGAAATCGATGAGAATAAGCGCAAGGAATTTTATGCCATCATGCTGGCCGATAGCGAACGGCTGCTGCATACGATTGAGCAGGTGCTGCGGGCGGGCCGGGCGGGGCGATCGCATGCTCATCATCTGAACCGGGCGTTGGTCGATCTGGAGGAGATGGCGAACGATTGCCAGGCTTTGGCGAAGGTTCGTCATCATCTTCCTCCGGAGGCGATTCGGTGCGTGAACTCGATGCCGGAGGGAGAGCGTCCGATGGTGATGGCTGATCCGGAGGAGTTGCGGGCGGCGGTGACGAACCTGCTGGACAATGCGATTAAGTATTCGGGCAGCGAGGTGAAGGTGGCGATCGAGGTGGGCAAGACGGAGGGTGGTCAGCTTGCGGTGCGCGTCAAGGATAGCGGCGTGGGTATTCCGGACGACCAACTGAAACGGATCTTCAAGCGCTTTTATCGAATTCCGGGGGCGGTGGCGATGCGTGTGAAGGGGACTGGGCTGGGGTTGTTTATTGTGCGTTCAATCGCGGAGAAGCATGGAGGGCGCGCATTCGCGGAGAGTGCGGGGACGGGGCACGGGAGTACATTCACTATTCTGCTGCCGGAGGCATCGAGTAAGTGAGATGAGTCATATCCTGATTGTCGAGGACGAACAGCATCTGGCCGAAGGTTTGCGATTCAATCTTGAGGCCGAGGGTTACGAGGTCACGCTGGTGGATAGCGGCGAGGCGGCGCTGGAGTTGATTACGGCGCGTCCCAGTGGTCTTGATGTGGTGGTGCTTGACGTGATGCTGCCGGGGATGGATGGATTCCAGGTGGTGTCGGAGTTGCGGAAGTCCGGGCAGTTTATTCCAGTGCTGATGCTGACGGCTCGCGGCCATCCAGAGGACATACTGCGCGGGTTCGAGTCGGGCGCGGACGATTATCTGCCCAAGCCGTTTGAATTGGCGATTCTGATTGCGCGTATTCGCGGGCTGTTACGGCGTACGGCTTGGATGCAGAGCAGAGCGCGGCCGGTGGATGTGTTTGAATTTGCGGGGAAGACGATCAACTTCAGCACACTGGAACTGCGCGTGGGCGACCGCGTGCTGCCGCTGACGCTGATGGAGGCGAACCTGCTTCGGTACTTGATTCGGCACGAGGGGCAGGGGGTCTCGCGAAAGGCGATGCTGGAGGACGTTTGGGGCGTGCGGGAAGATACGGATACTCGCGCGATCGATAATTTCATTGTTCGTCTGCGAAAATATATTGAGAAAGAGCCTTCGCGTCCGGAGCATTTGGTCACCGTGCGGGGCGTGGGTTATCGTTTTGTCGCTGAACCGGATATTTCTCCTAAACATTAAACGCGCTTTTGTTTTTGGATTGCTTTCGCTGTGCCCTACCCTGGCGCAAGTGGTGAACGATCGGGTGCTGGTGCTGGTGAACGATGCGATGCCCGCGGAGAGCGGGACCAATGGGCAGAACGCCAGCGTATTTGTCGGGCAGTATTATGCTCAGCAGCGTGGCATTCCGGCGGCGAATATTCTTCATTTGAATACGGCGACTAGCGAGTTTGTCGCGGGCGATGCGTATCAGAGCAGCATTGCCACTCCGGTTCAGGCGTTTCTGGATGCGAACAATGGCGCGATGAAGCACAAGATCCTGTATATCGTTCCGACTTACGGCGTGCCGGTGAAGATTGGTTTTGGCGCGATTGGTCCGGCGGCGGTGGATTCGATGCTGTCGGGTATTTATGCGCCGACGATGGGGATTGTGCTGGGGATTCGCAATCCATATAACAGCGCAACGGGCACTCGGCCGCCGCACTTTGATTCGTTTTCGGCTCTTCGGGAGACCGCCGGAGGATGGAAAACATTTATCGTGTCGCGGCTGGATGGGCCGAGTGCTTTGATTGCGAAAGGGCTGGTGGACAAAGCGATTGCGGCTGAGAGCTCGTTGACGAAGAGCAGCGGCGCGGCGTACTTCGATTATGAGGGCAACCGGTCCCCGGGCGAGTGGCAGTACCAGGTTGACGAGGAGATCCGGCAGACTTCTGTGTCGAGTATGAGCTTGGGATTCAATACGGTGCTGAATACTCAGGCTTTGACACTTTGCGGGGCTCAGATCGCTCCGGCTTCGAGCTATGTTTACGAGGCCTCCGGGAAAGATGTTTATTTGTCGGCTTATGGGTCGACGGCGGCTGTGTCGGTGCCGGTGAAGGCGGTGAGCCAGGGCGATTTCACCGTGAAGTTCGGGCCGTTCGGGATCAATAATTATGGCAATGTTGTGTATTTGACGCTGAGTTCATCGGACCCGAGCAGTTATCTGAAGGTCACTTATCCTTTGATTCCGTTTCAGGGATTTCAGGTGAGCGACAACATTGTGATTGAGCGATTTGTTGGTGGGACATCTGCGGGCAAGGTGATGGTGAATGTGCCGAATTCCGCGGGGGATGCGGAGAATGGTCTTAGTGAGATGAAGATTTCGCTGCGGAGTTCCGGTGTTACGTTGCTTCGGAATGGTACAGCCGTGTTGAGTGATTCGAATCCGGCGCCTTTTGCGATTTCCAGTATGACTGTCGGGACCCGGTGTACCGGGCTGCATTTGAACGGGTTCAATATTACGGATGTTGGCGGGAACGTGCTGTGGAACGATGCTTTCGCTACAGACATGACGGCGAAGTATACATGGACCTTGAATCCGCGGCAGGGTCACGACGCGTTCTTCGCTTGGGGCTGGTATGGCAGCGCTTATGATTCCTACCGGTTTGTGCCCGGTGGGATTGGCGCGCAACTGACGTCGTACACCGCGTTGACGATTCGTACTCCGGTGAATGCCGATCCTTTGTATGCGGGCGTCGATGCTGTCCGTTGGAGCGGGAATTGGGTGCCGCGGATGCTGGAGGAGGGTGTTACAGCGACTTGGGGCGCGGTGGATGAGCCGTATGCGAATTTGTATCCGACTGGCGGCGATGTGCTCGATCATTTCACCGCGGGCTACAATTTCGGCGAGAGTTTTTCTATTTCGAATCCGGCTTTAAATTGGGTGATTACGACTATTGGCGATCCGCTTTATGCTCCGAAGATCTTTCGGCCGGCCGGGGCGGGGGCGGTGCATACTTTGAAGGTTGTGCAGAATGGTGCGAGTTATTCGGGCGGGCCGATTGCTCCGGGCGAAGTGATTACGCTTTTTGGCGACAATATTGGACCTGGTGCGCTGACGACGTTGCAGAAGAATGCCGACGGGACGGTGGCTTCGCAACTGGCGGGGACGAGCGTGCTGTTCGATAATGTGGCGGCTCCGTTGCTGTATGTGAGCGCTACACAGCTTGGGGCGGTGGTGCCGTACGGCGTGTCGGGGAAGAATTCGGTGCAGGTTTCGGTTTCGGTGAATGGGGAGCTTTCGAATTCTTTGGTTTTGAATGTGGCGGCGTCAGCTCCTGGGATTTTTACTCAGGACGCGTCGGGGTCGGGCGCGGGGGCGATTCTTAATCAGGACTCCAGTTTGAATACTGCTGCGCAGCCGGCGGATCGGGGGTCGGTAGTTTCGATTTATGCTACCGGCGGGGGATTTCTGATTCCTTCGCTGCCGGATGGGACGATTGTGTCGAACGTGCTGGGGAAGCCGGTTGGGGCGGTGACTGTGAGTATTGGGAATGAGGATGCTGAGGTTTTGTATGCGGGGGCGGCTCCGGGTTTGATTTCCGGGATGCTTCAGATTAATGCCCGGGTGCCGGCGGACTTGAGTCCTGGTTTTGCTTCCGTGGTGGTTCGGGTTGGTGGGGCGGCGAGCCAGGGCGGGGTTTCTTTGGCGGTTCGCTAGGTCACGCGGGTTAGTCGGGTGCGATTCTTCTCATTGCTTCTACTACTCGTTTGACGTAGACGGGGTGGCCTGGATTGTAGGATTTCAGGATTGCTTCGGCGTCTTTTCCCGCGAAGTGGGGGGCGTTGGCGAATCGTTCCGCCACTTTGAAGATACATTCGCTCACTGAATGGAAGCGGGCGCGGCCGGATTGCCATCCTAATACATTTCGGCCTTGGAGGATTTTGCCTCCTCCGGATTCGATCATCGCGATTCCGGGGAGGAGACGAAAGTCCAGGTGGAATTTGTCGGCGGCGGCGATGAATTCGGCGGCGTAGCGGTGGACTGGGCTGTTGGTGGCTCGGAAGTAATTTTCTACCAGCTTGATCCGCGGGTCTGGGGGTGGGATTTGTTCGGCAGGTTTGGCGGCGGCTGGGAGGCTTAGTCCGGTTAGAGCGATTGTGAGCCAGCGGGACGGTCTGGAAATCGTAGCCGACAAGTTTCCTAGTGTATCGCGGTGGGCGCGTTACTTGGGGATGGTGAGCTTATCGGGGATATTTACACCATCCGCTGTAATGAGCGTCGTCAAAGGGGATGTCCCGAATCTCAACCGGGCGAAGAGCAAGTCGCGACGAATCGAAGCGGTCCAGAGCCCGTTGGAATCCCAGGGATCAGCCAAGTACCGTCGCTGTTCACGGGCGCGCTTCGGTTGAGCACGCTAACAGTGCATGTGTCGTCAAGTTGAGCGAGCACAAGGGGTGCATCCACAATGAATAATCCGGCAAGCATCAGCCAGGCTGCCGGTTTCCGAACGGAAGAGGACCGGAGCCGCCGAAGGATCGAGATGGAATATTCGGACATTTTAGGAGTCACCTAGTAGTGATAGGATCTGGGATTCAACGATAGTTCCAATACCAGAAACGAGTTCTGTGGCAATACGCGCATTACTGAAGCGTCCCGTTTGGGACGATCACCGCCTGAAGAATGCGGCCGGAATGTCGATCGGGTGCGGGTGCGTAGCTGATGATTTTGCTCCCAATAATCAATACTCGGTCTGGCAGCGAGAATGAACAGTGATCGCCCAGTAACTGCTGGAGGGCTGACGGTTCTTTATCGGTTCCAGCTCCAGCGAATCTTGTTCCCGCGTGTTACTCTGACGACACGCGGTTGCTCTTCTCGGAACTCCCCAGTGACGAGCAGATCACCGTTTGGCATGAGAGCCAAGTCAACGAGACTGGGCTTCTGGTCGATATCTTCTATCTTGAGCGTTGATCGAATGCTAAGGGCTCTCGAGAGTCGGTATAGCGATACTTCGGACCGGCCCAGCACGAGCCCCACAGTGTAGCCAGTTGCATCCCGCAGTAGCTTCCAGTTAATACTGGACGGCAACAGCAGCCTTTGATGAACTCGACCTTTACCATCAATTCTGCCGGTGTCCCTCCCGCGGTTAAGGAGAAATGGCTCCCGAGACACACAAAAAGACCGCCATCTTCGGGGACACAAGTGAGAAGAACCAGATTGTCTTCCTGAATTACAAGACTATCAACGAAGCGACCGCTGTTGTCCAAAGAGGCCAGGATGCCATGGTCGCCAGAGTCCCCAACCGCCAAAAGATCCACGCCGTTCCAGACCAAGCTTCTAAAAAAATACCTCGGCAGGTTCGAATTGATATTGGCCTGCACTTTGCGTAATTGTATTGAACAGGAAGATATGGGTATTTTGCCAGCCCACCAGAATAGCGATGCGCCCGCTTCCGGCCTCTGATAGGGATACTTGCGAGCTGTCCTTCTGGTGGAGATAGATCGCCTCCGAACTGGGTAGCGGATTCATTCCAAGTCGTTTGCCTGTTTCGTCGAACTCCCATATTTCGAATTGTTCATTCCGTTTTCCGACTGCCCAACGGTGAGCGCCCACACATGATGATCCGCCGCTACAGTGCCTGCAATGAAATTAAAAAAGAGTTGGGGGTCCGGAAACTGCATTTTCCCGAGATCAGGCGATTGACTCGACAGCGCAGTAGCGACGAATAATAACGTTAGAGCTTGCTGCGAGTGCGTTTTTCACGGGCGATAGGTTAGACATGGGATTAGGGACAACATTGACAATACTCTTTTTGACGGGCTTTAAAGACACTTAGCGAGAAGAGCCTCAGTCTCATATCATACTCGGTCGCGTTTTCAAAGCAGTCGTTCATTTCTGTAATGTACCCCCTGTGTCCGGGACAGGCGTTACACCGGTGTGCTTGGTCACCGGTCCAATAACATTGACCACCAGTCTCGAATTTTGGGTATGCGGCCCTACTCACGTCCCTCATATCGGACAGCATCTGGGCGTTGCAGTCGGGGGAATAGAACCGGTGGTCGGCGGTGGAGCACGTTTGGTAGCACATGTCATGTTTGTTACACGGCAGTTGAAGGGCAGCGTCTGGGCCGGTTACTTGACCCTGATCGACGCCAAACAAAGAACGGCGATTGACAGGGTACCATTTCAAGATGGGCGTTGGCGTTCGCACAAAAGATTTGCGCAAAACTTATAACTCGCCGCCTCCTATGGCTGCGGGCGCGGCGGGGTTTAGCATGATGGGCGCACGGGGGCCGGGGTCGAAACAGAAGAAGAAAGAGTTTGTGATTACGGCTCTGGATGGCGTTTCGTTGAATGTGGAACCGGGGGAAGTGTTTGGGTTGCTGGGGCCGAACGGCGCTGGGAAATCGACTACTATTGGCATCCTGACCACTCGCGTGCGGCCCACTAGCGGGGAAGCTTGGGTGGGTGATTTTGAGGTTTGGCGGCAGCAAGTAGAGGCTAAGAGGCTGATTGGCGTGGTGCAGCAGCGGCCGAATCTGGACTTTGGGTTGACGGCTCGGGAGATTTTGACGTTTCATGCTTCCTATTACGGGATTGCGTCCGCGGAGCGGAACCGCCATGCGGCGGAGTTGCTGGAGCGATTTCAATTAACTGACCGCGCGGATGAAATTGTGCGTGGGTATTCGGGTGGGATGATGCAGCGGCTGTCGATTGCCCGGGCTATGATGCATGATCCTCAGGTGCTGTTTCTGGATGAGCCGAGTACGGGGCTTGATCCGCAGACGAAGCTGCTGCTTTGGGAGATTATTCGCGAATATAACCGGGGCGGACGAACTATTGTGCTTACTACGCACAATATGGACGAGGCAGATTCGCTTTGCGGGCGGATCGCGATTGTCGACCACGGGAAGGTGATTGCGGAGGGGACTCCGGCGGAGTTGAAGGCTTCGATTCCT
>Ga0105240_10004241_pt1 | contig 21924 bp, 18 predicted proteins | sample KBSC54metaG_FD_80426 | JGI IMG/M metagenome (GOLD analysis project Ga0105240, IMG submission 80426) | Corn rhizosphere microbial communities from Kellogg Biological Station, Michigan, USA - KBS C5-4 metaG | ecosystem: Host-associated > Plants > Roots > Rhizosphere > Soil | place: Michigan, USA... | reverse complement strand
TCCTCGCGTGCCACCCATCAACCCCACGAGCACCGGCGACGGACAACGCATGGCAATCGAACTGGGCGGACGGATCGTCAATGGTCATGTCAGCTTTATGAGCCTGCGGTTTCCTGCGCCAACGAAGCCGTCTCCCATCCAGCGCATCCCGCCCTATCCCTGGTTGATGAAACTCGTTGTATGGGGGCTCGCCAACCTGCCACAAGCCATTCTGCGGCCCTTCGTGTTGGCATATGTTTCGACATTTCTTATTCCCGAACTGAAAATCTTTAGCGAGGGAGCTATTCTCGTCAATCGCAACGGCGAACGTTTTGTCGACGAATTGTCACGTCCAGATACCGCTATCCTCGACCAGCCCGAGCAGAGCGGTTATGCGATCTTCGACGATACGGTCGCAGCCAAGTTTTCCGGATGGCCGAACTACATCTCGACGGCCCCCGGCGTCGCCTATGCCTATTTGCCGGATTACCGGCGCAATCGCCCGGATATCTACGCTCGCGGAGCCAGCATTGCCGCGTTGGCTGGCAAGCTCAGAATTCCGGCCGAAAAGCTCCAACGCACGATCGACGAATACAATTCAGGTGGGGGCCTCGCGGGAGGTGCACGCAAGCCCGTTTCCAAGGGGCCGTTTCACTGTCTGGGTCCCATCCGCAATCTGATGGGCTACACCGAAGGCGGTCTCGCCGTGAACGAGCAGCTTCAGGTTCTTGGCAAAAACGATGGGCCCATTCCGGGCCTGTTCGCCGCCGGCGGAGCTGGGCAGAGCGGCATGATGTTGATGGGACACGGACATCATCTGGGGTGGGCCTTCACGTCGGGTCGCCTTGCCGGCCGCAATGCAGCGTTTCTTGCCACGACAGACGACCTTCCTGGAGCTGCCGAGGCCCGGAGCCGCGCGACGCGCCCGCTGGCCACGAACTCGACGTCCTCGTAAGAGGAAAGGTGTCTTTCAGGGGTTTTTCCTTTCGAGTTGTTGAGTTAAGGAGTCCGTTGCGTGAGATTGCATTGAATGTCTGTTCACTCGGCAATTGATCAAACCCCTTTGCGCTTCGGATTTCCGCCCGGCGGCATCGGCATTCCGGAGACTGACGCGTTGCCCTTGGCAGAGCGCGTCGCAGCCAAGATTCTAGCACGTCAAGCAGCGCAGGCTCCGGACCGCCCCTTCGTTCAGTTTGGCGATGAGCGGATGACGTATGGTGAGGCTGACATGCGGGCCAATCGCACGGCGAATGCGCTGGCCAACCTCGGTGCCGGCAAGGGCAGCCGGATAGCGATCCTCCTGTACAACCGGCTGGAGTATCTCGACACCTGGTTCGGACTGTCGCGCATTGGTGCGGTTCAGGTGCCGCTGAATACGGAGTATAAGGCCGCTCAGATCGTGCATGTTTTCAAGCGGGCGCCGATCGACATTGTTATCGCAGAAACCAGCCTTCTTCCTGAACTGCGGGCCGCCCTTCGCCAAATCGATGCGCAGCCTAAAATTGTGGTCTTGCGTTCGTTTTCCCGCGCTGCGGGGCAGACGGATGAGCGCGACGCGGAAACGATCGACTATCTTGACATGATTCGCGATGCGAGCGGGAATGTTCCGGACGGCGCGGCGAGCGTGTCCGGCGCGGATGTCGGCGCCGTCATGAACACCTCGGGCACGACAGGGCCGTCCAAGGGTGTCGTGCTCTCGCACGCACAGCAATATATTCTCGGCCGCATGATCGCGGCCGACATGGAATTGAACGCCGACGACGTTTACTACAATTTTTTCCCGCTATTCCATAACACCGCGCAAGCAATGATCACGATTCCCGTGCTCCTTGTTGGCGCCCGGATGGTTCTCAGGGAGCGTTTCAGCGTTTCGCAGTTCTGGCCCGACATTCGCGAACATCAGAGCACGGCGTTCTATTACATCGGCGAAATCGTCAACATGCTTCTTAAATCGACAGTGGCTGAGGATGCGCACGGCTCTCGATTGAGGGTGGGATGGGGCATTGGCGCTTCAGCCCATGACTTCGTCGAGTTCGGCCGTCGTTTCGGCATCGCCATGCGTACCGGTTACGGCTCGACGGAAGCCAATGTTCCCTGCTTCCTTCCGCGCGATAGCGATAAGCCGCAGAGTTGTGGTCGTCCGGTGCCTGGCTTCGACGTGAAGATCGCAAACGAGCAGGGTGAGACGCTGCCGACCGGCGAGACGGGCGAAATCCTCATTCGTTCGTCGGAACCGCGGGCAATTATGATGGGGTATGATGGAGATCCCGTCGCGACCGTCGCCGTGTGGCAGGATCTATGGCTACACAGTGGGGACGCTGGCTGCCTGGATGAGGCCGGCAACCTCTATTTCAAAGGCCGCGTGAAGGATTCGATCCGGGTGCGCGGGGAGAATATCTCGGCTTTCGAAGTGGAGCAGGCCATGGGCCAAGTGGATGGCGTTCTCGAAGTGGCGGCCATTGCGGTACCCAGCGAATTGGGAGGCGACGATCTCAAGATCGTTGTCGTTGCGCGAAGCGATGCGAAGCTGACGCCGCTGGATCTGATCCGGCATGCGCAGAGGTATTTGCCCCGATATTCAATCCCGCGCTACATCGAGTTTGTCTCGTCCTTGCCAAAGACGCCGACCAACAAGGTCCAAAAGCACGTGCTGAGAAGCACTCCGTTTACCGACGCCACATGGGACCGCAACGTTGTGCGGGATAGGGAAAATGCCCGGTAGCAGGGCCATACCTTTAGAAGCCATCAGCCGTTGGTCGTTCTCAAGGGAATTTGAGCTTTATCAAGGAGCAAAATTCCTTAGAATTCATACGGGCTTGCCGCACGATCCCCGTCCTGCTGAAGCGGCCTACAGCGCGGTTGACAGGCTCGGAGCGCCTATGCAGAATGGCTATTGAATGACTATTCATTCTAGGCCGAATACTTCGGATGCAGTTAGGGCGTACCCGAGTGGCATCGGGCAGGCCCGAGAGGTAGGCCGCGAGATGTAAATCAACGCGAAATTCGAGGTTGGGAAGGAGACGGTTTCATGTCCAAAGTCAAAGTTCGTCGGATCGGATATGCTCTTGGCGCCGAAATCACAGGTGTCGACCTCACGAAACCCATGGATGATGCAACGTTTGCCGAGGTGAAGCAGGCGATTCTGGAAAACCAATTATTGTGCTTCCCCAGGCAGAACGTCACGCGTGAGCAGATGTTTGAATTCGCGAGCCGGTTTGGCGTGGTCGATGACAATTCCTCGGTGAAGCACCGGGACCCCGAGAACCCCTACGTCACGATGCTGAGCAGCAAGCCATTCGCGGGCAAGCCCTGGGAGGGTTTCAAGAACGGCGAGAACTGGCACACGGACCGCTCATTCAAGGTCGCTCCAACATCTTACACGCTTCTGAGCGCGCGCGAGTTGCCGGATGTGGGCAGCAATACTCTATTCGCTAACCAGTACATGAGCTATGATACTTTAACGCCTCCCCTGCGCGCGTTTGTCGATGGCCTGTCGGCAATCCACCTGCAGCAGCGCAAGGCGGCGGCCATGATGGCGGAACAGTTTCCCGCCGTCATTCATCCTTTGGCGCCGATCCATCCAGAAACGAAAAAGAGGGCGCTCTTTTTAGGTGAGCACGTCCGCGCCTTCCTCGGAATGACCGAGGAGGAAAGCCGTCCGTTCCTCGACTTCCTCAGCGTTCATGCGATTCGACCCGAATTCTGCTATCGGCATGTATGGAGCCTGCATGACTTCGTGATGTGGGACAATCGCTGCCTGATGCATATGGCGGTAAAGGACTACGATATGCGGCCCGGCGCGCAGGCGCGGCATCTTTGGAAGTGCAGCGTCCAGGCCGCGGTTAGTGGAAAGCTATACGAGGAAGTGGTAGGCCGCCGGTATGATTTGGAGATAACCGAACGCTCCGGCGCTGCGGTGGCGCCCCCGCCCTCGATCCACGCCGCAGCCATCCGTCCAGCGACGCTTAACTCTTAATTAGTCAAGCGGCGCAGCCGTGGTAAAGGTTCGGGCTGATAAAATCGAAAGACAATGAAAGCAGACGTGCTGTGCGCCGTGCGGCACGTCTATTCACCCGCGACGCTCGCTTTCTTATCATTGGTTAGACCTTGGACCGGATCGCGCCTGTGGGAGATCGGAAGTCGTGCTCAAAGCTGGCAGAACGGCGCACGTGGCTCCGCGAGTAGGAAGCTGAACGTCATGGATCAGGCAGCCATTTCGGCGATCGCCTCCGAATTGTTGAACGCTCGGCGCTCAGCGTCACCTGTTCAGCGGCCCAGCGAGCGCTTCGCTATGACCTTGAGCGATGGCTACGCGGTCGCCCATGAGATCCTGCAACGACGGCTTGCTGCGGGCGAGACGGTAGTCGGCGTGAAGCTAGGCTTTACGAATCCCTCCGTTTGGCCGTCGGTCGGGCTGACCGGTCCACTTTGGGCGCCCGTCTTCACGTCGAACTATTCCGAGGACGCGGCGGTCCAACTTTCGCGCCTGCGCGCCCCGGAGGTCGAGCCGGAGCTGGTGTTCGGAATCGGACCAAATGCGAGATTAACGAGCGCCCTTCCAACGCAAGAGGCATTGATGGCGCAGATCGAGTGGTGGGCGCTCGGGCTGGAGATCATCGACACAGGCTATCCTGCCGGAAAGCCGGTGGTCGCGGACCAGGTCGCCGACCATTGCGCTCATCAGAAATTGATCGTCGGTCCTCGAAGACCGTTCCAGAAGATCGATCCAGAAATCCTGGCCGAATTCTCCTGCGAGTTGTTCCGGGATGGCGAGATGTTGTGCGCTGGCACCGGCAGCAACGTCATGGACAATCCATTGAACGCGGTTGAATGGTTTCTGCGCAACCGCTCCGAAGCCGTTTCTTGGCCTGAGAAGGTGCCAACCGTGTTGACTACCGGCAGGTTGGCCAATCCGCCGCCGCTTCCAACGGGTGTCACCCAATGGGAATTACGATCGACATTGCCGCTTCCAAGGCTTTCGGTCTCGATCTCCAGGCCGGATTAACAAGGCTACGCCGTACTGTTTCAATGCGAGGGTTTCAATCGCGGCGACGACGTCGGCTTGTCTTGCGGCGTCAAGCGCATCATCGATCCTGCCATCGGGGTGGCCGCGTGCAGAGGCGTCCGTCTTGGCGTGCAGTCGAGGCAGAAATGCGTGTCCGCCATGCGGAAGTGGGTTGGAGTTGACAAAATGAAAGGCATCACCCGATACTACGATGAATGAACGGTTATTCGATGAGCGATACGCCGCGCGACCAATATTGGGAGAGGACCTCATGGCTGGAATAAAGGTAAGGAAAATTGCCTTTGCGCTCGGTGCCGAGGTTACGGGCGTCGATCTGCGCGAGCCGCTGGACGATGCCACCTTCGCAGAAATCAAACAGGCAAGCCTCGACCATTTGATGCTGTGTTTCCCGAAGCAGCAGGTCACGCGCGAGCAGCTGGTTTCATTTGCGGGACGGTTTGGCAATGTCGGCGATAATGCAAGCTCGAAGCATCGCGATCCTGAGAATCCGCAAGTTATGATGCTGAGCTCGAAGCCGTTCACCGGAAAGCCGTGGGAGGGTTTCAAGAATGGCGAGAACTGGCACACGGATCGCTCGTTCAAGGTGGCGCCGACAACGTATACGCTGTTGAGCGCCAGAGAGCTGCCGGATGTCGGCGGCAACACCATGTTTGCTAATCAATACATGAGCTATGACGCCCTAACGCCAACCTTGCGAGCGTTCGTCGACAGCCTTTCCGCGATCCATCTGCAGCAGCCCAAAGCGGCGGCCATGCTGACGGAGAAGTTTCCGGCTGTCATTCACCCGCTCGCTCCGATTCACCCGGAAACGAAACGAAGGTCGTTGTTCCTGGGTGAGCATGTTCGCGCTTTTGTTGGCATGACCGAAGAAGAAAGCCGGCCGTTCCTTCAATTCCTTAATGTTCACAGCGTGCGGCCCGAGTTCTGCTATCGACACGTGTGGCGGCCGCACGATCTCGTGCTGTGGGACAATCGCTGTCTATCACATATGGCCGTCAAGGATTACGACATGCGACCGGGTGCCCAGGCACGGCACATCTGGAAGGTCAGTGTCGACGACGTCCCGACCGGAAAGCTGTACGAAGAGGTCATGGGACGGCGTTATGAAGTCGAGATCGCCGAACACTCCGGGGGAGCCATCGCGCCCTACGCAGCGCCAGCGAGTGTCAATTCTTCACAGACGGCCCACTAGCTCGTGAAGACACGTGTGGCGATCGTGGGAGCCGGAGCAGTCGGCGGTTATGTCGGCGCCCATATGTCTCGTGCCGGGGAAGACGTGATCCTGATTGATCACTATCCCGAGCACGTTGCTCATATGCAGAAGGAAGGGATCACGATTTCCGGCCCTGCTGCGCGCGATAATTTCTCGACGGGGGTTAATGCGCTGCACATCTCGGACGTCCAGCATCTTTCCAAAGAACGCCCGGTCGACATCGCGCTAATCGGCGTCAAGTCGTACGACACGGCCTGGGCCACTGAGCTCATCGCCCCCTATCTGCGCTCCAACGGCATTGCCGCCTCGATCCAGAACGGCATCAATGATAGTCAGATCGCCAGGGTTGTCGGCTGGGAGCGCACCCTCGGCGTGACGGTTGCCGGCTGTGGCGGTATTCTGCACCGTCCCGGACACATCAGACGATCTAACGTTACGCCACCAGGCGGTATCGTATTCAGGGCGGGCGAAACGCATGGACGAACGACCCCTCGCGCACAGGAGCTCGCCCGGGTGCTTTCGGCCGCTGACGGCTCCGCCGTCACCAACAATTTGTGGGGGGAGCGATGGTCCAAGCTCGTCGTGAATTCGATGCGCATGGGATTGGCGACAGTTACCAAGATCAATATTCCGGAACAGGACCGCAACGATATCACCCGCGGGCTCATGATCCGGCTGGGAGCCGAGGCTGTGCGGGTCGGCCTTGCGCTTGGGTATCAACTCGTCAAGATGCAGGGAATCGAGGCTGAGACCATGTTGCGTGCCGGTGACGGAGATCCGTCGGCCATCGACGAAATCACCCGGATATTGCTCGAACTGGCGAATTCGTTCGCTGACAATTCGATGCCGTCGATGGCGCAGGACATCGCCAAGGGACGACGAACCGAAGCCGACGGGATTTACGGACTTATTGTTCGGAAGGGCCAGGAGACGGAAATTCCCACACCGGTCAACCTGCGTATTCTCGAACTGGTCAATCGCCTCGAACGGGGTGAAATCGAACCCAGCATTGAGGTGGTTCGGAACCTATGATGCGATCCGTCCGTAGCGATCACGAAATGAGGACTGGTAAATGACGCCAACCGAATCGTCAGAAGAATACGATTTTGTTGTCGTCGGCGCAGGTTCGGCAGGATGTGCGGTCGCCGCGCGTCTCAGCGAGTCAGGAGAATATAAGGTAGCGCTGATTGAGGCTGGCGGAGAAGACGACAGTTTCTGGATCAGCGTGCCCCTAGGTTATGGCAAACTCTATAACAACCCTCGCTACAATTGGATGCATGAAAGTGAGCCGGAGCCGGAGCTGAATGGTACGAGATTGTTTCAACCGAGGGGAAAGACTCTGGGCGGCAGCAGTTCGATCAACGGAATGATGTACGTCCGTGGTCCCAGTCGCGATTTCGACTATTGGCGGCAGCTGGGCAATGTCGGCTGGAGCTACGACGATGTGTTACCCTTCTTCAAGAAAGCGGAAGACAATGTGCGGGGCGCTGACAAATATCACGGCGTTGGTGGACCTCTCGGGATTTCCAACACGCCAAGGCATGAATTGTCGGATGCCTTCATCGCCGCGGCCGTCCAGGCCGGCTATCCGAGAAACTATGACTTCAACGGCGTGACGCAGGAGGGCTTTGGCTACAACCAGCTCACCACGCGCGATGGACGCCGCTGCAGTTCTGCTGCGGCCTATCTCAGAACTGCCCGCAAGCGTCCCAATCTGAACATCATCGTCAACGCGCAAGCGACCCGTGTTCTTTTCCGGGGCCGGGAGGCCGCTGGTGTGGAATTTCTAAAGGGCGGCAAGTTGAAGGCGGTGACGGCCCGTCGTGAAATCGTGATCAGCGGAGGATCGATCAATTCGCCGCAGCTTCTTCAATTGTCCGGCGTCGGATCGGGGGAGTTCCTGAGCGGATTCAACATTCCGATCGTATCCGACCTGAAGAGCGTCGGTGAGAACATGCAGGACCATTTCGGGGTCGCGATGACCTTTCGGGTCAAGGGGGCCATCACCATCAACGACCATGTGAATAATCCTTTGCGGCGTATGAAGATGGGTCTGCAATATCTGCTCTTTCACAAAGGTCCGATGGCCTCGAATGCCGGTCTTTGCCAAGGGTTCATTCGTACCGATCCTCACCTGGAAAGTCCGAACATCAGCGTGCTGATGTGGATATGGAGCATGGCATTGACCGCCAAACGGGCTCGCGAACCGGTAACGCTCAATGATTTCCCCGGGATCACCGCAATGGTGGCCAATTCCTATCCGGACAGCCGCGGCTCGGTGAGGATTAAAAGCAACGACGCCACCGTTCCTCCGGAAATCCGGTTCAACCATCTGAAGTCGGAGCGGGACCGCCAGATCCTGTTGAAAGGTTTCCGGACGGTGAGAAAAATCATCTCGATGCCGCCGATGGCTCCTTACATCGTGGCCGAAACGGATCCCGGCCCGCAATGCACGTCTGATGCTGACCTTATCGAGCATTTCCGCAACCGGGGACGATCCACCTATCACACGACCACGACCTGCCGAATGGGTGTCGACGAGCACGCGGTCGTGGACCCGAGACTGCGTGTTCGTGGTGTTGGCAAGCTCCGCGTGATCGATGCGTCGATCATGCCAAGCGTGATCAGCGGCAACACGAATGCCGCCGCCATTATGATCGGTGAGAAGGGAGCGGCGATGATAATCGAAGATGCGCGCGCGTCACGGTAGGAAGTGCAAGTGACACAAAGGCGTCAGATAACCGAGCGATGTACATGAAACGCGGTACAGGTGGCAGGATTGCCCAAAAACCGCGTTGCCGGGGGGTGCGGATATGAAAGTATATGAAGCGGTCGCGTCGGCCTTGGTCGCAGAGGGGATCGATGCGTTTTTTGGCGTGATGGGGGATGGAAATATGTCGCTGTGGGCCGCCGTCGGCGCGCAGGGCAAGATTCCGATTTACGACGCCCGCAATGAAGCCGGCGCGGTCGCCATGGCGGATGGCTATTTCCGGGCGACCGGTCGTCCGTCCGTCGCCGCCGTGACCTGCGGGCCGGGCCTTACCCAGACCGGTACGTCGCTGGTGGCCGCTGTGCGCAATAAATCGCCGGTAGTCGTTTTGATCGGTGAAGTACCGCTCGGCGAAAAAAATTCCAACCAGACCATGGATCAGCGGCGCTTCGCTGAAGCCTGCAATGCCCGCTACTACTCCGTCAGCAAGGTTGACAATCTGGCTGAAGAAGTTGCAGAGGCGTTTTTCTCAGCAAGAATGGGGCGTGGTCCAGTCGTCCTCGGGTTGCCGATGGACTTGCAGGAAAAGGAATTAGATTGGGATTTCGACTACCGGCCTTCCAGCGCATTTCTTCCCCCAAGGCAGGAAGATGCACAGGACAGCGTGATCGAAATCCTGCTGGAAAAATTGATCAACGCCGAGCGCCCGGTTCTGATTGCCGGACGGGGAGCCCGCCTTGCGGGAGCAAAGGCGGACCTCGTGGAGCTTGGCGATCTGACAGGCGCGCTGCTGGCGACTTCGCTGCAGGGCAAGGCTTTCTTTGCCGACCAGCCCTTCGACATCGGCATTGCCGGGACGTATGCGAGCGCGCCCGGAGAGGAACTTTTTTCGGAGGCCGACTTCGTCTTGGGAGTCGGCGCCGAGATCGGCTACTACACTAGCGAAGGCGGCTTGCTGTTCCCTTCAGCCGAGGTCGCGCGCATCGATATCGCTCCGCCGCCGCAACAGATCGGGGTCATTCCGGGCCTCCATGTCCAGGGCGACGCGCGCAAGACGGTGCGACGTTTGAACGAGAAGCTCAAGCAGAGAGGCGTCAAGAAGGTCGGCTTCCGCACACCGCAGACGCGCGCCATCATGGAAAGGGAGCAAGAGCCCATTCCCCGAGGCAATGATGGGATGGACCCCCGCCTGCTGATGAAGGAAGTCTCGAAAGCTTTGCCGCGAGACGTGCTCATTACCTGCGGTGTCGGCCATTTCCTCGGCTTCGCCGCCGTAAATTTGGCTGTTTCCGAAGCTGCCGAAGTATTGTTCTCGCTGCAGTTCGGGGCCATCGGCCAGACCCTGCCGGTAGCGTTTGGCATCGGGCTGGGCAATCCTGGACGCAAGCATCTGGTGATCGAAGGCGATGGGAGCCTCATGATGAACCTGCAGGAACTAGACTCGGTCGCCCGGCACAAGGTTCCGATGGTTCTGCTGATCTGGAACGACCAAGGCTTTGGTGCCGAAGTACACAAGTTGCGCGTGAAGGGCTTCGATCCATCGCTGGCGCAGATGAAGACACCGGATTTTGTGGCGATCGCCCGGGCGGTCGGTGGAGACGGTGCCGTCGTGAGGGAGGAGTCGTTGATCGGAGCGGCGATTGAACAGGGTTTCGCCGCCGGCGGCTTATTCGTGATCGACGCGCGTGTGTCGCCAAGTACGATTTCCGATGCCTATCTGAAGATTCATTTCGGACAGCCAAATCGGGCGCCGCTTCTTCGATACGCAAACGCCAGAGGGTAATCATGAGGTTTGAGGGTGAATTCAAGGTCCCTGGAAATCCGAATGATCTGATCATGAAGTTCACGGATGTACCGCGTATGGCGCGCTGCATGCCGGGCGCCATGCTCGAAGGCCAGGACGGGGAAGGAAATTATTTCGGCGCTATCGTCGTTGCCTTCGGACCCAAGAAGATCAAGTTCAAAGGTAAAATGAGCTGCGAATTCAATATTTCCGAATGTAATGGGGTGTTGAAGGGCAGGGGAGCGGCCGACATGCGCGCGGCGCGTGTCGGAGTTCAAACGTTCTTTTCCGTTCGTGCGGATCCTACGACCGAAGCTGCCAATCCCAGTTCGATCGTTTCGATAAAGTCTGAAGCGGAACTGGGTGGCGTCATTGCTGATTTCGCGAAAACCGGTGGTACCGCTCTCGCCAACGTGTTGATGAAGCAGTTCGCGGCCAATCTCGCAGAGGAGTTCGCCCGAGCGGAGGCAAGCGAACCCGCGACCCAAGCTCAGGCAATCCCCGCGCACAAACTCGTGTGGAGCGCGGTGAAATCCAAGTTCGGATCAGAATAGGCGAGTCCTGTCTCCGATCAACCGAATCCGCGGGAAGCAAGATGCCAAGCAGCATTCGTTTTGAGGACTACTCGACCAAATACGAAAACGTCGCGATGGAACGCGACGACGGCATCTTACTGCTAACGTTTCACACTGGTGGCGATGAGTTCGTATGGACGCTCAAGGTTCACGACGAGCTGCCATACCTTTTTAGCGAAATAGCGAGCGATCGCGAGAACAAAGTGGTCATTTTGACCGGGGCCGGGCACGCCTTCTGCGACAAAATCGATTTCTCGACCTTCAATTCGCGAAACGCCTCCGAATGGGACAATGTACTTTACGAGGGGCGTCGGCTTCTCAATAATTTGATGGCGATCAACGTACCGGTGATTTCGGCAGTCAACGGGCCTGCCCGCTATCACCCCGAGATCCCGATCATGTCGGACGTCGTGATTGCATCCACGACGGCGGTCTTCCGCGACCATCATTTCTCGCGAGGCGTCGTTCCGGGCGATGGTTGCCACGTGGTGTGGACCCACGTGCTCGGCCCCAATCGCGGTCGATACTTTCTCCTGACGGGCCAGGAGCTCGATGCGACCACGGCGCTCCGCTACGGCGCGGTTAACGAGGTTGTGGAGCCCAAAGCCGTTTTGCCGCGGGCGCGGGAACTCGCCAGATCTTTTGCCGGCAAATCGTTCCTGACGCGGCGCTACGCGCGCGAGGTCCTGACCCAGGAGTTCAAACGGCGACTGGACGAGGGAATTAGCCTTGGCCTTGCAATGGAAGGTCTGGCGAAAATGGATGCGCTGATTCCGCGTGGCTGAGCGGCCAGGTCTGCAGTGCTTGCATAGTCTTTTTGGGAGGAGCGGCATAATCGCATTCGTCGCGAGGAGGCATGGCTCATCCCGCTTGACATCCCGCTTTGATCTGAGTTCATTATGAATGAACGATCATTTAGATAGTTCCGACGGGATCAGTCTCGAATTGCCGGTTCAATTGGTGTCGTTACCCCGTCTGCGACTATGGGAAGAAATGCCATGCAATCGGAAGATGGCGCCGCCAAACATCCCGAGTTTCATATCAAGCTGCATCACGACCGATGTGTTGGCGCCGGGCATTGCGCCGCCTGCGCGCCAGATCTGTTCGCGCAGAATCCGCGCGACGGCGTCGTCATACTCCTAAGCCCGAATCCGCCATCGAACCGCTATCCGGCCGTCCGTGAGGCGGAAGCACAATGTCCATCTGGCACCATCGAGGTGGTCCTGAACCCCTGAAATCGCGATCGCGCCAAACGCCCAGTTGGAGAGCCGTATGAATACGCCGAATACCGACGTTTCCGAACCAAAATTTCCGCTCGCTCGCACCGCGGGGAAGCTGGACCCGCCGCCGGAATACTCGCAGTTTCGCGCGGAAGGCCCCTTGAAAAGGGTCACGCTTTGGAACGGCAAGAAAGCGTGGCTTGTGACTCGTCGTCATGATGTCAGGGAATTCATGCTCAATCCCAACATCAGCGCCGACCCGGAAACGGAAGGATATCCGGCGCTCACTCCGGCGCGCGCCGCCACGGTGAAGAGCTACAAGACGATCCTGACGATGGATCCCCCGGGACACACAAAGTTCAGGCGCATGTTGACAGGGGAGTTTACCGCGCAGCGCATGGAGGAACTCCGTCCCCGCGTCGAGAAGCTGGTCGACGAACTGATCGACAAGATGATCGAAAAGGGTCCGCCTTGCGACATCGTCGAGTCGCTGGCGCTCAGTCTGCCTATTTCCGTAGTGACATTGTTGATCGGCGTTCCCTTCGAAGACGATAGCAAGCTGATCAAGTGGAGTGCCGATCAACGTGACGTGCTTGCCGAGGATCTCGAGGTTGGCAGGCGTGCACATGCCGAGATGCTGGCCTATGTCGACGGAATTGTCGCACGTACGGAAGCCAATCCTGGCAAAGGCGACAACATGCTGGAGCGGCTGGTTCTCGAGCAGATCCAGCCAGGTCATTTGACGCGGCAGGAAGCCGTTCACATGATCAACCTGCTCTATTTCGCGGGACACGAGACCACAGCTAACCAGATCGGCTTGGGGATTCTGGACTTCCTTCAAAATCCAGAACAACGGGCCAAACTTCAGGCCAATCCAACGCTGTTGCGGAACGCGATTGAGGAGATGCTGCGTTACAACAGCATCACGCATTTCAGCTCATCAAGGGTCGCCACGTCTGACATCGTGATCGGCGGCCAGAAGATCCGCGCTGGCGAAGGCGTGTTTGCTTTGCTTTCCGCGGCGAACCGCGATCCGACGGTCTTTGCTGACCCGGACAAGTTCGACATCGAGCGCTCGAACGCCAAAGATCACCTGACGTTTTCATTTGGTGTCCATCACTGTCTTGGACAACCCGTCGCTCGTCTTGAATTGCGCGCGGTCTTCGAACGGCTCTTCAAACGCCTGCCCAATCTGCGGCTTGCCGTGCCGTTCGAGGAACTGCAGTTCAAGGAAAACATGTTCGTCTACGGGGTCAATAAGCTCCCGGTGACGTGGTAGGCCGAGATGATGGAGATTGAAACGGGCACGTCATCCGACGGGTTCGATTACATCATCGTTGGCGCCGGCTCTGCGGGCTGCGTGCTGGCCAATCGCCTTTCCGCTGACCCGGAGATGAAGGTGCTTCTGCTGGAAGCGGGGCCAGAGGCTATTCATCCGTACATCTCAATGCCGAAGGGCATTGCAAAACTCCGTCTGCACCGGACGCTCACCTGGCGCTTTCAGATCGAGCCTGCGATCGGCCAGAACAAGGGTGAGATCTGGCCGCGCGGAAAGATGATCGGCGGCACCAGTTCGATGAACGGCATGTTCTATGTACGAGGGCAGCCGCAGGATTACGACGCGTGGGAACAACTCGGAAATCCGGGGTGGGGCTGGAAGGACATGCTGCCCTGCTTCAAGAAGATGGAAGACCATCAACTGGAGGCTGATGAGTTGCGAGGCCGAGGTGGCCCACTGCATGTGAGCCTTCCCTACAAGGCAGATGAGATCAGCGAGGCTATCATGCAGGCCGGCATTGAAATGGGCCTGCCTCGTAAGGTCGACATCAATCGCCCGGACCAACTCGGCATCGGGTTTATTCCGCTAACGACATGGAAGGGCCGACGCTGGAGCGCCGCGACGGCCTTCCTTAAGCCAGCCCGCAAGCGGGCTAACCTGACCGTGGTGACCGGAGCCATCGCGGATCGGATTTTGTTCGAGGGCAATCGCGCCAGCGGCGTCTCCTGCCGAATGTCCGGAACGCGCCAGGAGTTTCGTGCACGAGGCGAAGTCATTGTATCGTGCGGCACGCTCAAATCCCCGCAACTGCTGCAGCTCTCCGGCATCGGTCCGGCCGATGTCCTGCGCAAGGCCGGCGTGCCGCTCGTCCACAACAGTCCGGGGGTCGGGTCCAACTTGCGCGAGCATCTGCGAATGACGGTCGTTCACAAGCTGCTCAAGGTGCCGGGGGAAAACCGCGAATACCGCGGAATTCGCCTCCTGAAGAACATCCTACGCTATTATCTTCGCCATGATGGCGTTCTGAGCACGAGTACGTCCAGCATCACCGGATTTGCATGCTCGGGAGTTGAGGGTGATCGGCCGGATCTTCAGTTTGCAATGGTCCCGCTGAATTGGGACAATGATCCCTACAAGGCGGGTGTCTCGAAAGTTCAAACCGGCGATGAGCCGGGCATAACGTGCTGGGCCTATTTTCTTCATCCGGAGAGCCGTGGCACAGTCAGGATCCGTTCGTCGAATCCGGACGATCCACCGGTGATCCATCCCAACTGGCTTTCAACCGAACACGACCGGCTTTCTGCCGCTGCATCATTGCGGTTCTTGCGGACGCTCATGCGGCGGCCGGCGCTCAAGTCCTATATAGGCGCTGAGATCACCCCAGGCCCGGGTATTGGGAATGATGCCGACGTTTACACTTTGTATGCTCGCTACGGCAACACGGCAAATCATGCCGTCGGAACCTGCGCCATGGGTTCGGGATCCGAGGCGGTGGTCGACTCGCATCTGAGGGTGCACGGTGTGCAGAATCTCCGGGTTGCTGATGCCTCTGTGATGCCGCTGACGGTTTCGGGAAACACCAACGGTCCGGTAATGGCGGTCGCCTGGCGACTGGCAGACCTTATGATCGCCGAAAAAAGCTCTCGACGATCGGTTTCCCCGGTAGCGGCATAGAACAACGAGATGAGTTCGATGGAGTTCGTTGATCGCTTGGAAGCGCATCGATCCTCGAAACAGGGACATCGAGCTATATGATGAATGAGCAAGCGATCATGCGCGGTAAAACAGCAATCGTCGGCGTCGGGGATGTAATACCGAAAAGGGGCGAAACGCTCGACGATTATTGGGGGCTCGCGGTCGAGGCGTCCCTGCAGGCGCTTGACGAGGCGGGGTTGACGACTAAGGACATCGACGGAGTCGTGTTTTCGCGGTCGGGCTATCCGATTGCCTTTCCGACATTTCCAACGAATTTTTGCCAGCAGATGGGAATCGTACCGGGCTTCATGGAAGCCACACCACATGGTGGTCAGCAGATGGGGTCGATGCTCTGGCGTGCGGCGACCGCCATTACCATGGGCATGGCTTCCCGCGTCCTTATCGTTGCGACCGACAACCGCGAATCCCGCCTCACGCGCGGCGGCGTCGTCAATCGCATCGCTTCGCAGAATACCGATACTGAATTCGAATACCCCTTCGGTCCGTTGTTTCCGTCGGCGATGGCGCTGCTTGCGCAACGCCATATGCACACGTTCGGAACCACGAGCGAGCAGCTTGCGTCGGTAGCCGTCGAACAGCGCAAATGGGCAGCCATGCACCCAAAGGCGATGATGCAAAAGCCTTTGACCATCGAGGAAGTGCTGGCCTCTAAAATGATTACGTCGCCATTGCATCTGCTCGACATCTGTCTTGTGACCGACGGCGGCGGCGCGGCGGTTATGGTCAGGGACGATGAGGCGCGTGATTGTGGAAAGCCGCCGGTGTATCTGCTCGGATTTGGCGACAGCGCCGAAACGCAGGGCGTCAGCTACCTTCAGGATTACGTGCAGCCGGCGATGTACCGCCGCGCAACCGAGCAAGCTATGCGAATGGCGGGCGTTTCGCATTCGGACGTCGATGTCTTGTTCCCTTACGATCCCTGCACCTTCCATGTGGTCTGGGGTCTGGAACAGATGGGTTTTTGCAAGCCGGGCGAGGCGGCCGCGTTTGTCGCGGAGGGCAATCTCGCACGCGGTGGCAAGCTCCCGGCGAATACCCACGGCGGGCTGCTGTCCTATTGTCACCCTGGTATTGCCGGCGGCTTTCTGTCGATAGTCGAGGCGATCCGGCAACTGCGTGGCGAGTGCGGCGACCGTCAGGTGCCGAACGCCAACATTGCGATGGCGTCGGCGATGGGCGGCTTCATGGCATGGGGTGTGAACATTTTGGGGAGAGAACCTCGGTGAGCTCTGAATTGAAAGCAGGCTATCAAAAGCCGTTGCCGACCAAATCGCGCGACGGCGCGACCTTCTGGAAAGCGACGCGTCGGCATCAACTTGTGACGCAACATTGTCCCGATTGCGACAAGCATCAGTTTCCGCCGCGCAGGCTGTGCGTGCATTGCGGCGGGCGACGGGTGGATTGGCGCCAGGTTTCGGGCAAGGGCGAGATCTATTCATTCACCATCGTCCATCGTGCGCCGGAACCGTCTTTTTCCCCCGAGGTGCCGTATGTGGTTGCGGTGGTGGACCTCGCTGAGGGAGGGCGCATGATGACCAACATTGTCGGTTGCCGCACTGACGAAGTACGCGTCGGCATGCCGGTCTCCGCGACATTCGAGGAGGTGACCGACGAGGTCACGCTGGTCAAATTTCGTCCGGCCGCCGGCGCTGCGCGCTAGTCGACAATCCTCGATGGAGATTCCACGGTCATGAAGGATTGCATCCTGAGTTAAATGAAGGAGCTATCGTGTGGAGATCGGGATGTGTAACTGCCGCGTTTTTTTTGCCCCGGTGGCGGTTGATAGTAACAGTCGGCCATTCGTAATGTCTCGATAGCTCGCGGTAGAAGGACAGTTTCATGACAAGGCCTATCGAAGGGATCAAGATCGTCGACCTGAGCGGAATCATAATGGGGCCGTACGCCACGCGCATATTGGCTGATCTCGGCGCTGAGGTTATCAAAGTCGAGAGTCCACAAGTCGATAGCATGCGCACGGTGAAGCCGTCGCGCCACGACAACATGGCGGGTACGACGCTCAATCTTCACGCCAACAAGAAAAGCATCGTTCTCGATCTCAAAAAGCCCGAAGCTATCGATATCTGTCTCAAACTTGCTGCCGGTGCGGACGTCTTCCTCCACAATATGAGACCGGCCGCTGTTGCGCGTCTTGGTCTTGGCTATGCTCGTGTGGCGGCCGTCAATCCCGACATCATCTATTGCAATGCTGTCGGCTTCGGCCGTGAAGGTCCTTATGCAAATAAAGCGGCTTATGACGACGTGATCCAGGCCGCATCGGGCGTGCCGTCGCTGTTCACGCGCGCTCGCGGCGAGCCGGATTATGTGCCATCTGCGCTATGCGACAAGGTCGCGGGGCTGACCATCACCTATAGCATTTTGGCCGCACTGCTCGGACGCAGTCTCGGACGAGGCGGCCAGGAAATCGAAGTGCCGATGTTCGAAGCGTCCGTGGCGTTCAATCTTATCGAGCATTTGTGCGGTTTCGCTTTCGATCCGCCCTTGGAGGAATTTGGCTGGAAGCGCGTTCTCGCAAAGGAACGCCGTCCGTTCAAAACCAAAGATGGTTATGCCTGCATCCTGCCGTACTCGACTGAAAACTGGGACGCCTTCTTCCGCTTTATCGGGCGGGAAGATTTGATAGGCGACTCCCGGTTTGCCACCCATCCGTTGCGCGTCGCCAATATCGGGTTTCTCTACGGATTGATCGCCGCGGTCGCGCCCCGTTACACCAACGAGGAGTGGATACGTTTCTGCGATGACAACAGCATCCCGGCGTCACCCGCAAATGATCTCGCCGATCTTTGGGAGGATCCCCACCTCAAGGCGGTTAACCTGCTCGGATATGCAGAACATCCCACCGAAGGCCGCTATCGTACCGTAGGCCTGGCGACGCGTTTCACGAAAACTCCCATCGATGTTCACGCGCCAGCGCCGCTTCCGGGCCAGCATACGGTCGATATCTTGAAGGGCCTGGGCCTGTCTGCGGAACGAATTGACCAACTGATGTCGTCGGGCGCAGCCCGCCTCGCGGGTTGATATCTTGGCTCGGCTTTTCGAAATGGAGATCTTCTTGAAGCGACCGGTGGGAAGTCTACTCCGACAATGCTCCTTACCTTCGCCCTGTGGTCGTTCTGGCCGGGTTGCCTAACCGGCTAATTCCGGCTTGACGCCCCGTGGCCGTAACAACCTCTTTTCATTTTCTGGTTTCCGCCTCGAGGAAGGCGGCCGTACTTTCCGGGCTCGATGTCGATTCCGGCTGGACACCGATCCCGACGAACTGGTTGACGATCTCGGGGCGGCGGGGCCAGCATTTGGAGAATATACAGCCTCGGTGCTTCGCGACGTGCTCGGCTTCAAGGATCGGATCGAGCCATTGGTCGAGAAGAGGATGTGGTCGGGAAACGCGCTCCAAGCGATAAAACAAGCCCTGCTGACACGTGCTTTCCTGCCATGTGGGAACTCGCGGGCAGCGCAACATCGGTACTTGATAATCGTATGGAATGATGGTTCATTCAATTTGGAGGTGCGGGACGATTTAGGTCGAAACCCAACCGTATTGGCCACAAGATAATTCGGGGCGGAGTGAACTGAGGGCACATGGGATTTCCCTACAAAGAGACCGCCGTCGTCGGCGTATATACGACGGAACAGGCCCGCGGCATCACGCGAAGCCCGTTCTCGCTCGAGATCGAGGCCCTTAAGGGCGCACTAGCGGACGCCGGCCTCGAGCTGAAGGACCTGGACGGCATTGCGACGACACGGCTGCAATCGCTGATTTCCGGCTCGTATGATCCGTTGCACTTTTGGGCCGAGCAGTTAGGCCAGCGCAGCATCACCTTTATGGGATCGGGGCAGCCCGCGGCGGCGTTGGCCAAGGGTGCTCTCGCGGTAAGTGCTGGCATGTGCGAGGTATTCGCGCTCGTTCACGGCAAGAGCAAGACGACGTGGAATGCGTCAAAGGCAGCTCTTCCGACGACCGCTCCGCGAGTCGGTGATTGGAGCGAATTGATCTACGGCGCGACGCGCATATCCTGGTATGCGGCGTGGGCGCAGCGCTACATGCATGAGTTCGGTGTCACCAGCGAGCAGATGGCCGAGGTCGCTGTGGATGCGCGTTATCATGCAACCCTGAATCCGAATTCGATCATGGGCAGCCGAGGCGAGATTACCGTGGAGGACGTGGTGACCTCGCGCATGATCGCCTCTCCCTTGCGGTTGCTGGATTGCGCGCTCGACAATGATGGCGGCTACGCAGTCATTATCACATCGGCAAAGCGAGCCCGGGATCTGAAGAAGAAGCCCGTTTATGTTCTGGGCGCGTCGGAAGCGGCCTACATAGACTACTATCTCAACCTGCCGTGTCCGTCATTCCCGCGTGAAGGCGGCGCCGTCCGCAAGGCAACGGAGATTGCCTTGGGCATGTCCGGGATAAAGCGCGAGGACATCGACGTCGCTGGTTTGTATGACTGCTTCACAGTCACCGTATTGCGTAACCTGGAGGAAATGGGTTTTTGCAAGATCGGTGAAGGTGCAGACTATGTGAAGGGCGGTCGTTTGCGGCTCGGCGGACCGATGCCGGTAAATCCCGACGGCGGCCTATTATCGAACAGCCATAACGGCAATCCGGGGGGAATGCATGTAATCGAGGTCGTGCGGCAGTTGCGTGCCGAGGTGGAGCCCAAGCGGCAGGTTAAGGATGCGCGCATCGGCATCGCGATTTCGCAGGGTATGTCCGTCCATGGCGGCGCCGGCGTCATGGTAATGGGGGTTTGATCAATGACCTGGTTACGTCCCCTGCCGACGATCAATCCGGAAAACAAACCGTTCTTTGCCGGTCTGCGAGAGCGCAAGTTCCGAGTTCCTAAGTGCCAATCGTGCGGCCACTTTAATTGGACTCCCTATCCTGCATGTCGCTCATGCTTGTCGACGGAGCAGGAATGGACCGAAGTTTCGGGGAAGGGCACGCTTTACACCTTCAGCGTTGTTCATTCCGGCCCCAAGACGTTCACGCAGGATGGTCCCTACGTATGGGCGTTCATGAAGTTGCAAGAGGGGCCGCGGCCGCTGATCGTGATGGGCAACCTTGTCGGCGTCCCGCACGATAAGATTGCCATTAATATGCCGGTCCAGATCGGATATTACGACGTGCCGGGTCACGACATGACGCTCTATCATTTTGAAGCCGCGCCCGCATGATGACCAATGGTTGGCAGCAATGGATCGGCCGAAAGGGCGATGTCGTTCCGGGGCCATATCCTGTCAGCATCGCGACGATAGGATATCTGGCGGAAGCGCTTGAGGACGAGCGTCTTGCCGGTCAGGTGGCGTCAGGCGGAGTATTTGCGGCGCCGCGCTCGTTTGTGACAATTACCTCGCGGGTGCCCAATTGGCGACCGAAGCATGTCACTGGCCCGGAATCGTTCATGCAGGCCATGCTGGTGCCGCTTCCTGCCGATTCCGGAGTCAATCTTGGGGTCGATCAGTACTATTTCGCCCCGTTGATGCCGGGCGACACTTTGAGCAGCCAGAGCACGATCACCGAAATCATTCCCAAGCGCATGCGTTTAGGCGATGGATTCATCATCACGGAGAATATTGACCACATTAATCAAAAGGGTGTGGTCGTCGCACGGACGGTGAATACGCTGTTTAGGTTTCTGAAGGGGTCTGCGGACAGCGATCAACCCGCTAAACCGCAAGCCGCTTCCGAAGCTCGGGCGGCGCCGAAGCCGGCGTTCCGCCCGCCGAGCGATTTTCCTTCGATCACGATGCCAGTGACGATGACGCGGCTTGCGATCGGCGCCGGCGCCGTCCGAGATTTCTCTCCCCTGCACCACGATATCGATCTGGCGCGTGAGGCGGGGCATCCCACGGCCTTTTTCAGTTACAGTTATCAGATGGCGCTGATCGTGCGCGCCCTCGGTGAATGGTTTGATGGCGACGATTGCGTACGGCGCCTCAAGCTTTCGATGAAATCGCCGATCTATCTTGGAAAAACCTGCGCATGCACAGGGGTGCGGCAGGCCACGCACCCTAATTCAGAGGCAGGGATCGATACGATCGAGGTCATGCTCTCGACCGAGGATGGGCCTTCGACCTCGGGCATTGCAGAAATTCGGACCGAAGCGGCCAGATAATGGACCTGAATCTTACGTCGGACCAGCAACTGTTCCGGGCGGCAACGCGTAAATTTCTCGAGCGCGAAGCGACAACGGTTCGGATTCGCGAATTGACCGAGGCTAAGATCGGATTCGAACGCTCTTATTGGCAAACGGCATCGGAATTGGGATGGACGTCCCTTCTTGTTCCGGAGGAAATGGATGGAGGATCCATCTCGGGCCGGCCATTGGCTGATCTCGCGATCGTTGCGGAGGAGGCGGGGCAATTTGCGGCGCCCGGTCCTCTTGCTGTTACAAATGCGGT
>Ga0105240_10004240_pt1 | contig 21924 bp, 20 predicted proteins | sample KBSC54metaG_FD_80426 | JGI IMG/M metagenome (GOLD analysis project Ga0105240, IMG submission 80426) | Corn rhizosphere microbial communities from Kellogg Biological Station, Michigan, USA - KBS C5-4 metaG | ecosystem: Host-associated > Plants > Roots > Rhizosphere > Soil | place: Michigan, USA... | reverse complement strand
TGAACTCTTGAGGGGTTCTCGTGTCTCCTACTTATACAAGCGCAATCGGTGTAAGAAAGGTGCCAAAATTCTTCTGTGTGCGGCCAACACCCGCTAAAATGGCATTTATGTCGGACGGTCCGGGGTCGCGGGGCGAGTTTTCCGCCGGCGACTGGGAACTGATCAAGGAACTCGTTTACGCCTGCCAAATCCATCCGCCTCAGAATTTGGACGAATGGCTGCTTGCCCGCTGTCCTTCGGAGGACGTGCGCAATGAAGTGCGTCGTCTCTTGCAAGCCTCCTCGGATTGCGGCGCTTTCCTGAACGAGAGCGCCACCGAGAAACACCTCGGCGTGAAATTCCACGAACCCGTGCGCATCGGCCGCTACCGGGTCACCGGCGAATTAGGCCATGGCGGAAGCGGTGTGGTTTATGCCGCCTGGGACGAATCGTTGAAGCGCAAGGTCGCCCTCAAACTCCTGCGGTCGGATAAGGCGGCCAGTCCGGAGTTGCGGCAGCGCCTCCGCTGGGACGCACAGACTGCATCCGCGCTGCAGCATCCGAACATTGTCGTCGTGTACGAAGTCGGCGCGGAAGGTGGCTTGGATTATGTGGCCATGGAATGCATCACCGGTCCGACGCTGGCCGGCCGCATCCATGCCGGCGCCATGGACGCCCGCGAAGTCCTGCAGGTCGCCATCCAGATTTGCCGCGGACTAGAGGCGGCCCATGCGGCCGGCATCGTCCATCGCGATCTGAAGCCCGGCAACATCATGATCACCGAGCAGGGCGTGGTCAAAGTGCTCGACTTCGGCCTGGCGAAGAACCTCCTTCCCGGGCTCGACGCGCCCGAGACTGTGGAAGGCCAATTCGCCGGCACGGTCGCCTACGTGTCGCCGGAACAGGCTGAAACGAAGCCGGTGGATGCCCGCAGCGATATCTTTTCTTTCGGTTCCGTATTGTTTGAAATGCTGACCGGAAAGCAGGCGTTTCCCGGCGAAACCGGCATGTCCAGCGTGGCCAATATCCTACGCGTGAATCCGCCGCCCGTTCACGATGTCACCTCGAGAGTCGATCCGCGCTTCGACGAGATAGTCAGCCGCTGCCTGCGAAAAGATCGGGAACGGCGCTTCCAAAGCATCGCCGAGGTCAGGGTCCGGCTGGAGGAACTGGAAGATCGTTTACTCCATCCCGAGAGTTACCCGGAACAGGCCCCGCAGCCGCGCGCGCGCTGGCTGTTTCCGGCTTGGGCCGTTTCGCTCCTGCTGGTCGCCGCGATCGGCGCGGCTGTCACCTATGCCCTGCTGAGGGATGCCGGGCCCGTCGAACAATCCTTTTATCTCGACCGTGTCACTGCCGACTCGGGAGTCACCGCTTATCCCGCCATTTCCCGCGATGCCACGGTGCTGGCGTATGCCTCGGACCGCGAAGGTGACGGCAATCTTAACATCTTCCTGCAACATGTCGACGCGAATGACCCTCAGCGCCTGACAACCGGTGCGGCTGACAATTCCGAGCCTGTCTTTTCACCAGACGGCACTCACATCGTATTCCGTTCCGAACGCGACGGCGGCGGACTTTACACCGTATCCACGCTGGGCGGCGACCAGCGGATCGTGGCGCCCGGCGGCCACGGCGCTCAGTTTTCTCCCGACGGCAAGTGGATTGCCTACTGGACCGGACAGGAAGGCCAAAGCTATCTTTCAGGCAGCCTGCAGATTTACGTGGTATCGGCGATGGGCGGGGTTCCCCCCGAACGATTCGTGCCTGATTTCCCGGCTTGCGCCCATCCCATCTGGTCGCCCGACGGATCGCAGATTCTTTTCTGGGGCCGCGGACCAGACCTGAACGGCAAGAGTAGAAAGCAGTCGTATTGGCTGGCCCCGTTTCATGCGGCCGGCCAGCCCCGTGAATTGCCGCTGAGCCCCTACCTCTTTAAGCGAGTCCTCAACACCCAGCCCGGAAGTTTTAAGCTCACGCCCGCCGCTTGGCTCGCGGATGACACTCTCCTCCTGCCTGCCACCCAAAGCGATGCCAGCAACATCTGGGCGGTTCGCTTGAGCGGGGCTGGAGTTCAGCGAGGCGAGCCGCGGCGATTGACGGGCGGTACCGCTGTGGAATCGCATCCCGCGTTGGCGCAGGCGGGCGGAAAGTCCTACCTGGCCTTTGATGCCACGATCACGAACTCCGATATCTGGAGGATTAATCTGGACGCGCAAAACCACGCCGCCGGCGCTCCCGAGCCGTTCGTCACCGGCTACTCGCGTGCCGCTAGTCCCTCAATTTCGGCGGACGGCTCGCAATTGGTTTTCTGCTCGCGGCAGCAGGGGCGAGGCCGGTATTGTGTGCGCCTCATCGATCTCAAATCGAAACACGCTTCAGTGGTGGCGAATATCGACCCGCCACACTCTCCTTATCCGACGGTCAGCGGCGACGGGAAAACTATCGCCTACTGGCGGAATAAGGCCGGCTACCTGATTCCTGCCGCCGGCGGAACACCGCGGAAGGTGTGCGACCTCTGCGGCGCGCCTACCCATGTGAGCTTCGACGGCCGTCTTGCCCTCTTCGATGCAGCGAACGATCCGGAACAGATCCAACTCTGTTCCATGGGTGCGCCGCCCAAGCCGCTGATCGAGTTGAGCCCCCCACGCTTTACCATGCAGTCCGGTGGACGCTTTTCACCCGACGGCCGTTGGATCGCATTTTGGGCGAGAAACCCGCAGGACCCCACCCGCCGGATTTTCATCGCGCCGTTTCATCCGGAGAAACTCGTGACCCAGGCCGAACTTATCCCAGTGACCGAAGGCGAATCCGCCGACGAGGAACCCTACTGGTCGGCCGATGGACAAGCTATCTTCTTCCTCTCGCGGCGCGACGGTCATCGCTGCATTTGGGGTCGCTCTCTCGATTCCGCGATGCGGCCGCGCGGCGCGCCTTACACCGTGGCTCACTTTCACCGGCCCGCGGCGGCGCTTGGCGGAGCGGATGCTTATGAGGGCGCCGTCGGCCTCTCTGCCGGTCCCAACTTCCTGGTCTTCGAAGTGACTCGCTCTAATAGCGATATCTGGCTCAAAGTGCAGCCGGTTCCTACTCGATAATTTCACTGTTATATCGCGCGTTTTGCGCTAATATCTAACTTCATTACTCGTATCTGATGTTAGATCCCAAGGTTAGTGTGGTCGTGATCACGCGCAACGAAGGCGCGGAACTGGTGGCGACGGTTGAAAATCTTCGTAACACCCTTCCGGCGGCACGCCGGGAACTGATTGTCGTCGATGACGGCTCCACCGATGGCTCGGCGGATTTCCTGGAGAATGCCCCGGACGTTCTGCTCATCCGCACCGATCGGATGGGCGTTGCCAAAGCCCGCAATCTGGGCGCCTCCCGTTCTGCCGGTGAAGTGCTGGTATTCGCCGATGCGCACACTCGCGCCCCGCAAGAGTGGTACGGGCCAATGCTCGACGCCCTGGCCGATCCCGAAGTCGGCGCAGTCGCACCCGGCATCTTCAGCCTCACCGAGCCTGCTCGCAAGGGTTTCGGCCTGGACCTGATTGGCGCCGAATTGCATGCCCGCTGGCGCTACCGGCAGGCCCGCACACCGTACCCGGTGCCCGTGCTGCCCGGCGCATTTCTCGGCATGCGCCGCGATACTTTTGTGGCCACCGGCGGCTTCGACCCGGGCCTGCAGCAACTGGGCGGAAACGATAACGAACTGAGCTGCCGCCTCTGGCTGCTCGGCTACAAACTCCTGGTCGTGCCTCAGGTGGAGGTGGGCCATCTGTTCCGTGGCGAGCCGCCATATCCGGCGGGTTGGACGGCCGTGCTCCATAACCGGCTGCGGCTGGCATTCGTTCATTTCGCGCCGCCGCGCGTCGAGCGCGTGTTGCGGGCGCTCCGGGCCTACGAATCCTTTCCCGCCGGCATGGCCATGATGCTCGACAGCGACGTGCTCGCGCGGCGCTCCGCCATGGCCGGCGCCCGCCGCTTCGATGACGAGTGGTTTTTCAGTACATTCCAATTAAATTGTTAGGAGAAATCGATGTCCCAGCCGAACGAACCGCACGAGTTGCTACCCGACGACATCACCCTGCCACCGGAACAGTTGGAGGTGCTGCCCGATCCCATCCGAGCCACCACCACCACCCCGACCACCGTGCCGCCCAACATCGGCACGAACTGATCACGTAAGACAGACGATCGGAGCCGCGCGCGTCAGCAAACGGTGTACTCGCCACCCTGCGCCGCTTTACCGCGTTAACTCGGCATACAGCCAGGCGCGCGCCGTTACCCACTCCCGGATGACTGTGCGCGGCGAGATTGCCAGCACCGACGCCGTCTCTTCGTCCGTCAGCCCGCCAAAATACCGTAGCTCCACAATCCGGCTCTGCCGTGAGTCCATTCGCTCCAGCCGTGTCAACGCCTCGTCCAGGCCGAGCAGATCGTCGTCCGCCGCGATAGCGATCCGGTCCGCCTGGTCGAGATCGACCCGCTGCAAGTTGCCGCCGCGCTTCTGCGAGTGCTTCTTCCGGCTGTAATCCACCAGAATGTGCCGCATGGCATGGGCCGCCGCGGCGAAAAACTGAGCCCGGCTCTCCCAATTGTGGTGGCGCGGATCGACCAGTTGCATGTACGCCTCACTTGCCACCGCCGTCGGTTGCAGCGTATGATCGCGCCTTTCGCCCGCCATCATCGCCGACGCGATCTTTCGCAGTTCGGTATACAGCAGGTTCACCGCCTGCTCGTCCGTACTCACCGAGACTCCCGACCGGTTCAGCAACCGAGTAATATCGCCTGGGGAAGAGTCCATTGGATGTGAGAGTAGCACGTTGCCGCACATTGAATCGGACCGCCGCCGGGAGTATGATGCCCCCATTATGCATCCGATTTCCCGTCGTTCCCTGCTGAGCGGCACGGCTGCCGCTTTCACCCTCCTCAAGCCGCACTTAGTGCGCGGCGCCGGCAAGGAGAAGTTGCGCGCCGGCATTGTGGGATGCGGCGGCCGCGGCACTCAGGCCGTCGTCGATATGCTCACCGGCAATGAGAATGTCGAACTGGTGGCCATGGCCGACCTCTTCGAAGATCACCTGGAAAGTTCCCTCAAACAACTCCGCGATCCCAACTTCATCACGCGCCACGCGGGCATCGTCGTCGAGCGCGACGGCAAACCCAGGGAGATGACGGCGCAGGATCTGGCCGCATCCATCGCCCCCCGCATCCAGGTGAGCCCCGACGCCCACTTCACCGGCTTCGACGCCTACCGGAAAATCGTCAACTCCCCGGTCGATATCGTCATGCTCGCCACCCCTCCCGGTTACCGCCCGATCCACTTCGAAGCTGCCGTCGCCGCCGGCAAGCACGTCTTCACCGAGAAGCCCATCGCCACCGACGCCACCGGCGCGCGCCGCTTCATCGCGGCAGGGAAGACCGCCGTCGCCAGGAAGTTGACCGTCATGTCGGGCGCGCAGCGGCACGAAGACAAGCCTTACGTCGAGACCGTCCGCAAGATCCACGACGGCGCCATCGGCGAGGTCGTCGCCTTGAATTCCAACTACCTCAGCAGCCCCGTCTTCCACGCCCAGGCCCGCGACCCCAAATGGGGCGACATGGAGTGGGAGCACCGCAACTGGTACTCCTTCCTCTGGCTGTGCGGCGATCAGATCGTGGAGCAGCACTTCCACAACATCGACTTCATGAACTGGGTGATGGACGGACATCCGGAACGCGTCGTGGCGTCCGGCGGCGCTGCCTGGCGTCCTCCCGAACCGCTATACGGCAACATTTACGACCACATGGTGTCGGACTTCGAATATGCCAACGGCGTCCACCTGAACAGCCATTGCCGCCAGTATCCGCGCGGCTCCTTCAACAGCGTCAGCGACCTGATTGTCGGCAGCAAAGGCCGCAGCACCGGCATCGATCCCGGCGCCAAAGGCATCAGCGCCTACGTGCAGGAGCACATCGATATGGTGGACAGCATCCTGGGACGCCGGCCGTATATCAACCAGGCGCAAGCCATCGCCGAAAGCACCCTCACCTGCCTCATGGGACGCGAATCGGCGTACTCCGGCACGGCCATCACGTGGGAGCAGATCATGAACTCCAAGCAGGACCTGATGCCGAAGGAGTTCGGTTACGAGGTCAAGATGGACCCGCGTCCGCTTCCCGTTCCGGGCCAGTACAAGTTCGTCTGAACTCTACGTTCCGTCCTGCCAGTTCGGAGTGCCGCCGGCATCGCGCAGGTACACCGTCTGATTCTGCCGGCGAACCTCGCGCGCCAGCACCAGCGCCGTCGCCGACGGCCGGACGCGCGCTCCCAGCACCTGCACCCGGTCGCCTTTCGCGAACGCGAAATCGAATTGCTTCAAGAATTCGACTGGCGCCAGGTACACATCGATCGTCTCCTTGCCGGTTTCGACAATCAGGTGCACGCCGCGCATGGCATTGCCCCGCGCGACTTCCCGAATGTCCACCACTATGGCCGGGAACTCGACGGAACTGGCCGGATCGTATTTGGGTTCGGCGGCAGCGACCTGCCCGCCAATGGCCACCCGCGGAGCGAGCAACCCAGCCAGAACTAAGAACAGGAGCGGAATCCGGTACACCATCGTATTCCTCCTTTCGCTACGGCGAAGCATAGCTCTCCTCTGCCCGTATCTTAGTCCAAAAACCTTCCGTCGGAAAGTGTCATTCGGATCTGTAAGCCCTGATTTCGACCGCTCAGTCGCAGTGCTACCTTGGTGTCGGGATGTTCCTCTTCGATTTCTTCCGGTCGTTTCTGCCGCTGCATAACCCGCTCGGTTTCGGCGCCGCCGATTATCTGGTGCTGGCCCTGGCCCTGCTCCTGACCGGATTGACGTTCCTGCGCGCCTGGCTCGAACCGGCCGCCCGCCGGTTGGCCGAGCGCACCGCCTGGTGCATGCTGCTTCTCGGCCTGCTGCCGGTCGTACTGCGCCTTCTGCTCCTGCCCCGCCACCCGGTGCCGACGCCCTCCGGCGCCGACGACTTCAGCTACCTCCTGCTCGCCGACACCTTGCGCCACTTTCGCCTGGCCAATCCGCCGCACCAGTTCAGCCGCTTTTTCGAAGCCGTCTTCATCCTGCAGGAACCCTCGTACAGTTCCATCTTTCCGCTGGGGCAGGGAATTGTCCTGACGCTCGGATGGCTGCTGTTCGGACATCCCTGGGCAGGCGTGATGCTCTCCGTCGGCGCTCTCTGCGCGCTGTCCTATTGGATGCTGCGTGGCTGGACCACCGCCGGTTGGTCGCTGGCCGGCGGTCTGCTCGCGGTCGCCGCTTTCGGGCCGTTGAATCAGTGGATGAATCTGTATTGGGGCGGCGCGGTCAGTGGCATCGCCGGATGCCTGGTCTTCGGCGCACTGCCCCGCATGCGCGAACCCGTCGGACGCCGCAACGCCGCGATTCTGGGCGTCGGACTCGGACTGCAATTGCTAACCCGTCCCTTCGAATTCGCCCTGCTGTGCCTGTGCGTGGCCGCTTATTTTTGGCGCAGCGTCCCGCGCCGCCTGGAGATTACCGCCGCGGCCATAGCGCCATTCGTGATCCTCATGCTGGCCCAGAATCACGCCGTCACCGGCCATTGGGCCACCATGCCATACCAGTTGAGCCGCTATCAGTACGGCGTCCCCACGACGTTCACTTTCCAGCCGAATCCCGTGCCGCATCGCGAACTCACCCCCGAGCAGCAGCTCGACTATCAGGCGCAATCCATCATTCACGGCGAAGGCACGGACTCTGTCGGTGCCTATATCGAGCGCTGGCTGGATCGCGTCCACTTCTACCGGTTCTTCTTTTTCGCTCCGCTCTACCTCGCCTTGCCGTTCTTCATCCCGGCCGTCCGCCAGTATCGATTCGCCTGGGTCTTGGGCACGCTCGCGCTCTTCAGTCTCGGCGCCAACTTCTATCCGTATTTCTACCCGCACTACATCGCGGCGTTGACCTGCCTCATGCTGCTGGTCGCCGTGACGGCGCTCGCGCGCCTGCGGGCCGCGCCCCTACTCCTCTCGATCTGCGCCGCGCAGTTCCTCTTCTGGTATGGCATCCACGCGCTCGCGAGCGAGAACGTCTTCCTCGCCACCGCCCGCTACGAGACGATAGACCTCATCAACTACAACGACCCCGAGGGCCGTATCGCCGTGAATCGAAAACTGGATGCCGCCGGCGGCAAGCAGCTCGTTTTTGTCCGCTACAGCACCCAGCACGCCTTCCACGAATGGATCCACAACGACGCCAACATCGACGCCGCTCGCACCGTTTGGGCCGCCGATCTCGGTCCCGCCGAAAACGCCAAACTGCGCGCCTACTTCCCCGATCGCACCGTCTGGCTCGCCGAGCCCGACGCCCTCCCTCCCCGCGTCTTTCCATACGCCTTCGTCGCCACTCCCGGCGGCCCCTTCCAATCGGGTCCCATGAAGAACGATTCCAAAATCGACGAGATCGGCAAGCAGTAGTGTGGCTGACTCCCTGCCCCGGCCGTGCCCGACCCGCTCCCCGCTGCCGGAATCAGCTTCGCGCTTGTGGCAATGAGGCTGGCGCGTCCGCCACGACGCGCAATTCCTCACGAGAGATACGGTCGGAGATACGGTGACAGGCTGCGCTGCCACTCAACTACGGTATCTACCGGCAAAGCCGCTACCGATGCGGCTCACATCGCCGTTGCCGCCGTGCATCGAATGGACTTCCTGGTAACTTGGAACTGTGTGCATATCGCGAATGCGAAAAGCAAGGGTATCAATGTCCTGTTATCTGCACACCCGAAGCGCTCATGGAGAATAAGTGACGACCAATGACCCGATCGTTGCTGAAGTCTGGCGAGTCCGCGAGGATCTTGCCGCCAGGCACGGTTTCGATCTGAAGGCGATTCTTGCAGCATCGAGGAAGCGCCAATCCAGGTCCAAGCACAAGGTGGTATCGTTTGTGCCCAAGAAAAGAGTCAGCGCCTGATCCCTGCGCGTCACCACAGACCGGCGCGCTCATCGCATCCGCAACAGCGTTACCGTCTTCTTGCTCTCGTTCGAAACCGCCAGCGACACCTTGCCCGACCCGAAGAAATCGGCCGCGGCGAGCCCGTAAGGCGACCCCGCCATCGGATGCAAACTGAGCCGGTATCCGGCGCCGTCGGGCGTGAGCAGCGCGAGTTGGCCGCTGTTATGGCAAGTCACGGCAATGTCGAGCAAGCGTCCTCCCGTGAGATCGGCGGCGACGACTTCCGTGGGCTGCACGCACGCGCCGAGCCCGAACGGCGAGCCCGCGAGCGCCGCGAATCGGCCTGAGCCGTCGCCGATCAGCACCGTGACATTCGCCGCTCCGCCGCGCGTCTTCGCATCGCGATCGTACGGAATAATGGCGAGGTCCGGCTTCCCATCGCGATTCACGTCGGCGATGTGGACCTCCCATGCCGCGGGCGCAGTCTGGAACGGCGACCCGGGCGCCTCCCGAAACCCGCCGTGCCCGTCGCCCAGCAGGACGGTAACCGAATCGCCGTCCAGATTCGTCGTGACGATGTCGGCCACGCCGTCGCCGTTCAGATCGGCGGAGCGAAGCCGCTGATACGGCCGCTTTCCGACATCGAAAAATGGCCCAGGCGCGAAACCGCCGCGCCCGTCACCGGTCAGCATCTCGATCTGATTGTGACCCCAGCTATCCGTCATCAGGTCGACCGCGCCGCGACCCGTGAAGTCCCCCGCGACCACGCCATGCGGGTGCGGCGACGAATCCGTGCGGACCGGAGATCCCGCCGCAGCGCGGAATCCGCCCCGCCCATCGCCCAGGAAAATGCTGATGAACGGCGTCTGCGTATTGACCACCGCGAGGTCAGCATTCCCGTCGCGATTGAAATCGGCAATGGCGAAATCATTCGGTTGCGACCCGCACTGGAACGGAGAGCCCGGCCCCTGACGAAAGTGGCCCGCGCCTTCGTTGAGCAGAATCGTGACCTCGCCTCCTTCGAGATTGGCGGCTACGAGATCGGGCCGCCCATCGTGATTGAAATCGGCAGTTGCGATCATCGCAGCGTGCGCTCCGGCGGGCACAACCGTCTCCTGGAACGACACCTCACCGCTCGCCGCCGCAAACAGACAGAGCACCAATACCCTCATGCCTAACAGACGATTTCCCCGCGCGACCCGTTAACCGCCATTAATTTTGCAACCCGCCGGCCCCATCGATTCGTAATCACTAGTGAATATGCGGACTCACTTTCTGTGGCTGCTCCTTCCGTTGCTCGCGACCGCCCAGGAACCCGTGGCCGTCTTCGGCACGACCGTCGTCATCCCGTCGGGCCTGCGCGGCGATATCTATTATTTGCGGCAGAACACGGAGACGCTTGCCGACCTCGGCCGCCTGCGTCCGCAGGGCAGCATCTATACAACGTCACTCAACGTGCCGCCGCAGGATTTCCTCATCGGATTTCCCGGCATCACCCGGCGATTCGAATGGTTTGCGATCGATTATTCGGGGAAGTTCTGGATTGAAACTCCCGGGCTGTACCGCTTCCGCCTCGTGTCCGACGACGGCGCGATGTTGTACATCGATGGCCAACTGATCGCCGACAACGACGGCGTCCACTCGACCACCGTCCGGCTCGGCAGCATCCGCCTGGCAGGCGGCACGCACACGATCCGCGTACCGTATTTTCAGGGCCCCGGCAATACCGTTGCGCTCATGCTGGAGGTCGCCGGGCCCGGTGAACAACCTCGCATTTTTAACACCGACGAATTCAAGCCCCCGGCCAATCCCGAAGAGTGGCGCTTCCCCACGACCGCGGAACTGCGGCCCTCCGACCCGGACCTCCCACGCACCCACCCGGTCCGCATCCCGGGCCCCGAAAACATGAGCGGCAAGCGCCGCAAAGGACGGAGATAAACGTGAGAAGAATGCCGAACGGAGCCGCGCGCGTAAGCGAGCGAAAGAGGCCCTCACTTCAACCTAAACTCCAGCCGAAAACACCGTGGTCCTCGTTGTTTTCGGCTGATGCTCCGCGATGACATTGCTGCTGCCTTTCGCTTGCTTACGCGCGCGGCTCCGAGCGGTTGAAAGTACAATGTAAGCGGTCAAGACACTAGGACCGCAGATACCGCGCGACTTCTCACTCGAAGTGGATCTCCGACAGATCGCTCGACGTCTTCGGCGCCTTCAGATCCATGCTCTCCAGTTCGTGCACCAGGATCTCCGACACCGCCAGATTGCGGAACCACTTCTTATTCGCCGGAATCACGTACCAGGGCGCGTGATCCTTGCTGCAGTTGCGCAGCGCGTCCTCGTACGCGTCCATGTACTGGTCCCAGTATCCGCGCTCCTTCACGTCGGCCTCCGAGAACTTCCAGTTCTTCGTCTTGTCATCCAGCCGCTCGTGGAATCGCTTCGCCTGTTCGTCCTTGCCGATGTACAGCATGAATTTCACGATCCGCACGTCGTTCTCCGACAGCATCCGCTCGAAATTGTTGATCTGGTCGTACCGCTTCGACCAGACTGACTTCGGCGCCAGGCCGTGGACCCGCACCACCAGCACGTCCTCGTAATGCGAGCGATTGAAGATGCCGATCTTGCCGTACTCTGGCACGGCGTTGTGCACGCGCCACAGGTAGTCGTGCCGCTTCTCCGCGCCCTCCGGCACTTTGAACGGAGTCACCGTCACGCCCTGCGGATTCATGCCGGTCATCACATGACGAATCGTGCCGTCCTTGCCGCCCGCATCGATGCCTTGCAGCACCACCAGCAGTGCCCGCCGCGCCTCCGCGTATAGCAGGTATTGCAATACGGACAGCCGCTGGCAGTTCTTCCGCAACCGGTCCTCTGCCGTCGACTTGCTTGCGCCGTGCGTGTCCCCTGGGTCCACGCTCGACAACTTGAACTTGCTGTCCGGCTTTACCACCAGTTCCCGCGCCAGATTCTTCATTTCGGCCCCATTCTACACTGGATACATGCTGGTCCTTGCCTCCCAGTCCCCGCGCCGCAGCGAGATTCTCAAACAGGCCGGAATAAACTTCACAGTGCGCGCCGCCACGGTGGATGAATCGCCCCTGCCCGGCGAGAAGGCCGAGGACTACGTGCGGCGGCTCGCCGAGTCGAAAGCCCTGGCCATCGACGCCGCGCCCGATGAAGTCGTGCTCGGCGCCGACACTACCGTCGTGATCGACGACGAGATGCTGGCCAAGCCCGCCGGCGCCGCCGACGCCCGCCGCATGCTCGCGCTCCTTGCGGGACGCCGCCACGAAGTCATGACCGGCATCTGCCTCAAGCGCGGCCAGGTCGTCATCCGCGATTGGGGTGTGACCAAAGTATGGTTCAGCGCCATGAGCGAGGCCGAGATCGCGGAGTACGTCGCCAGCGGCGAGCCCATGGATAAGGCCGGTGCTTATGCCATTCAGGGGCTCGCGTCCAAATACATCGAGCGCATCGATGGCTGCTACTTCAACGTGGTTGGTCTGCCGGTGTCGCTGGTGCACCGCCGCCTGAAGGAGTTAATGAGCGAATGAGACTCGCGCTTGCGCTCATCGCCGCCGTCGGACTGCTCCACGCCGACGACCGCCACATCGGCATCATCGACTTCTACGGCTATGCCGGACTCGATCTGCAAAAGCTGCGCGCGGCGCTGCCCTTCCACGTCGGCGACAAACTGCCTTCCGAGCGCGCACGCAATGCCGCCAGGTCCGCCTACGAGCGCGCCATCGGCCGCGGCCCGGTCGAGTTCACCTTGATCTGTTGCGAGGAGGATGGCCGCAGCACTCTCTTCGTCGGCATGCACGAGCCCGGCGCCCCGGTTCCGTATTTCAATGCCGCGCCCGCAGGCGCCGCCGCGCTGCCCGCGGAGGCCATCCAACTCTACGACCGCCTCATGACCGCCACCGGCGAGGCCGTCCGCAAGGGACGTGCAGGCGAGGACGATTCGCGCGGCTACAGCCTGTCGGAGGATCCCGCGGCGCGCGCGCTCGGCCTCAAATTCCACGAGTATGCCGTGGCGCACACGGCGGAGTTGTACCGCGTACTCGCCGAATCGCGCGACGTGAAGCATCGCGAAGTGGCGGCCGAGGCTCTGGGATTCGCCCCCGAATCGAAAGAGCAGATCGCCGCGCTGGTGCATGCTTCATTCGACGCAAGCGATGACGTCCGCAATAACGCGATTCGCGCGCTCGGCGTGCTCCTCGGCTACGATCCCAAAATCGCGGCGCAGATCCCACTCCCGCCCTACATCGCGATGCTGCATTCCCTCGATTGGTTCGATCGGAATAAGACGATCGCGGTTCTGGACCAGATGACCAAGTCGCGCGATCCGAAAGTGCTGGCCGAATTGCGCGCGCAGGCGCTCACGCCGCTACGCGAGATGGCGCAATGGCGCAGCGAGGGACATGCCCTGTCCGCCATCTTCATACTTGGCCGCATGGCGGGATTGGACGACGCTACGACTCTCGAGATGTCGGAATCAGGAAAGCTCGATGAGATTCTAAAAGCGGGGAAGCCGTGAGTGGGGCAGGCTTGGATGGCGTCCTGGACACGATCCCGCCCACAATCTATAGCTCAACTCGCGGGGTCCTGTGCGGACGCTTCGGCTCCCGGTGGTTCACGGAAGGGTTCGACGGCAATGCGCTCGTAACGAACTTCCAGAATGGTCAGGTACTCGGTACCGCCCGGCGCGTGGAGAGCCACACGGTCGCCTTCTGCCGACTTCATCACCGCGCGCCCGAGCGGCGATACAAAACTGATGTGGTTGCGGTTGAGATCCACCTCGTCGGTGCCCACGATGCTCACCACCCGTTCGGTCCCCGACTCATTGGCAAAGCGCACGGTCGCTCCGAAGAATGCCCGCGCCGCCGCCTGTGCCGATCTGGGCTTTTCCGGGTCCACCACTTCCGCCGCATTGATTCGCTTGGTGAGAAAGCGAATCCGCCCATCGATCTGGCGCAGCCGCCGCTTGCCGTACTGGTAGTCGGCGTTTTCACTGCGATCGCCGTTGCTCGCAGCCCACGCGACTACTTTCGTCACGGCCGGGCGTTCTCTGGTGAGCAGAAACTGATGCTCCTCGACGAGCCGCTGCAGCCCGCCGGGCGTGATGTAGTTCTTGCCTCGCGCCGGCTCGTCGGGCTGCGGTCTTCTCGTAAACCCTTTTCGGATCACGCTACTGAACTTTGTAATCCGCCGGCACTTCGAAGAGTGTCCGCGACGGCTCCGCGCGACTGATATTCGCCAGCCGTGTGGTCGTCTCCCCGCTCCGCGGATCGCTGCGCTTACTGAGCACCACGGTCTGCAGTTCCGGCGAGTACCACCGCTCGGTCACCACCTGGATCGCCTGCTCATTCCCGATCGCCCCCGCCGGGATCGTCATCGTGGTGCGCGTGCCTTCTGCCACCACGCCCTCGATCGTCTTCTGCCCCAGCGACTCGGTCTTCACGTTGTCGCCCGACTGCCCCCGGCTGCCCCGGCGACCCTGGTCAGGCTGTCCGCCGGGCCGCGGCGGACGCATCCCGAACGTGCTCTTCGTGGCCGTCTTGTTCGTTAGATTCAACGCGTAATTCGTGCCCGCCACCGGATCGTTGATGAACACCACCTTGGGAAGCGTGCTGCCGCCGGCCAATGCTCCCAGACCGTTCAACGATTGCTCCGTGCGCGTGCGGCCATCGCTGTCGCGAAACATCCGCGACGTCGTGCTCTGCTTGATATGATTCCCGTCCGCCAGTGTCTGCGTGCTCTCCGTAATCATGTCGGCCGAATACGGCGCATTGCGCACCACGCGGCCCGGAGGTCCGGCTTCCGCTCCCAGAAAACGAGCTCCCCGTCCGCGTCCGCCCGGCGGCGGGGTCTGGCCATACGCGCCCATTACGAGCACGACCAGGCCAGCCAAAATACTGCGCTTCACCATCTCAACCTCGCGAAAATCCTATTCGTTCAAAAACCGCACCGCCCGCGCCAGGCCGTTGGAGCCCATCTTCACATCGGCCTCCACCAACTCCGACCCCTGGTCGGCGCTCACCGTCAATCCCACCGCCAGCATCGCCGACCGCGGCACTTCCACGCGCACCACGTTTACGTTTTCGTCCGGCGCGATCTGTTCCGCATTCGGCAGCGGAATGAAGCCATCGTTATCCGCCGCTACATCGTTCACGGTCAGATAAGTTTGCCCGGGTGCGCCCGCCAGTTCGACTGCCGGAGCCGTTCTGCGATGCACCGGCTGCGCGGGCCGGTCGCGCATCAGAAACAACCCGATCGCCATCAGGACGGCCGCCGCGATACCCGCGAACAACGGCATCCACACCGTGCGCGGCGGTATCGCTTCGCGGCGTAGCGCCTGGGCCCGGAACGCTGCCGTCAGTCCCGCCTCCACGCGCGGCGGCGCCTGTAGCGATTGCAGTTCCGCCGACAGATGCCGCATCCCGTTCTCCAACGTTCGCTGCCGCTGCAACACCCGCGAGCAATCCGGACAAGCCTCGACGTGTTCGGTTTCATCTCTCAGGAGCTGGTTCGACAACTCCGGCATTCGGTCCCAGAATTCCTGGCAATTCATATTTCACACCTGACGGGCTTCAAACGTGAAAGCGGCAAGCCCTGGCCGCGATCCTTATCCAGTTTCTCCAGCAGCAGCGCCCGCGCGCGATGCAGCCGCGAACGCACCGTGCCGATCGGACAACCGAGCGCGACTGCCGCTTCGGCGTAATCGATCTCTTCCAGGTCGCACAATACGACCACTTCCCGATACCGCCGCGGCAGCGTCACCACCGCCCTCCGCAGCGCTTCAATGCCTTCCCGGTGCGTCAACTCAGCCAGGGGATCGTCCGTGATCGCCAACTCCGGCGAGCCGCCCTCGTCCGACTCCGTGTCCAGTGCCACGTCCGGCCGCCCGCGCTCCAGATGCCGCAGCACCAGTTTCCGGGCGATGCCGAAAAGATATCCCGACACTGTCCCGCGCTCCGGATCGAACCCGCACTCCTCGCGCAGGAGCGTCATGAAAACCTCTTGCGTGACATCCTCGGCCACGGTCGCCGATCCGCTCATGTGCAGCGCAAAACGGAAGATCGGCGCTTGGCGGCGGCGGTAGAGAGTGACAAATGCCTCTTCATCGCGCTGCCGCAGGCGCAAAAATAACAGGTGATCGGCGTCCGGCTGCCTGAGCGTCATCAGTCTCTCAATTTTAGTTCGGTTCCGTCGCAAAATGGTTCCAATTTGATGGATGACATAGCACATATACGTAGTCGGCTCATTTTGTCAAGCATAAGAGCAAGCAATTTGGTACTTTACGCTTAGTACCCCTCGTTTTATCATCGGGGGATACATGGCTGGATTTGAAATGGCGCCAAGCAACAGTTTCGAAGAGATCAGCGCCCTGCGGCGGCGAGTTTCCGAACTCGAGTCCGACGTGGAGCGGCACAGAAGCGCACACGAAGATAGATTCCGCCGGCTTGCGGATTCGGCACCCGTGATGATCTGGGCGTCTGGCCCGGACGCACGCTGCAATTACTTCAATCGGGCTTGGCTCGAATTCCGCGGCCGCGCCCTCGAGGATGAAATCGGCAATGGCTGGACCGCCGGCCTGCACCCCGACGATCGGGACTTGTGTATGGAAACTTACATCAAGTCGTTCACCGCACGCCAACCGTTTAAAATGCAATATCGCATGGAACGCGCCGATGGCCAGTTCGCCTGGCTGGAGGACGCCGGCGTGCCGCGCTACCAGGACGATGGCGAATTCGCCGGCTTCATGGGCTCGGCTATCGATATCACCGACCGCAAGCGCGCGTTCTTCACTCCCGACGAACAGAGCGTCCGTATGGTCTTTGCCCTTACGGAGCGGGAACGGCAGGTGCTGGTGCTGATTGCCGACGGCAAATCCACCAAGGAAGCCGCGGCCCAGCTAGGCATCAGCTATAAGACCGCCGATTCGCACCGCAGCCGCATCCTCGAAAAACTGGGGGTTCATGAAACCGCCAGCATGGTGCGTTATGCCATCCGAGCGGGACTGATTGAAGCCTGAGTCTTTCATCCAGCAAGCCATCGACGTGGCTGTCGAGAACGTGCGCCGCGGGGGCGGACCCTTCGGCGCACTCATTGTGAAAGATGGAATCGTGATCGCGACGGGGGCCAATCAGGTCACCCGCCTGAACGACCCCACCGCGCATGCCGAGATCGTGGCCATCCGCGAGGCATGCCGCGTCCTCGGCGATTTTCAACTCGCCGGCTGCGATCTCTATACGTCGTGCGAACCCTGCCCGATGTGCCTCGGCGCGATTTACTGGGCCCGTCCCGCCCGCGTCTTCTTCGCCGCCACCCATGACGATGCCGCCGCCGCCGGCTTCGACGACGCCTTCATCTATTCCCAGATGGAACTGCCCCACTCCGAGCGCAGCATTCCCATGCTCCGCGTCGTCCTCGAAGACTCCACCCGCCCCTTCCAGGACTGGGTCAATCAACCCGGCAAAACAGAGTATTAAATCGCCACCGATGAACCAATAACGGCGTTCATCGGCGGCTCGTAATCTTTTTCTTGTCTTCTTTGCGTCCCTGCGGCTTTGCGGTTTGGCGTGAAACCACGAATCCTCGCCGAAACGCCCACATCGCAACCGAAAACACCAAGCGCCTGACTACTTATCCTTCTTCTCCGTCCGATCGTTCCTCTTCGGCGCGTCTTTATGCTCGGCCGGAGGCCGGTCGTTCTGCCGCTCATGCCGGGGTTCCGGACGCGCTGCCGGCGCCTGCTGCGGCGGCGGGGGAGCCGGACGTTCCACGTTCTGGCGGACCGGCGGCTCGTACTGCCGCACCGGGCGCTGTTCCTGAGGCCGCACCGGCGCCTGTTCCTGCGGCCGCACCGGTTGCTGGTCGTTCTGCCGGACCGGACGCTGTTCCTGCGGTCGCACCGGCGGCTGATTGACCTGTTGCTGCTCGTTCTGCCGTACGGGCCGTTCCACATTCTGCGGCCGATCGTTGCGCGGGAATGGCCGCGTCTGCTGCTGCTGATCCACAGGACGCTGCTGCTGCTCGAACGGGCGACCCTGTCTCTGCTGCTGCGTCGGCGGCTGATAAACTCCCGGCTGGCTCGGCTGCGCTGCCGGACGATTCCCGAACGTCCGTCCCTCCGGCGATACCTGCCGCACCATCGGACCGCGCATCGGGGGAGCGCTCTGCCGGATGCTATTCTCCTGCGCTGCCTCCAGCGGACGCCCGCCGTTCCCGCGTAGCGCCTGCTCCTTCGCCCCAAACGATACCGGCGGCGGAGGCGGCGCATTGCGCACGACCACCGTCCGTTCGGCGTACCGTGCAGGCGGCGCGTGAACTCCAAAGCCCGACCGCATCACCACGCTCTCCCTTACCGGCGGGACTCCCGCGGTCATCCCCACCACTCGCGCCCGCACAATCTCATCCCGCGACACGATCACCGCCGAAGCGCCCACCGGCCGCGAATGAATAAACGCATCGTGCGGCACCACCGTTACCGCGCCCATCACGCCCTGGTTCGCGTACCGCACATTGACCACGTTCACGTTATTGATCACCGTCACGTCGCGGACGTGGTAGACGTTCACATTGCGCACGTATACTTCGCTCACGTGGTACGCCGGACGGTACACCTCGCCCGGACCGAGCGGGAACCACGCAGCCATTCCGACCCCGCCGCCCAACCGCGCGCTCACGCCGAATCCGCCGCCGCCCACGAATGCCACCAGCGCCGGCGCATACACCGGACGCACGCCCACCACCATGCGGCCGGGCACCCAGGCCCAACCGCCGCCGAGATAGGCCCAGCGGCCATAGTGGAATGGCGCGAAGCCCCACGGCGCGTCGTCGATCCACGTCCAGCCCCACGGATCCACCCACGCCCAACGGCCGTAATGATAAGGCGCCCAGCCGGCCACCACCACACGCGGCCGCCACACCGGACCATAATCCGGCACCTCGCTCCACACGCCGGCATTGTCCAGGTCTTCGTACCCGATCGTTTCCCGCGGCACGTACTGCGCCGAAATGCTGCCCGCCTCGCGCCGGTCGCGGTCCATGCACCACTGGTCGAACGTGTCCAAACGGGGCGCGGCGAGCAATTCCTCCGACACGTTGTCCATGCCCGTCATGCGCGCGCTCTCGGTCGCGCGTACGGGGAAGGACCCGCCCGCGCCGCTGACTTCCGCCTCACCGCTGCGCGTCGTCACGATCGAGACATTGTTATCGCCGTCCGCCTCGATCCGATAATCACCCGGACGCACCAGCGAAATCGACACGTTCGGCGTGTCCACTTCGAAGCTCTCGCCCTCGCCCAGATACCGGACGCGCACGTTGATGGCGCCCTCCGTGAGGCTGAGCTGCGTGATGCGATCGTCGAGGTTGAGAATGGCGAGCGCCGTCCCGGAGTTCATCCGGATGGCGGTCGAACCCACGTGCATTTCGGACTGCGCGCCGGGGTCCGTCCACAGGTGGTCGCCCGTGGTCATGGGGTAATTGATCGTGGCAGGCGCCCACTCCTCCACGCTGCCGGGCCGGAATGAAACCTGCCCGCTGACATAGTTCAACCGCGCCACGCGCGAGGGTGGGTCTCCGGCATCCGCCATCACCGCCCCGGCAAACATTGCTGCAATCGCTGCGAAGTAACCGGCTTTCCGCACCATATTCGTACCTCTCGATCCTATCTAACCCTTCCAACGTTAAGATTCCGCAGCGAGTTACATTAAAATCCTGCAAGAATGAACGGCCGAATTCCACCACCCGGCTCTATTCGACCACTAAACAAGTGCCTTCGACTCTTCGTTACATGCTCGATTCGTTACGTGCTCCGATCGGAGCCGCGACCGTAAGGGAGCGATGGTGCCGACCGCTAATGCGTTTGCTCCGGCGCGAAGCTGTAGAATGCCTTCAACAATTCGTCCTTCAGATCAAGCAGGTCGCCCTTACTCGCGGGCGCAGTACGATCTTCATCGATGTCACCCATATGATACTGAATTCTCTACCCCGCTCATGCCATCCTGTCTAGATGCCTTTCGACGGCCTCTGGCGCGATCGCGAGTTTCTCAAATTGTGGGCCGGACAGGCGGTCTCGCAGATGGGCTCCCGCATCTCTGCCACCGCGCTGCCCCTCGCCGCCGCCCTTACCCTCCAGGCCACCCCGTTCCAAATGGGACTCCTTAGCGGAGCCGGCGCCGCCGCCATCCTGATCTTCGGACTCTTCGCGGGCGCCTGGGTTGACCGCGTCCACCGCCGCCCCGTCCTCATCCTTGCCGACCTCGCACGCGCCGCGATCCTCCTCGCCGTTCCCATCGCCGCCTCGATGAACCGCCTGTCCATGCCCGTCCTCTACACCGTCGCCGCCTCCACCGGACTCCTCACCGTCTTCTTCGACGCCGGCTATCAGTCCTACATACCCTCGCTCGTCAAGCGCGACAAACTCCTTGAAGCAAATTCCAAACTCGCGCTCACCGAATCCGTCGCCGACATCGGCGGACCCGGACTCGGCGGCATCCTCGTCGCCTGGTTCACCGCCCCCATGGCCTTCCTCTTCGACGCCGCGTCGTTCCTGTTTTCCGCCTTCTCGATCTGGCGTATCGATCGCCCCGAGCCGCCCCCCGCCGTCCCCGAGCATGCCGATATGCGCCGCGAAATCGCCGAGGGCTTGCATGCTTCCTGGCGCGACCCCATCCTGCGCGCCCTCATGCTGCGCACCGGCACCGCCGGAATCTTCGCCGGAGTCTTCGGCGGACTCTACTACTTATTCGCCATCCGCGAACTGCACCTCGACGCCGCCCTGCTCGGCATCATCATCTCCCTCGGAGGCGCCAGCAATCTCTTCGGCGCGCTGGTCTCCGAGCGCCTCGTCCGCCGCTGGGGCGTCGGGCCCGTGATGATCGGGGCCGCAGTCGTCACCGGCCTCGCCATCCTGATCCTGCCCCTCGCCCGCGGCACGGTCGTAACCTGCGCCGCCCTCCTGGCCTTCGCGCAGTGCTTCGATATGACCTGGCCCATCTACATGATCAACGAGCGAACCCTCCGCCAGGCCATCACCCCTGACCGCCTCCTCGGACGCGTGAACTCCGCCATGCACCTGCTCTTTTACGGCGCGATGCCCCTCGGCGCCCTCGGCGGCGGCGCCATCGCCCAGTCCGCCGGACTCCGCCCCGTCATGCTCGCCGGCGCCCTCGGATTCCTCCTCTCGACGGCCTTCCTCATTGCCTCCCCCCTCCGCCGCCTCCGCGACCTTCCGTCAGGCCTCTCCTCTTCCGCCATCGCGCCATGATTCACGCAAACCCGCCAAGCCGCAAAGGAATTTTCCTCTTGAGGATCGCCTCCCACCTCCGTCTTCGTTGGTAACGCCGGCGGTCTTTGCCGCCGGTTGCCGCGCGCCAGTTCGGCCTGTGCTCTCGTAACCCGCGATCTCCGGTCAACCATCTGACCTCTTGTCTTCCTCCGCGTTTTCCTCCGCGCCTTCGCGTCTCCGCGGTGAGTTCTGTTTTTGCCGTCCCCCTTCCTCCAATCCCCGCCACGCGATATAATTCGCCTCGTGAACTTATCGAAGCTTCCCCTCCTCCTCGTCCCCGCCTGCCTCTTCGCCATCGGCCAGCCCCAGTATGTCGCCGCGACCCGCACCCCGGGAGCCTTCCCCCTCGTCGACGCCAAAACCGCCGCCGCTATCTACGTCGACCCCGCCGACTGGCCCGGCGTCATCCGAGCCGCCTCCGACCTCCGCGCCGACGTGGCCCGCGTCACCGGACTCACCCCCACTGCCGCGCTCGCCCCCGCCACCGTCATCGCCGGCACCCTCGGTAAGAGCCCCATCATCGATCAGCTCGTCCGGGACCACAAGCTCGACGTCACCAAAATCGCCGGCAAATGGGAGTCCTTCCTCATCCAGGTCGTCCCCCGACCCGCCCCCGGCGTCGCCTCCGCCCTCATCATCGCCGGCAGTGACAAGCGCGGCGCCATCTTCGGCATCTACGACGTGTCCGAGCAGATCGGCGTCTCGCCC
>Ga0105240_10004238_pt1 | contig 21930 bp, 18 predicted proteins | sample KBSC54metaG_FD_80426 | JGI IMG/M metagenome (GOLD analysis project Ga0105240, IMG submission 80426) | Corn rhizosphere microbial communities from Kellogg Biological Station, Michigan, USA - KBS C5-4 metaG | ecosystem: Host-associated > Plants > Roots > Rhizosphere > Soil | place: Michigan, USA... | reverse complement strand
TGGCCCATCCAGCCGGGCGTGAAGAAGTCCAGCTGCGCGATCATCGCGGCGTTGTTCTTGGCGATGCTGTCGATGGTGCCGAAGTGGAACCGGCACTGACCGTAGACGGAACCGGCGCTGCCGGAGCCGCCGGAGCCCATCTGGCCGCCGCTGGCCGTGGCACCGCCGGTCGCAGCGCCTCCGCTGCCCCGACCGCCGGCGCCCCCACTTCCGCTGCCGCCGGCGGCCCTGCCGCCCGAGCCCGGCCCGCCGCCCGACCGGCCGCCCCCCGCGCCACCGCTTCCCGGCGTGCCGCCCGAGGCGGACCGGCCGCCCGACGCCTGGCCGCCGGTTCCCGGGCTGCCGCCCGAACCCACGTCGCCCCCCGACCCAAGGTTGCCGCCGGACCCCGGGCTGCCGCCGGTCCCCCGGTTGCCGCCCGTGCCGCCGCCCGCCGCCGCGCCCCCGCTGCCCGCCACCGAACCGCCCGAACCCCCGCCGACGACCCCGCTGGCGCCACCCGAGCCGGGGCCTCCATCCCCGCCGGCACTGGACCCACCCCCGGAGCAGGACAGGCCCGCGACCACCGTCCCGGCGGCCAGCAGGTGGAAGACGACGAGCTGCGGCAACCAGCTGCCACGGCCGGGAGCGACGGGAGCAAGACCGCGAAGCGGAGGGCGGGGCATGGTTTCCTTCTTCTTGGGGGCTGGCGCCGGCGGGCGAACGTGGATATTGGCCCACCTCCACCGGCAAAGCGGGCTACCCTTTGGTAGCGCCCCCGGCCGGGTTCAGTCCACCCCGGCCAGGGAATATGACCCCTGCTGGCGACCGCCCGCTACTGCCGGGGCAAGTGGCACAGGTTCGACCCTTGACGATCGATCGACATCCCGCCCCGCTTTACGTGGTGGCGGCCGGCTCGCGCGCCGACCTGACGGACGCCGACCTGGCCCGCGCGCTGATGGCCGGCCAGGCCTGGGCGCCGGCCGCGGCCTGGAACCGGTACGCGCCGACCGTGTACGGCATCGCCAACCGGGCGCTCGGCCGCGAGACCGACGCCGAGGACATCACGCAGGAGGTGTTCTTTCGCCTGTTCGCGCGCGTGCACACGCTGAAGGAGCCGGCCGCGTTCCGCAGCTTCGTCGTCTCGTTCGCCATTCGCATCGTGAAGTGGGAGCTGCGCCGCCGCCGGGTGCGTCGCTTCGTTCACCTGTCGGACTCGGGCGACGTGCCGGACGCGCCGGTGGCCGGCGACGACGCCGAGTCGCGCCAGGTCCTGCGCCGCTTCTATACGCTGCTCGATCAGCTGGCCCCGCGCGAGCGGCTGGTGTTCTCGCTGCGGCACCTGGAATCGATGACGCTGGAGGAGGTCGCCGTGGCCATGGCCCTCTCGCTGTCGACGGTGAAGCGTTCGCTGGCGCGCGCGGCTGAGCGCGTCTCGGGCTGGATCGACGGCGACCCGGATCTGCGGGCCTTCTTCGACGGCGCCGCGCGCGCAAGGCCCGAGCGGCCAGACGGCTTCGAGGGTCGGTTCGACGAGTGATGGGATGCGTGACGGATGAGTGAGATGAACACAGAGGGTCGGAGCGTCGACGCGGTCGCGGAGTTCGTCCGGACCGCCGCGCCGCCCATGACGACCGCGCAACGGGTGGAGGGGTTGCAGGCCCTCACCTTCCGGCTGGCCCAGCGCCGGCGCGCCGGACGCCGCTCGGCGTGGCTGGCACTGTTCGCGGCGGGCGCGGCGACGGTGGGCGCGCTGGTGGTCTGGCGGGGTCTTCACCGCGCCACCGCGGAGGGCGGCGCCCTCGCCTACCGGATCGAGGGGGGCGACATCGGGGACGGTGGATACGTCCGCTCGTTCGGCGCCGACGGCCCGGTGCTGCGGTTCTCGGAGGGGACGTCGATGCGCCTGCTGCCGGGGGGGCGGGGGCGCCTGGGCCGCGTCGACGCGCACGGCGCGCGCTTCGCCATCGAAGAGGGCGAGGCCGAGGTGAAGGTGACGCCGCTCCCGGGCGCGCGGTGGCTGGTGGACGCGGGCCCCTTCCTGATCACGGTGCGCGGGACCGTGTTCCACGCCTCCTGGGACGGCGCCCGCGAGAGGCTGGACGTGGCGATGACGAAGGGGCTGGTCACCGTCACGGGTCCGGTCGCCGAGGGAGAGGTCGCGGTGCGCGCCGGCCAGCGGCTGACCGTGAACGTGCGCACGAAAGAGGTGCTGCTGCGCGAACTGGCTGGCGCCGCTGCGACGGCAGCGCCCGCCGAGGCGCCGGCGCCCAGCGACAAGGTGGGCGGCGCCGCCGTCGAGCCCAGCGTGGCCCCTGCCGCGCAGGCGCCCAGCGCACCGCGCGCGCGCGCGAGTGCCGGCGCGCGAACCTTCGGCGTCTCGCCCGGGACGTCGGGCAGCTGGGCCGCGGCGCTGAACGCGGGCGACTTCGACGGCATCCTGCAGGACGCCGAGCGGCGCGGCCTGGAGGCCGCGCTCGAGCGCACGCCCGCGACGGAGCTGGCGGCGCTGGCGGACGCGGCCCGTTACCGGCGACGGGACGACGTGGCCCGCCGCGCCTTGCTGGCCGAGCGGGCGCGCTTCCCCCGCTCGGCGCGCGCGCGGGACGCCGCCTTCTTGCTGGGCCGCCTGGAGGAGACCGCTGACGGCGGCGCGCGGGGCGGAGGGGTACGCGCCCTCGAGTGGTATGATCGCTATCTTCAGGAGGCGCCCCTCGGCGCGTACGCATCCGAAGCGTTGGGACGAAAGATGACGGCGACGGCCCGCGTGCAAGGGCCGCGCGCCGCGCGCGAGGTGGCGGCGACGTATCTGCGGCGCTTCCCGAACGGCAGCTACGCGGCCACCGCCCGCGGGTTGCTGGACCCGCCCTAACGCTGGCGCGCCGGGCGCTGGCGCTGGCGGCGCTGCTGTTCGCGATGGCGACGTTCGGCGGGAACGCCGCGGCCCGTGAGCCCTCCGTGCTGCTGCTGCGGCCCGCCCACCCCAGCGCGGTGGCCGCCGAGGCGATCGTTCGCCTGCGGGGCGAGCTGCTGGCGGCGGGCTACGCGGTCGAGCTGGCGGACGCGTCCGAATCGGGAGGCGTGCGTGCCGCCATCGAGACGGCCGCGCGAACCCCGGGCGTGGACGCCGTCGTGGCGCTGTTCGGCGACGTTCCCCAGGACCCCGGAGCGCTGTGGGTGATCGATCGGGCGAACGGCAAGACCATCACCCGACCGATCCCCCACGACGCCGAGGGCGCCCGCAGCGCGCAGATCCTGTCCGTGCGGGCGCTGGAGCTGCTGCGCGCGAGCTTCCTGGAAGCGGCCCTGGCCCCCGCGGCCCGCCCGCCCACGCCGGCGAAGAGCCCGCCCGCGGCGCCGGCCGTGGCGCGAACCGCGCCGGCGGTCGTGGCGCGAACCGCGCCGGCGGTCGTGGCGAACGGCTCCACCGCACAGCCGCCCAGGCCCGCGCCCGAAGCTACCGGCGGCGCGACCGCCGACGATGGCGCCGGTGGACGCGACGCTTCGCCGCCGCCAGCCAGGCCCGATGAGGCGAGGGAGGCGGCGTTACGCGAACCTCTCGTGGGACCGGCCCTCGCCCGGGCGGCCGAGGTGCCGGCGCGGGCGCCGGCCCGGTTGGCCCTGGAGGCGGGCGGCCTGGCGCTGGGCAGTCTCGACGGCGTACCGCCTGCCGTGCTGCCGTTGCTGCGGGTGACGCTGGTCCCCGTCGAGCGCTGGCCGCTGCTGGCCCGCCTCACGGTGGCCGGGCTGGGCACGCGGTCGCGCGTGAACGGCGCGGAGGGCGACGCGGAGGTCACGCATCAGCTGGCGACGGTAGAAGTGCTGTGGGCCTGGCGGCTCGGCCGCCGGTGGCAACCCTTCCTGTCGATCGGCGCCGGCGCGGCTCACCTGTCGGCGCAGGGATTCTCGGCGGCCAGCGGCGCCACTGGACGCTCCGCCAGCGCCTGGGCGTTCGTCGGGGACGCCGGGGCCGGGCTGCACGTCGCGCTGAGCGAACGCCTGTATCTGGGTGGCGAGGCGCACGCCGAAGGCGAGGCCCCCTACGCCTCGATTCACTATCTGGGAAACCAGCTGGCCACGGAGGGGCGTCCGACGTTGCTGGCCGCGCTGTCGTTGCTGGTCTGGCTGTAACCCGACTCCGGTTGCTGGCACCACACCGCGGAGAGGCTGGCCGGTTGCCGGACGCGTGATCAGCGCCATACTGCGGCCATGCGCCAATCCCCCACGCAATCCCCCATCCTCTCCAGTTTCAACGTTGCGAAGGTGAGCCTGTCCACCCTGGTCGTGGCGTTCGTCGCCGTTACCGCGCCGCTCGGCTGCTCTTCGGGCGGCGGAGGCTCCACGGGCTCGGGCGGAACCACTGGCTCGGGCGGTATGACGTCCTCCGGAGGGCAAACGGGCTCGGGCGGCGCCGCCTCGGGCGGAACGACGGGCTCCGGCGGCAAGGTGGGCAGCGGCGGCACGACCGGCTCGGGCGGCAGCGCCAGCGGCGGCAGCGGCACGGGCACCGGAGGAACCGGCACGGGGGGCGACACCGGCTCCGGCGGTTCGAGCACCGGCGGGGCGAACGCTGGCGGCGCCACCTCCACGGGTGGCGCAACGCCCACGGGCGGTGCCGCCGGCGGGCGCGGCGGCCAGCCCGGCCAGGGCGGCACCGCCGCGGGCGGCCACGGTGGCCGCGCCGTCGGCTCGGGCGGCATGGGGGGCGCGATGCCCCGCGACACCGGCGGCGCAGGCGTGTTGCCGCTGGACATCACCCTGACCAGCACGGCGCTGGCCGAAGGGGCGGCGTTCCCCGCCAACATCACCTGCGCCGACAGCAGCATGGGCTCGCCCGATCTGACCTGGACGGCCGGCCCCAGCGGCACGATGAGCTACGCCATCACGCTGACCGACCTGACCAACGGTTACGTCCACTGGGCCCTGTGGAACATTCCCTCGGCGACGATGACGTTGCCGGCGAAGCTGGCGAACACGGCGACGCTGACCACGCCCGCCGGCGCGCAGCAGCTGTCGATCATGGGCGGCAGCTACTACGGTCCGTGCCCCGGAGGCAGCACGCACACGTACCAGTTCCGCGTCTACGCGCTCGGCGCCGCCACGCTGCCCGGTTCCATGCCGACGTCGACGATGAACGCAAAGGCCGCCATCGTGCAGAACGCGATCGGCAGCGGCACGTTGACCGGCACCTCGAACGCGAACAAGAATTAGCGCAGAGTGACCAGCGCGGCGGGGCCCTCACACGTCTCCCACCTCATCGTCGGCGCCGGGATCACCGGGCTGGCGGCCGCCGCGTTCCTGGGGCGCGACCACGATTACCTGATCGTCGAGGGCGAGCAGGCGATCGGCGGGTACTGCAAGACCGTCGTTCGCGACGGGTTCACCTGGGACTACTCGGGGCACTTCTTTCACTTCAAGCACCCCGAGATCGAGGCGTGGCTGCGCCAGCGCATGCCGGGTCAGGAGATCCGGACCGTGCACAAGCGGTCGTTCATCTCGTACGCGGGGCGGATGATCGACTTTCCATTCCAGAAGAACATTCACCAGCTGCCCAGCCCGGACTTCATCGAGTGCCTGCACGACCTGTACTTCGCGCGCGCCGGTGACGCCCCGCCCGCCGCCGAGCAGAACTTCAAGGAGATGCTGTACGCGCGGTACGGCCGGGGCATCGCCGAGAAGTTCCTGATCCCCTACAACGAGAAGCTGTACGCCTGCGATCTGTCCACGCTGGATCGGGACGCCATGGGGCGCTTCTTTCCGCACGCCGAGCTGAGCGCGATCATCCGCAACATGCGGGCACCCGACAATGCCAGCTACAACGCGACGTTCACCTATCCGCGCGGGGGCGCCATCCAGTACGTGAACGCGCTGGCCAGCGAGGTGCCCGCCGAACGGATCGCGCTCGGCGAGGCCCTGCTGGAGATCGACCTGGCGGGAAAGGTCGCCCGCACCACGAAACGGCGGCTCCACTTCGATCACCTCGTGTCGTCGGCGCCGTTCCCCTACCTGGCGCGCATGACGGGGCTGGACCACGACCGGCGGGCGTTCACTTGGAACAAGGTGCTGGTGCTGAACCTGGGCTTCGACCGCAAGGGGGCGCGCGATGTGCACTGGGTCTACTATCCCGACCGGGCGCGCAGCTTTTATCGGATCGGCTACTACGACAACATCTTCGAATCCGACCGGCTGAGCCTGTACGTCGAACTCGGCTATCCCAGCGACGCCTTCGTCGACGTCGAGGCGGCCCGGGCCCGCGTGCTCGCCGACCTGCGCGCCGAAGGGGTCATCACCGAGCACCAGCTGGTGGCCCACCACGCCGTGGTGATGAACCCGGCGTACGTCCACATCACGCGAGGCTCGCTGGCCGAGGTGGCGCGCCTGCGCCGCGTGCTGGCGCAGCACGGCGTCCACTCCGTCGGCCGCTATGGCGCCTGGACCTACTGCTCGATCGAGGACAACATCGTCGAGGCGCGGGAGCTGGTCGGCGCCATCACCGGCACCGCCGCCTGATCAGTGCGGGCCCGCGCCCGCCGGCACCGCCGCCTGATCAGTGCGGGCCCGCGCCCGCCCGCACCGCCGCCTCGAGTCCGCTGGTGGCGTCCGGCGTGTAGCTGTAGGGGGGAGTCGTGAACGGCGTCCCGCCCCCGCCCGTGGCGGTCGTCCCGCTGGTGTTGGTGAACACGTTGTTCTTCTGCGTGATGTACGCAGTCGTCTGGTCGTCGCTGTTGTTGAACTGGGTCGGATCCTTCACGCCCGTGAAGACGCTGCTCTCGACCAGGATCTGCGCCTGGATGCCGGCGCGCACACAGTAGTTGCTGGCGGTCGACGACCACAGGTTGTTGAACAGGTGGTTCTTGCCGAACCGCACGCGGGGCTGCCGCTCGACGATGTTGTCGGCCCACCAGTCGTGGTGCCAGGTGATGTTCAGGTTGCCCGCGTCGCCCGTGGCGCTGTCGCTACCGCCTACCAGGTCGCTGAAGCGGTGACCGGCGGCGCCCGTCGAGTCGCTGCCCTGGTTGTCGGTGCGCGGCGTGTAGTGGAACTTCGTCCACGACACGGTCATGTAGTTGGCGGCGTTGGTGATGTCCAGGTTGCCGTCGGTACCGTCCGAGATGTCGCAGTGATCGATCCAGATGTGGTGCGCGCTCTTCTGCACGGTCATGGCGTCGTGGCCCGACGAGCAGCCCGTCGCCGGATCGTAGTCGGGATCCATCGAGCAGTCGCCCACGGCGTAACCGACGATGGCCAGGTTGCTGAAGATGACGTTCGTCGAGCCGCTGACCTCGACGTGGCCGTGCAGCGCGCCGCCACATACGCCGGCGATGGTCTTGTTCGAGCCGACCTTCATCATGCCGGTGATGGTGCCCTTGACCCAGATGACGGCGGCGGTCGTGCCGCCAGCCGCGTCGTTGAAGTCGGTCAGGTTGGTGACGACGACCGGCGTGGCCGAGCCGCCGCCGGTGGTGGTGTCGACGCCCCCGCCGCTGACGGCTGCCCAGCCGACCAGCGCGCTGGTGGGCGGCGCGGTGCAGCCACCCCCGCCGGTGGTCCCGCCTGAACCAGGGGTGCCCCCCGACGCCGTCGCGCCGCCGGTCGGGTGACCTCCCCCCGCCCCGCCCGTCGCGGCGTGCCCGCCGGCACCGCCGGTCGCGCTCTCGCCGCCGGACCCCTTTGCACCGCCGGGGCCAGTCGCCCCGCCGCTGCCGCTGCCCCCGCTGCCTTTCATGCCGCCCGAACCCTTCACGCCCCCCGTCGCGGCGAGGCCACCCTCGCCACCGGCGCCGCCCGAGGCCCGTCCCGCACTGCCCCCCGTGCTGCTGGCTCCGCCCGAGCCGACGACGCCGCCCGACCCCAGCGCACCACCCGAGCCGATGACGCCGCCGGAGGCCGTGACACCGCCCGAGCCGCGCGCGCCGCCGGTGGCGGCCGCGCCGCCCGTGCCCGTTCCCGGCGTGCCACCGGCACCGTCCGACGCACCGCTGCCGCCGCAGCCGGACCCCAGCGCCATCGCCGCGAAGACGACGGCCAGGCCGCCCCCGGACCACCGTGACGGGGGACGGTTGGCGACGATGGAGCGGCGTTTCGCGGGCGACAGGCGGACCATCACGTTGCTGGGGGGGACGTCCATGGCCCACCAGTAACGGCATGCCCGCGAAACGGCTCATCCCACGGTGTCGCGGCCAGCCCCGCCGATTCAACCCGCCTGCGGCCACCGTGATCGCGGGCGATACCACCCCATTCCCGCCATGGATAAAGTCCGCCGCCATGAAACTGGCCCACGCCGTGGAGCGCTACGAACGCTGGCTGGGCGGCTTCATGCGCCTGCGCGCCGACGACCTGACGCGCAAGCACGCCCGCATGAAGGAAGCGCCTTTTCTGTTCCTGCGCGCGACCTTCTTTCGCTGGGCGGCCTCGTGGGCGGCGCTGGCCCCGCACGAGCAGAGCGCGCCCGTGGTGCTGGCGGTCGGTGACCTGCACCTGGAGAACTTCGGCACCTGGCGCGACGGCGAGGGGCGCCTGATCTGGGGCATCAACGACTTCGACGAGGTGGCGCGCCTGCCCTACAGCCAGGATCTGATCCGGCTGGCGGCGAGCGCGTACCTGGCCATCGAGGGGGCGCACCTGACGCTGCGCCGCCGGCGCGCCGCGCGGGCGATCACCGACGGCTACGCGGCAGGGCTGGCCGCCGGCGGACGACCCTTCGTGCTGGAGGAGGAGCACGCCTGGCTGCGCGCCATCGCCACCAGCCGCCTGCGCGATCCCGTCGCGTTCTGGCAGAAACTATCGGCCCTGCCGTCGACGCGCGCGCCCGCAGCGATGCAGCGGCTGCTGGCGGACAGCCTGCCCCGCGCCGGCCTGCCGTTCCGAATGGCGCACCGGATCGCCGGCCTGGGCAGCCTCGGTCGGCCGCGCTTCGTCGCCCTCGCCACGGTCGACGGCGGGCTGGTGGCGCGCGAGGCGAAGGCGCTGGCGCCCTCGGCGTGGCACTCCGCCACGGGCGGACGGGCGCGGACCATCCAGTATCAGGCGATGCTGGGCCAGGCGGTGCGCGCGGCCGATCCATCGCTGCGCGTGCACGTCAGCGGAAACGACCGATGGGTGGTGCGCCGGCTGGCACCGCACTGCGCGCGTATCGAGGTGACCGAGCTGGCGCGCACCCGGGACGAGGACCGCCTGCTGTACGCAATGGGCTTCGAGACGGCGAACGTTCACCTGGGAACGCCGGGCGCGCGCGCCGCCATCCAGCGCCACCTGCGGCGTCGGCCCCCGGACTGGCTGCACCGCGCCGCAAAGCCCTTCGTCGACGCCGTGCTGGCGGACTGGCGCGAATGGCGCAGCCAGCCACCAGCGCCGCCGAAGCGCGAGAAGGGGCGGCGCAGGGCGCGTCGGAGCGCCGCGGCCTGACCTGGTTACGCAGTTAGCACCAGCCGGAAACCCTGCCGAAATCCCCTGGGGGGTACCGTCCGATCATGGCAACGATCGTGGACGCAGAGCCGGAGCCGCTGCCGATCGATCTGGCGAAGACCGCCGTCGTCATGATCGACATGCAGCGCGACTTCCTGGAGCCGGGGGGCTTCGGCGAGTCGCTGGGCAACGACGTGTCGCTGCTGGGCAAGGCGGTCGGGCCCTGTCGCGCGTTGCTGGAGGCGATGCGGGCCCGCGGCGTGCTGATCATCCATACCCGCGAAGGCCATCGACCCGATCTATCTGATGCGCCCAAGGCGAAGGTCGAGCGCGGCGCGCCCAGCATGCGCATCGGCGCGCCGGGCCCGATGGGCCGCATCCTGATCCGCGGCGAGAAGGGTCACGACCTGATCGAGGCGCTGGCGCCGCGTAAGGGGGAGCCGGTCATCGACAAGCCGGGCAAAGGGGCCTTCTACGCCACCGATCTGCAGTCGATCTTGCACAACAGGGGAATCGAGACGCTGATCGTCTGCGGCGTGACCACCGAGGTGTGCGTCCACACGACGGTGCGCGAGGCGAATGACCGAGGCTACAAGTGCCTGGTCCCGGGCGACTGCTGCGCCTCGTACTTCCCGGAGTTTCACGAGGTGGGGCTGCGGATGATCAAGGCGCAGGGAGGGATCTTCGGCTGGGTCACCGATTCGACCCGGCTGCTGGCCGCTTTGTCCTGAGGGCGCCGGCACCAGTTCAGACACCACCGCGAAGAGAGGGAGGATGGCCATGGCAACCGTTTCGTCGTCGATGTCGCTGACCGGCAAACCGAAGCTGTGGGTCCCGGGCGACTGGAACGCCTTCTTTGGCTTTGGAACGAACATCCTGGTCAACCTACTGACGCTCAGCGCGTTGCTGCGCTTCGTGCTGCAGATGCCGAACGAGCTGGTCTTCAAGCGCATCTTGCCCGCCGCCGGGATGATGATGTGCATGAGCACGCTGTATTACGCGTGGCTCGCCTACCGGCTGGCGAAGAAGACCGGGCGCACGGACGTCTGCGCCCTGCCCTCGGGCATCAGCGTCCCGCACATGTTCATCGTGACGCTGGTGATCATGCTGCCCGTGAAGCTGGCGACGGGCGATCCGGTCAAGGGCTGGCAGGCGGGCCTGACCTGGGTGTTCATCCAGAGCTTCGTGCTGATGGCGGGCGGCTTCCTGGCGCCCATCATCCGCCGCATCACCCCGAAGGCGGCGCTGCTGGGCGCGCTGGCCGGCGTGTCGATCACGTTCATCTCGATGAAGCCGGCGCTGGAGATGTTCATGACGCCGATGGTGGGCGTGGTCTGCTTCGCCATCATCCTGGTCAGCTGGTTCGGCGGCGTGAAGTACGGCGGCATCCCGGCCGGCCTGATCGCCATCGCTGCCGGTTCGATCATCGCCTGGGGCTCGAACCTGTTCGGCCTGAACTTCGGCGGCATGAACGTGCAGGCGCTGAAGGACTCGTTCCAGACGTTTGGCTTCGCGGTGCCCCACCCCGTCATCGGCCTGGTGCTGGGGGGCCTGCACTGGTCGTTCCTGAAGATCATCCTGGTCACCGCGATCCCGTTCGGCATCTACGACCTGGTCGAGGCGATGGACAACGTCGTCAGCGCCTCGGCGGCGGGTGACGAGTACCCGACCACGCGCGTGCTGACCGCCGACGGCGTGGTCAGCCTGATCGGTTGCCTGATGGGCAACCCGTACATCAACGCCGTCTACATCGGCCATCCGGGCTGGAAGTCCATGGGCGGCCGCATCGGCTACTCGGCGGCGACGGGCCTGATGGTCATCGTGCTGTCGTGGTTCGGAATCATCTCGCTGATGACGGCCCTGGTGCCGGTGGTGGCCATCTCGCCCATCCTCCTGTACATCGGCATGCTGATCGGCTCGCAGGCCTTTCAGGAGAGCCCGCGCCGCCACGCGCCCGCCATCGTGGTGGCCCTGGTCCCGTCGCTGGCCGCCTGGGGCAAGCTGCAGATCGACAACTCGCTGAACGCGATCGCCGGCATCCACCTGGTCACCCCCGAGATGATCGGGAAGATGGCCAATGTCGGCATCATGTACCACGGACTATCGATCCTGGGCGGCGGCTCGATCCTGGCGGGCGTCATCCTGGGCGCGACGACGACCTTCATCATCGACCGCGAGTTCTCGAAGGCGGCCGGCTTCGCCGCCGCGGGCGGCGGCCTGACCTTCCTGGGGCTGATGCACGGCGAGGAGGTGGGCGCGTTCCAGAACGTCGGCGTGGTGGCCGCGTACTTCGCGGTCGCCATGGTGCTGTTCGCCTGCGCGAAGTTCGCGGCGGTGTCGCCGATCGCGTCGGCGGACGACGAACACGACGCGCTCCACGAGCACGGCGGCCCCGAGCTGGAGATGGCCGAGTAGCCGAAACGCCTTAGCCGTATCGCGCCGCCGGCGGCCCGGAATCCGTCGGCGGCGCGATGCTCTTATTTGCCGCACTGTCGCCGTCGCCGGTGGGCGCCGCGGACGGGGTGACCGTGTGGGCCGGTATCGGCCGCTGCCGATTCCGTTGACGGTCACCTCGAGCGGCGGCAATGATGTGGGCCCATGGCAACGGTGGCGGCGTATCGACCAGGTCCTCCGGCTCGCCCGCCGATCGTTCACGACAACGGGTTTCTCGACGCCTACGCCCCGCGTCCAGCCGGGATCGCGGATCGGGCGCTCCTCCTCGAGTGGCGTTCGATCCTGGAGCTGGGCGAGGCGGGCCAGGGTGTTCCGCTGGTCCCGCACAACCACCTGCCGGACGCGCTGGCGGCCTACCGGCACTTCCTGTACGGACACGGCACCGATCGCATCTTCTCCTACGAACGGTATGTCAGCGACGATCCCTCGGGGCAGACGACGCTGGACAACGCGCTGCTGGATTTTCGGCGCGGCGTCGAGGACGCGCTGGCCGGCGGGCCACCGGCCTCGCCAGCCACGTTCCACCTCACCGGGACGGCCATCGCTTGCGGCGCCAATCCGAAGAAGTCCCCCATCCTGGCGAAGCTGTTCCCCTATCCCAGGACCGAGAACTGGCAGAAGGCCATCGGCGCGCACACCATCTGGCTGAGCGGCACGGTCGACATGATCGGAACTGGCGCCTTCGATGCCATCATCACGTTGCACGCCGAGGACCGTTACAACTTCAACAAAGACAACGTCGACATCAACACGCACATCCCGGACGCGGAGAACGGTCGCTTCGAGATCACCGGCCTGGCGCAGCAGTACATGAACTACGCGCAGCTGGTCCGCCAGGTGAAGTGGAAGGCGCCGACCCTCGCCTCGGCGGACGTCATCCGTCTGGACACTGAACGGAACCGCCAGCCACAGGATAACCGCCGGGCCCGGAATCGAATATGAGGGCGGCGACGGCCGCGCGGTGCGCCGCGGCGCTCTATGTCGCCTGCTTCACCCTCGCCTGCCACAGCAAGGCGAAGCACGAGACCGCCGTCTCCAGGAACGTCGACGCCATCATGCGCGCCCTGAACCTGCCGGCGCGTCCCGTCGAGGCGTGGTGGGAGGAGACCCCGGTTGGCCAGCCCGGCGGCATCGGGCCCACCGATTACGATCTCAGCGCCGTGCTTCTCTTCGACCCGGCCACGGCCGCCTCCCTCGCCAAGAAAGCGCCACCGTTGCCCGAAGCGCCCGTGCTGCTGCCGAGCGAGGCGCTCCGACCCTGGCTGCCGGAACCCGTCCGCGCGGCGCTGCAGCGCCACGGCGACGACTTCCTCTCGGTCAGGGGCTCGAAGTTCGACGCCCAGCCGTTCCTCAAACCGCCCTACACCAGCGGCGCCTTCATCGTCATCGATGGCGGCGGTTACGTGTACATCTCGGTCCGAACCTCGTAGCCGGCGTCGTGACCGTCGGGGTGAGGGGCAGCGCCGCGGCGGCGGCCCCGGGCTGGCTCCTCACACGACCAGGTGGCGTCGCACCAGCTCGTCGTTCAGGTCCGCCATCTTCCCTTCGGCCACGGTGCGGCCCCGGTCCATGATGCAGAACAGGTTGCCCACCCGGCGCGCGAAGGGCAGCTTCTGCTCGACCAGCAGGACCGCCAGGCCCTCCTGGGCCAGCCCGATGATGATGTCGCCGATCTCGTGCACGATGTTCGGCTGGATCCCCTCCGTCGGCTCGTCGAGGATCAGCACCGACGGGTTGGACCCCAGGGCGCGCCCGATGGCCAGCTGCTGCTGCTGCCCGCCCGACAGATCGCCCCCGCGCCGCCCCATCATCTTCTTCAGGACCGGGAACAGCTCGAACACCTTCTTGGGGATCTCCCGCTTGCCCGAGGCGGTCAGGCCCAGGCGCAGGTTCTCCTCGACCGTCAGCTGCGGGAAGATCTCCCGCCCCTGGGGCACGTAGCCGATGCCCATCCGGGCGCGCAGCTCGGGCCGTCCCCGCGGCAATACCTTCTGGTCGACCTTCATCGCGCCAGACACCGGCACCAGCAGGCCCATGATGACCTTCAGCAACGTCGTCTTGCCGACGCCGTTGCGGCCCATCAGGCAGACCACCGTGCCCTTCGGCACCACCAGGCCAGCGTCCCACAGGGTGTGGCTCTCGCCGTAGAACTGGTTGATGCCCGCCGCCTCCAGCAGCGGCTCGCCCACGCCGGGATCGATCACCGGCACGTCCTTCACGGTCAGCCCTTCGCTCGTCGCTTCCATCATGTCCCCAGGTAGACCTCGATGACGCGCGGATCGCGCTGGATCTCCGCCATGGGCCCCTCGCTGAGGATGCGCCCCTCGTGCAGCACGGTCACCTTGCGGGCGATGCTGCGCACGAACTCCATGTCGTGCTCCACCACGACGACCGTGCGCTCGCCGGCCAGCCGCTGCATCAGCTCCGCCGTGCGCTCCATCTCGGGCTGGGTCATGCCGGCGACCGGCTCGTCGATCAGCAGCACCTTGGGGTCCAGCGCCAGCAGCATCCCGATCTCCAGCCACTGCTTGTGGCCGTGCGACAGCAGGCCCGCCATCCGGCCCTTCAGGTCGGCCAGGCCGATCGTCTCCAGCACCTGATCGATGCGCTCCTTGTCCTTCTTGCTCAGCCGCGAGAACAGGGAGTGGAAGACGCCCCGGCTGCCCGCCAGCGCGAGCTCGCAGTTCTCGTACACGGTGTGCTGCGGAAAGACCGTGGGCCGCTGGAACTTCCGTCCGATGCCCAGCTGCGCGATCTCACACTCCGACAGCTCGGTCAGGTTGTGCAGCCGGCTCTCCAGATACACCGACCCGGAATCAGGGCGGGTCTTTCCGGTGATGCAGTCCATCAGCGTCGTCTTGCCGGCGCCGTTCGGCCCGATGATGCAGCGAAGCTCGCCGCGATCCAGCAGCAGCGTGACGTCGTTCAGCGCCTTGAAGCCGTCGAAGCTGACCGTCAGGTTCTCGACCCACAGCGCCACCACCTGCGAGGCGACCTGCACGCGCGGCCCGTCGGCCACCGTCTCGATCAGATCGCCGTTCAGGGTCCTCTCCGACGCCTCGGAGGCGATCGGGCTGGTCGTCGCGCCGCTGTCCGTCTCGGGCACCGGTTGTGCGCTCACGTGGACACCGTCGCCTTCTCGGGCGCCGCCCCGCGCTCGGCGGGCGCCGGGCGCTCGGCCTCGACCGGACGATCGGGACTGGCCGCCTTGCGCTTGCGCGCCGCCGTCAGCAGGCCCAGCACGCCGCGCGGCAGGAACAACGTGACCAGCACGAAGATGCCGCCCAGCACGTACAGCCAGGCCGACGGGAAGGCGGCCGTCAGGTAGCTCTTCGCCCCGTTCAGCAGCAACGCGCCCAGCAGGGGACCGACCAGCGTGCCCCGCCCGCCCACCGCCACCCAGATCGCCAGCTCGATCGAGTTGGACGGCTGCATCTCGCTGGGGTTGATGATCCCGACCTGCGGGACGTACAGCGCCCCGGCCAGCGCGCACAGCATCGCCGACAGCGTCCAGACGAAGACCTTGTAGTGGGTCGACTCGTAGCCGCAGAAGCGCGTCTTCAGCTCGGCGTCACGGATCGCCGTCAGCACGCGGCCCAGCTTGCTGGTCACCACGAACCGGCACAGCAGGTAGGTCAGCACCAGCGCCACCGCCGACGCGATGTAAAGGGCCAGCTTCGTCGAGGGCGATTGCAGCGATCGTCCCAGCAGGTGCTTGAAGTCCGTCAGCCCGTTGTTGCCGCCGAAGCCGGTCGCGTTCTGGAAGAACAGCAGCATGGCGGCGAACGTCAGCGCCTGCGTGACGATGGACAGGTAGACGCCCTTGATGCGCGAGCGGAAGGCGAACCAGCCGAACACCAGCGCCAGCAGGCCGGGCACCAGCAGCAGCATGGCCACCGCGAACCCGAAGTGCTGGAACCCGTGCCAGTACCAGGGCAGCTGCTTCCAGTCGAGGAACACCATGAAATCGGGCAAGTTGCTGCGATAGACGCCCTCCCCCGCCATGCGCCGCATCAGGTACATCCCCATCCCGTAGCCGCCCAGCGCGAAGAACAGCGCGTGCCCCAGGCTGAGGATGCCGGTGTAGCCCCACACCAGATCCATGGCGATGGCCATGATCCCGTAGCAGAGGAACTTGCCCAGCAGCGGGATCAGGTAGTCGGGCACCGACAGGGGGAAGGACCGGGGCAGTGAGTTCAGCAGCGGCACCAGGACGATCAGCACCGCGGCCGCGACCGCCAGCACCACCCAGCCGCGCCGCCCGTGAAACTGCAACAGACGCTCGCGCACGTTAAGCCTCGCTCCTGCCTTTGATCGCGAACAGGCCCTGGGGGCGTCGCTGGATGAAGAGGATGATGAAGCCCAGCACCACGATCTTCCCCATCACCGCGCCCGCCGCCGGCTCGATCAGCTTGTTGATGACACCCAGGCCCAGCGCCGAGACGATGGCGCCCGCCAGTCGGCCCACGCCGCCCAGCACGACGACCATGAAGGAATCGATGATGTACGACTGCCCCAGCTCGGGCCCCACGTTGCCCAGCTGCGACAGCGCCACGCCCCCCAGGCCGGCGATCCCCGAGCCCAGGCCGAACATCCAGGCGTCCAGCCGCTTGGTGGGGATGCCCACGCACGCCGCCATGTTCCGGTTCTGCGTGATGGCGCGGACGTTCAGCCCCAGGCGCGTGCGATACAGCAGCACCCACACCGCCGCCGACACCGCCACCACGAACACCACCACCCCGATACGGTTGTAGGGCAGCACCAGGCCGTGCGCCAGCTCGACGCCGCCCGCCAGCCAGTCCGGGTTGGCCACGGCGACGTTCTGCGCGCCGAAGATCAGCCGCACGGTCTGGATCAAGATCAGGCTGATGCCCCAGGTGGCCAGCAGCGTCTCCAGCGGCCGGTTGTACAGGTGCCGGATCACCAGACGCTCCAGCACCACGCCCACCGCGAACGTGACCAGGAACGCCACCGGCACCGCGGCCACCAGGTAATACTGGAACGCGCCCGCCAGGTGGTTCTGGAAGAAGGTCTGCACGGCGTACGTCGCGTACGCGCCCAGCATCAGCATCTCGCCGTGGGCCATGTTGATGACGCCCAGCAGGCCGAACGTGATGGCCAGGCCCAGCGCCGCGAACAGCAGCACGCTGGCCAGTGACACGCCGTAGATGACGCTGCCGACGGCCGTGATCATGCGGCGCCGGCTCATCACGGCGTTCAGCGCCTCCTTGGCCTCGGCCCGCACCTGGGCGTCCGGCTCCTGCGGCTGGCCATCGGCCCCCACGGACAGCAGGCGCTGCAGCTCGCCCAGCATGGCGTCGTTGCCCGACTTGTGCAGCAGCTGCACGGCCGCCAGGCGCGCCGCCGCATCCTTGCTTTGAATGTCCAGGCGCGCGACGGCCAGCGCCAGCGCGTCGTGCACCCCTCTGTCCTTCTCCTTGTCGTAAGCCTTGTGCAGCATCACCGCCGCGTCGTCCGAGCCGGCCTTGCTCAGCTCCTCGGCCGCGGCCAGACGGACCGCCTTGTCCGGCGACGCCAGCTGCAGCTGCGCCAGCACCGGCTGCGCGTCGCGACGGATGTCGTTGTCCAGCTCGACCTCCTTGGCGGGCCGCGCCCCCGCGGGCGCCGGGGCGCCGGTCAGCGGGTCCTTCAAATCGTGGGTATGGCTGTCGAAGATCCAGGCACGCCCGTCCGCCCCCGCCCGCAAACGATCGTCACACAGGGCGTCCAGCGCCGGAATGGCGCGCGGGTCGTCCAGCGTCGCCAGCTGCTTCACACTGGCGGAGATCTTCTCGCCCGAGCTGCTGGCCAGGCCGTTGATGGCGTCGTCCAGCGTGTCCGCGAAGGCGGGCCGACCCGCGCCGCCGCCCGTCAGGAAGACCAGGGCGGCGAGCGCGGACAGAGCCGTCGCGAACCGGCGTGATGCGGTGGGGGCCGGCGCGAAACGCATTATTTGTACTTGGCCTCCGTGCAATTGCCGCAGGCCCACGGGTACAGCCAGTTCGCGATCTTGCCCTTGTCGTCCGGGATGTAGGGGCTCCACGCCTCGGCCTTGATGGGACCGTCCGTCTTCCACACCACGCGGAACTGACCGTCGGCCTTCACCTCGCCGATGAAGACCGGCTTGTGCAGGTGGTGGTTCTCGGCGTCCATGGTGATGTCGAAGCCCGAGGGACCCTTGAAGTGCTGGTAGCCGACCGCCTGGCGAACGGCGTCCACGTTGGTCGTGTGCGCCTGCGCGACGGCCTGCGCCCACATGTGGATGCCGATGTACGTGGCCTCCATGGGGTCGTTGGTGACGCGCTTGTCGCCGCCGGGCAGGTTGTTCTTCTTCACGTAGGCCATCCACTTGTCGATGAAGGCCTTGTTGGTCGGGTTGTCGATCGACTCGAAGTAGTTCCAGGCGGCCAGCTGGCCGACCAGGGGCTTCGTGTCGACGCCGCGCAGCTCCTCCTCACCGACGGAGAACGCCACCACCGGGATGTCGGTGGCCTTGATGCCCTGGTTGCCCAGCTCTTTGTAGAAGGGGACGTTAGAGTCGCCGTTGATGGTCGACACGACGGCGGTGCGCTTGCCGGCGGCGAACTTCTTCACGTCCGCGACGATGGTCTGGTAGTCGCTGTGACCGAACGGCGTGTACTTCTCCATGATGTCGTCGTCGGCCACGCCCTTCGAGTGCAGGAAGTAGCGCAGGATCTTGTTGGTGGTGCGCGGGTAGACGTAGTCGGTGCCCAGCAGGACCCAGCGCTTCGCGTTGCCGCCCTTCTTGCTCATCAGGTACTCGACGGCCGGGATGGCCTGCTGGTTTGGCGCGGCGCCCGTGTAGAACACGTTCCACGACGACTCCTCGCCCTCGTACTGCACCGGGTAGAACAGCAGGCCGTTCAGCTCCTCGAACACCGGCAGCACCGACTTGCGGGAGACCGACGTCCAGCAGCCGAACGTCACGGCGACGTGCTGGTTCTGGATCAGGTCACGCGCCTTCTCGGCGAACAGAGGCCAGTTCGAGGCCGGGTCGACCACCACCGGCTCCAGCTTGCGGCCCAGCACGCCGCCCGCCTCGTTGATCTCGTCGATCGTCATCAGGGCGACGTCCTTCAGCGAGGTCTCGCTGATGGCCATCGTGCCCGACAGCGAGTGCAGGATGCCGACCTTGATCGGTCCCTTGTCGTCCGCGGGCGGCGCCGCCGGGGCGGGCGCCGCCGGGGCGGCCGGGGCGGCGGGAGCGGCCGCCGGTTTTGCCTCTTCTTTTTCGCAGGCGCCGAACGTGGAAGCACCCAACAACAACAAGCTTGAAAGCGCGTACCGTCGAATCATCGTGAGGTTCTTCCCTTGGTCCAGCATGCTCGTCCTAATCTCGTGATCCGGCTGCAGACGGTTCCGGGTGGACACGTTTCGACGTGCCCTCGCCGGACGCGAGAACGACTCACTGGGATCACGTATTCACCGAGTCGTTATCGAGTAGTAACGGACATTACCCAGCCGACATGAACAACATGTTTCCTGGTCGTAAGTCTTGCGTTAATTCGACGTCGGCAGTCCTGACGAGGCCTTGCGCACGGAACTGGCGAGCGGCGTCTTCACCGCGGGGGCGAGGGCCGCTCAGGCTTCGCGCGTCGCGGCCCGGCGAAATTCGCGCCAGCCCCCGTACGACGAGATGTCCTGCGCGCCCGCGAGCGCGTGCGCCTCGCAAAGGAAGCCACTGACGCTGTCCCCGTCCTCCAGTTGCAGCTTGCCGATGCCCAGCGGCGCCGGGATGGCCGCGACGAACGCGCCGAACGCCGCGGGCGGCAAAGCCCACACCTCGACCTCGACCGCCACGCCGCCCTGGGCGACCCGCACCAACCCGGGCTTGGGGGGGACGGTCCCGGGCAAGGCGTACAGGCGGTATTGCGCCGCGGTCCGACAGGCGCGCGACAAGGTTCCCCCGACCGACGTCAGCTGGTGGTTCAGCGGCTGGCCAGACAGATGCGCGCCCACGACGGCGATCGGGATGGTGGACGTCGGAGGCGCGTCTGCCTGGGACGCCCCTGCGGGCGGAATCGGCAAGTCCGTCGCGCCCACGCGGGTCGCCAGGGCCCGATGCAGGCGCGTGGCATGGCCGGCCAGGACGGCGTCGCTGCCCCACGGCCCCATCAGCGTCACGCCCGCGGGCAACCCGTCATCGCGCCAGCCGGACGGCACGGCGATGGCCGCCAGGTCCAGCAGGTTCACGAACGTCGTGTAACGCCCCAGGGCGGCGTTCAGGCGCAGCGGCTCGCGGGCCACCGCCTCGATGGCCGGAATGGTCGGGGCCGTCGGCAGCAACAGGAAGTCCAGCGTCGCCCACAGGGCCGCGATCTGGCGGCGCAGCAGGATCAGCCGCGCCTCGGCGGCGAACGCGGCGTCCGCCTTGCGCGCCGTCGCCCCTTCCATGATGGCGCGGATTGGCGGCAGCAACGCCTCGGGCTGCTCGGCCAGCAGGCGGCCGGCCGCCTCGAGCCGCTGCGCGACGAACGGTCCCTCGTACAGCATCAGCCCCGCCTCGAGGAAGGGCGCCAGGTCGAACTCGACGGCGGTCCCGCCCGCGCCGATCGCGCGCTCGATGGCGCGCGAGTACGCGTCGGCCATCGCCACGTCGCCCTGGAATTCGCGCTGGGCCGGCGCCAGCACGCCGAAGCGGAACGCCGCCGGCGGGCGCTGGGGCGCGAAGCGCACGCCGTCCGCCGCGGGCCGCGAGAACGGGTCGGCCGGGTTGAACCCACGCGCCAGCTCCGCCACCGCCGCCGCGTCCTCGCAGGTGGCGGCGAACACCGACACGCAGTCGAGCGAGCGACAGGCCGGCACCACCCCGGCCGTGGTCAGCACACCGGGGCTCGGCTTCAGCCCCACCACGTTGTTGAACGCCGCGGGGATGCGCCCCGAGCCGGCGGTGTCGGTTCCCAGCGCGAAGGCGACCTGACCCAGCGCCACCGCCAGGGCCGAGCCCGAGCTGGAACCGCCCGACACCAGCCTGGGATCGAACGCGTTGCCGGGAACGCCGTAAGGCGAGCGCACGCCCACCAGACCGGTGGCGAACTGATCCAGGTTCGTCTTGCCGATTACCAGGGCGCCCGCGGAGATCAGCCTCTCCACCGTGGGCGCCGAGGCGCGCGGTCGGTAGGAGAACGCGGGACAGGCGGCGGTGGTGGCGAACCCGGCGACGTCGATGTTGTCCTTCACGCCGAAGGGGACGCCATAGAGGGGCAGGCGCTCGCCAGCGGCGCGTCGCGCTTCGACGGTGCGCGCCGCGGTCAGCAGCGCCTCCTCGGACGCGACGGAGATCCAGATGCCGTCGTCCCCGCGCGCACGAATGCGGTCCAGCACCGCCTTCACGACGTGCGTGGGGGTCACGGCGCCGCCGTCATACAGGCGCGCCAGCGTGCCCAGATCCAGTCCCCCGTCCAGCAGCGGCTCCCGGGATCCCAGAGCGGTTCGCCGGGGCGGCGTCGCGGTCGTCATACGCGCCAGGATGCCGAACCGCTGTGGCGTCCACAAGCGCGCGCAAGGGCGAACGGCCGAAAGTTACGAGGAATTACGTTGCCGGAAAACTGCCGGAAACCCGGCCCATCTTAGAAGGTTGCAATGATTACATTCCCTTCCGTCCCGTCCTCCGTTCGCTCTTCTCGCCGTTCGTTCCTCGTTGGTGCCCTGGCCCTGGCCCTGCCCGCCGCGTTCGCCTCGTCGACCGCCCGCGCCGCCGATCCGCTGACGGTCGGCTTCATCTACGTCGGTCCCAAGACCGACTTCGGTTACAACCAGGCCCACGCCCAGGGCGCCGCCTCGGTGGCGAAGCTGCCCGGCATCAAGGTGCGTGAGGAGGAGATGGTCCCCGAGACGGCCGCCGTCCAGAAGACCATGGAATCGATGATCAACCTGGACGGCGCCAAGCTGCTGTTCCCCACGTCGTTCGGCTACTTCGACCCGCACATCCTGAAGATGGCGGCGAAGTATCCCAACGTGACGTTCCTGCATTGCGGGGGCCTCTACGTCGAGGGCAAGCACCCGAAGAACGTGGGCAGCTACTTCGGCTACATCGACGAGGCGCAGTACGTCTCGGGCATCGTGGCCGCC
>Ga0105240_10004235_pt1 | contig 21937 bp, 23 predicted proteins | sample KBSC54metaG_FD_80426 | JGI IMG/M metagenome (GOLD analysis project Ga0105240, IMG submission 80426) | Corn rhizosphere microbial communities from Kellogg Biological Station, Michigan, USA - KBS C5-4 metaG | ecosystem: Host-associated > Plants > Roots > Rhizosphere > Soil | place: Michigan, USA... | reverse complement strand
GCCGTAAAGGTTATTTCGCGAAAGTTCTAGACGGCCGCAATCTCAGTGCACCAAAGGCCTTAATTGGCGATGGGCCGCGGCGCCGCCAGCACGTCGGGCGTGGGCCAGAGCCCAACATCCACCACCTTGGCGTTCACCGTCGTAAGCTCCTTCTCCAGCGCGTAATAAGCCGTGCTGTAATGATAGAAGGGAATGCGCGGGTAAAGGTGATGCATCAAATGATAGGAATGGCCCAGGAAGGCGTATTCCATGATGGGCCTGAGCGGCTTGGGAAATAGAAGGATGGCGGCGCCGGTGTAACGCGCCTTGGTGTCGTGCGGGTGATGCACCGGCCAGTCGAACATCAAGGGACAGAGGCAGACGCCGAAATAAGCGGGCACGATCCAAAGCAGCATCAGCTCCTTGCCGAAGCCGAACCAGTAAGCCGCCGCAATGATGGGAATATAAGAGGCGATATAAACACATTCCCAGATGAAGGCGCGCATGATGCGAGGTGTGCGCGCGATCTTCCACAAATGCCAGACATAGATGGGCTGGATCACCAGACAGCGCAAAATCACCCGCAGATAGCTGCTGTCCTTGACCCAATAATCGGGATCTTCCACCGGATCGTTGGTGTGCTGGTGATGATGCAGATGCAGCGCGCGAAAGCCGGGAAAGGGCGCGAGCAGCACAAAGCCGCTGATGTGGCCGATCAGGTGATTGACCCACTGCCAGCGTGTGTGCCGCCCCTGAATATTGTCGTGGGTGGCTTCGTGCAGGGTGGCGAAGATCGCATAGATCAGGATCGCGTCGACCGGCACCGACACCCAATAAGAGAGGTGGCCGTTGAGCACGGTCCAAGCCACCGCGGCCACGGCGGCCAAGACGCCCGAAACCCAGAGCACGCTCGCAAAAGCGAATTTGCCCGACAAGGTCTGGGCCACGTGCCGGCCCTTCTGTTCGAAAGCCCGGGCGGTTTCCAGGCTGACCGCCATGTCGCGGGCAAGCTGGCCGCTCGGGGTACCGTCGGCTGAAACGCCCATCAGCTGTTCGTCAAAGAAAGGCGCCGCGGGGGGTGCGAAGCGCAGGGCGCTCTCATCCTTCAACCCGCCTTCGATGACACGCATACGCGGGGCCATGGCCCGCCTCCCGCCAACCGATTGAAATATATGGTTAACATTTTATTACCCACAGAACAAGGCAGGTAACGCATCGGCACCGGTCTGCGGAACGCCTCGCCCTATCCGCCGTTTCTGTGGATCAAGACGCGAGCGCGATAGAGAACGGGGCATACTTTTGGCAGCATGGAACTATGGGGGCGAATGCCGGGCCCGAGTCGCCACAAAATCTAGTGGCTGGACTTGGCCCGCAAAGTGTTCCCTATTTGTTCTGGACGCGAATCCGGCTGGGAGAGTTTGAGATGTACACGATCCGCACCATTCCCCCTGACATCCTGAGTGATGCCCGCGGCCTCACCCTGGCCGAAGCCTTCACCCGCATCATGGCGCTGATGGGCCGGCAATATCGCTTCACCCGCACCGGACGGGTGATGCATCTCTTGATGACCGAAGTGGCGGACAATGAGCCGGAATTCTCTTCCGAATTCACCACCGACGAAACCGCCCGCAATGCCATCATGGCGCAGGTCTGTGCTTATGGCTTTGGCCGTTTCCGCGTCATCACCGACGAGCAGTACCGGCTGGAAGTACTGACCCAGGGCGACCGCGCGGCGTGACCTTTTCCATGCGATGCGCCTAGACTGGCGCAATCGCTGGAGACTGCCATGACCGCTACTGTCAAAGATATGATCGCCGCCGCCGATGCGCAGGTTCCTCGCATCACCCCGGCCCAAGCCAAAACCCTGATCGCCGAAGGCGCCGTGGTGGTGGATGTGCGCGATAGCGCCGAACTCGCCGCTGGCGGCAAGGTGAAAGGCGCGATCCACATTCCCCGCGGCTCGCTCGAATTCAAGGCCGACGACACCACCGGTTCTCACGACAAGAATCTGGCCAGGGACGAGCCGGTGATCCTTTATTGCGCCGCCGGTTCGCGCGCTGCCTTGGCCGGAAAAGCGCTGAAGGACATGGGCTACGGCAAAGTCTTCAATCTGGGCGGCTTCAAGGATTGGGTGGAAGCGGGCGGGCCGGTCGATCCGGCCTGAGTCTCAAAGTTCCCCAATGTTCGCATTTTCAACGTACGCCCGCGTACTGTTGGTTACGGGCGTATAAACCATCATTGCATAAACCTTCGTTGCGCGCTGCGCGGAATGTGCCGCTCCGGGTTCTTTTAACCCCGCCTTAGCGCCGCATTCCCTCTACTGCCCCCTGTCAACACGGCCACTGGGAGCGCCGTGTTCCGGGGAACATTTGTTATGGCGTGGCGCCGTAAACAGCCGGGCGAAGGCGTGGACGATTTCGGCCCTATCGCCGCCGTTGTCACCGCTGGCATCCTGTTGTCGGTGACGCTGTTCTTCGTGGTGCGGGGCGCCTATTTCGCGGCCGACCGCGATCAATTCCAGCGCGACGCCGCTTTCTATGGCGCCACCTTCCGCAGCGCGATGGAGCGCCACGTCAATTCGCTGGAAGCGATCCACGCTTTCGTCAGCGCTTCGCATGACGTGAACCGCTGGGAATTTTCCAACTTCGCGCATCAGATTCTGCCGCAGAATTCCGGCTTCAAGGCGGTGCTGTGGCTGCCCGAGGTGGGCGCCAAGGCGCGCACCGGCTTCGAGGCGGAGCTGCAGCGCGACGGTCTGTTCGGCCTCACCCTGCGCGAGCTGACCGACAATGGTGAGCTGGTGCATGCGGGCGCGCGCGACGATTATCTTCCCGTCGCCTATGTCGAGCCGTTCGAAGTCTCGGGCCAGTTGATCGGCGTCGATCTGGCTCACAATCCCATTTACGCGCCTTTGTTCGAAGCCGCGCGCAAGACCAACAAGGTGGTGGCCTCGGCGCCGCTGGACCACGCGCTGGTCGAAGGGGCGAAGCCGCCTTTGGTGGTGCTGGCCTTCCCCTTGAACCGCCACACCGTCCAATCCATCGGTACACGGACGATCGCGGCGGGCAAAAGCGGCCTGGCCCGCGCCGCTGCCCCCAACGCTCTCGAAGGCTATGCCCTGGGCGTGGTGCAGCTCGACCGTGTGGCGGAAAGCGTCATCGGGCCTCGCGCGCCGGTCCAGGCCGTGATCGCCTATGGCAATGGCCACGCGCCCGGCATCGCCGGCGGCGCCAAAGCCAGTGAAAGCCTGGATCATTGGTTCGCCCGCGCCGACTTCCACCAGCTCGAACCTTTCCGCATCGCGGGAAAGCCTTTCTTCCTCGCCCTCCGCTCGGCGGAAGCGGGCGACCGGCTCACTCGGCTGTATGTGCCCTTGGGCACGGCCCTGTTCGCGCTGATGCTGACCGCGCTTCTCACCCAATCCATGCTCTCGACCACCATGCGCAAGCGCCAGGTGGAGCGCGCGGTGGTAGCGCGCACCGCCGAGCTGAGCCGCAGCAACGAAAGTTTGAGCGCCGAGATCGCCCAGCGGCGCGAAGCCGAGATGGCGCTGACCGCCGCCCGCGACCGGGCCGAGCACGCCAACCGCGCCAAATCCGCCTTCCTTTCCACCATGAGCCATGAACTGCGCACGCCGCTGAACGCCATCATCGGCTTTTCCGGGATGATGCTCTCGACCGGCGCGGGCATCGGCGCCAAGGCGCAGGATTATCTCACCGAGATCAACGGCGCGGGCGCCCGCCTGCTCGACCTCATCAACGACATTCTGGAAATCACCCAGATGGATACCGAAGCCGAAGGCGCCGACGACATCATCTATCTGTCCGATCTGGTCGAAGGCGTGATGGAGAAGATGCGGGACGAGGCCAGCCACGCCGGCGTGGCACTGCAGAGCGCGGTGAGCGAGCGGCTGCCCGCGCTGTCGGGCGATGGCCGCAGGCTCAAGCGCGCCCTGGCGCATCTTGTCTCCAACGCGATCAAGTTCGGTGCCAAAGGCGGTTTCGCCGTGATCGGCGCGCGCTTGGGCGATGGCGGGTTGATCCTGGATGTGAGCGACAATGGCGATGGCCTCAATCCCGAGGCCGAAGCCGCGGCGATGGCGCTGTTCACGCAAGCCGATTCTTCGCTGACGCGCCAGCATGGCGGGGTGGGACTGGGCCTGACCTTCGTCGCCCGTGTCGCGACCCATCATGGGGCGCAGCTGAAATTCCAATCCAAAGCGGGGGAGGGCACGCGCGTGGCGCTGGTCTTTCCGCCGGCGCGCATCGTTCAGGCGCGAGAGGTGGCGTGATGAAAAAGACCAGGATGCTCCGTTTCGCCGCGCCGTTCGCGCTCACGCTGGCGCTTGCCGCCTGCGCCCATGCGCCGAAGCCCGCGCCCGCGCCGCCGCCGCCGCCCCCGCCGGTTGCGGTGGCAGAGCCGCCGCCGGCACCGCCCGCGCCCCGGCCCGATCCCTATCTGCTCAAGGGCAAAGCGGCGATCCTTCAAGTGCAGAAGGCGCTGGTGTCGCTGGGCTACAAGATCAAGAAGCCCGACGGCACGCTCGGCCCCGCCACCATCAAGGCGCTGACCGCGTTCGAAAAGGATCGCGGCCTGCCAGAAGATCCCAAACTCACTTTGGCGCTGGCCGACAAGATAAGGTCGGCGGCGGACGAGGGGCGCGTCACCGTCACCGCCATCGCGGTCCGCCCCGGTGATTTTCTGATCTATAGCGACGGCGAGGAAGAAGTCGCCAGTGCCGAGCGCAGCGCCACCTGGGAAGCCGATGCGCCGCGCGCACTGGTGGCGGTCAGGCCCGCGATGGGCGGCTGGCCGGCGGCGGCCAAGGCCGGTCTCGACTGGGCGCTGACCCATGCGCTGGATGCGCCAGCATCCCCCGCGCCGCTCAAATGGTCGAGCACCGGCGTGGAGGAGCAGTTCGAGATCAGAACCTATGCCGCCTTGAGCGCGCGCGAGGCCGGGCTGGTCGGCGGCGATCCGTCAAGCTGCCGCAAATTCGAGCTGCGTGGGCTTAACTCCCGTTATCCCGGCATCGCCTGCCGCGATCCCGACGGCACCTGGTACATCCCGCACTCCACCGTGCGCTTGGCAAGGCCAGCGGCGGGCTTGAGCACCGGCGCAAAGGCAGTGGGGAAGAAGAAGTCTTAATTACCGCCTTTCTCACCGCAGTTGTGTCTGGTACAACCAGTCCCATCGATACTATCGGAGAGCCTACGATCTACGATCATAACTGATATCGCGGAGCTGAATATGCGTCGGAATCGGCGCAACAGAGGAAAAAAGCCTGACGATTATTTTAGTGCAGGTCCGATAGAATTCGCTCGCTTTGGCCGCCATATGATAGCGCGGAATCGGGCAACCGCCGAGCAGCACAAGCAAGCGCGCGAGGCGATGGCGGCTCGTTTGCCGACGGTTATTGCAGAAATAGATTCCCTGGTGACGGATATCGCTACGCTCGTCGAGCGACTTCCTGTGACTGAATTGCTGCAGCGAGCTTGGTGGGAGTACGCTCATACAGTCATTAAATTGGAGGGCAAAGAACCAGGCGGAGAAGAGGTTGGTGCACTCAATACTCTAGCGTATCTGCAGAGTGTGGTCGCTTCTACTACACCAGCGCAGGAAGTTTCCGGCAAAATAACCGAACGAGAGTGGTCGGAGGTCACTACAAAGACGAGAATGCTCTTTCGATTGATCTCCTTTGACTATCAGATGTGCTTGACTGCTTCTAGGACCGCAGAGAATCCCGACATTGATATGGCCCTGGAGGAGTTTCGATATAGGGCGGAAATGCTGTGGGCCAACGTTCGCGGTAAAAGATACCAATCGCACGAATCGATTGCTCTTTCAGAGTTGCTGGCGCCGCATTCAGACGTGCTACTCCGTTTGTTTGGCTTAGATGCAAATAGCCTAGCGGGAGAACTTGAAAAATTATTGCACAAGCTGACGTTCGGCCTGCAAGAGATGATGATCGAATTTGGCGATTTGCAGAAAGAGACTTTGGCAAAAGTTGATGAGATCAGTTCCAGCACGGGAATTACCGACGTTTCAGAGTTACGAAAAATTTTGCATCAAGATCGCGAGATCGTTGACCGCATGGAAAAATCAATGGGGGAGATGTTCGGACTCGATCTTTTTGATGTTGGTAAGATCACGCATTTACCGAGGGCCTTATTGGCGGAATTAACTTGGGGTCGAGGTGAAGAAAAAACCTTTTTAGCACCTGGGCGGTTTGCGGGCTGGCCGCTTCGTGTTTGGCCGACAATGATGCGTCCATTTGTGCGGCTGAACGACAGAGTGCTTTGCTTTGATGCCTTTTCTCTTTTTGACCATTTTTACCGTGTCTTGCAGCGAGTTATTTTTCGACTGGCACCTGAGTATAGGACAACCTGGAATGACCGGCAGAAAGCGGTTTCAGAGGCACTTCCTGTGGCGTATCTCCGCAAAATTATGCCAGACGGCCATGCCATCCTGTCGGCCGATATCGTGGGGTTGCAAATGGGAAGCAGGCATCCTTCGAGACCGATGCTCTATACATTTTTGAAGATCACCTCTTTGTGATTGAAGTTAAGGCGGGAGCGTTTACTTACACGGCGCCAGCGACTGATCTACCTGCGCATATAGCGTCTTTGGGGAATTTGATAACCAGTCCTGTAAATCAGGCCAATCGGTTTATTGACTATTTGGAGAGTGCTCCAGAGGTGCCAATTTTGGATGCCGATGGTCGCGAATTGATCAGGCTTCGCAAATCAGATTTTCGCCATGTCACAATTATGGCAGTAACGCTCGATCCCTTCACTGAATTGACCGCTCGTGCACAACATCTGAGGAATATTGGAATCCAATCTGGCTCCCGCCCGCTTTGGTCAGTTTCGATAGACGATTTGCGCGTTTATGCAGATATTTTCGAGAACCCTTAATCTTTTTGCATTTCGTCGAGAAGCGAATGGCAGCAGCGGTGTCTTCTCTTGTGGATCTAGATGACGAACTCGATCACATAGGGATGTATTTTGTGGAGAATGATTACGCTAGGTACGCTGTTGATTTGGCAAGCCAGGGCGCTAGTAGGCTCACCTTTAATGGCTATCGTACACCTATAACTGAATTTTATAGCGGAAAGCTTGCAGGTGACCCCGTTAAGCCGCCATCGCAAGATATGCCGGCGCGGTTGCTGGAAATATCCGATTTTTTGGCAAACCATCCGGTGCGCAACAGAGCACATCTCGTTGCTCTTCTACTGGACTTTGACGGAGAATTTCGGCAAAGCGTCGTGTCTGCTATTCAACAGCAACTTGAAGATGCAAGTACCCTGCACCGCGTTCGCCCGTTATCGAGTTATGGAGAAGCAGCGATAACTCTCTTTGCTTGGTCACCAGATGCTCTTAGGCAGCATGATGAAGCAATGGACTACGTTCGAGCCGTTTTGGCCGCCAGTGGTGAAGCAACGCGCCCTTTAATCGAATTGACCTACGATGAACACAAAAAACTAATATCTGTTGATTGGGAAATTGTGTCGCTTAAGGATCTGTCTGAGTCAGAAATTGAAAAATATCAGCGGGCGGGGGAATCTCTGCGCCGTCGCCGCGTTGCGAAGGTAGAAACTGAAAGGAAAATTGGTCGGAACGAGGCCTGTCCGTGCGGAAGCGGTAAGAAATATAAGAGATGCTGCTTAGGTAGAGTAGCGGCTAATTGACCTTTGGTTGAGCGAATAGACACGCGCCGGATCACGCTGATTTTGGTGAAGTGACGTTGGCGGCTCCGTGAGAAGCGGTCGCCACGCGCGTCCGCCCATGCTATCGTTTACGCCTTGCTGATGGACTGTTTCCACGGAGGCGCCATGTTCAAGCGAGCCACACTTCTCGCATCTCTGGGCTTGGGTGCAGCTGCACAGTTAGCACAGGCGCAGACCTGTGCCCCGCCGGCCCTGGCCGACAAGGTCGAGTTGAAACCGGTCGCGGGCACCAACCTGATGACGGTGCCGGTTGCGATCAACGGCGTGGGGAAGCAATTCCTGCTCGATGTCGGCAGCAATCCCGATGAGATTTCGCAAAGCCTGGTGGGCGAACTTCATCTGACGCCCATCGATCAGCGCACCGCCGCCAACACCCTGGCCGAGATCAATCCCCAATTGCAGTTCCTGCCGACCGTGGTCGATGTCCGGGGCGGCAACGGGGCGCCGCTGCCGCAGGTCCGCGCCGACAGCTTCACCATGGGCGGCAACACGCTCCCGAACATGCGTTTCCTGATTTCCAACGACCGCGATCTGGGAAAGTCGAAGCCCTATGACGGGCGCCTGACTGCGGCGGGTTTTCAGAAATACGACATCGACATGGATTTCGGGGGCAGGCAGCTGAGCTTCTTCACCGCCACCGCTTGCACTGATCCCAATCAGATCGCGCGCTGGCCGCATGCGGCGCTGGCCGTCATGCCGATGACCATGGCTGGCGGCAAGATGACAATTCCCGTCAGCATCGGCGGGCGTGCAATCGATGCCGTGATCGACACGGGGTCGGACCGAACTGTGATGCGCCGCGGCGTCGCCGAGCGGACGTTTGGCCTCAAAGCCGATACCGATATGACGCAAGTGGACGGCATGCGCGACGGCGCGGGGGAGCGGGTCTATCAGCACACCTTCCCGCAGATCGTCTTCGAAGGCGTGACCGCCAGCAATGTGCCGGCCTTGATCCAGGCCAACAGCATGGTGCGCCCGGCGCGCAGCACGGCGGCGACGGGAAGCCGCCTGTCCGCCACGCCAATTGTCGGCACGCCGGTTCCCGATCTCACTTTGGGCATGGATGTGCTGCATCAGCTTCACATCTATGCCGCGTTCGGGCAGGGCAAGCTCTATGTGACGCCGGCGGGATAGAGCGGTTCCGCCCGCAAAAATCATCCGCCGAACCAGCCGCGCCTTCAAACGTTATCTGGGGGCAAGGTGACCCCCTCCCTTGCAAGAGCGCGATCCGGCGGGCTCGGAGAGTTCAATTCCCGCCGGATTGCGTATGTCCGGGGTTCAGAATCCGCGGAAAATATCGTTCAGCCTGCGGCTGGAGGGGACATTGGAGAGGCCCGCGAACGAGCCTGCCATCAGCTGATCCGCCGCCGCTTCGAACGCCGAGGTCGCCTCCTGTGCTGGTAAGGCGCCCACCGAGAGGCGCCTGACCCCCAGATCGGCATATTCCTGCACGCTCATTTCCGGCCCCATCACCAGAACACTGAGCGGTTTGGGCGCCACCGCCTTCACCATCTGGGCGATCTCGGCTTTGTCCTTCACGCCGGGCGCGAACAGCACATCGGCCCCGGCATCGGCGAACGCCACCAGCTTGTCGATGGCCGGGGTCAGCGCCTTGGGGTCGTGCAGCATGTGCTCGCTGCGCGCCACCAGCAGCACGTCCTGGCCGGATGCCTTGACCGCACCCAGCGCCGCCTTGATCCGTTCCACCGCGAAGGCCTTGTCGTAAAGTCCGCTGCCGTCTTCCTTGGTGTCTTCGACGGAAAGGCCCGCCACGCCGGTCTTGATCGCGGCGGTGACGTTCTTGGCCACATCTTCCGGCCGCATGGCGAAGGCGGATTCGAAATCGGCGTTCACCGGCAGATCGGTGGCCGCGCAAAGCTCGGTCAGATGCGCCAGGATTTCTTCCAGGGTGATCAGATGATCGGGCTTGCCGATGGCCCAGGCGAAACCGGCACTGGTCGAAGCCAGGGCCTTGAAGCCCATATGCGCCAGGATGCGCGCGCTTCCCACATCCCAGGGATTGGGAATGACGAAGCATCCGGATTTGTGCAACTCCCGGAACTTCGCTCTTTTCTCAGCCACGCTTGCCATTATGTTCTCCCGTTTTGCGTTCCTCACCCTTCGACAGGCTCCGGGTGAGGAGAAAATAAAACCCCTCATGCTGAGCTTGTCGAAGCATGAGAGAGAAGCCGAATTGGGGAACCCTAGCCCAGTCTGGCGCCAGAAATCATCGTGCGGCGCGCGCATCAGCCCTGCGCCGCAAACACGAAAGCGTGAAATGGGAGGCTTTGGAACGGCCCCCGCCCGCAGGCGTTTTTTGCATGCTATGCCCGCCATTCACGAACGCTGGACGGTCCTGCCGCACGGTCCCCTGGTCCGAGTGGATGAGGGCATCCACACCGTGACCGGTGAAATCCCCATGCCGCTGGTGCATCTGCAGCGCCGCATGACGGTGGTGACCTTGGGTAGCGGCGGCACCGTGATCTACAGCGCGGTGGCGCTGGACGAGCCCGGCATGCGCATCCTGGACTCTCTGGGCGAGCCGCGCTGGCTGATCGTGCCGGGCGATGCCCATCGCCTGGACGCCAAGATCTACAAAGAGCGTTATCCGAACATCCGCGTGATCGCGCCGCCTGGTGCGCGGGCGCGAGTAGAAAAGGCGCTGGCGGTGGACGACACGGAGGCCGACTTCAACGATCCCAATCTTCTGTTCAAGCTGGTCTCCGGCACCGGCGGACATGAAGCGGCGCTGCTGGTGCGCCGCGCTTCAGGCGTGACGCTGATCCTGAACGATCTGATCGGCAATCTGAGGCGCAAGGGCGGCTTCGAAGGCTGGCTGCTGCATGTGATGGGCTTCGGCGATGATCAGCCGCAAATTCCCACCGTCGAACGTTTTCTGATGGTCAAGAACAAGACCAAACTTCGGCGTCAGCTTCTGTCATGGGCCGAGAGCGCCAATCTCAAGCGCATTCTGATGTCGCATGGCGCACCCATCGACAAGGATGTGGCGGGCACGCTGCGCCGCTTGGCGGAAAGTCTGCACTGAATTTTGGAAGTGGTTAGCTCGCAGCCATAATCATGGCGTCGATCCGGCGCGCCACATAGGGCAGCCGGCGCCAGGCGAAATCGGTATCGGCGCCCAGGCGCGGCATCACGATCTCGGTGATGAAATGGCCCAGCTCCTTCGACCAGGCGCGGTGCTGAACCTGGCCATGTTCATCGGTGTAGAGCAGCGCGCGGCGGGTTTCGACCAGAACCGCCAGATAGGGGCGCGTCAGGTCTTCGAGGCTGGCTTCCAGAGTGGCGTAAAGCGGGGGCGTCTTGTGGATCGTGAAGAGGTTCGAGAAGAAACTACGGCGGGCCTTGCCCAGGTCGTTGGCCAAGTAGCCGGCGTTCACCAGCAAAGAGTTCAAAGCAACTGCACCCAAGCTCTTACTCATTCCGACAGTCCTTCGCCTTAATGTCGCCATCCCTGCCTTAGTGCTGCCACAATGCACGATCCATTGGATTCGGTAAAGTACTCCGAAGGCGCAGGGTTAACTCTTTTCGCGACTATTGCCATTAATACACTCGGCGGAACTTTTTGCGGTCGCAAAATCGCGCACGAAAACCGCGCGCGGATTGACGTTTGATGATGAAGGAAGTCTGAGCGGAACTTCTTTCGTCTGATGCTGCAATTTTTTGTGATGCGGGTTCCGTGGCGCGGCTTCGCCGCATTCGCGTTTTACCGCCGCACATCGCGACTCAGCGATCACTGATTCAGCAGCTTGATGCTCTTGGCGTCGGGTTCCGGTTCCCGCGACAGCGACTGGATGAAGGCCACGATGTCGGCGGCCTCGGCATCGGTGAGAATTTTCTCCGAATAGGCCGGCATCGCGGCGCGGGGACGGCGCAGTTCGTTGATGATGGCGTTCGGTGTCAGGCCCGCATGCGCCAGACGCGGCCCACCCAAGGCGCCGCCGCCCGCGCCGGTGGTGCCGTGGCAGGTATAGCAATTGTCTCGCGAGAAAAGCTCCTTGCCCCGCGCCGCGTCGCCCGTGTTTTGCGCCAGAGCCGGTGTGGCAGCGAGCAGAAGCAAAATAAGTGGCCGCATTTTCATCGCCCCTGGCACACGACATCGATCAGCGCGGGTTCGCCGTTCTTGACGCGTTCGATGGCGCGCTTCAGCGCTGCATTGAGATCCTTGGGATCGGTTACCGGCCCCTGGCCATAGACGCCCATGCTTTCCGCCAGCTTGGCGAAATCGATATCGGGATTGCGGATGGTGGTGCCGATATGGGTGCGGTCGGTGCCGCGCTGCATGCGGTTGGCGGTCTGCTGCAACAGCATGATCTCCTGATGCCACGCGCGGTTGTTGTGCATCACATAGAGGATCGGAATCTTCTCATGCGCCGCCGTCCACAAGGTCGAGGGACAGCACATCAAATCGCCATCGCCCTGGATGGAAACCGTGAGGCGGCCGGTGCCCTTGTTGGCCAGCGCCGCGCCCAGCGACGCGGGCGCGGTATAGCCGATGCCGTAGGCGCCCGCATCACCGATATAACGGTGATGCTTGTCGGCGTGCCATAGCTTCTGCGGCCACATATTCTGGAAGAGAGAGCCGGAGGCTAGGGTCCAGTCCTCATCCTTGATCACATTATAAATCTCCATCACCAGCCGCGCGGTGGTGATGGGTTGTGAGTCCCAGCCTTCCGCCGCCAAGCCGCGCTGCACGTCCATCGCGGTTTTGTGTGCTTCCGCCAGCTTCATGCCGCGCGCTTCGAAGGCGCTGCGCTTGCTTTTGTCTATAAGCGCGCGGCAAGCGGCGATGAGCGACGGCAGGCTTGCTTCCGCATCGCCCGCCAGCGCCAGATCGGCGTCGGGATAGCGCTGGAAATCCTGATAATTGGAATGAAAGTTGAGATCGACAGAGGAAAGGCTGATGCGCTTGGCACCCGGCTTGGTCAGGGTCTGGAAGCCGGCTTCACTGTGCGGCGTATAAGAGTGAAGCGTCTGCCAGAAATCCGTCATTTCCATGCCCAGAATGACGTCAGCGGCGGCCGCGGTCTCGCGGCCCCGGCTGGTCTGGTTGAGCGGATGGCGCCAGGGAAAATTCATCCGGCCGGAGGCATCGACCACCGAACATTGCAACAGCTCGGCCAGTTCGGTCAGATGGCGCATGCCTGCCTCGGTCCGCGCCACGCGATCGGCCATCAGCACCGGCGCTTCCGCCGCGACCAGCATCTTGGCGACATCGGCGAGCGCCGCGTCTTCCGCTTGCGGCGGCGCGATCCGGGGCTTTTGCGGAATCCGGGGCGGCGGATTTTCGTCTTGCGGCTCTTCCTGCAGATCGGTGGAGGTGACCAGCAGCACCGGGCCGTAAGGCGGCGTCATGGCGTATTTCCAGCCGCGCGTGGCGGACTCCGCCCAATGCTGCAGGGAACCGGGATTGTCGTCCCATTTCACGAAGTCGCGCACGATGGCGGCGCCGTCCTGTACCGAATGGACGGTCTGCACCATGGTCTTGCGGGTGCGCGCGTCCGGCGCCGACGGCGTGATCAGAAAGATGGGGGCGCGATCGGCATAGGCGTTGTAGATCGCCATCGAGCCATGCTGCAGACCCACCGTGTCGTGCATCATCGCCGCCATCGGCTTGCCCGCGATCTTGGCATAGCCATGGCACATCGCGACGGAGACTTCCTCATGCATACAGGAGAGGAAGTCGAGCTTCGGCTCCGTCAGCATGCCGACATTGATGATCGACTCATGCAGGCCGCGAAAGCTGGAGCCGACAAAGGCGGCGGCATGCTCGATGCCCAAGCCCCGCATCACCTCCAGCATGAAATCCGCGCCGCAGGAGGATTGCGTCAGCGGCTCGGCATCGGCGGGTCTGCCACGCTCGGCTTCGACATTGGGGGCTGGCGGTATCGAGGGTGCGCGGGCAGGGGCTTGTGCGTCAGCCTTGCTCGGCGCGAGCGGTGCGGCGAGCGCGCCCGCTGCCAGCCCCGCCCCCTTGAGGAAGCCGCGGCGCCCGAGCGCCACATCCGTCTTCCGCGCCATGCCAAATCCCCAACGTTTTTTCTTATTTCTCCATCAGGGCAGCCATGCTGTCAAAACCACTTCTTGCGGCAGCGCGATAAGCTATTCTTCCGTGCAAAGGGGAGTGGCGCATGACCGAGATAGATAGGCGTGATCTCCTAGGCGCCACCGGAGCGTTGATCCTGGGGTCGGCTGCATCCTCCACCCAAGCCGCAACGCCCACCGACGAGGCGTACTGGGCGAAAATCGCTTCGCAATACGATGTCACGCGCGACGTCATCCAGCTCGAGAATGGCATGTGGGGCATGATGCCCCGGCCAGTGCAGGCTGCTTATCGCCGCCACAGCGAGCGGATCAATCGAGACAATTCTTATTACGCCCGGCGCCTGTTCGATGACGACATAGAAAAGGTCCGCATCCATGCTGCCCGCGACCTGGGCGTCTCGGTGGACGAGATCGCCTTTGCCCGCGGCGCCACCGAAGCGCTAATGACCTTGATCGCCGGCTACAATCGCCTCAAGCCCGGCGATGCGGCGCTTTGTGCCGACCTGGATTACGAAAGCACTCTGGCCGCCTTCCGGCAATTGAAAGCCAGGCGCGGCGTCGATGTGGTTGAGATCGATTTGCCCGAACCCGCCACGCATCAGAATTTGATCGACGCCTATGACGCGGCGCTGAAGGCCAATCCCAAAGTGCGCCTGATGCTGCTCACCCATGTCAGCCACCGCACCGGCTTGGTGTTGCCGGTGAAGGAGATCGTGGCGCTGGCCAAGGCGCGGGGCGTCGACGTGATCCTGGACAGCGCCCATGCCTGGGGTCAGCTCGATTTCAAGCTGCCGGACACCGGGGCGGATTTCATCGGCCTCACCTGCCAGAAATGGATCGGCTCACCCATGGGGGTGGGCATCTTCTATGTGAAGAAGTCACGCCAGGATGCGCTGGACGATGGGTGGGGCATCGCAAGCCTCGAACCGGGCGACATCCGGCGCAAGATCCAGACCGGCACCACCAACATGGCGGCCTTCCTGGCGCTGGACGATGCGCTCACATTTCACGAGACCATCGGCGCCGCCGCGAAAGAGGCCCGCGTCCGGCATCTGCGCGACCGCTGGGCGGAAGCGGTGCGGGGACGGGTCGAGATTCTTACGCCGTCCGATCCCAGACTCACGTCCGGCATCACCTCTTTCCGGCTGAAAGGGAAAACCAGCGTGGAAGACAATCGCCAACTGGCGGAGACCCTGCTTCGCCGCTTCAACATCTTCACGGTGGAACGCACCGGCGTCGCCAGCGGCGCCTGCATCCGCATCACCTCGGCGGTGTTCACCAGCACTGCGGATATCGACAAGCTGGTCGCGGCGCTGACGGCGCTGGCCTAGGCCGGCTTACTTGTCCTGCGCATGGCGCGGATCGTCATGCCGCCAAGGACGATATTTGTCGGCATGATGGGCGCGGAAATCCTGCGCGTCGGCGCGATGCTCCCAGGCATGGAACTGATTGTCCGTGCCCATATAGCCGTCGGCATAAGCCATGCTGACATCGCTGTCCTGAAAGGCGAAGGCCGGCAACGACAGTGAAGCGGCGATGGCCACACTCGCAAACAATAGTGAGGTGCGCATCTTTCCCTGGTCTTTTGTTATGATTTTTCGGGGGTTCCAAAACCGAACCCAAGCCAAGGTTACACCCCGGGGGAGGAATGTCCTAACTGCAGGCGGGCATTGTGGAACCATCCTGTAAAGCCAGCAATACCGGCACAAACGTGCCTTGGCTGAGACAGATGGGGTGAGAAAGTGTCAGGCCGGACGGCGCTGGGACTGGCTGCCCAGCCGGGCCTCGACCGCATCCACCAGCGCCGCCAACCGGCTCGCCAGCGGCACGGCCTGAAACACGTTCTGCCGCCGCAAGAAGAAGTCGATATTGGGGGCGGCTGGGCTGTCATCCAGACGCACAGCAAAGACCCCGATATGGCGGTCGTGCACCAGTTGCAGTTCACGCGCCATCTGCAACGAACGGTTGGCATGGGCCGAATGCAGCAGCAGGAACAGTCTGGTTTCGCAGATGGCATCGACGATGGCGGCGGCCCGCTCCATGCCGGGTGGGATGTCGCGCGGCGCCATGAAACAGTGGATTTTCGCGGCTTCCAGCGCCGCCACGATAATCTCGGCCGCGCCGGCATCCTCGCCGGCATAGCTGATGAAGACGTCGTTCTTCATCGATTTTGTTCCATCCTCCTCGTCCTGGAGCAATCCAGGCAAAGGAGGCGGCGTCACGCCGGGAAAACGCAGCGTCATCGAAATTGGTCTCCTGAGAGCAACTCGGCTTTACGCTTCGTCACGACCCAGGACGCGGCCGCATTATTCGACTAGACGAATGGGGACGTGAAAGACCCACTGCTTCGTGGCCACCATCATCAAGGGAAGTGGTAAATTTTTCTAGCGCATTTTTTGAGCCGCGCTGCAGCATGACATGACAGGGTCGCGACGCGCGCGCCCGGATCAGAAATCGTAGCTGAGACTGAAATAGGCGCCGCCCGGGGTGGCCGCGAGATGGGTCTTGAGGTTGGGTTGCCTCTTGAACGGGGTGGTCAGCACATAGCCATAGCCGGCCGCGATCGCCGAGCTTGCCAGCGTGTCATACCAATGATGCTGACGCGCCTGCACTCGGGAATAGGAAACGAATTGGGTGGCGAAGAAGGCCGGCAATCCATAGTGCCAGCCATAGCGGCCCCAGAGGTAAGAGGAGCCCGATGCCGCCAGCGCCGTCTGGCCGGAGGGAAAGGAATGGAAGTCGGACCCGTCAGGGCGCTCTTCCCGCACGATCTCCTTGAGCGCGTAAGCCGTGCCCACCGTCAGCACGGTTTCGACGGTGAGCTGCGCCAGGCCCACCCTGTCATGCTTGAAATAGGAGATGCCCGCCGCCGCCAGCGGCAGCGCGATGGCGACCGCCGTGCCGGCAGTTTCGATATTCTTCTCCATGGGGGTCAGCGGCTTGAGATTGACGCTGCCGGCCTCCGCCTCGCCAACGGGCAAGAGGGCAAGCAGAACCGGGATGAAAAGACGTTTTGGCATCGCTCGCTCAGCGGGTGAAGGTCAGCATGCGCTGCAAGACTTGATCGCGCAGGACCACATAGTGGTAAAGCGCGGCCGCCGCATGCAGTACGATCACACCCAGAAGGACATAGACCAGCACATTGTGGATGTCACCCGCTTCATGCCCCCAAGCCGAGCCCTTGGGCGCCAGCGCGGGCAGGGGCACGGCGCCGAACAGCATCACGGTCCAGCCCCGGGAATTGGCGGCCGCCCAACCCAGCATTGTCATGGCGAAGACCAATAAATAAAGCGTCAGATGGACGATGCGGGCGAGGGCGCATTCCCGCACCGGATGGATCAATCGCCAGGCAAAGCGCAGCAGGATCACGAACAGGATCGCCGCGCCGACCGACAGATGCCAATTGACCCAGCCTTCATTCAGCGTGTTGCGTCCGATATGCGGCATGATCGAGCCCACCGCATATTGCGCCGCCAGCAGCAGAAAGATCAGCCAATGAAAAAGCTTGGCGACGACACCATGGGTGGCGCGGGGTGCGCTTTGATCGATCGTCGTCATTATCAGAATCCTTCGTAGGAAAGCATGGCACGTCGGTCGGCGTGTCTGCCATCCGCGGGCCATACAAATTCGTATATTGACAATGCGACTGACCCGCGAACGCAGACAGAAATGTTGGCGCACCGGTTTCGTCCCGCTATCTTTTCGAAAGCGCGAATGGGTGGATTGCGATGCGGATCTTGTTGCGGGCGGGACTGTGTGCGGCCTCGCTGCTCGCATTCAGTCAAGCGGCCTTCGCGGTCACGGACGAAATTCAAGTCTATACCGGTGAGATCGAACCCGTGGGCGTGGCGGGGCTGACCTGGCACAACAATTACACCATCAGCGGCCTCAAGATTCCCGATTTTCCGGGCGGCCTGGTGGACAATCACGCGCTCAGCAGCGTGACCGAATGGGCCTATGGCGTGACGCCCTGGTTCGAAGCCGGGCTTTATCTGCCGCTTTATTCCAACACCGCTCATCAAGGCTGGACCTTCAACGGGTTCAAGCTGCGCGCCTTGTTCGTGCAGCCCGGCAATGAGGAAAAGGATTTCTATTACGGCATGAATTTCGAATTCAGCTGGAACCAGCGGCAGTGGGACGCCCAAGTCAATACCGGTGAGATCCGGCCGATCATAGGTTGGCGGTTTGCGGATCGCTTCAGCCTCACCTTCAATCCCATCATCGACAATTCTTACAAAGGATTTAACCGGCTGGAATTCGTACCGGCGACGCGGCTGGATTATCAGATCGACAAGCAATGGACGGTCGCGATGGAGGAATATGACGATTTCGGCGAATTGCGCCGCTTCCTGCCCGGCAGCCAGCAATCGCATCAGCTTTGGGCGGTGGCGGACTATGCTGGCGATCCGATCTCGATCGAAGCCGGTATAGGCTTCGGGCTGACGCCGGCGACCGACGATGTGGCGGCGAAGCTGATGTTCATGACCGATCTCACCGGCCCCCACGGATTATTCACACGGTGAGGCACGTGAGAATGCGATTGAGATGCAGGGAGCGGAATTCCGCCTCGGCCGTTGCCGGTGCACAAATTTTGGGAGGCCATCATGACCAGCCGCCGTACCATTTTGCTCGCCACGCCCACGATTGTCGCTGCCGTCGCGCTTTCAGCCTGTTCCGGAGAGGACGGCAAGGAAGTGGGAGCCGTCGAGGACCTGATGCGAGAACACGGCGTTCTTCGCCGTATCATACTCGCCTACCGCGAAAGCGCAGTCAGGCTCCGCGCCGGGAAACCCGTTCCGGACCGGCCGCTCGCGGACGCCACCCGCCTGTTCCAGAAATTCGGCGAGGATTATCACGAGAAGAAACTGGAAGAAGCTTACATCTTTCCCGCCGTGAGGAAGGCGGGCGGCCCGGCGGCGGCCATGGTGGACACGCTCCTTGCCCAGCACCAGCGCGGACGCGAGATCACCGGCTATGTCTTGTCCATGACCAAACGCGGTATCAGCGCGGGCGACGTCACCGCCTTGTCATCAGCCCTCGATAGCTTCGAATTGATGTATGCCAATCACACAGCGCGCGAAGACACACTCATTTTCCCCGCTTGGAAGAGTGCGCTGTCCGACAGCGAGATCGACGAATTGGGCGACAAGTTCGAAGACATCGAAAAGCAGGAATTCGGCACGGACGGATTTGACTATGCCGTAAAAACAATTGATCACGTCGAACAGGAACTGGGGCTGTCGGATCTTGCGCAATTCACCGCGCCACCGCTCCAATAGCATTTGGGGTTGAGGGAAATATGCAAGCGCGAGGCCTTACGGCCAGGGCTGGTCTTTACTTCGTGCTGCTGTTCGGCGCAGTCAATCTTTTTGCCGACTTCTCGTATGAAGGAGCCCGCAGCGTGTCGGGCCCGTTCCTGGCGCTCCTGGGCGCCAGCGGCTTCGTCGCCGGCGCAGTGGGCGGGCTGGGCGAGCTTTCCGGTTATGCGCTGCGGCTTGTGTCCGGACGCTGGGCCGACCGTTCGCACCGCTACTGGCTGATCACGGGGCTGGGCTATCTGGTGCAGATGACGGCGATCCCGCTTCTGGCGCTGGCGGCAAACTGGCAGGCGGCGGCGGCGCTCATTCTTCTGGAACGGATGGGCAAGGCGATCCGCAATCCGCCGCGCGATGTGATGTTGTCGGAAGCTGGGCGTCACATGGGCGTGGGCTGGGCCTTCGGCATCAACGAAGCGCTGGATCAGATCGGCGCCTTTCTGGGGCCGCTGGCAGTGGCGGCGATCTATGCGCTGCGTGCAGATTATCGCCTGGCCTTCGTCTGGCTGGCGGCGCCGGGCGCCATGGTGCTGTTGCTGGTGCTGTCGGCGCGGCTGAGCTTTCCGCAAGCGGGCGACATCGCACCGGAGGCAAAGGCGAGCGGCGATGGCGCCTATCCCAAAATCTTCTGGTGGTACGCCGCCGGAGCGGCGCTGGTGGGTTTCGGGTTCGCCGATTATGCGCTGATTGCTTTTCATTTCGCCAAAAGCCATGCGCTGTCCGCCACTGCGATCCCCATCGCCTATGCCTTCGCCATGCTGACCGGCGGCGCGGGTGCGCTGCTGTTCGGGCGGTTGTTCGACCGCTTCGGGCTGATGGTGCTGGTGCCAGCCATTCTGCTTTGCGCTGTCTTCGCGCCGTTGTCTTTCCTAGGCACCGGCGCCGTGGCGGTGTCAGGCGTACTGCTATGGGGCTTGGGGCTGGGGGTGCAGGAATCCGTCATGGCCGCCGCCGTGGCCACCATGATACCGGCCTCCCGTCGCGCCGGCGCTTATGGCGTCTTCACGGCCATTTTCGGTATTGCGTGGTTTTTGGGGAGTGCGCTGGAAGGCGCGCTCTACGATATTTCGATTCCCGCGCTGGTCGCGCTGTCGGTCATCGCGCAGCTGCTGGCGATCCCCTTCATCTTGAAGGCGGCGCGCGGCCGGATATCGGGACAGTCGGGGGGATAATCAGCGGGATAGATCTACGATCCAGTTGTCGTCCCAGCTCTTGCCGCCGTCATGGGAGAAGGACTGGACCATGCGTGCCGCCTTGGGCGATTGATCGGTCCAGACATAGCGCACCAACACAATCTGGCCGCCGCGCGTCTCCTGGTCGTACAATTCGCCTCGCTTGCCGATGAAACTGCCCACCAGTGGCGGCAATCCGATCTCGCCATTGTCGAGATCCACGCCGTAGATGCTCCATTGATGCGTGGCGGGATTGTACATCCGCAAGGCCTGGCCCTTGTAGCGCGCATGGGTCTTGGCGTCGCTGACGTCGAAATCCTCGAAATTCGCATTGGTGTCGAGCAGCTTCTTGTCATTGCAGATGCCGTAATAATCGATCCAGACGCCGATGCCCGGCCCGCTTGCCGTCAAGCCTGTCTTCGGATCGATCCGCCGATGCAGATGCGCTTTCCAGTCGCCGATCAGAAAGTCGAAATCATGCGCGCCATCATGGGTGGGGGCTGCCGCATGTGCCGCCGCGGTCAGCGCGGCGAAAAGGATCATCGAAAGTCCGGCGCGAATCCCATGCATGACGTCCTCCGTCCGTGTGGTTTTCCCCGATTACGCCGCTGCCGCCGCCGACGTGACCGCGCCCGCCGTGCGTTGCCGGGTATAGATGCCGAAGCCCAGGATTCCGAGATAGCAGATGGCTGGCACGATCAGGGCGGCTTTCAGCCCGATGACGTCGGCGGCGGCGCCAGTGATCACCGGAACGATGGCGCCTCCCACGATGGCAACGCAAAGCACGCCCGAGCCATCCGCCGTGCGGTCCCCCAGGCCTTCCGACGCCAGCGCAAAAATGGTGGGAAACATGATGGAGTTGAACAGACCGATCGAAAGCAGCGACCAGCCTGACACCGCGCCCACCGTATTCGCTGACACCAGCAACAGCACAACCACTATGGAGGCGTTGAAGGCCAGAACCTTGCCCGGCGAAACATATTTCAGCACGAAGGCACCGATGAAGCGGCCGACCAGCGCGCCGCCCCAATAGAAGGGCACATGCTTGCCTGCCTCCTCGGCGGGGAAGCCCAGCGTATTCGCCTGCATCAGGTAATTGACGATCACCGAACCGATGGAAACTTCTGCGCCGACATAGAGAAAGATGCAAGCCGTGCCGAAGGCGAAGCGCGCACGGTTCAAGAGGTTGAACATCTTGAAGATGTCAGCTTGCTCGAACACGGTCTCGATCAGCCGTTTCCGGCGCCACCACACCAGGGCCGCCAGGATCGCCAACGCCACCGCCAGCCCCAGATAGGTGCGGATCACCATGCTTGTTTCGGCGCGGCGGAACGCATCCAGCGCCACGCCCGACAAGGTGGCGGGATCGGTCTTGGCCAGCGACCCCAAAATCAGGATTGAGCCGACATAAGGGAAAATCGTGGTGCCCAGCGAATTGAAGGCCTGAAAGTGAGCCGGCTATGCGCCGTATCCGGTGTGCCCAGGATCGAGATCAGAGGATTGGTCACCACCTGGATCACGGTGATCCCGGTGGCAAGCACGAACAGCGCCAGGAGGAACATGGCAAACAAAGCCGACAGCGACGCCGGAACGAACAGCAAGCAGCCTGCCATCATGGTGAGAAGGCCGATCACGGCGCTGCACATATAACCCACGCGCTTGACGATGGCGGCGGCGGG
>Ga0105240_10004232_pt1 | contig 21946 bp, 29 predicted proteins | sample KBSC54metaG_FD_80426 | JGI IMG/M metagenome (GOLD analysis project Ga0105240, IMG submission 80426) | Corn rhizosphere microbial communities from Kellogg Biological Station, Michigan, USA - KBS C5-4 metaG | ecosystem: Host-associated > Plants > Roots > Rhizosphere > Soil | place: Michigan, USA... | reverse complement strand
GAACACGCCGGTATCGTTGCGCACCGTCACGCCGGCGTGCCGGCCTTCATGCGGCGGATGGTAGCGCGTGAGCCGGCCGGTGGACGGCAGGAAGCCGCGATAAGGATCCTCGGCATAGACGCGGGCTTCGATGGCCCAGCCGTTTAAGGCCACGTCCTTCTGCGTCAGCGGCAGCTCCTCTCCCGCCGCCGAGCGGATCATCAACTCCACCAGATCGAGCCCAGTGATAAGTTCGGTCACGGGATGCTCGACTTGCAGCCTGGTGTTCATCTCCAGAAAATAGAAATTGCGCTCAGCATCGACAATGAATTCGACCGTGCCGGCGCTGTCATAGCCCACCGCCTTGGCCAGGGCGACCGCCTGCGCGCCCATGGCGGCGCGCGTCTTCGCGTCCAAGAACGGTGAAGGCGCTTCCTCGATAACTTTCTGGTGGCGCCGCTGGATGGAGCATTCCCGCTCATTGAGGTGAATCACATGGCCATGTTTGTCCGCCATCAATTGGATTTCGATATGGCGAGGCTGGGTGACGAATTTCTCGACCAGCAGCCGGCCATCGCCGAAACTGGCTTGCGCCTCGTTGCGCGAGGACAGGATCGCCTGCGCCAATTCGCTTTCGCTCTGGACCACGCGCAGCCCCTTGCCACCGCCGCCAGCCGAGGCCTTCACCATCACCGGATAGCCGATCTCCTTGGCGATCTCGCGGGCATGGGCCTCGTCCCGGATCTCGCCCATGAAGCCGGGCACAGTGGAGACACCGGCCGCCTTGGCCAGCTTTTTGGATTCGATCTTGTCGCCCATGGCGGCAATGGCGCGGACGCTGGGACCAATAAAAGCGATGCCCGCATTCGCCAGCGCGGCAGCAAAAGCCTCGCGCTCGGACAGAAAACCATAGCCGGGATGCACGGCTTCGGCGCCCGTATCGCGGGCGGCCGCGACAATCCGATCAACCTGGAGATAAGACTGGGCGGCCGGGGCGGGCCCGATGGCCACCGCCTCGTCCGCCATCTCCACATGCAAGGCATCACGGTCGGCGTCCGAATAGACCGCGACGGTGGCAAGACCCATGCGCCGTGCCGTCTTGATGATGCGGCAAGCGATTTCGCCGCGATTGGCAATCAGGATTTTGCGAAACAAACCATCCCCGGTTCTGTCTTGTTGACGGCGCAACGATAGGGGGTTGCGATGCCTCGGTAAACCGCTGTACGCCCAAGCAAATGGCGAATATCTCCCGCGCGGCCGCATTGGTCCTGTTCCGCGTCCATATCGAGAACGGCCTATCGGTGGCCGCCGGCGTGGGCCTGACCGGTTTGCTGGCGGGTGGAGCGCTGGGTTTTGATGCCGCCATCGCGGCCGCCACCGGTGCGGTCTGCGTCAGCATCTCCGACCAGCCGGACCCCTTGAGGCTCAAGCCCTGGATCCTGGGTTGGGCGCTTCTGATCGCCATCGCCTTCACGATGCTGACCGCCTTGGCGCAATTCTGGCTGCCGCCTTACGGGCTTGTCGCTCTGGTGATCTTCACGGGCCTGTCGACCGGCTTGATCTCGGCTTACGGCAAGCGGGCCTTAATCCTGTCCATGACCGGGGTCCTCACCTTCGTCTATGCCATGGGCCGGCATTTTCCCGCGCCCGGCGATGCGATCTTCTATCTGGAGCTTTTTGCCGCCGGCGCCATCTTTTACGCGCTTTATGCCGGCGCCTCCGCGCTTCTTCTTGACGATCGCGCCCGCCGCTTGCTGCTGGCCGAAGCGATGCGAGGCTTCGCCACCTATTTGCGGGCCAAGGCCGTGCTCTACAATCCCGATGTCGAAGGTCCGGCGGCCTTTCGCAACCTGATCGATGCCCATGCGACCCTGATCGATCGGCTGCAGGCGGCTCGCGACGCCATCTTCTCCCGTCGCAGCCATGTGATTCAAAAGAAGCGCATCGACTCGTTGATTGCACTTCTTGACGCCTTCGAGACCATGCTCTCCAGCGACGCCGATTTCGAATTGCTGCGCCGGTCCGAACGGCGAGATCTCAAATGGCGCATCCACGATTTCATTCTGTTGATCGCCGATGAGGTCGAAAAACTTACCCTCGCCTTGCGCAGCCGCCATACCCGTGTTGCGCCCCGGTTGCACAAAAACGAAGATCGCGAACTGGTCGAGGCGGTGCGCGAATCCAATCGCGATCAGCCCGAAGACCAAATCACCGACCATGCCTTCTTCGTCACCGCGAACAAACTGGTTCTGGCCGACACCCATGTCGCGGCTTTGGCGAAGACGCTGGATTGGGAGACGCCGCCGTCAGCGCTCTCCGCCGAACTCGACTTTGCTTTGTTTCAGCAGAGCGTGCCCACCGGCCTGGGCCTGCTGGCGAAGCAATTCGACCTCAGCAAACCGGCGCTGCGCTTCGGAATAAGACTGTCCCTGGCGATGCTGACCGGCATGATCATCACCCTGGCCTTTCCCCGCTTCGCCCATGCCAATTGGATCCTGCTGACCATCGCGCTGATCATGCGCGCCAATTTCAGCATCACGCGTCAGCGCCGCTGGGACCGTATCACCGGCACCTTGATCGGCTGTGCCGTGGCGGTGGCATTGATCGCGCTGGCGCCGTCCGCTTTGCTTCTGGCCACCATCGTATTGGCAATCGGCCTTTCCCATGCTTACGCCGGGGTGCGCTATCGCATCACCGCCATAGGCGCCTCCATTTCGTCTCTGCTGTTGCTGCATTTCTCGCAGCCCGACCTGCAACCGCAATTCCTGGAGCGCGTGACCGATACGCTGATCGGCGCCGGCCTGTCCTACATTTTCAGCTTTCTTCTGCCGCATTGGGAGCGCAACGATCTGCCGCGTCTGGTCAACGCACTGCTGACCGCCGACCGGAATTTCGCCGAAGCCGCGCTCTGCCGCGCACCCACACGCCAGTCTTATCGCCTGGCTCGCAAGAAGACACTGGATGCCGTGGCCCTGCTGTCTCAGACCATCCGGCGCCTGGCGGACGAGCCCAACACCAACCGCCGTACCTTGGCGTCCCTGAACGAATTGCTGGGCGCCAATTATGCTTTTGCCTCGGACCTCGCCTCCATGCCCATCCTGATGAAGACACGTGGCGCGGAACTCGATCCTGCTCGTGCCGACGCTGAAATTGCCCTGACCCGGAGCAAGGTCACGGAATTGCTCGGCACTGGGCCTAAGATGGCCGATGAGTCTTCCCCGGCCCAAGATGGGCCATGGGAAGCGGCAAAAGAGAATTTCGCTATGACGGTGCTGGCGCGGCGGCTTGCCCATATCGAACTCAGCGCGCGCCGCGTGGCGCGGCTGGCAGCCAGGCCGGTGATCGCCGACGAGAATGAACATGCGCTTTGAGCTTCCCCTGATCGGTCTTCTGCTCCTTGTCTTGCCTGTCTCGGCCCAGGTGCCGCAGAAGTTGCCCCTAACGCACGCGCCGGGCGAACAGAGTTTGCAGTTCGGCAATGCCGGCCTGGTCATCACCATGCCGACGCCGGACTCGAGCCAGCCGATCCTGGTGACCGCATCGTCCCCAGGCGCCAAGTCAGTGACGCTTTCCCTGGAGCATCACCCCGATGCCCGTGAATTTCCGCCCAGCATCTCCCTGGTGGAAATGGATCCAGGCAACACTACGCCAGAATTTCTTATCTCCCGCTTTTCCGGCGGCGCCCATTGCTGCGCGGAGGTCGAGATCCTGGATGTGGTTCAGGGACAATGGCGCATTGCCGATGGCGGGCGTTGGAACGGCGATGAAGTCATTCCGGAAGACGCCGATGGCGATGGCGAGCTGGAGATCGTTCATGGCGATGACCGCTTTCTCTATCGTTATTCCTGTTATGCCTGCGCCGCGCCACCACTGCGCGTGTTCAAGCTGGTGGCCGGCACTTTGGCGGATGTCACCTCCAGCCCGCTCTATCGACCCATGGATGAGAAGAGCCTGCCCAATTTCCAGCAAGGCTGCGCCAATCACGACAACGGCGCTTGCGCGTCCTATGTCGCGGTCGCGTCGCGGCTGGGACGGCGTGACGAAGCCTGGAAATTCATGCTCGAGCATTACGATCGCAAAAGCGATTGGGGCTTGAAGGACTGCGCTTTAATGGACCCCAAAGGTGTTTGCCTGGCCGAGGTCCAGTACAAATCCTATCCCGATGCGCTCGAAGCTTTTCTCCAGCAGATCGACTTCGCGCGACCTGGCCTGCCCTAGGGTCGCTGGTCTTCCAGAACCTTCCGGACGACATCGATTGTCGCGGAGAGGTTATTTTCCGTCTCGGCGCGAGAAAATCGCAAGATCGTATAGCCTGCTTCGCGAAGCAATCGATCCCGCACGGGGCTGCGGTCCGCACGGTCGGCTTCCAACTCGACCACCAGCAATGCGTCATGCTCGACGAATTGTAAGGTGAACGTCTGGAAGGAGGACGTTCTCCGGAAATGCCAGCCTTCCAGAGTCCTCAGCTGGAGCCAGAGCAAATCCTCGACCGCGGCTTCACGCCGCAACGGACGCTTCCGCTGCATCAGCACATACCTACAGGGGAATATTGTCGTGCTTCTTCCAGATCTGCGCCACCTGCTTGTTCTTGAGCATGCGCAGCGCGCGGGCGATACGCCAGCGGGTAGAATGGGGCCGGATCACGTCATCGATATAGCCGCGCGAGGCCGCGACAAAGGGATTGAGGAACCGGTCCTCATATTCCTTGGTACGGGCCGCGATGGCTTCGGCATTGTCGGCATCCTTGCGGAAGATGATCTCGACCGCGCCCTTGGCCCCCATGACCGCGATCTGGGCGGACGGCCAGGCATAATTCACATCCGCCCGCACATGTTTGGAGGCCATCACGTCATAGGCGCCGCCATAGGCCTTGCGCACGATCACAGTCACTTTCGGGACGGTGGCTTCGGTAAAGGCGAACAAGAGCTTGGCGCCATGCTTGATAATACCGCCATGCTCCTGCGATGTGCCGGGCATGAATCCGGGAACGTCCACAAATGTTATCAACGGAATATTGAAACAGTCGCAGAAGCGCACGAAACGCGCCGCCTTGCGGCTGGCATCGGAATCCAGCACCCCCGCCAACACCATGGGTTGGTTGGCGACAAAGCCCACCGTCGAGCCTTCGATGCGGCCGAAACCGGTGATGATATTGCGCGCAAAGGCCTCGCCGATCTCGAAGAAATCGCCCTCGTCTATGACCTTGAGGATCAGCTCCTTCATGTCATAGGGCTTGTTGGGATTTTCCGGCACCAAGGTATCGAGCGACATGTCCTGGCGGCGGGGATCATCCTCCACCGGCCAGCTCGGCGCCTTATCGCGATTGTTGAGCGGCAGGAAATCGTAGAGCCGCCGGATCTCTTCCAGGCACACCACGTCATTGTCATAGGCGCCGTCGGCCACCGAGGAGCGTGTGGTGTGGACCTTGGAGCCGCCCAACTCCTCTGGCGTCACATCTTCGTGCGTCACGGTCTTGGTGACGTCGGGTCCGGTGATAAACATGTAAGACGTGCCCGCCACCATGAAGACGAAATCGGTGAGCGCGGGCGAATAGACATCGCCGCCGGCGCAAGGCCCCATGATCACGGAAATCTGCGGCACCACGCCCGACGCCAGCACATTGCGCTTAAAGACTTCACCGAAGCCGGCCAGCGAATCCACGCCCTCCTGGATACGGGCGCCGCCGGAATCGAACAACCCGATCACGGGCGCACCATTCTGCATCCCCATGTCGATGATCTTGCAGATCTTGGCGGCGTGGGCTTCCGAAGTAGAGCCGCCCAGCACTGTGAAGTCCTTGGCATAGACATAGGCCATGCGGCCATTGATGGTGCCCCAGCCCGTCACCACGCCGTCGCCGGGCACCCGGTTCTTTTCAGTGCCGAATTCGGTGCCGCGATGTTCGACAAACATGTCGAATTCCTCGAAGCTTCCGGGATCGAGCAGCAATTCGATCCGCTCCCGGGCCGTGAGCTTGCCACGCCCATGCTGGGCAACGATACGCGCTTCGCCACCGCCGGCTTTTGCCAGGGCCCGGCGCGCTTCTAGTTCGATAATGATGTCTTTCATGGAACCAGACTGGGTTCCGCCGGAAAGGCCGTCAAGCCCGCGACAGGCGCACCAGCCTTGCGGCTTGTTCCATTTCGGCCTCAAGTTTGGCGGCCCGCGCTTCCGCTTCATGGTCCTGGCCCCACCGCTCTGCCTGGTAGGTTTCATCCAGGCGGGACAGGGCAAAAGCTTCCGCCGCCGACAGCCGCCCGTCCAGGACGGCCAGCCCGAGAATCAGCGAGCCGGTGATGGATGCCAAGACATGGAGCGCGGTCAGCTCGAAATCGTCGCGCGCCTCGACCGCCCGTTTGAGCGCCGCCACCGTCTCTGCCGACTGCTCGACATGCTGGATGCCGGAGGTGACGGCCAGCCGCGCGTCGTGGCGCTCCGCCGCCCAATCCAGCACCTCGTTCCACACCAGTTGGCGGGCCGCCAGCTCCACCGGCGTCTCCACCCGGTAGGATAAAAGGTCATTCTCGCCGAAGCGCAGAATGGCGGCCGCGACATCTGAACGGGTGGCCTGCACGCCATCGAGAACCGTGTTGACCAAACGGGTCAGCGGCATGGCAGCCGGCTGCATTTCGTCATCCTGATTGCGCCATTCTTCCGCAATGGCTTCGGTCAGAGGTCCGGTTGGCAGCAGCAAAGGCCGCCGCGCCGGGGTCTGCACCGGCTTGCCGTCCAGCAGAAAGCGAAAGCCGCCGGGCGCTTCCTCCACGGTCACGTCTTTGTAGAAGCGTTTCATCGTTTCTTCTTGGCCGGAAAAGGATCGCGCCGGTCCTCGGCGTCGAAGCCCAGCAAGTCCCAGCTTTTCAGCATGTGCGGCGGCAGGGGCGCAATGACGTGCAGCCGCCCGCCGTCGGGCCGCGCAATATCGATCGTTCGGGCATGCAAATGGAGCTTGTCCGCGATGGCGCCTTTGCCCTTGGCATCCGTGCCGCCATATTTGAAATCGCCCACGATGGGCGTGCCCAGGCTGGCCAGATGAACGCGGATCTGGTGCGTGCGGCCTGTCACCGGCCGGGCGGCAACCCAGCCAAATTCCTGACCCGCCTGCCCCATCACGGCATATTCGGTAAGGGCGAATTTGGCGTCTTCGTCCTCGCTGACGGTCATGCGCTCGCCCTTCCCGCGCATGCCTTCCTTGGCCAGCGCCGCCTTGACCAAACCATGCTTCTGTTTCGGCACGCCTTTGACCAGCGCCCAATAGACTTTGGAGGCGTCGCGGCTGGCCAGCGCTCGCGACAGGCCCGCCGCCGCTTGCGCTGTGCGCGCCAAGAGAAGAACGCCCGAGGTATCGCGATCCAGCCGGTGCACCAGCTTGGGTTTTGTCGCGCGCTCGAAACTCAACTGGTCCAGCATGCCATCGACATGTTCCTTGAGCCCCGAGCCGCCTTGGGTCGCCAGGCCCGCCGGCTTGTTCAGCACGATCACATGCTTGTCCATATAAAGGATCGCATCCTCCAGGCGCCGGGATGTCTTGACCGGCGCGGCGGCCGGCCTGGGCGCGCTCGGCGCCTGGTCGTGAATGACTTGCGGCGGCAGGCGCAGGCTTTGCCCCGCCGCGACCCGATCGGCGGCCTTGGCGCGCTTGCCGTTCAGCCGCACCTCGCCCTTGCGCAACAGCTTTTCCAGCCGCCCGTGCGTGAGGCCCGGATAATGGCGCTTGAACCAGCGATCCAACCGGATGCCGTTATCGTCCTCTGCAATAGTACGCAATTCAGGCATAGAGCGCGCGTATGATCCAAAGGCCCATGAACAGGGCGAGAATAGAAAGAACCACCGAACCGATCACATAGGCGCCCATCTGAATGTAAGCGCCGCGTTCGATCAAAAGCGCGCTGTCTAGCGAGAAGGTGGAAAAAGTGGTGTAGCCGCCCAGGATGCCGGTGGTGAGAAAAGCGCGCATCTCGGGCGTCAGATTAAGCTTCAAAGCCGCCAACGCCGTGATCAGACCCATGACCAGGCCGCCGGTGATGTTGACGACGAAAATGCCGAAGGGAAATCCCGGCCACCAGGCGGGCTGCAGCCATCCGGCCACGGCATAGCGCACCACCGAGCCCAGCGCACCGCCGAAGGCCACCATAGCGACGATACTCCACCGCATCAGTCCCCGCCCTTTTTCGCGCGCAGCTTCGCCCAATAATCCAGACGCTTGGCGATCTCGCGCTCGAACCCCGTTTCCTTGGGGATGTAGAACTGAGCCCGCGCCATGCCGTCCGGGAAATAATTCTGGCCGGAGAAACTATCTTCCGCCTCATGGTCATATTGGTCGCCCGCACCATAGCCAAGGCTTTTCATCAATTTGGTGGGCGCATTGAGGATATGGGCGGGCGGCATCAAAGAACCATGCTCCTGTGCCGCCCGTTTGGCCGCGCCGAGAGCGGCATAAACCGCGTTGGATTTTGGTGCCGAGGCCAGATAAAGCACACATTGCGCCAGCGCCAATTCGCCTTCCGGCGACCCCAGGAAATCGAACACGTCTTTCGCCGCCAGCGCTTGGTGTACCGCTTCGGGATCGGCCAGGCCGATATCCTCGACCGCCGCGCGCACCAGCCGGCGTGCGATATAGAGCGGCTGCTCACCGCCCGCCAGCATGCGCGCCAGCCAATAGAGCGCCGCATCCGGATCGCTGCCGCGGATGGATTTGTGAAGCGCGCTGATGATGTTGTAATGCTCCTCGCGCGACTTGTCGTAGAGCGGCATGCGCCGCTGGACCGCCGCCATCAGGCCTGCGGGATCGAGCGGCTTGATGAGCTTGAGGCCGGCCACTTCCTCCGCCAGATTGAGCAGATAACGTCCGTCGCCATCCGCCATGGCGCGCAGGCTGGCGCGGGCGTCGGGGTCAAGCTTCAGCGCCTCGCCATAATGGGCTTCGGCGCGTTCCAACAATTTTTCCAGCGCCGCATCGTCGAGCCGGCGCAGGACCAGCACCTGGGCGCGAGACAGAAGCGCGCCATTGAGTTCGAAAGACGGATTTTCCGTGGTGGCGCCCACCAGCACCACGGTGCCATCTTCCACCACGGGCAGGAAGGAATCTTGCTGACTGCGGTTGAAGCGATGGATCTCGTCGACGAACAGAAGCGTGCCCTGCCCCGCCTTGCGCCTGCCCCGCGCCATCTCGAAACTTTTCTTGAGGTCGGCGACGCCGGAAAAGACCGCCGACAATTGCTCGAAATGAAGTCTGAAGGCCGACGACAACAGCCGCGCGATGGTGGTCTTGCCGGTGCCGGGCGGCCCCCAAAGAATGATGGAATGCGGACGGCCTGCCGCCACCATACGGCCGATAGGCCCTTCCGGCCCCAGGAGGTGGTCCTGGCCCACCACGTCGGCCAGGCTTTTGGGCCTCAGCCGGTCGGCCAGCGGACGCGGCGCATCCTCTTCCAGTCCACCGGATTCAAATAAATCGCTCATAAGCTGGATATAGCACACCCCTCCAGGGGAAGTGCGCCTTGGCGCAGGCCCGCCTCCCCCTCAGCGCGCAGCGCTTGGAGGGGGAGGTGTCTCTGAGCGCCAGCGCGTAGGCGCGAGCCGGAGCGCCAAAGCAAGCGGCGAAAGAGACGGAGGGGGTTTTAAAAAACTACAGACTAAACTTCATGCCCACCGAGAGGTTGTTGGACGTGTTGCCCACACCGGACAACGCCCCGACATTGGCGTCATGGGCATTCTGGTAGCGATATTCGGTGAACAGGCTCATGTCGTTGGAGACGGGATATTCGATCCCGCCCAGTGCCTGCCAGCCGAGCACGGTTGAGGAGGCATGGACATCGCCGCCGACCCGGTCATTGACCGCGCCCAGACCCGCGCCGCCATAAAGCATCAGCGGCCCGCCGGTATTGAGGTGATAGACCAGATTGCCCATGAAACTGGTCGAGGCCAGGTGCGAGGCGTTGCTTTTGTAGCCCGACGAATTCCAGAACGTATCGGCCTCGACCGAGAAGCCCGGCATGCCGATGAGATTATCTAGCCCATAGCCGAAGCGGGCGCCGACATTATATCCGGTATCCATGTCGTGCAGCGATCCGCCGGCCATCAAGGCGGGATCGAAACTCGCGCCGCCCAGAATGGAAGCATACATATTGTCCGTATGCGTACTATCGGCCTGCGCCGCGCCGGTGGCTAGAAGCAGCGCAGCAGCCGAACTCAAAACAAATCTTTTCATCAAAGGCACCTTTTGTTGTGTGCCCCCCGCCGCAACAGATAATGCGTCCGGCTCCGGATCGTTATGGCGCGATCGACGAAAGTGATCGCGCCGCAACAAGCGGTAACAAGATGAAAAAATTATCGAAAATGGCTTTTCTGTGTAATCAAGCGTCCACGGACAATGTCAACCTGCGATTGCCGCGCTCGATCACAAGATCCCAATGCGTGACGCCGTAGAGTGCGCGCGTAAGGTCTCCCACGCGATTGATGCCGGCGCCATTCACGCTGCGCACGATATCGCCGGGTTGAAAGCCGTAATTGCCGGAATAGGAATTGGGATTGACCGAGAGGATCACAACGCCCTTGGCGAGAAGATCGGCTTGCAGTTCCAGCGCTACCGCGGGTGAAAGATTTTCCACCTTCGCGCCGGTAAGCGGATTGCGCCCTGTGATCGTGGTCACCTCTCGCAGTGGATTTTCCGGCGGTAACGCCAATATGACCGACACTTCGCGAATGTTGCGGCCGGATTCCACCTTCACCTTCACGCGATCGCCGGGCTTGTGGGTGGCGATGCGGTAATTGAGGGATTGCATATCGTCCACATTGGCGCCGTCCACCGACAGAACCACATCCCCGCTTTTCACGCCAGCATTGGCCAAGGGACCGTCAGGATAAATATCTTTGATCAAGACACCGCCAGGACGCGGCAAGCCCATGCTCTCGGCGATCGCGCTGGTGACCGCCTGCCCGTTGGCGCCAATCCAGGCCAGTTTCACGCTGCCGCCGCCCTCGACGCCTTCCACCACCCGTCGCGCCAGATTGGCGGGGATGGCGAAGCCGATGCCGATATTGCCACCGGATCGGGAATAGATCGCCGTGTTGATGCCCGCGAGCTTGCCGTCCGTCGTTACCAGCGCGCCGCCGGAATTGCCGGGATTGATGGCGGCGTCAGTCTGGATGAAAAATTGATAATCATTGGCGGCGGCGCCTTGGGTGCGCGCCAGCGCCGAGACAATGCCCATGGTGACGGTCTGGCCGACACCGAAAGGATCGCCGATCGCCAGTACCAGATCGCCGACTTGCACCGCGTCACTATCGCCGAAGGGAACCGTGGGCAGTCTTTCGCCCTTGGTGTCGATCTTGAGCACCGCCAAGTCGGTTCGGGAATCGGCGGTCAGGACCTTGGCCTTGAATTCGCGCTTGTCGTTCAGCGCCACCACAATGTCGGTGCCGCCTTCCACCACATGATTGTTGGTGAGGATCAGGCCGTCCGCGCGCACGATCACACCGGAGCCAAGCGACTGTTGCACGCGCTGACGCATCTCCGGCGTCGCGCCAAAAAACTGAGAAAAGAACGGATCGGCGAACAGGGGATTGACCTGCACCTGGGCCACGGAGCGGGCATAGACATTGACCACGGCTGGCGCGATGCGTTTGACCACCGGCGCAAACGTCATTTGCACCTGGCTCATGGACGAAGGCTGCGCTTCGACACGCGGCGGCGGCGCAAGCTTCAAAGGTTGTGGCGCTTGAACGGGCTTGGGCCCAGGTGGCGCCCCTGTCCCGGGCATCGCAAAAAAAGCCAGCGCTGCGATGGCCGCCACGCCCGCCACGGCAAGGGATATGGTCTTCATCCGTTTCAGCCTATCGCCCGTCACGCACTGCTTCAACTTTGTGTCCCGAGCCTCGCGGCTCAAGGGATGTGCCAACAAAAAGGGCGGCATTTCTGCCGCCCCCAGATCAGTTCTGAATGCCAGCTTCAGGCTTCGGTTTCTTCCGCCACTTCGACGGGACCGGAGTCTTTGCCCTTGGCATCCACGTCGCGGTCTACGAATTCGATGATCGCCATGGCGGCATTGTCGCCATGACGGAAGCCGGCCTTCAAGACGCGGGTATAACCGCCCGGACGGCCGGCATAGCGCGGACCGATCACGTCGAACAACTTGGTCACCTGATCGGCATCCTTGATCTGGGCCAGCGCCTGGCGGCGGGCGTGAAGATCTTTGGCGCCGCGGCGCGACAAGGTCACCAGCTTCTCGATCACCGGACGAAGATCCTTCGCCTTGGGCAAGGTGGTCTTGATCTGCTCATGCTTGATGAGCGCGGCCGTCATATTGCCCCACATCGCCTTGCGATGCGCGGCGGTGCGGTTGAGCTTGCGGCCCCGATTGGCGTGACGCATGACTTGTAATCCCTGTCATGGCCCGCCGGCGTCGCCGGACGGGCCATCCCTTCCTCAATATTGATCTTCGTAACGCTTCGCGAGGTCTTCGATATTCTCCGGCGGCCAACCCGGCACTTCCATGCCGAGATGCAGGCCCATTTCCGCGAGAACCGCCTTGATCTCGTTCAGCGACTTGCGGCCGAAATTCGGGGTGCGCAGCATCTCCGCCTCGGTCTTCTGGATGAGGTCGCCGATATAGACGATGTTGTCGTTCTTGAGGCAGTTGGCGGAACGCACCGACAGCTCCAACTCGTCCACCTTCTTGAGCAGAACCGGATTGAAGGCCAGATCGGGCTTCGATTCCTCGGCGACGCGCTCGCGCGGCTCCTCGAAATTGATGAAGACCTGAAGCTGGTCCTGCAGAATGCGGGCGGCATAAGCCACCGCATTGTCCGGCGTCACGGCGCCATTGGTCTCGACCGTCAAGGTGAGCTTGTCATAGTCGAGGATCTGGCCCTCGCGGGTATTCTCGACCTTGTAGGAGACTTTCTTCACCGGGCTGAACAGGCTGTCGACCGGGATCAGACCGATCGGCGCGTCTTCTGGACGATTGCGGTCGGCGGGGACATAGCCCTTGCCGGTGGCGATGGTCAGTTCCATGCGGAAATCCACCTTCTCGTCCAGGGTGCAGAGCACCAGGTCGGGATTGAGGATCTCGATGTCGGACGAACCCTGGATCTGGCCGGCCTTGACTTCACCGGGACCAGAAGCACGCAAGCTGACCCGCTTGGGGCCTTCGGCATGCATGCGCAGCGCGATCTGCTTCACGTTCAGCACGATGTCGGTGACGTCTTCACGCACGCCCTGGATGGACGAGAATTCGTGCAGCACGCCTTCGATCTGGATCGACGTCACGGCCGCGCCTTGCAGCGACGACAGCAGCACGCGACGGAGCGAATTGCCCAGTGTGAGGCCGAAACCGCGTTCCAGCGGCTCGGCGGTGATGGTGGCGATTTTGCCCGCGTCATGACCGGAATCGGTCTTGAGCTTTTGCGGCTTGATTAGTTCCTGCCAGTTTTTCTGAAACATAGGTTCCTCATCGTGTCCCGGGCATGTCGGACCATGCCCATACGTTCGACGGGTAGAGTGTTACGTCCGAAAAAATTATACGCGACGCCGCTTGGGCGGGCGGCAGCCATTGTGGGGGATCGGCGTCACATCGCGGATGGAGGTGACGATCAGACCCACGGCTTGCAGCGCGCGCAACGCGGATTCACGGCCCGAGCCGGGGCCGGAGACTTCGACTTCCAGGGTGCGCATGCCGTGCTCGACCGCCTTTTTGGCGGCGTCTTCGGCGGCGATCTGCGCCGCATAAGGCGTGGATTTGCGCGAACCCTTGAAGCCCATCATGCCGGCCGACGACCAGGACACGGTGTTGCCCTGCGTGTCGGTGATGGTGACGATGGTGTTGTTGAAGGTCGCCGCGACGTGGGCCACGCCCACCACGACGTTCTTCTTTTCCTTCTTGCGGGCGCGGGGCGCCTTGCCGCCGGACTTTTTTTCTTCAGCCATTTACTTGGTGACTTTCTTCTTGCCGGCGATCGCCTTGGCGGGGCCTTTGCGGGTGCGGGCGTTGGTGTGGGTGCGCTGGCCGCGGACCGGCAGGCCCTTGCGGTGTCTGAGGCCGCGATAGCAGCCCAGATCCATCAGGCGCTTGATGTTCATCGCCACATCGCGGCGCAGATCACCCTCCACCAGATAGTCGCGGTCGATGATTTCGCGGATCTGGATCACTTCGGATTCGGTGAGATCGCTCACCCGGCGCGAAGGATCGATGCCCAACTGGGCGATGATCTTGTGGGCGATATGCGGCCCGATGCCATGGATATAGCGAAGGCCGATTTCGACTCGCTTCTGGGTCGGGATATTGACGCCGGCAATACGTGCCACTTTGGGTTTCTCCGGGGCTTGTTAAGCCGTTGAAAATTATCAAAAATTCGTACGCGCAGCTATTCCGCCCAAAATCAGGGTGGCGGGCGGCTCGAAAAACGCCCCAAAGCCCGGAAATGACAGGAAAAACCGTCGCAAGGGCGCGGATTATAGGAATGCGCCCCCCGTCGTCAACCGGTCGTTGGGATTTATTGTCGCATGGCTGAATATTCAACCCCTCCGGCCTTCGCTGGCCCGAGGGCCAGCTACGGCCACCTCCCCTGCCAGCGCGCTACGCGCGCATGGGAGGCGGGCCTCTGGAATTCCTTAGACCTTCATGCCGTCCAGGATGGCGCCAATTTCGCGAGTGACGGCGTCTATGGCGGCCATGCCGTCCAGGCTCTTCACCTTGCCCTGGCCCCGGTAATAGGCCAAGACCGGCGCGGTGCTTTGGTAATAGACCTCCAGCCGCTTCTTGAGGGTTTCTGGATTGTCGTCCGCCCTGACCGGGCCGCCGGCCGCGATCCGGCTTTCGACCCGGGCCAGGAGCGCGGCGTCGTCAACCTTCAGTTCCAGCACCAGGTCGATCTTCCTGCCCCGCGCAGCCAGCATTTTGTCCAGGGCTTCCGCCTGGGCGATGGTGCGGGGAAAGCCGTCAAACACTGCGCCTTTGGCGCAATCCGGCTGATCGTAGCGTTCGGCGATGATGCCGATCACAGTTTCATCCGGCACCAGCGCGCCCTTGTCCATCAGAACCTTGCTGGCGAGGCCGAGCGGCGTTCCGGCCGCAATGGCGGCGCGCAGCATGTCGCCGGTGGAGAGTTGAGGTAGTCCGCGTGTTTGCGTGAGTATCTTGGATTGGGTGCCCTTCCCCGCCCCCGGGGGTCCGAACAGAACCAGATTCACCTTCGCGCTCCGCGCAGCTTCGACTTCTTGAGCAGCCCTTCATATTGCTGGGCGATCAGATGGCTTTGGATCTGCGCCACCGTGTCCATGGTGACCGAAACCACGATCAGGATCGATGTGCCGCCCAGCGAGAAGGAAAGATTGTATTTGTAGAACATGAATTCGGGGATCAGGCAGACGGCGGCCAGATACAGCGCCCCGATCACGGTGATGCGCGTTAGCGTATAGTCGATGAATTGCGCGCTTTTCTTGCCGGGGCGAATACCAGGGAATACGCCGCCATATTTCTTCAGATTCTCCGCCGTCTCCTCCGGATTGAAGACCACCGAGGTGTAGAAGAAGGCGAAGAAGATGATCAGGACGGTATAGAGGATCAGATAAAGCGGCTGGCCGCGGCTGACATAGGTCACGATGGTCTGCAGCCACCCGGGCAGGTTCTGCGCATTGAAGCTGGCGACGGTCGTGGGCAGAAGCAGAATCGAGGACGCGAAGATCGGCGGGATCACGCCGGAAACGTTCAACTTCAGCGGCAGATGTGAACTCTCACCGCCATAGATTTTGTTGCCGACCTGGCGCTTGGGATAGGTGACGAACAGGCGGCGCTGTGCCCGCTCCATGAACACGATGACACCCACCAGCACGACCGCGAAAGCAGCGAAGAAGAGCAGAAGCAGCGGATTGGTGGCGCCGGTACGCGCCGATTCCAGCGCCTGGCCCATGATCTGGGGAAAGCGCGCCACGATGCCGGCGAAGATGATCAGCGAGATTCCGTTGCCGACGCCGCGGCTGGTGATCTGCTCGCCAATCCACATCAAAAGAATGGTGCCGCCGGTCAGCGTGATCATGGCCGTGATCCGGAAGAAGATTCCCGGATGGATAACCACATTGCCCCAATGCTCGAGCCCGATGGCGATGCCGTAGGCCTGGATGGCGGCAAGCGCCACGGTGCCGTAGCGGGTATATTGGTTGAGGATCTTGCGCCCCGCCTCGCCTTCTTTCTTGAGGGCCTCGAGTTCCGGGAACACCGTTGTCATCAGCTGGATGATGATGGAGGCGGAGATGTAAGGCATGATGCCCAGGGCGAAGATCGCCATGCGCTGGACCGCGCCGCCCGCCAGCACATTGAAGACGTCGAGCAGGCCACCGCCGGTCTGGTTGATCTGCTGCGCCAGTGCCGCCGGATCAATGCCCGGCATGGGGATGTAAGTGCCCAGACGGGCTACGATCAGGGCGCCGAGGGTGAAGAAAATGCGGTTCCTCAGCTCCTGGGACTTGCCCAGGTTGGAAAAGCTGAAATTGGCGGCCAATTGTTCAGCTGCTGACGGCATATCCTGCTCCCGGTCGCGTCGAACCGACCCTTATATAGCGCGCGAGGCCGCCCTTGCGAGGCGGCCCCGGTATTTTCAGCTCTGGCGAGCCGCCCGCTTGGCTGCCGCATCGCTGCGGCGCTTCTGGCGTTTGCCCGGTTCGCCTTTCTTGTTCGCGTAAACCGTCTTCTTGAAGGTGGCGGTGACGCTGCCGCCCGCCTTTTCGACCGCCGCTTTCGCGCCAGCCGAGACGCCCGCGACTTCGATGTCGATCTTGGCGGTGATGGCGCCCTTGCCCAGGAGACGTACGCCGTCGCGGCTCTTGTGCGCCAGGCCGGCCTTGCGCAGCACCTCCTCGGTGATCTTGCCCTCATTCTTCAGGCGCTTGTCGTCAATCGCCTTTTGCAGGAGGCCGATATTCACTTCCGAGAAGTCGTTGGCGAAGATGTTGTTGAAGCCGCGCTTGGGAACGCGCATGTGCAGCGGCATCTGGCCGCCTTCAAAGCCATAGACCTTGGTGCCGGTACGCGCCTTGGCGCCCTTGACGCCTCGGCCGGAAGTCTTGCCCAGGCCCGATGAGGAGCCGCGGCCGACTTTGTGCTTATGCTTATGGGCGCCCGGATTGTTGCTGATCTGGTTGAGCTTCATCTTATTTGCTTTCTTCCACGATCTCGACGAGGTGCTTGACCGCGTTGATCATGCCGCGCACCGATGGCGTATCTTCCAAGGTGCGGGTGCGGCGGATCTTGCCCAGGCCCAAACCGCGCAAGGTCTGCGCCTGGATGTCCGGCTTGCGGTTGGCGGAGCGGATCTGGCGGACCGTTACGGTCTTGCCCGCCTTCGCTGTCTTTTTCTCGGCCATGATGCTCTCTCTATCCTATCAGGCGGACGCTTCGGCAGGGTTGCCTTCGCGCTTGGCCAGGATGTCGGCAACGCTGCGGCCGCGGCGATTGGCGACCATGCGGGGCGATTGCTGGTTCTTGAGTGCGTCGAAAGTGGCCCGCACCATATTGTAAGGGTTGGAGGTGCCCAGCGACTTGGACACGACATCGCCCACACCCAGAGCTTCGAACACCGCGCGCATCGGACCGCCCGCGATGATGCCGGTACCGGCGGGCGCCGGGCGCAGCAATACCTTGCCCGCGCCGTGATGGCCGCGAACTTCATGATGCAAAGTGCGGCCATCCTTCAGCGGCACGCGGATCAGCGACTTTTTGGCGTCGTCTGTGGCCTTGCGGATGGCTTCGGGCACTTCGCGCGCCTTGCCATGGCCGAAACCGACGCGGCCATTCTGATCGCCGACCACCACAAGTGCGGCGAACCCGAAGCGACGGCCGCCCTTCACAACTTTGGCGACCCGGTTGATGTGCACCAGCTTGTCGATGAACTCGTTGTCGCGTTCTTCGCGGTCATGACCGCGACCGCGGCCACGCTTGTCGTCCCGTTGTTGTCCTTCACGCGCCATATTCAGTCCTTACCTTCTAAAGCGAGCAGCCGATTGGTTCATACGCTGCCGCTATGAACCCCTCAAAACTCAAGGCCGCCTTCGCGCGCCGCATCCGCCAGCGCCTTGACGCGCCCGTGATAAATGTAACCGCCACGGTCAAAGACCACTTCCTTCACGCCCTTGGCGAGCGCGCGTTCGGCAATTTTCTTGCCGACGCCGGAGGCAGCATCGACGTTCCAGGTCTTGCCGTCGCGACCTTCCTTCTCGTTGGTCGAGGCCGAAGCCAAGGTCGCGGCCGTGCGGTCGTCGATCACCTGGGCATAAATGTGCTTGCCCGAGCGGAAGACGGAGAGCCGCGGACGGCCATAAGCGCGCGTTGCCAGTTTGTGGCGCGTGCGCGACTGGCGTTTTTTGAAGAGAGCGTTGGTCATCTTACTTCTTCTTGCCTTCCTTGCGGCGGACATACTCGCCTTCATAGCGCACGCCCTTGCCCTTATAGGGTTCGGGGCGGCGATAACCGCGGATTTCAGCGGCGACTTGGCCGACCAGCTGCTTGTCGATTCCGGAGACGCTGAGTTGGGTGGGCTTTTCCGACGTGATGATGATGCCGGCGGGGATCGGATAGACCACGTCGTGGCTGAAGCCGAGCTGCAGGTTCAAATTCTTGCCCTGCACGGCGGCGCGATAGCCGACGCCCTGGATTTCCAGACGCTGCGTGAAGCCATTGGTGACGCCGGTAACCAGATTGTTGACCAGGCTGCGCGACAGGCCCCACATCTGCGCCGAGCGCTCTTGGTTCTTGTCGGGCGTGACGGTGATGCCGTGCTCGTCCACCTTGGCGGAAACTTCCCGCACAAGCTTGACACTGAGTTCACCCTTGGGACCTTTGACCTTGACGGTCTGACCTTCGACCGAGGCGGTAACGCCCTTGGGCAGTGCGACCGGTTTCTTGCCGATACGTGACATGGGTTCGGTTCCTTAAAACACCTGGCAGAGAACTTCGCCGCCGACATTCTTTTCGCGGGCGGAGCTGTCCGTCATCACGCCCTGAGGCGTGGAGAGAATGGAGACGCCCAGGCCCTGGCGGTGCGGCTTCAGATCGCTGACCGAGGAATAGACGCGGCGGCCCGGCGTGGAGACGCGCTTCAGCTCGCGGATCACCGGCTCGCCTTCGTGATATTTGAGTTCTATTTCCAGTTCCTTGTGGCCCTTGAACTCCACCTCGGCATAGCCGCGGATGAAGCCTTCCGCCTGCAAAACGTCCAGCAAGCGGATACGCAGGCGCGAGTTCGGCGAACGCACCTTGGCGGAACGGCGCAGCTGGCCGTTGCGGATGCGGGTCAGAAGATCGCCAATCGGGTCGATGATCATGAATTCTCCTTACCAGCTCGCCTTGGTCATGCCGGGGATCTGGCCGAAATTTGACAGCGAACGCAGCGCGATACGCGACATTTTCACTTTGCGATAATAGCCCTTGGGGCGGCCCGACAGCTCGCAACGGTGATGAATGCGCACCTTGGACGAATTGCGCGGCAGCTTGGCAAGCTTAAGACGAGCGGCGAAACGCTCCTCGGCCGGGACTTTCATGTCCTCGGCAATTTTCTTCAGCTCGGCGCGCTTGGCGGCATATTGCGCCACCAGCTTCTCGCGCTTCTTATTCCGGTTGATCTGGCTCGTCTTCGCCATGGCAGCCTCAGTTATTCGTGAAGGGGAACTGGAAGCCTTCGAGAAGCGCTTTGGCTTCTTCGTCGGTCTTCGCAGTGGTGTTGAAAACGATGTCCATGCCCCAGACCGACTCCGTCTTGTCGTAGTCGATTTCCAGGAACACGATGTGCTCCTTGAGACCCATGGCGTAATTGCCGCGACCGTCAAAGCTCTTGGGATTGATGCCGCGGAAGTCGCGCACGCGCGGCAGCGCCATGGTGATCAGGCGGTCGATGAATTCATACATGAGGTCGCCGCGCAGCGTCACCTTGGCGCCGATGGCAAGGCCCTCGCGGATCTTGAAGGTCGCGATAGCCTTCTTGGCACGAGTCACCACGGCCTTCTGACCGGCGATGGCGGTCAGATCGTTCAACGCCTGCTGGATCTTCTTGGAATCCGACGCCGCCTCGCCCGCACCGATATTCAGCACAACCTTGTTGATCTTCGGCACTTGCATCTGATTGGCATAACCGAACTTCTTCATCAGCTCGGGACGCACGGTTTCGTTGTAGCGTTTCTTGAAGCGGGGAACGTATCCCTTCTCCATGGCGCGCTCGCCCACGCCGACCTGCGTGCCGGCATTTACTTCCCGCCGCTTGGCTTCTTTCTTTGGCTTTTCAGCCTTTTGCTGGCCTGCTTCAGACATCGATGACCTCACCGGACTTCTTGGCAAAGCGAACCTTGCGTCCGTCATTCAGAGTTTTGAATCCCACCCGCGTCGCCTTGCCGGACTTGGGATCGACATGCGCCAGGTTGGACAAATGGATGGGAGATTCCTTGTTGACGATGCCGCCCTGTTGCGTCTGCGTCTGGCGCTGATGGCGCTTGACCACATTGACGCCCTGGACGAGCGCGCGGTCGTCTTTGAGGAACATCTTCAGGACTTCGCCCTTCTTGCCCTTGTCGCGGCCGGTGGTGACAATCACCCGGTCGCCCTTTTTGATGTTGCTCATCTAGAGAACCTCCGGGGCAAGCGAAATGATCTTCATCTGGTTCTTGGCGCGCAATTCGCGGGTGACCGGTCCGAAAATGCGGGTGCCGATCGGTTCGCCCTGGGCGTTGACCAGCACGGCGGCATTGCCGTCGAAGCGGATCAGGCTGCCATCGGGGCGGCGAACGCCCTTGGCGGTACGCACCACCACGGCTTTTAGCACCTCGCCCTTCTTGACGCGGCCGCGCGGGATGGCTTCCTTCACCGACACCACGATGATGTCGCCGACATCGGCATAGCGGCGATGCGAGCCGCCCAGCACCTTGATGCACATCACGCTCTTGGCGCCGGAATTGTCGGCGACATCAAGTTCAGTGGACATCTGAATCATAACAATTGCTCCTAAATCGCGCCGTTATTTGCCGACGCGTTCCACCACTTCCCAAGTCTTGAGCTTGGAAAGCGGACGGCATTCTTGAATGCGGACGACATCGCCCACCTTGTATTCGCCCTTCTCGTCATGGGCGTGGTACTTCTTCGAACGGCGAACGGTCTTGCCCATCGCCGGATGCAGGAAGCGGCGCTCGACATTGACCACCACCGTCTTGGCGTTCTTGTCGCTGACCACGACCCCTTGGAGAATGCGTTTCGGCATAGTCTGGTCCCTTAAGCCTTGGCCGCGGCGGCGCGGCGCTGTTCGTTCAAAACCGTTTCGATGCGGGCGATGCCGCGGCGCAGAGTGCGAATGCGGCCGGTATTCTCGGCTTGGCCATTGGCGCGCTGAAAGCGGAGGTTGAACTGCTCCTTTTTCATCGAGGTAAGTTGGTCGTTCAGCTCATCCGCGCTCTTGGCCCGGAAATCGTCGGCCTTGGTGGAGGACTTGGCCGAAGCGACCTTCTTGGACTTGGAGGCTTTCGCCGGTTTCGCTGCTTTCTTGGCCATGATTACACCGTGCGGGCGACGAACTTGGTCGCGATCGAGAGTTTGGCTTGGCCCAGGCGCATGGCTTCCTTGGCGGTTTCCAGATCGACGCCGTCGATCTCGAACAGGATGCGGCCGGGCTTGACCTTGGCGACCCAGAATTCCGGCGCACCCTTGCCCGAACCCATGCGGACTTCGGCAGGCTTCTTGGACACCGGCACGTCCGGGAAAATGCGAATCCACACGCGGCCCGCACGCTTCATGTGACGGGTGATGGCGCGGCGTGCGGCTTCGATCTCACGCGCGTTCAGCCGCTCCGGCTCCAGGGCTTTTAGCCCATAGGCGCCGAAATTGAGCGAGGTGCCCGCCTTGGCCGGACCGTGAATGCGGCCCTTGTGCTGCTTGCGGAATTTTGTGCGCTTGGGTGACAGCATGGTTCTTCTCTTTACTCCGCGGCTGCGGGGGCG
>Ga0105240_10004227_pt1 | contig 21958 bp, 16 predicted proteins | sample KBSC54metaG_FD_80426 | JGI IMG/M metagenome (GOLD analysis project Ga0105240, IMG submission 80426) | Corn rhizosphere microbial communities from Kellogg Biological Station, Michigan, USA - KBS C5-4 metaG | ecosystem: Host-associated > Plants > Roots > Rhizosphere > Soil | place: Michigan, USA... | reverse complement strand
CACGACGATTTGTTCGAGCCAGCTGCCGTACAGCTGGAACGGCCAAACTATTAATGCTGCCGGTACTTATACGGCGAATCTGATCAGTGCAGCCGGCTGTGATTCGGTTGCTACGTTGAACCTGACGGTTACTGCCACGCTGACGAGCACCACGAACACGACGATTTGTTCGAGCCAGCTGCCTTATTCCTGGAACGGCCAAACAATTAATGCGGCCGGTACCTATACGGCCAACCTGACAAGCATTGCCGGTTGCGACTCGATCGCTACGTTGAATTTAGCAGTCAACCCCGTGCTGACCAGTACGACGAATACAACGATTTGTTCCAACCAACTGCCATATAACTGGAATGGTCAGACCCTTAATGCGGCTGGTACATACACCGCTAACCTGACCAGTGTGGCTGGATGCGACTCGGTTGCTACCCTGAACCTGACGGTTACTGCGACGTTGACCAGCACCACGAATAAAACGATTTGTTCGAGCCAGCTGCCTTATAGCTGGAATGGTCAGATCCTTAATGCGGCTGGTACATACACCGCTAATCTGACCAGTGCTGCCGGTTGCGATTCGGTTGCTACGCTGAACCTGACGGTGACTGCAACGTTGACCAGTACGACGAATACAACGATTTGTTCCAGCCAACTGCCCTACAGCTGGAACGGCCAGAGTATTAATGCTGCGGGCAGTTATACGGCCAACCTGACCAGCGTAGCCGGGTGCGACTCAATCGCCACGTTGAACTTAGCAGTCAACCCGGCTGTGACCAGTACGACCAATACGACGATCTGCTCGAACCAACTGCCGTACAGCTGGAATGGCCAGAGCATTAGCGCTGCTGGAACTTATACGGCTAACTTGACCAGTGCGGCTGGATGTGACTCGGTTGCTACGTTGAACCTGACGGTTACTGCAACGCTGACCAGTACCACCAATACTACAATCTGTGCCGGCCAGTTGCCCTACAGCTGGAATGGTCAGACACTTAACGCCGCCGGTACCTATACCGCAAATCTGACCAGCGCTACGGGTTGCGACTCCATAGCGACACTGAATCTTGCAGTCAATGCAACGCTCACCAGCACGACCAATGCCACCATCTGCGGCAGCCAATTGCCGTACTCCTGGAATGGCAGAAGCATAGGAGCGGCCGGTACATATACGGCAAATTTGAAGACGGTAGCGGGTTGCGACTCCGTTGCCACACTGATCCTGGCGGTCAATCCGACCTCTACCAGCACGACAAGGATCACCATCTGCTCAAGTCTCCTTCCTTATACATGGAACGGACGATCCTTGACGACAGCAGGTACATATACGGTCAATCTCACAAGCGCAACCGGCTGCGACTCTGTCGCCCAACTCATTCTGACCGTCAATGCGGTTGCCACGACCACCCAGGATGTGTCGACCTGCCTGTCTTCCTATACTTTGCCCGATGGCACGGTGGCTAAAGTCAGCGGCGTATATACGTCCACCCTGAAAACTATATCGGGTTGCGATAGCGTCATTACAACCAGGCTCAATTTGGTGCCGCCCAGCAGATTCGTTGTAAACGATCCGCCCACCACCTGCGTGCAGTCCACGGTCAACCTGACCGCCGCCAGCATTACAGCCGGCAGCGACCCGGGCCTGGCCTACACCTACTGGAAAGACGCAGCCGCCTCGATAGCCCTTGCCAACGCCGGTACAGTTGCTGGCAGCGGAACCTATTATATTAAAGCGACCAATGCGGGCGGATGTTCACAGGTCAAACCGGTAAGGGTCGTGATCGCCAACTCGCCATCCCTGGCAATACATGATCCTGCTGCAGTGTGCATGCCGGCTACAATAGATATCACTACGCCGTCTGTAACTGCCGGCAGCGATCCCGGCCTGACCTATACCTATTGGCGCGATCCGGCCGGGACTGTCGCGTTGACCAACCCGAACGCCGTCGCCGAAAGCGGTAGCTACTATATCAAAGGAAGCGCGGTAGGTGGTTGCTTTAGCATCAAGCCCGTGAATGTCACCTTTAACCAGCCGCCCGCCGCCGCCTTCAACGGCAATGAGACCATTTGTTCGGGGAACACCGCGATACTGAAGGTCAGCTTCGCGGGGAAGGCGCCATGGACACTGACTTATAGCGACGGTTCGTCCTCTGTTATCGTTCCCAATATCTCCACGCCAGAGTATTCTTTGATGGTCGCCCCGAAAACGACTACGACCTATACTCTCCTGTCGGTTGCCGACGCCGCCTGCACGACAAATTCGATCGGCAGCACGGCTACGGTAACTGTCAGACCCGCCATCGAAGGTGTCCGATATCCCACGGTGGATGCGTTTGCCTTCGTCGCGACGCCGCTGTCCGCACGGGTGCTCGGCGTCCAATACTCCTATATGTGGAGCCCCGCAACGGGTTTGGATCTGCCGACTGTCCCTGATCCCATCTTCAATTATGGAACCAGTACCCAATATCAGATTACACTGACTTCCGACTCCGGCTGCGTCACAGTAGATACCGTATTGGTACATATCATAAACCCGGCAGATTCAAGCCTTATCCCGAGCCTCTTTGTTCCAAAGGCCTGGTCCCCCAACAACGACGGCAAGAATGACAAGCTATTCCCATTCTGTTACCATATCCGGCAACTGAAATACTTCCGCATTTTCGACAGGTGGGGCCGCCTGGTGTTCGAAACAACGACACTTGGCAGTGGATGGGATGGCGTGTTCAATGGACATCCCCAGGTGATGGACGTCTATACCTGGACGGCGGAAGCCATCGGCGATGACGGCAGCCTCATCAAAAAGAGCGGTAATTCTATTTTACTACGATAAAGATTACGTCATGAAACATTTTAGACACCTACTACTGCTACTTCTGCCGGGATTTACGGCAACGGTCACTTATGGGCAGGACCCCAGCTTCTCCCAATTCTTCTCTTCCCCGCTGAACATAAGCCCGGCACTAACGGCCAGGATCAACAGCAAATGGCGGATGGTAAGCAATATCAGGGATCAATGGATCAGCCCGGCGAGTCCATACGAGACAGGAACGATCTCCTTCGATAGCAAGGCATTCAGAAAGAAGCTCCCCGAAAGTTCGGTCTTCGGAATAGGTGGAATGTTGATGTATGACGCGGCTATGGCCGGGGTGATGAAAAGTACCTACGCCTCGTTGAACCTGTCTTATAATATCAAAATTGCAGAAGGAGGCGACGGTGATCATCGTCTTGGCGTCGGGATGGGACTGATCTATGGGGATAAACGAATCGATTACAGCCGCCTTAACTTCGGGGAGCAATTCACGGGTTATGGATTCAATACCAACCTGCCGACCGGCGAATCGGCCCTGACGAGCATGAAACCCTATATCTCATCCAGTATTGGCCTGCTTTACAGCTATGTCGCGCAGTATGCGGATTTTGATTTTGGTGTGGCGGCATTTCATCTGAACAAGCCCAAACAGACGGTCCTGGACGACCCCAGGCAGTACCTGCCTGCCCGATATGTGGTACATGCCAACTTCGAGAACTACCTGGACGAACGGGTCGTTTTGAATACCAATGCTATTTACCAGACACAGGCCAGGGCGAGCTATTTTTCGGTGGGCGGGGGGATTGGATATTTCCTGTCGGATGAAGGGGACGATGACGTTATTTTAAACGGAGGAGTATGGTACTGGTCCAATAACGCCGTCATTCCTTATTTTGGTGTAGTTTATAAGAAATTCCAGTTCGGACTTTCTTACGATGTTACGGTCTCCAAACTGGCCACGGCTTCCCAAAAGCCCAAGACATTCGAGCTTTCTGTGATCTTGCGGGGGGATGACAGGCCGAAGGGTGTGATCCCCTGTTTTTGGAAATAGCCGATCGCTCTTTATCGCAATGGAGAAAAAAACCGGACGTGAAGCCCGGTTTTGGAGTTATTATCCGAATTATGTCCTAATGCCTGTCCTCGTATAACCGAAAATACAAGGCCTTTCTGAGAGAGATATACGCTTGTCTGAGGTCGGACTCGGCCTGGGCTTTGTGGCCGCCGAAGTCGTCCGGGGCATTGTGGAGGGCGTTCATCGATGCTTCGATGTCGCGCATAGCCTTGGTGATGTTGGGATGGCGGGCTTCTTCTGCGCGCATCATCTGAGCCTCGTTGGGGGCCGGAGGCCGGTTGCCGAGGATGACGTCCAGATTGATCTTGACTTGTGCATGTGTGATGGTGGCTACTGCCATGAACAGGAAAGAGAGGAAGAGGATTTTTTTCATACCTTTTGAATTGTTAATGAATAGGCGATCCGGGGTTGGACCGGTAGATCTCATTAGAGTTTAATTCACAGGTTTTTTTAGTCAGGAGGATGAGATAAACGAAGTTTTCCGGGGATTTATTTGATGGTGGGGGGTATAATTTTATTGGAAAGCCGGACTTTGGGGGTCCGGCTTTGGAAATTTTTGCAATGACCGATGGGTCGTTTTTAAGGTTATCTGATGCGTGTTGCTTAGTTTTTCAGGAAGTTGGCTGTTTCCTGTACGAACAGTTCGGGATACTGGAAGAATGAAGCGTGGCCGGCGTCAGGTAAAAGAATGAGCCTGGCGTTGGGTAAGGTCTGGTAGAGTCTCACGGGGTTGACGACGGGGATGAAGAAGTCGTATTGTCCGCCGAAGATCAGCACGGGATTTGTAACGGTCTTTGCGCGTTCGAATGCTGCAGGGTTGGGTTGAGCCCAGCCGAGGACGGCGGTAAATTCTGCGCCGAAGCTTTCTTTGGAGAGAGGGAGGTCACGGCCTTCCTGTTTTGCCTTGATGCGGGCGAATGACTGTTCTCCCAATTGCCTGCTGTGTTCTGAGGGAGCGAAGAGGCCGGCCAGGAAAAGTTCTTTGGGGCTCAGGCTGCCTGCGGATGAAAGCTTTTTACCGATGTCCGAAAGTCCTTCTGATCCCTGTGGGCCTGTGCCGACCAGGATGAGCTTGTTGACCAGCTGGGGTTCGGTCTCTACGATCTCCTGGGCGATGAAGCCGCCCATCGAGAATCCCAGGAGGTCCACTTTTGAGTAACCGATCGCCTTAATAAAAGAAGTAGCGTCGTGCGCCATTTCTGTGATCGTGGCCGGGGTTTTTCCCGAAGAGCCGCCTACTCCTTTGTTGTCGAAGACTATGACGGTCGAGTATTTGGCGAGCCCGTCTATGACCGCGGGATCCCAGTCGTCGAGTGTGGATCCGAGCGGTGACAAAAGGACCAGGGGATTGCCTCCTTTGTTGCCGTAGACGCGATAGAGGAGGTTGGCGTCGTCGACAGTAATTGTTTTATTTTTTACTGTCGCATGTTTTGGGTCCGAGCCGGCGGTTTTGCCGGTACCGGCGTTGGTGATGATTGCGGCGCCGATGAGCAGGGCGCCTAAGATTAGCTGTTTCATTTTGTTTTTTTTATGACCGATTGGTCAGTTTTTTGATAAAAAAAATAATGTTTAACGCGGGGAACGGAAGGTGATTGACACCACAAAGGTAAGTGACCGATCGGTCATTTTCAAAATTTATTTTTTAATCCGTGGTTCGGGGTAATTTTGTGAGTAGAAAATGAATTAGTTATGGCGCATCCGTTCAAGATAGGTGACCATGTAAAATGGAACTCAGAGGCGGGGATGGTATCCGGGACCATTGTAAAGATCCATGAGAAGGATTTTAATTATAAGGGATACACGCACCATGCCACCAGCGATGATCCTCAATATGAGATCAAGAGCAGCAAGACCGATCATATAGCGGTACACAAGGGCAAGGCACTTACAAAAGAATAGTTTAAATGGGAAATAGCAGGCAGGCAGCAAGTCTATCTTTCGGGTATATCGTGGGCACGACCAGTCTGGCCTTTGTGGTTTCACAGCTGGATGTATCCATTGTCAACATAGCGCTTCCGAGTATTGCGAAGGCATTTTCGGTCAGCATCAGCTCGCTGCAATGGATAGCCGATGCTTATACCGTCGCCTTTGCCGCCCTTATGTTGTCGGCAGGGGGGATGAGTGACCGGCTGGGGTCGAAGCGTGTTTTTCAGATCGGTCTTTTGTTATTCGGGGTGGCGTCTACAGGTTGCGGTCTCGCGTGGAGCGCATGGAGTCTTATTGCTTTCCGGGCGGTGCAGGGTATCGGCGCTGCGACCATGATCCCCAGCTCGCTGTCGTTGTTGAACCAGGCTTTTTCGCATCAACCGGAACAGCGGGCGCGGGCCGTTGCTTTGTGGACGATGGCCGGGGGGATCAGCATTGCAGCGGGGCCTATACTGGGAGGTCTGTTGCTGCATGTCAGCAGCTGGCGGCTGATTTTTATTGTCAATATCCCTATTTGTCTGGCGGGTATGCTGATGAGCATCCGGCTGAATGAAAGCGAGCGACATCCGCACGAGGGTTTGGATATTCCGGGGCAGCTGATGTGGATGCTGGCGCTTACGGCCTTTATCACTGCGATCATCGAATGGCATGCGAAGGAGATCGCGCATTCGCTGGTTGTTGGGTTCTTTATTTTCAGCGTGGTCATAATCCTGGTTTTTCTGTGGTATGAAAGGAAGGCAGGAACTCCTATTCTGCCTTTGGATCTATTTAAGACGCCGGTGTTCAATGTGCTGTTGCTGTTTGGGGTTATTGTGAACAATGCCTATTATGGTACCGTGTTTGTGCTCAGTCTTTATTTGCAGAATGTGCTGCATTATGATGTTGTGAGGGCGGGGCTCGCTTTTTTGCCGCTGACCGGCGGGTTTGTCATTTCCAATATCGTCAGCGGGAAGTTGACCGCGAAGTTTGGGATCCGTCTGCCTTTGATGATGGGCAGCCTGCTTGCTGCGGCCGGTTATGCAGGTTTGCTAATAGCAACGCCCGGGACGCCTTACTGGCAGCTTTTTATTCCTTTTTTGGTCATTCCTCTGGGTATGGGAGTGGCTGTGCCGGCTATGACGACGGGTATTCTATCAAGCGTGGATAAGACAAGGAGCGGCACGGCGTCGGCAGTGCTCAATACTACGCGGCAGGCGGCTGGCGCGATGGGGGTTGCGGTATTTGGCGCGATGGCCGGGGGTGGGGCGGCGGGTATTGCCGCTGCGGTGAGGGTTAGTGGGGTCATCTCCTGCGGGAGTCTTGTGGTGGTGGGAGTATTGATCTACTGGTATATTTGGAGGAAGTGAGGGGATTCGGCAGCTGGAAAAGAAAAAATATTTTGTCCTTTGGAAAATTGTTATACTTTTGTGTTGAACAAAATTGTTAAAGAGGGTATTTATGGAGACGTTGTCAACTGATGTGGAGCGATTGATCAAGGAGACTGCCAAAAGGATCTTTTTTGTGGAGGGCAATCTGCATGCTACTACCCAGGATATTGCTGACGCCGCCGGAATCAACAGAGCGTCAATACATTATTACTACAGAAGCAGGAAGGCCCTTTTTGACAAGGTATTCGAAGAGGCAATGGACGAGTTTCACACGAAATTGGAGGGTGTGGTGGCACAAGACGATCTGCCGTTCAGGAAGTTGGTCGAGGCGGTTGTCGACTTTTTTTTGAAGAAGTCGATGGAGCACCCTTTCCTGGAATTGTTCCTGGTCGCAGAACTGAACACGAATCCCGATATGAAGCCTCCATTGTTGCGGGACGAGGCTGCCCGGAGGAGAGGCATGCTAAGGGAATATATCGCCGCAGAAGTTGCTTCAGGCACCATGAAACCAATTGAAGTAGAGCAGTTTATAGTCAACCTTATGTCTTTGTGCTCCTTTCCTTTCCTGGCGAAACCGATCGTGAAAAATGCGCTGGAGCTGTCCGAAGAAGCATATGTCAAGCTCATTTCCGAAAGAAAAGCGGTGATCATGAGGCTGATTTTTTTGGACTTGTGAGGGGAGGGGATTTTTTTTGGCCCGCAACTAACAAAATTGTTAAACATTATTATATAACAATATAATTAAATAATATGAAGAGACTGCCTTTTGTATTTCTTCTTACCTGGCTGACAGTGTCAGACGCAGAAGCCCAAAAATCCTACACTCTCCAGGAGTGTATCGACACGGCCCTACAAAAAAGCCTGCAGCTGAAAAGTGACAATTATGACCTTGCCAAGACCAGGGCCGGGATCGGGGAGGCGTACAGCAGTCTGCTCCCTTCGGTGAATGCAAGCGGCAGCTATCAGTATTATTTCAAGCTGCAGAAGCAGCTGATCCCCGCCGATGTTTTTGGGGGAGCTGCCGGAAAGTACCAGGCGGCATCTTTGAGTACCCCACAGAGTAAATCGTTGGGCGTACAAATGAACCAGACCCTTTTTAACGCTTCCTCGCTGATCGCGTTAAAGGCCGCAAAGGTCGCTGTCAACCTGAATGAACTGCAGATCAGGAGCAGCAAAGAGGACCTGGTATATAATGTCTCGGCCACCTACTATAACATACAGTCCATTTTAAAGCAAAGGGCGCTTGTTCAGGAAAACCTTGCCAATGACGAGGCTCTTTTGGGCGTGACCAGCGACCAGCTGAGAGCGGGACTTGCCACGCAGACAGACGTAGACCGGCTTACGGTTCAGCGGGATAATACCAGCGCCAATTTGCAGAATACCAGCAACAGCCTCGAAAAGCAGTACAATATGCTCAAGCTGTTGATGAATGTTCCCTTGGAAAGCAATATTACCGTGATACAGGAGGACTACAACGATGAAGAGGCCCTGGAGAGCCAGCGAAAGACGGATATTGACCTTACCAGGAAAACGAATTACCAGGAGGTGCTGGAGAATAAGAAGGTGGCGGATCTTCAGCGACGCAATATAAAAGCCGGCTATATGCCGACCCTCTCGCTGGGCGCCAACTACGGCCTTGCGGGCTACAACTCCAATGCCAATCCTTTTCAAAATCTCAACAGCACATGGTATCCATCGTCCTATGTCAACCTAAGTCTGAGCATACCCATTTTCGACGGTTTCCGCAAAAAGTACCAGATCAGGCAGCAGGAGATCGTTGTCCGCAAATACGACGTGCAGGCCGAGCAGACGCTGCAGCAGAACAGGAAGGATGCGGCGGATGCCTACGCTGATCTGAAGAGCAATTATTTTACTCTGCAGAGTCAGAAGCGCAATTTGACACTGGCTCAAAAAGTACTTGCCGACATCAATACCCAGTACAAGAGCGGGCTGGTAAAATTGACGGATGCGATCAATTCGCAATCTGAGCTGGAGACCGCTCAAAATAATTATATCACGGCCCTGATCAATATCAGGCAGGCTGAGCTGAATCTTAAAAAAGCAAATGGCGCACTTTTAAACAACTAATAATATGAAGAAGATGATGCAAATTACCATGATCACCCTTGTGGTAGGCGGCATAGCAGCCCTGGCTGCTTTTAAATTGATCTCTAATAAAAAGGAAGTCGAGGCAAAGGTATACCACCCGGACCTCAATCTCGCGGCAACGGTACAGGCTGATACCATAAAGGAAGGCCCCTTTAGCAAGGCGACGGAATTTCTGGGGTCGTTCGTTGCGAACCGGGAGGTCTCTATCGCGTCCGAGACTTCGGGCAAGGTCATATCTGTCGGTGTAGAGGAAGGCAGCCGGGTAGGTCAGGGGGGCCTGGTGGCCCGCCTGGATGACGGGGTTTTGGAGGCCCAGCTGCATTCCGCAAGTGCGAGCCTGGATAATGCGGCCGGTACGCTGAAACGATATGAGCAGGCGCCTAACGGCGTAACTCAGCTGCAATTGGATAATGCCCGTACCCAGCTGCGAACCAGCCAGGCACAGGTAGAACAATTGAAACGGCAGATCAGCCAGTACACCATCAGCGCCCCTTTTTCCGGCGTGATCACGGCGCGCAATTTCGATCTGGGGGCGGTAGTTTCTCCGGGCACCTCGCTGGCAACGCTGATCGATATCAGCAGTCTCAAGCTGGAGATAAGCGTTCCCGAGCGGTATGTCGGTCAATTCAGAAATGGCATGCCGGTCACTGTCAATACCGACGTATATCCGGGGACGGCTTTTAAGGGTGCTGTAGGGATGATCGCCAGCAAGGCCGATGCCTCGCATAATTATACCGTAAAGATCCTGGTGCCCAATAATAACGCTGCCCTGAAGGCAGGCATGTATGGTCATGTCATGGTTGGCAATGCATCGGGGCGTCCGGCGATCGGCATACCGAGGTCGGCCCTGATCGGCTCTGCCCAGCACCCACAGGTATATGTTGTGGAGAACGGGGTGGCAAGGGTCAGGGATATCGAGACGGGGGCGGGCAATGCGACGAGTGTCGAAGTTCTGAAGGGTTTGCATACGGGTGAGGTGATCGTCGCCGGCGGCCTTGTCAATCTGACGGATGGTGCAAAGGTCAGCATCAAATAATAAAATCCACCAACATGTCAATTACTGAAATAGCTATAAAGCGGCCATCGCTGATCATTGTAATATTTACTGTGCTTATAGGTGCAGGGTTGTTCTGTTACACTCAATTGAGCTATGAGCTCCTGCCCGATATCTCGCAGCCCACGCTGGTAGTCACGACCAGTTATCCCGGTGCGGCGCCAGCCAATGTGGAGCAGACTGTGACCAGGAAGATAGAGGACCAGCTGAGTTCCATAGATGCCATCAAGACCATTACCTCCCAGTCCCTGGAAGGGGTTTCCATTATCACGGCCGAATTCAACACGGGCAGCGATATAGACCTGAAACAGCAGGAAGTACAGCGGAAGATAAACAATATCATGGGCGACCTGCCCACGGACGTAAAATCTCCTGGTATCTCCAAAGTATCGCCGAGCGACCAGCCGGTTATGCAGGTGATGGCGGTGTCCAATCTTGATAATGCCGCCTTTTATGATATTGTCAAGAACCAGATAAACCCGCTGCTGCAGCAGGTGCAGGGGGTTGGGGAGATCACGCTTATCGGGGGACAGGAGCGGGAGATACAGGTGAATATCAACAAGGAGAAACTGGATTATTATGGCCTTTCCATTTTGAATGTCACCCAGGCTATCGCCAATGGCAACCAGGAGCTGCCGGCGGGGAAGGTCAAGTCGGAGGCGCTGGGACAGATGACGGTGCGGCTTTCGGGCAAATACAGTCAAGTCTCGCAGCTGAATGATCTGCTGATCAGCCAACCGGTAGCCGGCAGCCCGATACGTCTCAGTGATGTCGCCAGCGTAGCGGATATTACTAAGGATGTCTCGACTGTTTTCCGTTATAACGGGCAGAATGGCATCGGCATGCTGATAAAGAAGCAGGGGGATGCCAACGCCGTGGCCATCAGCAAGCAGATAAAGGAAAGGATCAAGACGCTGGAGAAGAGGTATGCCTCTGATGGGGTTAAGTTCACCATTGCCGACGATACGGCCGACTATACGCTGGAAGCCGCAAACGGTGTTGTGGATGACCTGATGCTGGCTGTTATATTAGTGGCCGTCATCATGCTGCTGTTTCTGCATAGTATCCGGGATTCGCTGATCGTGCTTGTCGCTATTCCCACCTCGCTGATCTCTACTTTTATCGCCCTGTATTTTTTTGGCTATACGCTGAACCTGATGACACTGCTGGGGCTTTCGCTGGTGATCGGGATACTGGTTGATGACAGCATCGTGGTGCTGGAGAATATCCACCGGCATCTGGCCATGGGCAAAGACAAGCGGACCGCGGCGCTCGACGGGCGTAAAGAAATAGGCTTCTCCGCCGTAGCCATCACGATGGTGGATGTGGTGGTGTTCGGGCCGCTCTGTCTGATACAGAACAGCATCGGGTCTATTCTGCGCGCTTATTCTTCTACCATAGTGGTTGCCACTTTACTGAGCCTTTTTGTTTGCTATACGCTGACGCCCTGGCTTGCGTCGCGGTTTGGCAGGGTTAGCATTCTGGACAATAAGAAGATACTGGACAGGCCACTGATCATCTTTGAAAAGCTTATCGGCGGACTTACACAGTGGTATTCGAGGGCCCTTGCCTGGGTGCTGGGTCACAAGGTTGTGATGACGGGTATGGTCGTGCTGCTTTTTGTCATGACGGCCGCCATATTGAAGATGGGTGTCATCGGCAATGAATTTGTAACCCAGAGCGATAAGGGGCAGTTCAGGCTGGCATTGGAATATGACAAGAATAGTACTGTGGGTCAAAATAATTTACGCACCCTGGAGATCGAGAGTTATTTGCGGCAGCAGCCCGACGTCACTACGGTGTTCAGCAATGTGGCGGGGGCGAGCACTTCTTCTATCGTGGCGGGTGTTGGGTCAGACTACAAATCGGAGCTGACGGTCACCCTGGTTGACAAAAAGGAACGGCAGCTTTCGACTGAAAAGCTCATGCTGCAGAAAAGCCAGGATCTGGCGCAGCATTTTGCAGGGGTAAAAGTAAGTCCTACGATGGTCAGCATGATCAACTCCGGCGAACCCATTCAGATCGTGCTGAACGGGGAAGACCCCGCCCGGCTGATGGCTGCCGCGGGTGACCTGAAAAAACGTATCCAGGAGATACCCGGCGCTATTAATGTAACTCTGAGTGTCGAAGATGGCAATCCGGAGGTGGAGGTAAATATAGACCGGGAAAAGATGGGGCAGCTGGGACTAACCATCAACCAGGTAGGAGCTGTGATGAAGAATGCTTATGCGGGTAATGACGATGCCAAGTATCGGGTGGGTACGAACGAATATGATATCAGGGTGAAGTTCGACGACTTCGACAAACATAGTGTGGAAGATGTGAAGGATATCACGTTTGTCAATGCGTCCGATCAGCTGATCAAGCTTTCGCAGTTTGCGGATGTGGTACAGGGAAGCGGCCCGAGTGTGCTGGAGCGTAAGGACCGTCGTACGTCGGTGACCGTGAAAAGCGATGTGCTGGGGATCACTTCCGGGGTGGTGGCGGATGAGATCAGGAAATCCCTTTTGGCGCAACCCCTTCCGGCCGGTATCGATCTGCGCTGGAGCGGTGATGTCGAACGGCAGGGGGATTCCTTCGGTGCGATGGGCATGGCCATTGTTGCGGCGATCCTGCTGATGTACCTGGTGATGGTGGCCTTGTACAACAATTTTGTTTATCCGCTGGTAGTGCTGTTCTCTATCCCGGTAGCGTTTATTGGTGTGTTCCTGGCGCTGGCGCTTACGAAATCGTCTATGAGCATCTTTACGATCCTGGGCATGATCATGCTGTTGGGGCTGGTAGCGAAAAATGCCATTCTTATCGTCGATTTTGCCAACCACCGGAAGGAACATGGCGACAGTACGTGGGAGGCGTTGATCGAGGCGGGGAAGGAAAGATTGCGGCCCATTTTAATGACCACTCTGGCGATGGTGATCGGAATGCTGCCGATAGCCCTATCTACGGCGGCGGGCAGCGAATGGAAGAGCGGTCTGGCGTGGGTGATCATCGGCGGACTTTCTTCGAGTCTCTGTCTTACCGTATTTGTGGTGCCGATGGTCTATTACTGCGTTGATAGAGTAAGGGATAAATTTAAGAATTACAGGCAGGCTTTTGTCTTAGGGTAGGCGTTGATCAAACCCCCGACCGCGATGAAGGGTCGGGGGTATTTGTTATTTAGAATTTGTCAAACCATAATCTGGTCGTCAGCAGGTCTGCTCCCTGGTCCTGGACTGCCTTCTGGTAGCTGGCTCCGTTGAGCGACTGTTCGGACCCGGGGTAAATGAACCTGAGGGGCATCTTTCCGCCAAGGGCACCTGCTACGGCGGGGGACAGCTGGGGGTAGTCGAGTCTTCTCCACTCAGCAAAAGCTTCGAGGCCCTGTCCGAAGAGGGCTATCCATTTTTGGTTGCCGACGGACTGTTTGTAGTTAGCTGCGTTGTATTGTACAGAGGCCTGTCCGAGGTAGTTGCCGGTGGTGGTAGCGTCTGTGATCCCGTATTGGGCAAGGCTGGCCAGTACGGCTTGTTTGTACAGGTCGGCCGGGTCGCCTGTGATGAATCCGCGGGATACAGCCTCCGAGAGGTCAAACAGCAGTTCTGCGTAGCTCATGATGACGGCTGGCGCGTGAGGCGCCCGGAAATAGTCACCCGGGCGGGAGGTCTTGCTCAGGCCCAGGTTGTTCGCGTCTCCGGTGAGGAGGCCGTTGGGTACGCCGACATAGCCATGGGGCGCGTCGTCTGTCGGCTGCGCGTAGACGGGCAGGCGCGGGTCGTTGAGCGCGGCGAGTCTGTCGACGATGGTCTTGCTGATCCGGTAGTCCTGTCGGGTATCGAACGTAAGACTGACGGGGTTCTGGTTGGGAGAGTCCTGGTAGACGAGCGCTGCGAGGTCGGAATTGCTGGTGAACCAGGAGCCGCCTTCGTTCTGGATATCGGTCAGGACCTGTTTGGCCAGTGTAGGCTCCTGGTCTGCGATCCTCAATGCGATGCGCAGCCGCAGCGAGTTGACGAACTTTTTCCAGCTGGCGATCTTTCCGCCATAGATGGCGTCGCCCTGAATGGATGGGCCTGACGGGTCGAGCAGTGACTGGGCGGTTTTCAGGTCGGAAAGCAAACCCAGGTAAACGTCTCTTTGCGTGTCGTAGGCCGGGGTCAGGAAGCTGTCGATATTACCGGCCTGTTTGTACGGAATGTCGCCATAGGCGTCGGTCAGGATCTGGAAGGTCCATGAGCGGAGGGTCAGGGCCACGCCTTTGTAGTTGTTATTTTGCAGTTGGTTTCCAATGGAGATCACCTTGTTGAGGTCGGTGATGCTTTGACCGTACAGCGTGCTCCACAGCGAGGTAAAGCTGCTGTTATTGAATATATATCGATCCGGGTCTGTGTATTGGATCTTTGCCCAGTGCTGGATGAACAGCAGGGACGAGTTGAGGTTGTTGTCTACGCCCCAGTAGGCGTCGGACGTCAGTTTTTCTGCGGCTGTGAGCAGGTAGTCCGGCTGGGGGTTCTCGGTAGCGTTGGGGTTCTTGTTTGTATTGGCCAGCTCTTTTTTGCAGGACGCTGTGCCCAGTAACAGCCCGCCAAGAAGAAGTTGATATATTGTTCTCATCTTAATTAGAATTTGAAGTTTACATTGATGCCATAGCTGCGTGTGCCGGGGAGGCTGAGGTCTTCGAGCCCCTGGCCGTTGCCGGTGTCGAAGGCCGTTTCCGGATCGACGTTGGGTATATTCTTGTGAATGATCCAAAGGTTTCGTCCTACCAGGCTGACGGTGGCGCCGACGAATTTGATGGACTTCATCCATTTCGAAGGCAGGGCATAGCTGAGCCTGACTTCCCTCAGCTTGATAAAGGAGGAGCTATATATCCATGCTTCGTCGAAGTTGTTCAGCGTCTTATAATACTGTGATGCCGGCAGGATGGACTTGTTGGGTTTTCCGTCCTGGGTGACGCCTTTGAAGATGATGCCGTCGTCATAGACCTTTTCTCCTGCAGGGCCGGCCGATCCTGCTACCGGCTGCTGCGAGTTGTCGTTGCCGGGATAATAGTAGGAGAGACCGCCGTGCGCCGCGTCCCTGCCGGGGAGCGTGGAGGCCAGGACCCCGGTGTAGGACCCTGTTGCATTTGTCGAAGAATATTGTCTTCCGCCAAAGGACCCGTCTATGAGTACGCTCAGGGACAGGTTGTCATAGGTAAAGGTATTGGTGACGCCGCCCAGCCAGTCGGGGGTATACTTGCCCAGTACCTTATTGTTGGGGTTGGTAGCGGGTGTGCCGTCGTCGTTGACGATGATCTCGCCTTTTGCGTCGCGGAGGAAGGCCGTTCCAAAGAGGCTGCCGTAGGGCTGACCAATGGTCGCCACGGTCTCGATGGAGCCATCGCTGCCCAGAACATAGTTCTTTAGTATACCCTGATCGTCCAGCGACTTCAGCTTGCTGCGATTCATCGCGTAGTTGGCGTTGATGTCCCAGGTAAAATGAGTGAGCTTCACAGGAGTGACACCCAATTGTACTTCGAGCCCTTTATTATTAAGCCTTCCGCCGTTGACCAGCTTCTGGGAATAGCCCGTGGTATTGCTGACGAATACATTCAATATCTGGTTGTAGCTGCTGCTTTGATAAAGGCTCAGGTCGAGGCGAACCCTGTTGTTGAGGAAGCCCGCTTCTGCGCCTATCTCGGAGGCGGTGGTCATCTCCGGCTTGAGATTTGGGTCGAGGAATAGCGTGCCGGCCGTCAACTGGGGATAGGAGCCGAAGGTGGGCGTGATAAAGGGATAGGTATTCTTCAGCTGGTAGGCTCCGGCTTCGGCGCCTACTTTCGACCATCCGCCGCGTATCTTGGCATAGCTTAGGACGTCACTTCTGATGTCGAATGCGTCAGACAGGACGAGCGAGGCGGTGACCGAAGGATAGAAATAAGAGAGATTGTCTATCGGCAGTGTAGACGCCCAGTCGTTGCGGGAGGTGAAATCCAGGAAGGCGTAGTTGCGGTAGCTCAGCTGTGCCGTTCCGAACAGGCTGTATGTTTTCAGCTTGTAGTAGTTATTCGCCGATATCAGGGGATCCCTTGAGTTGGTCAGCGTGTAAAGACCGGCCACGGCCAGGCGTGGGGCTTTCTGGTCGTTCTCTTCGAAGGATTTGGTCCTTATATTGGATCCTGCGAGGACTTCGAGGGAAAAGTCGCTGGTCAGCTTTTTGTTATAGTTCAGCGTGAACTCGGTGTTGGTCTCGTTGACCGTATAGGCGTCTTCCTCATAAGAGCCGTATGGTGTTCCGCTGGTGCCGTAGGCTATTTTTAGTTTGCGGCGGTCGGTATAGTAGTCGGTGGCGGACTTAAGATTAGCTGTCAGCTCGTCGGTGATCTTATAGCTCAGGCCGATATTGCCGATAAGGCGGTCGCGGTGCTGGCCGACGGTATTCTGGTTGGCGACGAAGAAGGGGTTGCTGTAGTAGGCGTTGTTCCAGTTGAGCGGGCTGAGCGTGCTGTAGTAGTGATCGCGCAGCTTGTCCATATCTACCTGCCGGCCCATCCAGATGAACTGGAGCATGGTGCTGGTGGACCTTTTGCCGCCGGAGCCCGGAAGGTTGCCGGCGTTGGTCTGTATATAATAGGCGTTTACGGTCAGTGTGAGTTTGGGGTCCAGCTTGAGGGTGGAGTTGAGGCTAAAATTATTCCTTCCGAGGTCGCTGTTCGGGATGACGCCGAACATCCGCCGGGTGTTGACGGAGAACCGGTAGTTGTATTTATCGGTGGCGTCGCCGAAGGCTATTCCGTTGCTATAGCTGACCCCGGTCTTGAAGAAGCTTTTGACGTTGTTCGGATGGGGGATGAAGGGCTGGGGCGTGCCGTCGAAGAATTGGGGGATGAGCTGACCGTTCATTTTCGGTCCCCAGCTTTCGTCGACGTTGTCATTGATGCCGCCGCCGGCGCCGTCTTTGTAGCTGAATTCGCCGTTGGCGCCCTGGCCGAAGACGTTCTGGTATTTGGGGAGGGTGAGGAGGTTGTCGAAACTGGTATTGGAGTTGACTTCAACGCCGACGCCCTTTTTCTTTTTACCGTCCTTTGTCTTGATGAGGACTACGCCGTGTGCGGCGCGGGAGCCGTAGAGGGCTGCTGCGTTAGGACCTTTCAAAAAGCTGATGGATTCGATATCGTTGGAATTGAAGTCAGAAATGAGGTTGGCGAAGTCCCGGGAGGGGTTGGTGCCCAGGTACTGGTCGTTGTCGACAGGAAAGCCGTTAATGACGAACATGGGTTGGTTGTACCCTGAGATAGAGGTCTCGCCCCGGATCACGATGCGGGAGGAGCCCATGTCACCCTGGCTGTTGGTGACGCGGACGCCGGCGACCTTGCCTTCCAGCGTATTGACGAGGTTGGGTTCAGCTGTTTCGGATATGTCTTTTGCCTTGAGCTCCTGTACGGCGTAGCCGAGGGATTTCTTTTGCCTGGCGATGCCGAGGGCGGTGACGACGACTTCGTTGAGGGCGCCTTTGGCCTGTTCGAGGCTTACCTGGAGGTTTTCTGATGCGGGGAGCTCCTGTGGGGCGTATCCGATAAAGCTGAACTGGAGGATGTCTTTTGTCTGGGCGGATATTGCGAATTGGCCCTGGTTGTTGGTTTGTGTAGCTTTTGAACTGCCTTTTACGCTAACGGTGACGCCGGCGAGGGGGAGCCCGTCTGGTTTGCCGGTGACGGTTCCTTTAACGATGAAGGACTGGGCGTGTACTTGAGAAGAGAAGAAGATAAGCAGAAGCCCGGTAAGACCGGTGAATAACAGCCTATGCCTGTCCGGCATGAGCCCGGTTAGCAATTTTTTCATAACAGTGAATTTAGTGACTCGATGTTTTCGAACTGCAAATATAAAACCTACTAGTTTTATGGACTAATATTTTTTTGTTTTTGTTTGCGGGGTTGAGGTTTTGGAAGAGTGTAGCGAGTGGTTCGTCCAACAGGTGGTTTAATTTTTGCATGATGGAAAGACGAAACCGTCGAGAAGCCGGATCTTCCAGTTTTTGTAATTTGCGGACGTAAACAGGAAAATATGCTTCTCAATGGCTAATGCTTCTCCCTATAAACTGCCCGCCCGCGATCTGGAAATACTCATCAGCGCCCTCGAGGTGCAGTTTGTCTGGCTGTCGCATTGCCTGGTAAGCCCGGGTTACCGGCTGGATATGGGCGGCTGCGATTTCCCGGGTATTCATTACAATATAGAGGGTGCCGGTCGGATGTTCGTGCGGGATCAGCCCCCCGTCGATCTGGAACCCCATACGCTGATCGTTGTTCCGGCAAATAGCCCGTTCAGGATCGAGGTGGCCCACGAGCAGGAGGTGGCAGGCGAGCTGCAGACCGTTAGTGGGATGGATGTCGTAAAAGAGAAGCGGGGGATCCATCAGTTCGTGGCGGGCGATCCGGGGGATGCGCGGGTCAATCTGGTCTGCGGTTTTTTCAGGGCGGCGTACGGCCCGGTAACCGATCTACTGGAAGGCTTACAAACACCCATCATTGAAAAATTCGGACCGGAAGCCCAGGTCGGGGATCGTCTTCGGTTAGCCGTGACCGAGTTCCTGGGTCGCGAGATCGGTTCGGATGTCATGAGCTCGACCCTCCTCAAACAGGTCATCATACTGCTGCTCCGGCGCTCGCTGGCGACAGCCAGCATTTGGACAGAGCGGTTCCAGGTCCTTCGTGACGCCCGGATCGCCCGGGCTTTTGCGGCCATGGCCGCCGATCCGGGAGACCGCCACACGGTAAAGAGTCTTGCTGAAATCGCGCTGATGAGCCGCTCGGCCTTCATGAGCACGTTTAGCACCATCCTCGGAAAGACACCGATGGCCAGCCTTCGGGATCTTCGCATGCGTCAGGCTGCCCAGCTTTTAAAGTATACTTCGTTAGATCTTGACCAGGTGGCGCGGCAGTCGGGCTATGAAAGCAGAACCAGCTTCACCCGGGCCTTTAAGGAAACTTATGGCCAATTTCCGGCCGAATACCGCGGTCAAAATGACTCAAAGTCCGAAATTTGACGCCGGGCGTCCAAACCTGTCCCGGGCGCTTGGCCGCTCCATTCAAGAGAAGCAAATTGCAGCCGAGACAGGATTTGAGGTGCTGGAAAATGTCTTCGACAGCAAAAGCTGGTTTGCCGATCCCATTTGGATCGCCCGGTAACAGTCCTTTAACGAGTCATTGTACAAATAAAAAAAGTAAGATCATATGAAAGCGATCATTGTAAAAGACCCCAGTGCGGGAATAGCGGGCATGACACTCGTGGAGCGACCCGAACCAAAGGCCGCCATAAATGACGTCGTGGTTAAGGTTTATGCGGCGGGCTTCGTCGGCACGGAGATCGAGTGGCCCTCGACGCCGACCGATCGTCTCGGCCGTGACCGAACGCCGTCGGTTCCCGGCCACGAACTGGCCGGAGTAGTTGCCGCCCTCGGCTATGGCACGACGGGGCTTTCGATCGGGCAGCGGGTGTTTGGCCTTGCGGACTGGTATCGCGACGGCGCCCTGGCCGAATATGTGGCGATCGAGGCCCGGAACCTTGCACCGCTGCCGGGTGATGTTGACTTCAGTGTGGGGGCGAGCCTGCCTATCTCGGGACTGACCGCCTGGCAAGGATTGTTTCAGCACGGCCGCCTGCAGGCTGGCCAGACCGTCCTTGCGCATGGCGCGGCCGGCGCTGTCGGTTCGATCGTCACACAACTTGCACGCGAGGCTGGGGCATACGTCATCGGCACCGGGCGGGCTGCTGACCGGCAGAAGGTGCTTGATTTTGGTGCGAATGAGTTCCTCGACCTCCAAAGCGATGTCCTTGAAGACGCCAGCGGAGTCGATCTTGTCTTCGATGTCATCGGTGGAGAGATCGGTAAACGATCTGCAGGCCTGATACGATCAGGGGGGATACTCGTGTCGGTTGTTGGCCCGGTCGAGGCGCGGCCGGCCAGCGGCACGGCGGTCGACTTTGTGGTCGAGGCCGATCGTGCTCAACTGACGGAGATCGTACTGCGGGTTCGGGATGGAAGGCTGCGGACGAACATTGGCGACGTGACCTCTATGGAAGAGGCCATTGTTACTTTAAATTCAACCAAGCGGGCGAAGGGCAAGACGGTCATTCGCGTACGTCCGTAAAATCAAAAAAGTATGATTCGGAAAAAGCAAATGCTGCGCCTCTTTTCAAAGGATATAACGGGTGATATCATTAAAGACCGGCAGCAGGTCACCATTCACTGGCGAGCAGGTGAACTGATCCTCGATGAACCTTCCTTCAATGGGGGGAAAGACCTGGGGCCCGATCCGTTCACGACCGTTCTCTCTGGCCTGGTAGGCTGTACACTGACTACTCTGCGCATGTACGTCAAAAAGAAACAGTGGGATATTACAGACATCCATTGCTCGGTGAATATGCTCCAGGAGACCGAGCCATTCAGAACATCGATTTTCAGGACCCTTTCCTTTGGTCAGCCCGTAACGAGCGAGCAGAAGGAGCGGCTGCTATGGGTGGCCGTGAACTGTCCGGTGGCCAGGCTCCTGCGAGGAGAGATCAATATCGATACAAAGCTGTCCGACGATCCAACGGCGCCGGCGGGCACTGGTAACTATCCAATTTAAATGAAATGGAAGAAACAGTAGAATTCAAATTCAAGACCAATTTAAGAGGGCCGCAGTGCGTCGTTACAATCACCCCCTACCTGGACTCTGTGATCGGGCTCGAGCGATGGTCAGTAGATCTGGACGACCCGGACAAGATACTGACGGTTCATGTAGCTGATCCTGGACATACGATCCTGGTCGCTGCGGCTATTGAAAAGGCGGGGTATAGCGCGGTTGCTCTTACGCCTCCGGAAACGATCTGACGGAAAAGATCCGTGGGTAAAACGCCTGCCTCTGGGGCTTAAAACAAGAAGCCGGACGTGAAGTCCGGCTTCTTTTAGTGGGGAAACCGGACCGTGTGGTCCGTTTGCGACCAGACTGATTTGAAAAGGTTTGGTTTATTTATTTTGTTGATTTTCAATTATTTGCTTGTTCGATAGTCATTTGAATAACCCCTTGTCTATTCAACCTTGAAATCGGTATCTTTATGCTCATGGAAAGGCCGGCGCAAACACTATTAAAAAACCTGGAAATACTCCCAGAATTGGGTAGACAACGCTGCTTTGAGCTCGGTAACCCTTTTTATTATCAAGATGCTGCCGATGCAAAAGAGCCTGGAAACGAGAAAAGTAACTATTGGCGAAAGGAGTTACCTTCCGGTGAGCTTTTTCTTGTTTTATTACAGGTTGAAGAAGTAAGTGGCGAAACCTACTCTATAAAAGACACTATCATTAGACAGTTATATTAAATGGAAAAACCTGAGTTGATCTTTGTGACAGGTTGTAAATCATAGCTACAAATAAAGACTTCGAAATGGATGAGTCCGTCAATCAAGGTAAGAGGTTTAAGATTTAAGGCTGAGGTTTCAAAAATAAAAGAGCCGGGCCAAATTAGGACCTTCATTTGAATCAAGTAATATTTTCAGGAGGTTACCCGGCTATACGTTTGATCATGTTGATCCGGAATTTTGGTTTCCTTCCTACATCAGAACATACATTGAAAGGGATGTAAGGCAAATTAAAAACATCACTAATCTAAATTTGTTTCAAAAGCTTTTATATTT
>Ga0105240_10004226_pt1 | contig 21959 bp, 18 predicted proteins | sample KBSC54metaG_FD_80426 | JGI IMG/M metagenome (GOLD analysis project Ga0105240, IMG submission 80426) | Corn rhizosphere microbial communities from Kellogg Biological Station, Michigan, USA - KBS C5-4 metaG | ecosystem: Host-associated > Plants > Roots > Rhizosphere > Soil | place: Michigan, USA... | reverse complement strand
CCGGTGTACAAGCGGATATAGGCCAGAGTGGCGACCGCCCACCAGGTTTTACCCGGTGCATGTGTGGATGACATAACGATCTCCTCGAGGCCCCGTGAGCTGCCGCACGATACTGATGCGGGAAACTGGTTTTGGCAGCCTTGCTGGTCTATGGTGACCGCACCATGAACTCTTTCTCCGCCATCGGCTCGAGCGCTGTACAGAACGCCCAGCTCGGAATCAGCCGCGGCATGGCGAATCTTTCGCGTGATCAGGAAATCGTTGCGCAGGGCTCGGACGGCCCCGTCACGGACGCCCTGATCGACGCGCAGCAGCAGAAGCTGGCTGTCGAAGCCTCCGTGAAAGCGCTGGCCATCACCGACCAGACGCTCGGAACTCTCCTCGACATCAAAGCCTGAAGACGCAGAACCCTAACGCTGCTGCCGGCAACGTTTGAAGCGCTCGAGCAGGGACAAGTATGTAACCTCGTCGATCGATCCCGCGCTGATCCATTCCAGCGCCAGCGCGTTCAACTCTGTATCGTCCACCCTCGTTCCTTGTCCCATGTTCTTGATCAAGCGCTGCACCTGGTACTCGCGGCGCAGCGGCTGATCCTCGGCGGGGGTGGGCCTGTCAGTCAGGATCTCCGCGCGGATACAGAGCATCTTCAGGGCCCGTTCGTGCGCAGCAGGATCCGCTGCGGGACCTTTAGCAACATCGCGGGCAAGCTCCTTACGGAGCGTCTCGAGAGCACCGCGCGGCCACTGATCGACACCGGTAATGAAGGTTTCCGCCTCCTGTCGCACAGCCTCCACGTCAGCGGCGCTCCGCAGCACCGCCCATTGATAGGCTCGGACCCGGTTGGCGGCCTCGAACAAGTTGTCCCAGCCGCGCTCCTCGTCGCGTGCCCGTTGACGCTCCAGTGCTTGCTCGCAACGCTCCAACGCGCGCTCGAATCTGGAGTGAAGGCTGCGGGCCTCGGCCCGCGGAAATTCGCCAATCGTCTCGAATGCAGCGCGCAGATCGGGTATCCGGGCCGCGTTGTCCACCAGCTCCGGCCCGGAAAGCGCCGCGATGCTTTCCAACTGGGTGCACAGCTCGGCCGCGCTCGACTTGTTGGCCTCCAGCCCGGCACTGTATTCCGCGAACTCCTGCTGCCGTCTCTGGAACACGGCATCACACTGTTGGCGGAATTCCTCCCATAACTTCCGGTCCTGGTCGCGAGGCACCAGGCCAACGGCACGCCACTGCTGTTGCAGCGCCTTCACGTCTTCGATCGCTTTGCGGCTATCCTCACTGCCCACGAGCCGTTGCGCACGCTCGATCAATGTCCGCTTCGCCTTGACGTTGCGTTCGAATTCGGCATCCAGCCGCTCTTGCAGACTTTGCGTGAGCGCGTCAAATCGCTCTTGCACGCTCTTGCCCGCGGCCCGCTCCACGGGCGAATGCTGACGCCACTGCTGTTTGGATTCGCGCAGCGCTGTCATCACCGTGCGCCAGTCAGGCTGCTCCCAATTGTGCCCCGCCTCGAAAGCGGTCAGCCGCTCGAGCAGCGCCACGCGGCGCTCCAGGTTCTCCTGTCTGCGCCGCGACTGGTCGGCAAAATATTCGCGGCACGGCTCATAGGCCTTTTGCGCTGCATCGTGAAAGCGTTGCCAATCGGCTTCGAGATTCTCGCCGGCGCCCTTGCTCAACGTGCGCCATTCATCTTGCAGGGTCTTGATGCGCTCTGCCAATACTGGCGGATCGAGCGTGGCGCCAACCAGTGACTCCATCTCCTCCATCAGCTCGAGGCGCTTCGGAGTCACCGAAAAGCTCTTCCAGTCTTTGAGCTCGGCCAACTTCTTGTCCAACTGCTGCACCTGGCTCATCAGATAGCCCGGCAGCGGGGGGGCCCCCGTCAGCTTCTCCTCGATAGCACGGCGCAAGCCCGCGGCTCGGCCGGTGCTGCCTTCATTGAGAGCGCTGTGGGCTTTACGGATGAGTCCTCCGATCTGACGTTGAGCGATCGCTTGCGCCTCCTGCTTCTCAGCTTCTGCCTTGCGCTGCTCCTCGGTAACGCGAGCCTGCTCAGCGGCAGCCAGGGACGCGGCTTTCTCCTCGCTTTCACGTCGTCGTTCGGCTTCTGCCGCGGCGTTCGCGGCAGCTAGCTCGCGGGATGCTTCCGCAGCGATCTGCCGCAAATGCTGCGCGATCACCTCGCGCGCGCGGTCGATGGCCTCTTGAGTTTGCTGCTGGAGATCGGCTGCGGCATCTGCCGCGACCGCATTCCAGCGACTCTGGAGTTGCTCGAGGGTTGGTGTGAACAAAGGATCGTAGGGCCGATGGCTATGCCGCTCGAGGGCAGTCGCGGCCGCGCTGATCTCGGCGTGCAATTGCTCGAGCTGACGCGATTGCGCCAGCTGGGCATCGCGTTTTCGAGTCAGAATCCTGTAAACGCTCTTGTCGTTGCCGCCGCGGACGTCTTTGATGAGCTGCCGCAGATGCGCGGGATCATCGATCGCTTGGGCCGCCTCTTGCCGCACTCGCGTGGAGCTGCCTTCGCGGACGAGACGCGCGATAGCAGCCACCTCCCCCGCGGCGATCGCGGCCTTGAGCTCCTCTTCTTCCTTGGCCTGCCGCAAGGCGCGATCGGGAACAATCGGCCCGGACGGTGGTGCCGGAGCGGTCTCGGGTAGCTTCTCCGGCACTCGAGCCGGTGGCGCTTTGCGAAAAAAGCGCGACAACAATGACATCTGATGAACCTCAGCTCTATGGAATCCAGCCTCGAGGCGCTATTCTACCGTCGCAGTGGAAACTCTGATCGCCCCCGACGAGCCGCCGGCTTTCATTGCGGAGCGCCGCCACGGTAGCTCGAACTTCGTCATTGTCGTGGACCATGCGAGCGCGCGGATTCCGCGCTGCTTGGACGACCTTGGCGTGCCGGCGCCCGAGTTGTGCAGGCATATCGCCTGGGATATCGGCGCACTGGCGGTCGCGCGGCGGGTGGCCGAGGCGCTCGATGCGCCGTTGCTGGCCCAGAATTACTCGCGTCTGGTCATTGACTGTAATCGCGACCCGAAAGTTCCGACCTCCATTCCGCTCGCGAGCGAGACGACCCCGATTCCGGGCAACAGGGACCTGACCGAAGCGCATAGGCTGGCGCGACGCCGTGCGATTTTCGATCCATATCATGAGGCCATCACCGCGCTGCTCGATGCGAGAGCCGCGGCGGGCCGCCCGACGATCCTGGTAGCCCAACACAGCATGACCCATGAGTTCAAGGGCGAGCGGCGCGCGATGCAGGCCGCGGTCCTGTATAACCGTGACCGGCGGTTTGCCCACCTGGTGTTGGATCGATTGCGACGCGAGCCGCACCTGACCATAGGCGACAACCTGCCCTACTTTGTCAGCGACGAGACGGACTACACCATTCCCCGCCACGGCGAGCGGCGCGGCTTACCCCACGTCGAGATTGAAATACGCCAGGACCTTCTGCTCGATGAAGCAGGTCAGGTCGAGTGGGCCACGCGCATCACGCGCGTGTTAGAGGATGCCGAGAGCGCGTTCTACGCAAGCGCGCAATGAATAGGCTCCTCAGTACGGAGGGCTTGATGCCCATTGGGAAGCGGTACGCAAGCGCAGTTGCCATTGCAGCGGCAGCCGTGGGACTGCGTTGGGCCCTCATTCCTTGGCTCGCCGGGGATACACCGTACGCGACGCTGCTGGGCGCCATTGCAATTGCGGTCTGGCTGGCGGGCTGGGGACCGGCGGTCGTCACCGCGGTCGTGGGTTTTATCGGCACGGCATTCGCGATCGGCAGGCCCCTCGGCGTCCTACCGATGGACCCGATCCATACGGTGCTCGGCATAACACTGTATGCCGCCACCTGCGCGATCATCATTGGTCTGGGTGAGGCGATGCGCCGGACGCGCGACGCTCACCGCCGCGCCCAAGAGCGCTTTCTACGCTCGCAGGAAGCGGCCATCCAGGGTCACGGGTTGCTGCGAACCGTACGTAACCACGCGGGCGAGATCGTCGACTTCGAGTTCGAGTACATCAACCCGCTGGGCGCCATGATCGCCGGATCCAAGCCGGGACTCATCGTCGGAGCCATCGTGACCACGGTCATGCCGGGCGCCTGCGCGGCTGGGCTGTTCGCGGCGCTTTGCCAGGTCGTGACGACGGGCGCACCGGCGGACATCGAGCTCGCCGACTCCAGTCGCCAGCCGGCCACCTGGCTGCGCTACATGATCGTCCGGGTGGAGGACGGCGTCGCCATGTCCTTCTCGGATATCACCCAGACCAAACAAATGGCGTTGCATCTGCGGCAGCAGACGACCGACTTGCAACGCGACGTCGCGATCAAAAGCGTGTTTCTCGCTACCCTGTCCCACGAATTACGCAACCAGCTGACCCCCATCCGCAACGGCATCGCGACTCTCAAGGCACGCGCACCCGAGGAGCTCGCGGAAGTCCATGGGATGATGGAGCGCCAGATCCAACTGGCCACCCGGCTGATCGGCGACCTGTTGGATGCCAGCCGGATCGAGCGCGGCAAGTTCGAGTTGCATCGGCAGGATGTCAGCGTCGAGTCGTTCATCGCCGCGGCCATCGAGATAGCACGGCCTAACATCGAAGCCAGGTCGTTGCAGCTGGTGGTGCGATCGCCTCCGCGCGAGCTGCATGTCGACGGCGATCCGGCCCGCCTCTCGCAGGTGGTCGCCAACTTGTTGAACAACGCCGCGAAGTTCACTCCCTGCGGCGGCCGCATCGAGCTGTCGATGCGGGCGAAGAGCGACTACGCCATCATTCGCGTGCGCGATAACGGCATCGGCATCGATCCCGCTCACCTGGACAGGATTTTCGAGATGTTCGTGCAGCTGGGCGCGGACAAGATGCCAACCGGCGCGGGTCTCGGCCTGGGACTCGCGCTTGCCCGCGAGCTCACACGGTTGCATGGCGGCGATGTGACCGCCCACAGCGCCGGGCTCGGCAAGGGCAGCGAATTCCGGATCCGACTCCCGCTCGTCGCCGCGCCGGCCCAGAGCGCCGCCGAGCCCGCGCCCGCTCCAGTGCCCCATGAGCGCCGGAACGTCCTGATCGTGGACGACAATGTCGATGCGGCGACCAGCCTGGGCACGTTGTTGCAATATCGTGGCCACACTGTTGCGACTTTCTTCGACGGGCCGGCCGCCTTTGCCGCGGCCGCACGCTGCCCACCGGATGTGGCGTTCATCGATCTCAACATGCCGGACCTGGACGGGACCGAGCTCGCGACCCTGATCCGGGGGCAACCCTGGGGAGTCAGCGTGAAGCTCGTGGCACTCACGGGCATGGGTCAGGCGGGTGACCCCGAGCGGACGTGCGTGAACGTATTCGATGAGCATCTGATCAAGCCCGCCGATCCCGACGCCCTGTTCAGGGCGGTTGCCACTTTGCGTTAGGTCGAAAGGCCCGGTTGCGATCAGGAGCGAAAAGAAAACACCGGGAGCGAAGCGCGCCGGAACGGCGCACCGGCCAACCATCCTGACATGACGCGGTTGCGACCGTCTGCCGGTTGAAAGCTGCCGTCCCTATCGCACGCGTCCCAAGAACGGGCTCATTATGCAAGCGGGCGCCTTTAATAAGGCGGACTGCCGGCAGCGAGGACGTACTATGGGGGCACACGTTCGTGTGGGTGCGTTGTTAGGCGCAACCTTGTCAGTCGCAAGCATGGTTGGGTTCGCCCAGGAGACCGGGCCGACGCCGACCACCGCCGCCTCCCCGGCCAGCGGCAGCGTCGAGGAAGTCGTCGTCACCGGCTCCCGGGTCGGGCGCTCGACCTTCAACACGCCGAATCCGGTCACGGTGTTGGATTCCAAGGACATTCAGAATCTCGGCCTCACCAACGTCGGCGGCGTGCTGGGCGAGCTGCCACAGAATTCCAACTTCTTCGCCGCCAACAATGTCGGCCTCGGCAACTTCAACGTGGGCGCGCAACTCGCGAACCTGCGCGGCCTGAACCCCTTCTTTGGCACCCGCACCCTGACTCTGGTCGACACGGAGCGAGTCGTGCCGCAGGCTACCGGGGGTGGCGTGGACGTAACGCTGATCCCGTCGATGTTGGTAGCCAGGACCGAGGTCGTTACCGGCGGTGCGTCCGCGGTCTACGGGTCTGACGCCGTTGCAGGCGTAGTCAACATCATCCTCGACAAAAAGCTCGACGGGCTCAGATTCCAGGCCGACTATGGCCAGACCTCCCATCACGACGGTGGCGACGGCCATTTTTCGCTGGGTTATGGCAGCGCACTCGGGGACCGCGCGCATTTCATTATCGGCGGCGAGTATGAGAATTCGGAGGACATCGGCATCTGCGCGCAGGTGCGCGACTGGTGCAGGAACGGTCCGGCCTTGTACACGAACACCCTGTATGCCGGAGCTCCAGCGTCGGGTCCGCGACCGGCCGTGCCAGCCAATGGCCTGCCTCACTACATCATCGGGCCGAATGCGACACTCGCCAACCAGAGCCTGACGGGTGTCCTGACGCCGTGCAATGTCCCCTTGTCCGTCTGCGTCCCAGGCGGACCCCAATACATTTTCAATTCCGCTGGAAGTGCAGCCTCCCCATACAATGCAGGCAGCTACGCCGATGGCGCTGGTGTGTTCGGATTCAGTCAGGGGGCCGGTGCCACGGGAGTCGGTGCCTACGACGGCACGACGCTACGGCCCTCGGTCAAGCGCTACTCGGGTCTTGCAAACCTGGATTTCAAAATCACCGACAATCTGAGCTCTTTCCTGCAGGTCCTGTACGCACGCAGCGAAGCGGTGAATCCAGTCGCCAACGGCGCAATCGGGCCCATCGCCCTCGAGGTCGCATCCGGCGTTTTTGTGCCCCTCAGCAGTCATATTGCGCCTGACAACGCCTACCTGCCTGCCTCTTTTCAACCCGGAGGCGCAAACGCACTGGCACCCTCCATACCCATTCCGCCTCCATTGTGTAGTCCCGCTCCGTACCCCTGCGGGAATTCCATCGGCGGAGCGCTCCTGGGCTACAACATGAACGCCATCTACCCGGCGCGCAACGAAACCAACAACGACGTCGTCCGTATCACCGGCGGGCTCGAGGGTACGATCTCCCCAACCTGGAGCTGGGACGCGTACTTCGAGTGGGGGCAGAACAAGAACGACCAGGCTTTGCTCCACAACGTCGTCGGTAGCTTGCTCCAGTTCGCCCTGGATGCGGTACGCGACCCGGTTTCCGGCCATATCGTTTGCCGCGCGACGCTGCCCGGACCCGCTTACAACACAGCTGCCGCCGGCTGCCTCCCGCTGAATCTTTTCGGCAGCACCAATGCCGATCCCGCTGCACTGGCTTATGCATTCCGCACGCTCCGGGAGTTCTCGACGCTCGAGCAGGCTGTTGTGTCGGCCAATGTCCGCGGTAACCTGTTCAGCGGCTTCGGCGCAGGGCCAGTGAAGGCCTCGTTCGGCGCGGAGGCGCGCAGAGATACCGCCGACGTCACCCATGACCTGGCACACCAGCCTTGGTACAAGGACTACTTCCTGAGCTACGGCCTCGACTACGCGGGCAAGATTTCCGTGCTGGAAGGCTATGGGGAAGTCAACGTACCGGTATTGAAGGACCAGCCGCTTGCGAAGTACCTCGAGCTCGACGGAGCAATCCGTGCGACCAACAACAAGAACGCGGACCAGACCGCCGGCGCCGCAACCAACGGCGAGTCGGTCACTCATAACATCCGCAGCTGGAAATTCAGCTCCATCTGGGATCTGACCGACTGGTTCCGGTTGCGGGGCACGCGTTCGCGCGATGTGCGCGCGGCAGGGTTCCGCGAGCTGTATGAGTCCTACGCAGTTACCGTCGGTGGGCCGTTCGGCACGGTCACCAACCCCCAGAACAATCAAACCGAGCTGGTTGCGGCCCTCACCGGCGGCAACATCAATCTCGCGCCCGAGACCGCCGATACTACTACCGTCGGTTTCGTATTCGCGCCGCAGTCCGGCGCCCTCGACCGCTTCCGGTTCTCCGCCGACTGGTACCGCATCACCATCAACGACCCGATCGCGGGCCCGCCGTTCGGGCTCGGCGTGCAGAACATCGTGAACCTCTGCAAGGCAGGCCAGCAGGCATTCTGCGACCGCATCACCTTCGGAACCCCGGGTGACTTCGGCACCATCACGACCATCAACAACACGGCTGCCAACCTGGGCCATTATGAGATACGCGGCGTGGACTTCGAGACCAGCTACCTCCTGCCGCTGCAGCAGCTCGGCAACAGTCTGCACGGCACTCTCAATTTCCGCCTGCTGACGTCGTTGCTTTACAACATGACGGTCGACGCCGGAGTCGGAACCCCGCCGGTCGACTACGCGGGCCAGACCGGCCCGACCGCGGCATTCGGCGGCTTCAACACCTCGCCGCGCTGGCAGTCGAATCTGTTCATGACCTACGGCAACGGGCCCTTCTCCGGGACGCTGCAGGTCCGGTATATAGGGCGCGGCACGTTTGAATCCATTACCACCTTCGGCGGGACGCCGCTCGCGCCCGGAGCCACCGGCTATGCAACCACCGATCCGAACAGCATCAGCAACAATTCGGTCGCTTCCGCAACCTACTTGAACCTGGCAGGCTCCTACGACTTTGGCGAGCACGTGTCGGTGTTCGCCACGATCAACAATCTACTCAACAAGAATCCGCCGGTCGCTCCCGGTGGCAACGGCTATCCGACGAACCCGGTGTACTTCGACACGTACGGCCTGACCTGGAAGCTGGGATTCCGGGTGAAATTTTGAAGCAGGTCCGATTCAGGCCGCGCGTGCCGGCAGCTGACGGATCCGCAGGAGCCGCACGCCGGTGATGATCATCATCACGGTTGTGCCGAGCGCGGCGCCGACCAGCACCGCGCTCAACCACCCCAACCAGGCCAGGGGACCCAGCAGATAGAGCGCATCGTCGGGGTCGAATCCCCACTTGCCGGAGTACGCCTTGATCCCCGGCGGGCTGCGCGCCTCCAGCCACTCGGAGAACAGGCTCACCAGGAGCATGGATGTGCCGCTCAGAAGGCCGAGCGGAATGGCCCAGAGTCCGAGCCAGGAGTGACGCAGCCCGAAACCGATGCAGATGAAGAACAAGGTGTTGACGCCGGTATCGGAGTAGTAATCGTAACGGTGGCCGCCCGGGCTCATCATGTTGCCGATGCGCGCAAGCTCACCGTCGGCGCGGTCGAGAAAGGCCGAGACGAGCCAAAGCGCGCCACCCCACCAGACTCCAGCGCGCGTGCCCGGGACGAAAGCGATACAAGCCGCGACCCCGGTCAACAAGCGCAACGTGGTCAGATGATTCGGCCGCACGGCGGTGCCGAGCAAGGGCCGTATGAACGGGCGCGCCAGCAGGTGGGTCCAGGTCGTCGTCATTCCCGAATGCCTCCTTTTTACGGTCTCAGACAAGCGGCACAGCGGCCGACCGCGCCGCAGTCCGATGCCACAAAGCCAGGGCGGGAAGACCCAGCACGACTTCCCGTAAACGCTTCACCAGGGATAGAGCGAGCGCGATCTCGGGCGAGATGCCCAACGCGCGCCCGATGAGCACGTAGCCGCCTTCCTGCACGCCGACCGCTCCGGGTACCGCGAACCCGACGGTCTTGGCCGCCTGTCCCAGGCTCTCGATGATCAATCCGGCAGTGAGGCCGACGTCGGCTCCACAGAAGCGCAGGATCAGGCAAACCTCGATACCGCCGAGCAGCCAGGAGGCCAGGTGCCAGAACCCGCCAAGGGCGACTCTCGCCGGCGAGTTGAAGCAGCTCATCAGCGCCTCGTGCAGCCCGCCTATCCCTTCCGTGGCCGGCCAACCCAGCGAGCGGCCCATGCCGAGCACGGCCTTTTCGAGCAGTCGAGCCGCTCCGAGCCACAATGCGGCGAAGGCACCGACGAGACCCAACGTCGCCAGCAGCAATCCGCGGGTGACGAGCACGGCTACCTCGCTGTGGCCGACCAGTCGCACCAACAGGAATACACCCAGAACGGTAAACATGACCTGGGTGGCCATCTCGAGCAACAAGTCGGCGACGGTGCCGGCAATTGCGCCAGCCAGAGGGGCTCCGCGCCGTTGCAGGAGCCGTGCGGCCACGAGCTCACCACCGATCTGCGCAAGTGGCAGCAGGTTGTTGATTGCCTCCCGGATCCAACGCAGACTGAAGTAGGTACGCGTATGCAGCTGCAGATCGCCGGTCAGCGCGGTGCGGGTCCGTGTGCCGGAGATGGCCTGCCAGCCGAGCGCGGAGCACAAGATCTGGGGCAGATGAAACAGGACGACAGCCAGCATCCCGGCCCAGCCGACCTGGAGTACGACCGCAAGGATCCGGGCAAACCCGTAACTCGTCAGCAACCAGGCGGCCAGTCCGACGCCGATCGCGGCGCCCACGAGCGCTCCAAGCTTCGCGGGGTGTGCTCGATCAGACCCGGAAAACGTAGGTCTTCTCCCGATCCCGATCGATGTCGGGGGGAAACGAGGCGTGCTTGTCCGCAAAGTAACGCTCTCGATGATCCCCCTGGCTCGCCAGGTTGTACGTAAGGTAGAGAATTCGCCGCGGCGCGCTCGTGAGATTCGCCTTCGAGGCGTGTGGCGCGAAGCTGTCGAAAAAAATGACGTCTCCGGGCGCGGTCGGAACCGGCTGCAGGTCGAGCCCACCCTCCTCGAGTGGCACCCACGGCTCGCCAATGAGGCCCTCACGGTGACGGCCGGGCGCGAGCTCCAGACAGCCATTGTCGAGAGTTGAGGAATCGAGCGTCACCATCGCGGTGACGAACAGCGGCGCATAGGTACTCCAGCCAGCCTGCTGGTCCTGGTGGGCCTTGAAGCCCGCACCGCCGGGCATCTTGAAATTGATCTTGTCCTTGAACAGGACGACGGGGCCGCCCATGAGCGCAGCCACCCAGCGGGATAGCGCACCGTCGCGGATGAGGCGGTCGAACCCCGCGTGGTAGGGGCAGAAGTTCTCGATCCGCTGGATCACACGCTCGCCCGGCGTGGTCACGCTGTCCTCGCGGTAGACCCAGTGCCGCCCCGACACTTCAGGTGCCGTCTGCAGCTCCTCGGTCCAGCGCAGCAGTTGGCCAACCTCGTCGGCACTGAAGAAGTTACGGACGACGAGGTAGCCGTCTCGCTGCAGGCGAGCGATCTCCTCGACGGTCGCAATCCGCTCGATCATGGCCCAGGTCCACTCCCTCATGGATGGGGACAAGCCAGTAATTATGACGACTGTATGAATAACCTGCTTCACCCGAAAGAGGCACCTCAGCGCGGCCCAAGGGGGTAAGCGGGTGCCAGGCCATTGTCCGCCAGATGGCGCATCGCAGCAGCAGGCGCCCGTGCGCGTCGCCCGCTGCAGACGCTACCCAAGGTCCCGCAAGTTGTTCTCGACTGCAGACAGTGTCTGCTTACTCAGACCCACTGTTAGTTTCGTGTCAGGTCGCGGTGTATCAAACAGCAACACCCGGGAACCGCTTTTTTCGCGTGCCGGAAACAAATCGGCTGAAACCCATCCCTACAATGTGCACGGCGCTGTGGAAATAACGTTACTGCCTAAGACGCCTTCTTTCAGGAGATATCGCAATGTTCTTTTCAGGAAACACCGGGATGGCCAAAGCCGCATCGCTCGTGCTGTGCACCGCGGCGCTGCTGGCCGGATGCAAGCACAACAACACGAACATCAACAAGGGCCTCTGGATAGCGAACGGCAACAACGTCGTCGAGTTCGTGCCGAGCCAGCTCACCATGGGCACGTACTCCGGCATGCCCAAGCGCAATATCACCAGCGGCGCGCTCGGCACACCGCAGGGCGTCACTTTCGATGCCATGGGCAATCTGTGGGTGATGGACCCGGGCGCCATGGTCAATGGCAAACAGACACCGGCGCTGCTGAAATTCAGCACCACGCAGCTGAATGCTCTGGCGATGACCAACGGCCCGACCCCGGTGGCGATCATCACCTCGGCCGACCTGAACTTCCCGCAGCAATCGGTCTTCGACAAGGCCGGCAACCAATGGGTGGCCGATCACAACAACAACACCATCCTGGTGTTCACTTCAGCGCAGCTGAACATGACAGGCACAAACGACCTGATGCCCGCAGTCGTGATCTCCTCGGCGGCGTTCAATGGTCCATTGGGCATTGCTTTCGATACCGCAGGGAACCTCTGGGTCGCGAACAACGGTGAGGTACCGGGTGCGAATAACACGACGAGCGCATTGGGCACCAGCATCGTCGAGTTCGCCGCCGCGCACTTGCCGATGGTCTCCACCACCGGGATGCTCACCCCCATGCTGACGCCCGATATCACGCTCACCGACAACGGGAAAGGCTCGATCCAAGGACCGTGGCAGCTGTCCTTCGACGCGGCCGGCAACCTCTGGTCGAGCAATGCCGGCGCGCCGTTCACATTGGTGGAATTCGCGAAAGCGAGCCTGATGGCCACTGGCACTCCCGCACCAGCCATCACCATCAGCCCGACCACGGTGATGGGTGCTCAGACATTGAACAACACCAACGGCCTGTGTTTCGACAACCTGGGTGATATCGCCGCGACGAACGCCAACGAGGCCGGCAGCGCCTCCTTCTACAAGGCGCCGCTAAAGACCGGCGCGCTCACCCCGAGCACATTCATTTCGGGCACCAACGCGATGCTGGTCGCACCGGCCGGCTGCAACTTCGGGCCGCTCATCAACTGACGCCTGCAGCGAGTGCACGCTCCCTCCCGGAGCGGGCCACCCGGCCTCACGAGATTCCGCTCGTGGACCGGGTGGCCGTTTGTCCGCGGCCAGCGACACGTGCAGAAGTTATGTCCGTTGGTATTGTGACACCGCGCTGACGCGCTTGTATTCCGTGACGCCGTTAACCAAATCACGCCCTGCAGGAGCGCACACGAGACGGTAGCCTTTGCGGCATGCAAGCCGTTCATCGCATCCTCCTCTCCAGTGCCCTCGTATTGGTGCTCGCTGCCTGCGAGGGCATGTCGGGCACGAGCAGCGGCTCGCCATCGGTTGCAACCTCTGCCACCGGCGGCGATGCCGGCAACGGCGGCAAGGCGACCCCGGGTGGTTTCAGCGGTGCCGCGGGCGGCACCGCCGGCACGAAAGATACTGTGGTCGTTACACCCTCGGTGCCGGGTACCGTTTCTGTGACCGCGGGGTCCAGTCAGACGATCAGCATCACTTTTACCTCCAGCGACGGGCGCCCCATGCGGGGCCTGGAGCTGACCGGCACGGCTCTGCCGGCGGATTGGAGCGGTACAGAGAACTACGCTTGCACGCTGATAGGTGCGGGAAGCAGCTGCGTTCTCAACCTGACCTACGCGCCCAAGGCCGCGGAGAGCGGCTCGCTTACGATTACATACGTATACATCAACAACGCGAACGAACCGATCACGCCAGGCGGCACGATCACTATTCCGTACGTAGCGACAGCGCCGAACAACAACGTCGTCGCCGCGAGCGCTCCTACCGGCCAGATCATCTCGGCGCCCGGTTCCGGCGCCCAGTCGGTGACCATCAATTTCACGACCGACGACGGCAACGCCGCCACCGACCTGGCGGTAACGACGGACCTGAGATCGTTGCCCGTCGGATGGACCAGCGCAGGCGCGAGTTTTGCCTGCCCCATCGTGGGCAGCGGCAACGGCTGCCAACTCCTCTTGAAATACGCACCGGCAGCGACCGGTAGCGGCACGTTGACACTCAACTATGGGTATGCTGACAGCTCGGGAGCCGCTAGGCTGGGCACCCTGAACATTCCCTACTCCACGACTACCAATGGCACGGTAGTCGCAACCGCATCTCCGACAGGCCAGATCAATGCGGTTCAGATGACCGGCCATCAAGCCGTCGCGGTGACATTCACCACAGACGACGGCAAGGCGGCAACCAGCCTCCAGGTGATGTCGGATTTGAGCAAGCTGCCGGCAGGTTGGAGTAGCTCCGCGGACAAATTCACCTGCGGCAGCGTGAGCGGTGGCAATAGCTGCCAGCTCACGTTGACCTACTCCCCTGGCGCCATTGCCAGTGGCACGCTCAGTCTGGATTACAGCTACCGTGATGCCGCGGGGACCTACAACGTCGGCTCTTTCGATATCGCGTACGCGGCGACTACCGATGACAACGTGGTCGGCACAGCGGCTCCGTCAGGACAGATCAATGCCATCGTGGGCTCCGCAAGCCCGGCTGTTGCGGTGACCTTCACTACTGACGACGGCCGACCGGCAACGGCGCTGCAGCTCACCACCAGCCTCGCCTCCCTGCCCACCGGCTGGACCACCACGCAGAGCACCTTCGCGTGCAGCGGCGTGAATGGCGATTCGAGCTGCCAGCTCCCTTTGACTTACACGCCCATTGCCGCCGAGAGCGGCACGCTGACTCTGGCCTACAAATACAACAACGACGCCGGGCGGCCGAAGACTGGCACAGTAGACATCCCCTACAAGGCCACCACTGACAATAACGTCGTCGGAACCTCGAGCCCGGCAGCGCTTACCGTCCTCACCGGTAGCACAACACCGGTGAGCGTCACGTTCGTAACGAACGATGGCAATCCCGCGAGCGATCTCATCGTAACCTCGGGTCTCACGCCACTCCCTGCTGGCTGGAGTGGCGCGCCAGCCAGTTTCACGTGCTCGAGCATCAGCAGTGGGAGCGGATGTCAGCTCGCGTTGAGCTACGCACCGTCTACGGCGGACAGCGGCTCGCTGACCCTGACATTCAGTTATTCGAACGACTCCGGACTGGCGAAAACAGGAACCGTTACGATCCCCTACTCCGCCAGCCCGTAGGCTCCCGGCCCTCGCGCTCTTTGCGGTCTCAGACCGGGACTGTTGCGCTCTGGTGCGCGCACTTTCGGCGCCCCCCGCGTAGGCTTTGCGCCATGGAATGACATTGAGGGGGGAACTCATGTCCCAGGCTCCCAAGACAACCTTGTCCGCTCCACCCTCGACGGCCTATCGGATCGTCGATGTGCCGGAGCCCTATAGCGATGTGATTGCACGCCACGGCGTACCGGGCACATTCGTAAGCTCGACCGAAAAGGAAAGCCCTTGGATCCCCTTTGGGGAGAAGGCCGCGCTGCGCCACCTCGCCTTCGACGTGCGCCGCAACCGGTTCAGCAACATACTGTGGATCAAAGGCCCGGGCGTCATCGGCACGCACAAGCACCGGGGCACCGTGGTCATGATCTGCCTCGAAGGCAGCGCCCGCTATCTGGAATATGACTGGGTCGCCGGTCCCGGAGATTTCATCTACGAGACACCCGGCCTGATACACACCCTCGTCAGCGATCATCCGCAAGGCGTGAAGCTCTTCGGCTGGCTCGAAGGCCCCATCGAGTTCTTCGACGAGCACGGCAGCTTCGTCGAGAGTCTCGATGTATGGTGGTACATCAAACACTATGAGACCTGGTGCGAGCAGCACGGCATTCCAATAAACAAACAGCTCTACCTGTAACGTTCCCAGCTGTCCCCGTTCCGGAACACTGATCGCTGAACAGCGGATAAACCCGCGCGACCAAAGGCTGCACTCACCCGGTGTAAGAAACTCATCACGGGGGAGACTGCAATGCGTGCTGGCGCGTGTTTCACGATCGTGTCTTGTCTCGGTGTAAGCCTTCTTGGGGGCTGTGGCGGCGGCAGTGGCGGCTACTCACCACCGCCGTTGCCCGGGAAACCTACAGTGACGATTACTGCGCCTGCCCAGGCAACAACCATCAACCTGGGGCAAGGCGTGCAAGTGAAATGGACTACCACCGATGCGACATCTTGCGCCGCATCAACATCGAGCAACATTGGCGGCGCAGTGAACAGCGTCCTGGACGCGAGCGGTACGATGACCGTTGCGCCGATAGGCACGGGGAACGTCACTTACACACTCACCTGTATCGGGGTGGGCGGTACCGCCATGGCAACAAGCGCCACCATAACAGTCGCGCCTCCCATTCTGGGCACGCTGTCCCTCGCGAGTATCACCACGATCGGTCCGACGCCGGATCCCGCGGACATGGGCGGCAATCCGTACGGACTCGTCATCGCGCCCAAGACCTCGGGGTGGATCACCGCCGGCGATCTGATCGTGTGTAACTTCAACAACGGCGCCGGAACGGAAGGCGAAGGCACCTCGCTCGTCGGTTTGCATCCCACTCCGGGGTCGACGCCCTACAGGATCGCACTCTCACCCTGGTTGAAAGGCTGCAATGCCCTGGCAATGCTGCCCGACGACAACATCAGTGTCGCGGCGTGGACTGCGAATCAGAATCCGCTGGTCGCACCCGATGGAACTGTCAATACTCCATTCTCCAACGATACCTTCGCGGGTCCCTGGGGCGAGGCCTTTGTGCCGGCGCAGGGGCAAAATCCGGCCGCTCTCTATGTATCGAACTACGACGGCTCGATCGACCGGATCACTCTCAATGGCGACACGCAGACCGGCTTCGCCCGGATCGCCAGCGGATTCTGCGGCAGCGGTGAGCCGGGCTCGATCTATGCGCCCGCTGGATTGACCTACGACGCATCGATCGACACGCTCTACATTGTCGATACCAGCTCCTACAGCGTCGTCGCATTCGCCAACATATCCTCTATTGGCACGGATGGCATTGTCGTCAGCGGGAAGTGTCAGTCAGTCGCCGCGTGGCCCACACCCATGCCAACTTTCAGCGGACCGTCGGCCGCCTGGGCACGGGTCATTGCAAATGGCGGGGGCTTCGTCGCACCGCTCAGCGCGGCGCTGCTTGCGGACGGTGATCTCATCGTCACCAACTCCGATATAAATCTTCCTGACGGCGCCATGCCCAACCTGGCATTCGAGATCTCGCCGGTGATTCCTGGCGGCTTCGTGGGGCAGCCAATCCAACTCGACAACGGCGAGCCCGGTGCGCTCTTCGGTCTCGCAACATGGGTCGATGCCCAGGGGCACCAGATCGTCTACTTCAATGACGACAACAACAATGCGGTCATGAGGATCACTCAGTAGACCACCGGACCTCGCCGGGTCAGACCTGCTATCGCTGACCCGGCGGAGTGGCTACTCGGGCGCGAATGCCTCGGCGGCACCGGCGCCCGAACGAGCCTAAATCAACGCGGACTTGAACAACACCAGCATCCGACTCCACGCTTTCTCCGACTGGTCGTGGTTATAGACCGCCGAATCCGGCGGACACCAGCCGTGCTGGGTACCGGCGTAAACCTCGATCTCGGCTGGCAAATGGGCCTTCCCGAACGCGTCTTTCAGGACGGTCTTCGCTTCCGGCTGCTTCTGGTCGTCGTTCTCCGCGATGGCGAACAGGTAGTGCGCCTTGATTTTGGGAATGAGCAGATGCGGGCTGTCGGGTTTGTCAGTCACGAGTCCGCCACCGTGGAAGGATCCGCCAGCGCCTATCCGGTTCGGGAACGTCGCCGCCGCACGCAGGGTGAAGGGCCCCCCATAGCAATAGCCTGTCGTCCCCATCTTCTTTTTGGTATCTACCGCCGACTGCGCATCGAGCCAGGGTACGAAAGCTTTGGCGTCCGTCACCATGGTGTCGGCGTTCGTCTTACCAGCCATGCCCATCAGCAGATCGCGTGTCGCCGGATCCCCGAAGTCTGGATGCTCCGGTGCCGTGGGCGCTTTCTTGGTCCGATAGAAGGGATTGAAGACCAGCACTGCGTAGCCGGAGCCCGCCAGGCGGCGCGCCATCTCCTTGAAAGCCGGCCGCAGACCGAAGATGTCCGGACAGATCAGGACCGCGGGATGTTTGCCACTCGCCGGATGGACGAAATAGGCATCCGCGACGCCGTCGGCTGTTTTGATCTCGACATCCTTGTCGCTCAGGCTGGCACTGGCGGCGGCCAGACCGGGCAACATCATCGAGACACCCGTCCCGACGGCAAGAGCCCCAAACTGCCTGCGGGAGACCTCCGATGCGCGGCGAGCGAATTCGTTCAGATCGTCTAGTTCACACATGTTTTGTTTTCCGGCAGTCCATGAGTTGAGCGGACCCGAGCAGCGCTCGGGGTTTGCGATGTTGCGCTCATGGACACGGAGGACGCAAGCCGCCGGCAGCTGCGTTATACGGCACTTCCCGCGCTGTGGTCGCGGGAACAGGCTCTCCGCGCGCATACCTGCGCACGGAGAGCCGCTTGCTCTACGGACTGGTCGCGGGCAACGACGCTGCGATCATGGTCGCCGTGGCGCTGCATTCCGGATGGCCCCAGCCGCTGGTGCTGATCCCCTGCTGCTGTCCGGGTTGCGGCGTAATGTCATAAACGATGTTGTCAGGGCGCTTGGGATCACCGCTCACACCACCAGGCACGTGATCCAATCCCAAGCCTTTGCGCGTGCGCCATGCGATGTTGTGATCCGCGCAGGAACTGTCGCCGCTCACGCCGATCGCCCCGACCAGCACGTGCGAGGCGTTGTAGAGCGCCAGGCCACCGCCAAACACGTTGACACCACCGATGCGGCGTCCGGTCATGGGATCACTCCACGTGCCGAAATTCGTGGCCGGACCGCGGTACGCCACTTCCGGATCCACCGGGTTGCTGTGTTGCAAGCCGTAGAGGCTCCCGCCCGGAGAAACAGCGTAGTAGAGATTCGCAGTCGAGAGGGCCAGCCCCGGCAGGCTGAACGCGTTCGCCGTGTTGGCTTTCTGCGCCGAGATGACACGGCTCCCCGGCCATTGGCTGCCACGGTCGGCACCGGTGAAGGCGACCGCGCAAACTACGCCATCACGGTTGACCAGGGTTGCCCACATGTCCAGGTTGAAACCGCCATTGGATTGCTGGCGCGCCGCCGTCAAGGCAGTTCTCAAAACATTGTGGTTGGGCAGTCCCGCACACAGCTTGCCGAGCGAAAGTCCATCCTCGCTCCATTCTGCATCTCCCGCGCTCGCCGTCATACCGCAGGACAGGACCACGGTACCGGCCATGAAAGCCATCCACCGGGATCTGGCCACGCAAGATCTGGCCACCCAAGATCTGGAGATCGTCATAGGAGCTCTCCCCTCATAGTTGTTATCGCAGGACCATACTTGCGCCCGCAAGTATGCGCGGGGCGTATTACATTACAGTCACAGGGCTTTGCGAAAGGTGAGATTGATGCGGCATCCTCCCAGGAGGGAGTGCTCTCCCTCCCGCAGAGGTAATACGCCATGATAGCGCAAACGCGCCGGGCCACCCCAGACGAGAACGTCGCCGTGCAGTAGACCGACCCGCTGAGTTTTGTCAGTCCGCCGCTCACCCCCGAGCAGGAACACCGCCGGGAGCCCTAACGAGACCGACACAATGGGTGCCGAAAAATCGCGCTCGTCCCGATCCTGGTGCAGCGAGAGCCGGCTGCCCGGCTCATAGCGGTTGATCAGGCACGCATCCGGCGCGAATGTGAAACCGGCGCGCGCAGCAGCGTCACAAGCCAGTGTGGCGAATTCCGTGGGCATCGCGGGCCAGGGCATGCCGGAGTCAGGATCGATGCTGCCGTAACGATATCCCGTAGCGTCCGTGGTCCAACCCGCCCTGCCGCAGTTGGTCATCGCAACCGACATGCGATAGCCACCTGGTGTAGTCATCTGCCGAAACGGCGCTTGGCGCGCCACCGCAGCGACCGCACTCATCAGAGCCGGAGCACTCGCCCGCGCGAACGCACGAAGCAGCACTGTTCCCGGAGCGAGCAGTTCCTCCGAAGGCTCGACCGGTGGCTGATCAGCAAATAGGTCCAGGGTCACAGGTACTCCTTGCGGCGCGCAGCGCGCTGGCTCGCATAGGCTATATTTGGGCCAAGCCCTCACCAAAAAGGTCCGCGCCTTGCATGCTTGACTCCCTCGACGTTGCCCTGGAAGCGATTATCGCCTCGGGACGCCGCCTGGATGCCCGAGGACTTGCGCCCGCAACTTCAGGTAACTACTCAGTTAGATTGGCGGACGGCCGGATCGCCGTAACGGTCTCCGGACGCCACAAAGGACGTCTGAGCCGCGAGGACGTCATGGTGGTCGATAATGAGGGCGTGGCGCTGGAGGACAAGAAGCCTTCCGCTGAGACACCCTTGCACACGGTTATTTACCACCTGTTTCCCAAGGCCGAGGCGGTGCTGCACGTTCACTCCGTTCCGGCAGTCGCCCTCACGCGCTACCTATCGGACGCCACGGAGATCCGGCTGGCAGGTTACGAGATGCTGAAAGCATTCCCGGGTATCACGACCCACGAAACGACGGTCGAGGTGCCGATCTTCGAGAATTCACAGGACATTCCGGCGCTCGCCCGCGAAGTCGCCAGACGACTGCCGGCGCCGCAGGTGCGGGCGCCGGCCTATCTCATCCGCGGCCACGGCGTCTACGGCTGGGGCAGGGATCTGGAAGAGGCCGAGCGCGTGATCGAAGGACTGGAGCATCTGTTGAGCTGTGAGATCGAAGCGCTACGCTTGGGAGAAAGATCATGAGCCGTCTCACCATCTATTCCGATGAAAACCCCCAACGCCCCCTGCTGGACACCACTGGCGGTGCGCAGATTGCCGGGGCGCTGGCGTCCATCCGGGTACGGTTCGAGAGGTGGTCGGCAACGCGCGAGCTGCCCCGCGAGGTGGATGATGCAGCGGTTCTCGAAGCCTACCGGGCAGACATCGAGCGCCTGAAGAATGAATGCGGCTATCAATCAGTTGATGTCTTGCGTTGCCTACCTGACAACCCGAAGCGCGCAGAGTTGCGTTTGAAGTTCCTCGACGAGCACACCCACGATGACGACGAGGTACGCTTCTTCGTGGAAGGCGCCGGCGTGTTTTATCTGCGCGCGGCGGGCAAGGTCCACATGACGTTGTGCGAGCGAGGCGACCTCATCAGCGTACCGGCCGGTACGCGCCATTGGTTCGACATGGGCCCGACGCCGCACTTCACCGTGATCCGCCTGTTCACCACGCCCGAGGGTTGGGTTGCGAAGTTCACCGGTGAGCCGATCGCCCGGCGATTCCCTGCATACGGATCGCCGCCAGCGTGATCGAGGTTCACGGCGTCCGCGCCGTCGTCACCGATATCGAAGGAACCACCAGCAGTCTGGCCTTCGTCACAGATGTTCTGTTCCCATACGCCCGCAGGGCGATCCCTACCTATGTACGGGACCACGAAGCAGAGTTGGCTGATATCAACGGTCAGGTTGCACAGGCGGTCGGCAAGCCCACGCTTGGCGCGCAAGAGCTCACCGCAATCCTCCTGAAGTGGATGGACGAAGATCGCAAGATCACCCCGTTGAAGGATCTGCAGGGGAGGATCTGGCGCACGGGTTATGAGAGTGGCGAGATCATCAGCCACGTTTACGAGGACGCTGTGCAGGGACTGCGCCGGTGGCACGCGGCCGGGTTGCGGCTGTATGTCTATTCATCGGGATCGATTCCAGCTCAGCAGCTGCTTTTCGCGCACACCCGCGCAGGTGACTTGCGGCCACTGTTCTGCGGCTATTTCGACACCACCACCGGACCGAAGCTGGAGTCGCCTTCGTACGCTAGAATAGCTGCCGTCTTGGGCTTGCCACCGCGCTCGATCGCTTTCCTTTCCGACCACCCCGGCGAGACCCGGGCCGCGGCCGAAGCGGGTCTGCAAACCATACTGGTGGCGCGCGCGGGTTTGTCTACATCCGACGCGCCCGGGCAAAGCGTGTTCGCGCGCGATTTCGACGAGATCTCCCTGGCATGAAAATAAATGGCGTTCATCACCGCTCCATCTGGTTGAGCGACGACGGTTGGTCGGTGCAGATCCTCGACCAGCGGCAACTCCCCTGGCGCGTGGCGGTAGCGGAGCTCACCACGTTGGAAATGGCGGCCCGAGCCATCAAAGAAATGTGGACGCGCGGCGCTCCGCTGATCGGCGCGACCGCCGCGTACGGCTTGTGCCTCGGGCTACGAGCGGATTCTTCCGACATCGCTCTGGAAAACAGCTATCGGACCCTACTCGCAACTCGGCCTACCGCCGTCAACCTGCGTTGGGCTCTCGATAGAATGAGAACAGCGG
>Ga0105240_10004225_pt1 | contig 21961 bp, 10 predicted proteins | sample KBSC54metaG_FD_80426 | JGI IMG/M metagenome (GOLD analysis project Ga0105240, IMG submission 80426) | Corn rhizosphere microbial communities from Kellogg Biological Station, Michigan, USA - KBS C5-4 metaG | ecosystem: Host-associated > Plants > Roots > Rhizosphere > Soil | place: Michigan, USA... | reverse complement strand
GATCCCCGACTTCTGGCCCAACGCCGAAGAAGCCTTCCTCCTCCGCCGCCTCGGCAACACCATCATCGTCACCGGCTACGACGCCTCCGGCACACTCTACGGCGCGCTCGAACTCATCACCCGTATCCAATCCGACAAAAAAATCCCGCAGCAGCTCGACGACGAAGACCATCCCCAGCTCAAACTCCGCGGCGTCGCCATCGGCATGCAGAAGCCCTCCATCACCTACGAGGGCGCCGAGTACGACTACCCCTACACCCCCAAAGACTTCCCTTTCTTCTACGACAAAGTCTGGTGGACCCACTACCTCGATTCCCTCGTCCAGAACCGCTATAATGCGCTCTTCCTCTGGAACGGCCACCCCTTCACGTCGTTACTCAAGCTCCCGAAATATCCCGAAGCGCAGGAACTCCCCACCGCGCAGCTCGACCAGAACATCGCCATGTTCCGCTGGCTCACCGCCGAAGCCGACAAGCGCGGCATCTGGGTCCTGCAGGGCTTCTACAACATCCACCTCTCGCACGCCTTCGCCCGCGCGCACAAGCTGCCCGACCATCTCTCCGCGCCCTCGCCGCTTAGCACCGAATACACCCGCTACTGCCTCGCCCAGTTCATCGAACAGTACCCGCACGTCGGCATCTTCATGACGCTCGGCGAAGCCATGGGCCCGCACTACGGCCCCCAGTGGATGACCCAGGCCATCATCCCCGGCGTCAAAGACGGCGTCGCCGCGCTGGCAAAGCGCGAAGGCCACCCCATCCCCGAGCCGCCCATCATCGTCCGCGCCCACGCCACCGACATTCAGGACGTCATGGCCGCCGCCCACCCCCTCTACTCCAACATCGACACCATGTGGAAGTGGAACGGCGAGTCCCTCACCTGGACCAACATCCGCGGCCCCGTCCGCGCGCGCTTTAGCGACCTCGTTGCCGGCTCGAACGTCACCATCGCCAACATCCACCTGCTCTCCAACCTCGAACCCTTCCGCTGGGGCGACCCCGCCTTCATCCGCGAGACCGAGCATAACTTCATCCGCATCGGCATCGGCGGCCTGCATCTCTACCCGCTCCGCTACTGGGACTGGCCCTTCTCCGCCGACAACACCACGCCGCGCCTCCAGCAAACCGACCGCGACTGGATCTGGTACGAAGCCTGGGCCCGCTACGCCTGGAACCCCGAACGCAACCCGCAAACCGAACGCACCTACTGGATCACCCGCTTCGCCCAACGCTTCACCACCACCAATCCGGGTGATGGCGCCACAAATCCGGGTGCCCCAGGTCTCGCTTCTGAGACCTGGGACAGTAGCGCCACGAATGTTCAGGTGCCCCATCCTTCGCAGTCTCACCGCGAAGGGTGGGATGAACAATCTCCCTCAGCCCAGTTGTCGGGTGCCCCAGGTCTCGCTTCTGAGACCTGGGATCGTAGCGCCACGAATGTTCGGGTGCCCCATCCTTCGCAGTCTCACCGCGAAGGGTGGGATGAACAATCTCCCTCAGCCCAGTTGTCGGGTGCCCCAGGTCTCACTTCTGAGACCTGGGATAGTAGCGCCACACATCTAACCGCAGCCCAACTCCAAGCCGGCGAACACCTCCTCAACGCCTACGAACTCTCCGGCATCTGCGCTCCCAAACTCCTCCCGCGCATCGGCATCACCGAAGGCAACCGCGAAGTCTTCTCCCTCGGCATGACCATGCCGCAGCTCATCGACGCCACCCGCTTCAGCCCCGCCGAAACCCTCTGGACCGGCGACGCGCCCCCCGGCGAGCGCCTCACCGACTACGTCGCCAACGAAGTCGCGCACAAACCCCACCACGGCGAAACCCCCATCGGCGTAGCCGCAGAAGTAGCCGCCAGCTCAGCCAAAGCCGTCGCCGAAGCCGAAGCCGCCGCACCCGGCATCACCCACAACCAGGCCGAATACAAACGCGTCGTCAACGACATGAAATCCATCGCCGCGCTCATGGCCTTCTACAACGCCAAAACGCAGGCCGCCGCGCTCGTCATGCAGTACGGCTACGACCACAACCTCAGCGATCTCGAAAAGGCCGAGCCGCTGCTCGCAGAATCCGTAGCCCACTTCAAAGACCTCGTAGCCCTCACCGACAACACCTATCTCGACGCCGCCGCCATGCACACCAGCCAGCGCCGCATCCCCGTCACCGGAGGCCCCTCGACCGAACACTTCCGCGACCTCCTCCCCGTCTACGAAAAAGAACTATCCACCTTCCAATCCCGCCTCAAATCACTCAAAGAATCGGGTGCGGGTGCCCCAGGTCTCGCTTCTGAGACCTGGGATAGGAGCGCCACCAATCTCCGGGTGCCCCATCCTTCGCAGCCTCACCGCGAAGGGTGGGATGAACCATCTCCCTCAAACCAGTCGCCTCGCACTTCGCAGCCTCACCTGGAAGGCAATACCACAAGCGCCAACGGCGCGACGACATACCAGCCTGGGGCGCAGCCCCAGGTAGCGTCCACCCCACAAAAGAGGGCTGAAGGCCCGACACATCTCCCACAAATCCCCTTCACCCTCGCACCCGGAGCAGGCGAACTCTTCACCGTCTCCCCCGGCCAGCCCCTCTACACCGACAACCCACACGCCACCATCGCCACCGTCTCCCCCGCGCTCGACGGCCTCAAAGGAATCCGCGTCTCGACCCACCAGGAACAGCCGCTCCACTTCACCCTCTCCGCACCCGCGCAAATCCTCGTCGGCTTCTTCAAATCCAGCTCACACAAAGCCCTCAACGTCAGCCCCGCCACCGAACAATGGAACCTCGTCATGCCCAACGCAGTCATTCCCTCCGGCGGCAGGACGCTCCCCATCTCCGTCTGGGCCAAACCAATTCCCTCCGGCCGCAACGACCTCGACCTCGGCAAAGGGGCCTACATCGTCCTCGGCTTCGTCCCCGAAGACGCACACATCCCCTTCACCGCCGCCTCCACCCCCGGCCAGCCCCCCAACCTCGACTGGCTCTTCGAAAACTAGTGTGGTGAGTCGAAAACTAGTGTGGTGAGTCCTCAATTCGTTTCCCATGCCAAAGGGCCAAAGGCCCGCTCTATACCAGCCTGGGGCAACGCCCCAGGTGATGTTGCAGCATAAAACCAAGGGCTGAAGGCCCGCCCTATCGTGCGCCGAACTTCGGACTCACCACAGTAGAGAGATTTGTTGTCATTCCGAAGGGAATCTGCGTTCCGGGCTTGCATTCGTTTTTTTTGTTGTCATTCCCGAAGGGAATCTGCGTTTTGCTCGAATCACCAAAACTACATCTGGAGGAGAACCGCTCTAGCCAATCCAGCCTCAATGAGTGAATCGGCGATAATGCGCTCAGCGAGGCCGACTCGTCAGCATAACTGCGAAGGAAGTCCCTGCAATTCTTCTACGCAGAGGGGCGAGGGCTGATCTAGTTCCGACGGTGTAAACTTCATGACTTATGGGTCGAGGTTTGTTTGAAGATATCCGAGCTTCAACAGACCAAGCAATTGATCTCCACGGAGTACAACCTAAGGTTCAATTTTGCAATACGCGGTGGTAAATTCAGAACGACATGAAGCCTTTCCGGGGGGACGAGGAGAGTGTCCAACCTGCGGGTCGCCGGTCTTGGCGAAATGCGGTCCCCGTGTCATGCATCATTGGGCACACGCAGGCCGCAAAGATTGTGACCCTTGGTGGGAGAACGAAACGGCCTGGCACCGTGAATGGAAGAGCCTATTCCCCGGAGCATGTCGCGAGATCTCATATACAGCACTTGACGGCGAGATTCACCGGGCCGATGTAGTGACAAAAACAGGCATAGTCATTGAATTCCAGCACTCCGCAATGACAGACGCGGAACGGCTCTCGCGTGAAACCTTTTATAAAAACCTAATATGGATCGTTGACGGTAGAGGGTTCCGCAATAACTTTGACATTTACCATCTCTTACCGGAGCCAGAGTCGGAGTTGGGGCGCGACCTCCGATGGTTCAAGGCAACGCGTCAAATGCGCGGAGCGGCACGAGGGCTCTTTTGGCGCCCGTCAGAAAATCCTGGTGCCACTAAGGAAACTCTCGTCCTTATGCACGGCATACATGAAATTGAGGCGGAGGTGAATAAGGCGTATCGCGGACATCATCAATACGATTGGGTTAAACCTAGACGCACTTGGCTGGATGCGACTTGCCCCGTGTATATCGATCTAGGAGAAGATTTACTAGCAAGACTCGAAATCTATGACGAATCCGGGTTGAGATGCATTCGTCTCGTTGCCAAGGAGAAATTTGTCCATGACGCAATGACAGAAACCGTCGCCACTGCCATTGCAACGCGATTTTATCCATTGCCGCCGAATGAGTCGATTTAGGAACCTGTCGCCCAGCCTGCGGTCGGATGTCTTGGTGAAAATTAGCCTCAACGAGGTGGCCAGTGCTTGTGGATAGAGCAGCGGCCTTCTGAGTCCGGGACTCCTCTGAACTTCTGGACTGGGGACTTCAACCCGATGCGCTCACTGAGGCATCGACCTGAATGCGTTCTGTACCCAACTCCGTCAAGCCCCCACTCCTGTGGAAAACTCCACAACCCATACACCCAAAGCACCTTATCCTCACCCCCCAATCTGGCGGTTTAGTTTCCCTCCATCCCTTAAAATAGAAACATAGCCATCCAGAAACCCAGGCTGCATTTTCCCTCAATCGACAAAGCTAAAACCATCAAAATTAATACTTTACAAAATCGACCCCATAAAAATAAGGACTTCCGCCACCAAGTCCAAACCTAACCCCTTTAGAACATGGATTTTGCACAAAAACAGGGGGAGGGGGTACCTACCGCCCTGCACCGTCGTGCCGCCCGAGCAGCCGCTCCGCCTCCGCCTCGCTCACGCGAAAGAAGCTCCCATGCTTCGCCCCCTGTGGAAAACTCATCCGGTCGTTCACCGACTCCCAGTGAACCCAGTCCTTCGTCTCCACCCCCTCATACCGCGCCCGGGGAGCGCGATAGTGGTCGTAGTACACAACAAACTCATCCCCAACCTGAACCACCGAAGGCCCCTCCGACCAGCTCTCCGTAATCGGCCCCGAGAGCGGCCCCCACGGCCCCTCAACCGAAGGCCCCGCCATCCACCGCACCTGATACCGCAGCGGCTCCTCGGTCTGGTCCTTCACCACCAGCGCCCACTGCTCCCGCCCGGCGACCAGCCCATGAAACATCGTCGCATCGATCACCACAAACCCAGGATCGAAGAACACCTCCGGCTTGGAGAACGAAACAAAGTCCCGTGTCCTCGAAGCCCAGATCCGATTCCCCTTATCCGAATCATTGAAAGCCGACGACCAGATGATCAGCCACTCCTTAGCCTTCGCGTCCCAGTACGTCTCCGGAGCCCACACATTCCTCACCGCCGGAAACTCCCGCATGATCGGCACCTCCCGCTGCGCCGTCCACGTCATCAGGTCCTTCGACTCCGCATACCCCAGCGAGTCGCCCTTCCAGCCCCACGTCCACACCATCCTGAAGCCATCGCCCGAAGGGTTCCGCGTGATGAACACGTCGCGCATGATCTCGCCCGGCTGCTCCGGCTTCACCCAGGGCTGCCCGTCATTCAAAGGAACGAACCGATAGCCATCCCGACTCAAAGCAAGATAGATGCCGCTCGTCCCCGGCTCCTTGAAGTAAGCAAACACATACGCATCCGCTGCAAAGCAGACCGAAGAGCACGCAAGCAAACAGAGCAACGCGAGAAGCCGCTTCATCGACCCTCCGCCACATCGCTCGAAAGCAGAGTCTTCCCGCGCCAGTGCGAAGTCGCAACTCGCTTGCCCGAAGCATCGAAGTTCACCCACGTCCACTCGCCGTCCGCGCCGTAGGTCTTCGTCCAGACCCGCGTCCCGTCCGCGCGGAAGTAGTTCTCCTCACCAACCTTCTTACCGAGGTGAAACGTCACCGACCACATCACGCGCCCGCCCGGATAGTAGAACGTCTCCGGCCCCTCCAGCAGCACACGCCCGTCAGCCGCACGACCCGCGCTCCACTGGGCCCTGAGTTTGCCATCTGCATACTTCTCCGAAAACTGCTTCACCTCAGAGACAGAAACAGCAGGCGCAACATCAGCACCTGCATTCTTGTCCAGAATCCAAGCCTCATTCAACTCGATCTCATAGTTCGGTTGGTTCTTGGAAGTCACCACATGAATCATGCCGTCCGCACTCTGCGTGGCCGTCACATAGCCAACCGTCAGAATGTTCGCCGGCAGACGCTTCATCACCCAGGTCGCGCCGTCATCATCGCTCAACGCAACGTAAGCACCGTCCTTGTGCAGATGCTTCTGATGCGTCGGATTGTAATCGGCAACGAAGAACAGCCGCCCGCTCTTCAGCCGAATGACGCTCGGACGCTCGCCGCTCATCAATTCATCAAACGGAGTCTTACTCTTCACCCAAGTCTTGCCTCCGTCGTGACTGGTCGCCAGCGGCATCTTGCCGCCGATCTCCGAGTTCTTGCCGCCGAAGCCGAGCAGCGTCTCGCCGTCCTTCGCCGCCACCAGCGTCGTGTGACGACCCGCCGTTCGACCGCCGGTGTCATACCAGGTCTTCCCGTCATCATGCGTCCCCCACACCGCGCTGATGCTGCCATTGCCATCGTCATCGCGGCCAGTCGAGTCGGTCGGAATCAGCACGGTTCCATCCTTCGTCCGCACCACGCTGTTGATCGGCTGCGAGACGTACCGCCCGATCTTCGCCGGGAAGTGAGGGAACGAAACCTGCGACCAGTCCGCCCCATTGTCCGTCGAGGTCATGTACGAGAACGGAGGAGCGCCAATCAGCCGCGGATATCCCCAGAAGAACCACACCCGTGCAGGCTGCGATTTGTTGCCGGATTTGTAACCCGGATCATTCCAGATGACCGGAGCCGCATTTGCTGCATCGGCAAAGTAAGGCCACGGCTCCGGCATGTCCCAGTCCTCGGAACCAGCGCGTCGCCGCATCACCAGCACCGTCTGGTCCGGATCGTCCTCTTCATTCGGCGAGTTGTAATAAGCCGCAAGCATGTCGCCGTTCGGCAACTGCTGAATCGCGCTGTTGTGATAGTTGATGCCCAGCCCGCGCGCCAGCCCGAGCTTCCAGCCAACCTCAGGCATCGACTTGCCCGCGAGGTCAGGAAAAAGTTCATGCACGTGATACCACGGCTTCTCAGGATTCGGACCGTCTGCGATGCGGTCCGCTGTCTGCTTCACCGCCGTCTCGAAGAACGGACGCTCCTCCCGCACAGGCTTGGTTGCGGGCATCGGAGCCTGCACCACGCGGAAGCCGATGTTCCCATCCACCGGCGCATACGAAGGCGCCATGCTCGCACGGTTCGCCGCACGTTCAAAGTAAGGCGACTCAGCAGGCACAATCTGTCCCGGCTTCGAGTGACGGAAGTCCAGCCCGCCGCCGCGCACCACCTTCGTGTAGCCACTCACCGGGCCCACCGGATCAACCTGAGACGCCGCGCTATAGGGACCGTACCAGTCCAGCACCCACTCCGGCCTGCCCACACCCATGTTCTTCACGCCGAACGCATTCGGCTGATCGAGAGCAGGAGCAGGCTCAAAGCCCGCGTGTCCCCCGCGCGCGACATACTCCCACTCCGCCTCTGTCGGCAGACGATATGGCTTGCCCGTCTTCTTCGAGAGCCACGCACAGTAAGCCATCGCCTGGTCCCAACTCACTCCCGCAGCGTAGCCATTGAACACCGCCACCGCACGATCGCCACCGGACTTCCCCTTCGGTTCCGCGCCCTGCTTGCGCGACTCAGAACTAACGCCAGCGCGGTACGAAGGATCGAACTCACGAAACTCCGCCTCCGTCACCTCCGTCACGCCAATCTTGAAATCGTGCGAGATGGTCACGTCGTGCCGCGGCACCTCGTCGAAGTCGCCGTGCACTGGCCGACGCGACATGACGCCGAACCCATCCGTCACCGCATCGGGTAGCGCGGCCTCATCGGCACCCATCACAAAGCTGCCAGCCTTCACCTGCACCACCGGCGGAACATCCTGCGCCACCGCAACCGCTGCCATCAGCACAATACCCGCACAACCGCTCAACCATTTCATCCATCTCGTCATCATTACCGAAGCACTCCATCCAACTCACCCAGCGTCTTGCGCCGGGCTACTGTCTTTCCATCCACCATCAACAGCATCCCTGCACCGCGCCCATATCGCTTGCCGTCCGCGTCCCACAGAATGGTCAGCAGGTGTCCGTGATACGGTAGCCCGTCGATGGCGAAGTAGGTCCATTCATTCGCAGGCAGCAGAGGCCGCACCACGACACGCGCATCCGAGCGCGGCTCCAGGCCAATCAGCCCCGTAATCAGCGGGTCTGCGAAGCCGGAATGGTTGTAATAGTTCCCGCGCCCCACCTGCTTATGCTTTGCAATCAGCATGTCCTTGGCGATCCACTCGTCGGTGTCGGCATCGAGGTCCTCATCGATCCAGTCGATGACGTGCCCGTCTGCGAGCTTCAGATGCTGCGAGCGCACATAGCGCGAAAACAGCTTGTAGTAGTCGGCCTTCGTCATCACGGCCTGCTGCGGACCATGCTCGAACGCGGCCAGCGCGAGCAACGTCTGCGTGGTCGCATAGGGCCAGCTCGGCCCGTTCCACGTGCATTGGTCCGAGCTGGCGAAGCGGAAACGCGGACTGCGTCGCTCCGCCGTCGTCGGCCCATACTTGCCATCGAAGCCTTGCGGGTCAAACAACTGCTTCCATGCCACGTCGTGTGACGCCGCTGGAATCCCGAACATCCACGGGATGTATCCGATCAACTCGCGCACGCCGGAGAGCTGCATCGCCGTGCCGGGATCGATAAACTTCTTCTCCTTGCGGATACCGGAGTCCTTCGCCGGTGACATCACCTCGTAGAACTGATCCTTCGGGCTCCAGAGCCGCGTCTCAATCAGGCCGTGCAGGGTTTGCGCCTTGCGTTCGTACTCGGTCCGCGCGGCAGAGTCTCCCGTCGCGCCCGCGAGTTCTGCAATCGCACGCGCGTCGGCGTACATGTAGCTGTTCAGCGTTGGCCGGTAGCCGTCGCCGCTGATCGACTTCTCCATCGCATCGCGCGTATCGATCGACCAGAAGAGGCCGTTCGCGTCACGCTGGCTCGATTCCCACGCGGTGTAATTCTCCTTAAGCGCGGGCAGCAACTCCGTCCCGAGCGCAACGTCTCCCGTCGCTTTGACCAGCCCCAGCGTGGTCCACGCAAACCACGTGCTGTAGAGCCTCGGTCGCGCACCCGGCGACATCCAGTAACGCGCGTCGTCTTCGGCTATCTTCGGGTCGCGCAGCCAGCGGGATTCCGCTATATGGAATGCAGCCGCGTCGGGCAGCGCGCCGAAGTCCTTCACGGCTGGCTTTGGCAGCCACTCCGTAATCAGATAGCCGTGGTCAGTTTTGACGAGATGCTTCTGCCACGCATACCAGCGGAAGTAGTACGTCTCCTCGAAGGCCTTGTTCGAGGAATCGAACCAGGGAATCTCCTGCTGCATCCACGGCCACGAGTCCGCGCCTTCGGTGCCTGTAGCCTCTTTTTCCTGCTGGCGGAACAACTCCACGTAGTGGCGGTACGAGGCCGGACGCAAGACGGCGGCTCCCGCCGCTGCATTTTCCTCCGCCTGTCCAGGCTGCGCAATGGCCGGAACCGCCAGCGCGAACGCCGTTACAACGCAGAGCCAGTTGCAAATTATTCGCTTCATCCTATCCTCAATGAATGGAAGCACTATACAAGCGTGGTCTGACCTTCATCAATCTGATATTGAAAAATAATACTCATTTCTGAAAAAATCGCTACCGAACTGAATCCAGCCTTTACCGGAGAGACCGGACCCTATATGGACATGAAACTGCCTCGGTTGAGCCTGTTCACCCGCCTTGCTCTTGGACTTGTTACGCTTGTTGGCCTTACGGCCATCTGCCCGGCGCAGGAATGCAATCCCCGCGCCTTCGGAGCGAAGGCCGATGGCGTGACGAAGGACACGACCGCCATTCAGTCGGCTATCGACGCCTGCGCCGCCCGCCCCAATACTGCGGTGCACTTCACGAGAGGGATGTATCTCTCGGGCCCGCTCACGCTCAAGTCAGGCACGCATCTTGTGCTCGATGAGGGAGCGACGCTGCTCGGCTCGTCGGACATGGCGGACTATCCGATCCGCACCGATGCTCCCTGGAGGCGCATCTCGCTGCTGCACGCAGACCACGCGACCGGCGTCAGCATCACCGGCCAGGGCACGATCGACGGCAACGGTAAGGTTTGGTGGGATGCTCAACTGAAGCGGCAAAAGGGCTCTCCTGAAAACCCTCGTCCGCTGCTGATCGACATCACGCGCTCGAAGAACATCCTGATTGAAGGGATCACGATCCAGAACTCGCCGCAGTACAACATTGCGGTGTTTCTCTCGGACGGCCTCACGGTGTGCAACGTGACCATCCGCAACCCCGGCCGCGGCGCTCCGAATACGGACGGCATCGATCCCTTCTCCACCAGCCACGTTTTGATTGAGCACACCACCATCGACACGGGCGACGACAATGTAGCCATCAAATCCGGCCTCGTCGAACGCGGCGACCCGGATGTTCCTTCGACGGACATCACCATCCGCGACTGCACGTTTTTGAACGGGCATGGACTTTCGATTGGCTCTGAAACTGCGGGAGGCGTGCGCAATGTGACGGTCGAGCGCGTCGCCTTTCGCGGCACGCGCCAGGGGATCCGCATCAAGTCGGCGCGCGGGCGCGGCAACGACATCGGCAACTTCACCTACAAAGACATCACCATGCAGGATGTGGAAACGCCGATCCAGATCACTGCCTACTACACTGGCCGCTCCAGCAACGATGCAGCGCAGACTGTGACGGAACACACTCCGCGCTTCCACGACATCGACATTGAGAACCTGACCGCGACCGGTGCAAAGCAGGCCGCGCTCATCATGGGATTGCCCGAGAGCCCTATCAAGAACCTGACGCTCAAAAATATACATATCGCAGCAGCCAAAGGAATGTTCATTCAAGAGGCGCAGGTTACAGAGTCGAACGTAACGGTTGCTCCGGCTTCGGGGGCCCCCGTGCAGTATGGCCCGGGTGTGCTGATCAATGGCAAGTCGCCGTGCGTTGCGACGGCGGCGTGCTCGACGGCTGCAACCGCTCCAACGCTCCCTGTAGGAGAGTTCATCTTTCAACCGGGCAGCACTTCGTTTCCGTCGAGCCATGCTTCGACCATCGTGGAGTTGAAGAATGGCGACCTGATGGCTGCCTGGTTCGGAGGAACGCATGAGCGCGCGCCGGATGTGGCGATCTGGGGGGCGCGCTGCGTAAAGGACGTGTGGAGCGCACCCGTGGAACTAGAGCGCGAGAAGGACATGCCTTCGTGGAACCCAGTGCTGTTTCACACGAAAGACGGAACGCTGTGGCTCTACTACAAGGTCGGGCCTTCACCCGGGGAGTGGTCGGCGCGACGCGCGTTCAGCAACGACGAGGGCCTGACGTGGTCGAAGCCGGAGCAGTTGCCCGCGGGACTGCTTGGGCCGATTCGCGCAAAGCCGCTGGTGCTGCCCGATGGAACCATCGTCAGCGGTACGTCGTTTGAGGCCTATAAAACCTGGGCTGCATGGGTGGAGCGCAGCACGGACGGCGGCAAGACCTGGGCTAAGATTGGGCCCATCACGATCTCGCCTGCCGTGGACGAAGCGGAGACGCCTGCTCCTGATCCAAAGCCCGGCGACCCGGGATTCGATGCAAAAAGCAAAGGCACGCGGCACACGGTCGGCATCATCCAGCCATCAATCGTCTCGCTCGGCGGTAGCCATCTGCGAATGTATGCGCGGTCGCAGACGCTGGTCTCAAAGATCGCCGTCGCTGATTCGATGGACGACGGCGTGACCTGGACACAGGCACGCTTCCTCAACCTGCCGAACAACAATTCAGGCATCGACGCCGTACGCCTCCGAGACGGACGCATCGTGCTGATCTTCAACGACACGACACGCGGACGCTCTCCGCTGAACCTCGCGGTCAGCCGCGACGGCGAGCACTTCCGCATCTTCGCCACGCTGGAGAACACACCGGGAGAGTTCTCCTACCCCGCGCTGATTCAGGCCAAAGACGGCGATCTTCTGATGACCTACACGTGGAACCGAAAGACGATTAAGTTCCTCCGAATGCCGCTGAAGGACGTGCCGGAAGAGTAGACCTTCCGTTCGCTTGCCTCGATATACCGGCCTACAGAACGGCAGAGCTACTTCCGGCCCGCGCCACAGGCTTCTGTCTTAATTCTCACAACATAGGCAATGGCATTGGGAGGCACAGCCGGAAGCATCACGAGCAATCCATCGGCGCGCTGTTCAAAGACAAGTTGTGCGGGAGCGCCAAGAAGCTCCACCGAACAGATCGACGCTGACAGATAGGGGTTCCCCGCATAGAGCGTGTGCAGAAGAACCTGATGATCTTCCGGCCAGCCAAGCATTGTTGCGTAAAGGATATGGCTTCGTGGATCTTTGGGTACGGTGTAGCGAATGTCCTCGGCGGTATAGCTCTGAATGTCGTGGTTCTTTTCGGTGGAGTTGGCAGCGGCCTTTGTGGGACCTTCGCCGAAGACCGCAAAGGGCCGGGTGTTATAGATGGCTTCGCCGTTCACGCGAAGCCACGCGCCGATCTGGAGCAGGACTGAATGGGCTTCTTCGGGAATTGTGCCATCTGCCTTGGGGCCAACGTTGAGCAGAAGATTGCCGTTTTTGCTGACGGTATCGATGAGCTGTTGAATGAGCGATTTTGCGGTGCGGTATTGGTCGTGCTCGACGTAGCCCCAGGAGTGGATGCTGATCGACGTGTCCGTCTGCCAGGGGAGAAGGCGCAGCGTATCGAGTTTTCCGCGTTCGATGTCGAGCGTCGCCGTATTCGCGGGCATGGCCTCCTCTTTATAGGTCAGCACAGGATGCTGCCTTCGCCGCGCGGACTGGTTGTAGTAGTAGGCGGCGAACTGCTGGAGAGAGGGTTTGAAGGCGGGCTGGCCGATCCACCAGTCGAAGTAAAAGAAATCCGGATGGTACTTATCGACAATTTCTGTGCTGCGGGCGAGCCAGTCGTCGAGAAACGCCTGATTGGGTGCGAGCCAGCGTTCGAGATGCTCCGGGTCAGGCTCCTTTGTGCTGACTTTGCCATCAGGGCTGGGTAGCGACATCGGCATGGCTGGGCCGTAGAGACCGGCGTTGGTTGGGTCCTGCACGTCAGAAGGAAACGTGCGACCGGCACCGTACCACCACCAGTGTTCGGCGCGGTGGGAGGAGACGCCAAAGTAAAGACCGCGGGCTCGGGTGGCCTTTTCGAGTTCACCAACGACATCGCGGCGCGGCCCCATGCGGGCTGCGTCCCACTTAGTCATCGCCGAGTCGTACATGGGAAAGCCGTCGCAGTGCTCGGCGACAGGAACAATGTACTTTGCGCCGGCGCGGACGAAGAGATCGAGCCATGCGTTCGGATCAAAATGTTCGGCGCGAAACATGGGGATGAAGTCTTTGTAGCCGAACTTCGTCTCGGGGCCGTAGGCAGCGACCTGGTGCTCGAATGCAGGGCTGCCCGGAACATACATGTTGCGCGAGTACCACTCGTTTCCGAATGCCGGAACGGAGTAGACGCCCCAGTGGATGAAGATGCCGAACTTCGCATCACGAAACCAGTCAGGAGTGCGGTATTGTGCAAGCGAGTTCCATGTGGGCTTGTAGAGATTGCGGTGCGTGGAATCGCTGTTGTCCGCATGGACTTTGGCCACCTGTCGCTCGACGTTTGCGGAGAGGTCAGGATGCCGGGGCGTTTCAGCAAAGACGATGGATGTCGCGAGGACAGCGAGCGTGGCGACGAAGATTTTCCGATTCACGGCGACACGATAGCAGAGTGCAGGGTAGTTTTGTAACACGGAATAATCGTAGAGGAGCGTTGAATGCGTCGTGTCCGCGCGGCAGTGGTAATCGCGTTTGTCTTGCTGGCTGGTGTGGAATGCAGTGCATGGGCACAAAGCCATTTGCTTCCCGCGAACAATTTAGAATGCGATGCGATGACGCAGCCGATGGCCGTCGAGAGCGCCGCGCCTCAACTGGAGTGGCGCTTAGCTGCCGCATCAGCCGATGCCCACGGAGTTCGGCAGGGCGCGTATCGCGTGCTGGTCGCCTCTTCGCGCAAGCTGCTCGACGCCGATACGGGCGATATTTGGGACAGTGGCCGCGTCGCCTCCGACGCAACGTTCGGCATTCCATATCGCGGAAAAACCTTGCAGCCGGAAGCCGTGTACTTCTGGAAGGTGATGGTCTGGGACGAACGCGGAGAGGCCGCAGGCTGGAGCGGTGCTGCAACCTGGACCATGGCCCCTCGCACGTGGACGGCGAAGTGGATTGCCCAGCGCGGAACAACAAATGAGACGGCTGAGATGCCGCTGTTCCGGCACGACTTTCGCGTGAAGAAGAACCTGGTGCGCGCGGTGCTCGACGTCTCGGCGCTTGGCCAGGGCGAGGTGCATTTGAACGGCGTCAAGGTGGGCAATGCTGAGTTGGCACCGGCGTGGACTGACTATCGCAAGACCATCCGGTACGACGCCTATGACGTGACCTCTCTTCTGCGCGAGGGGAAGAACGCGATTGGTGTGATGGTGGGCAATGGAATGTTCAATGTCGTGCGGACGCCGCATCGCTTCACCAAACTGGTGAACAGCTTTGGGCGGCCCATGGTGCTGGCCCAGATGCGCCTGACCTATGCGGATGGAAGTTCGCAGGTCGTGGCAACCGACCACACATGGAAGACCGCGCCGGGGCCGATCACCTTTTCTTCAACCTATGGAGGCGAAGACTACGACGCCACAAAGGCGCAGACGGACTGGGACTCCGCCGGTTTTCAAGCAACGGGATGGAAGCGCGCGGAAGTCGTGCAGGGGCCGGGCGGGCAACTCCGCGCGGAAGTCGCTCCGCCTCTCCGCGTGATGAAGACCTACGCGCCTGTAAAGAAGACGGAAGTGAAGCCGGGGATCGCGGTCTACGACCTGGGACAGAATTTTGCAGGCTGGCCTGATGTGAGCGTGAAAGGCACGGCTGGCGCGGTGTTGAAGATGACGCCGGGGGAGTTGCTGAACGCCGACGGCACGGTATCACAGCAAAGCTCAGGAGCGGGAAGGCGCGGCTCGCAGTGGTACAGCTACACGGTTGGCAGGAGCGGCGATGAGGAGCAGTGGCACCCGCGCTTTAGCTACTACGGCTTTCGCTACGTGCAGGTAGAGTGGACCTCCGGGGCGGGCGAGGTGCTCTCGCTGCGCGGAGACGCGGTGCACTCTTCGTCGCCGGAGACGGGCGAGTTTGAAAGCTCGAACACGATGCTGAACGCGATTCACAAACTGATTGTCGAGGCAATGTACAACAACGAAGTCAGCATCTTTACCGACTGTCCCCACCGGGAAAAGCTGGGCTGGCTTGAAGAGACGCACCTTGTCGCTCCCGGGCTGCTTTTCAATAACGACCTGCGCGGACTGTATCGTGCCACGGAAGAAAACATTGCCGACGAGCAGAAGCCCGATGGCATGGTGCCGACCATCGCCCCGGAGTACACCGTGTTTGCCAAACAAGGCTACGGCGTCTTCGATGACTCACCCGAGTGGGGCTCGGCCAGCGTGCTTGGCGGATGGGCAGCGTACCGCGCCTATGGAGACACCGCGGCACTGAAGAGCGAGTACCCGGTCATGCAGCGTTATGTGAAATATCTGGCAGGCAGAGCGCAGGATGGGATCGTCGCGTATGGGCTGGGCGACTGGTACGACATCGGCCCGGGCAGCCCGGGAGTGGCGAAGAACACATCGCTCGGCGTGACCGGCACGCTGATGCTCTATCAGGATGAGAAGACGATGGAGAAGATTGCGCGCGTGCTGGGCAAGGACGACGACGCTCGCAAGTATGCAGAACAGGCTGCGCAAACTGCCGCCGCGTTCAATGCGAAGTTCTTCCGCACGACGACCGGCGAGTACGATCGCGGCAGCCAGACGGCGAATGCAATGCCGCTCGATTTAGGAATCGTGCCTGCGGACCATCGCGCCGAAGTGCTGGCGCACGTCGTCGCCGACATTCACGCGCACAACTACCACGTGACGACAGGCGAGGTTGGGTATCCGTATATGCTTCGCGCCCTGATGGACAATGGCGAAAACGACCTATTGATGGCGATGATGCTGCGCAAGGACCCGCCCAGCTATGGGTCGCAACTCGCGGCTGGAGCCACCTCGTTGACTGAGGCCTGGGACGCGAACCCGCACAGCTCGCAGGACCACTTCATGCTGGGCGGCGCGGAGGAGTGGTTCGATCTCGGCCTCGGCGGCATCGACTTCGACATGTCGCGCGCGAAGGATGAGCGGATTATGATTCGCCCGCGCGTCGTCAGTGGCGTGAACTGGGTGCGGTCGAGCTACGATTCGCGGATTGGCATGGTGCGGAGCGCATGGATGCGTGAAGACGGCGGATTGACGCTGGAGATCACGGTTCCTGCTAACGCTTCAGCTACGGTCTGGGTGCCGGTGCGCGCAGGCGAATCCGTCGTCTCGGGCGGAAACGCGGCAGACGCGACAAAGTTGGGTGCCCAAGAAGGATCGGACGTGTACCGCGTGACTTCAGGAACATACCGGTTTGTGGTGAAGCCGAGTTAGCGCGCCACCAAGGCTTGAGCGAGCACGGAGCATGTGACAGACGCCATTGGCACGAAGCACGATAGGCGGCCTTCTTTCATTGCTCATTTCCAGTTGTAAGAACAGCCACGCCCTGCGATACGAGCGTGACGGCCCCAAGGTCTTGATTGGTAATCACCTCATGCATCCTCCTGGGAAGTCGCACCTGCTCTCGCGTCATTCCATGGTTGATGAGGATATAGACGGTGCGGTCACGTGCGACGCGGCGGCAGACCTCCACCTCTTCCGGAACCGCGCCAAATGCCGAGTGAATGTTGGCTCCGGTGATCGCCGATTGCATCAACGACCGCATCAGCGCGGGGTCTGGAATTGTGCCGAGGTAAGTGATGCTTCCCTTCCCGATGTCGCGAGAGATCATGGCAGGCTGGTTGTCGAGCCAGCCGTTGGACTTTCCGTAGCGCAGATCGACCTTTGTGGCGGGGCTGGTGGTGGAAAGCTGCTCGGCCCAGATGCTCGCCGTGCCGCTGCCGACGGGGATGGGAGATTCGAGCGCGTAGAACTGCTCCACGCGGCCGCCAAGCTCTCGGGCGAGCGGGCCGGGCTGGCGCTCCGTGTTGAGTGCGTTGTATTGGTCCTTCATACCGGAGCGTGGGCCGAGAATCAGATGCCCTCCCGCGCGAACATACGCGAGCAGATGCGCGGCGAGCGGCTCATCGATGACATTGAGATCGGGAGCCACGACCAATTCGTACCCATCAAAATTTGCCGTTGCTTCCACAATGTCCACCGACTGCGCGATGGACTCAAGCGGGCGATAGAAGTCGAGCAGCACCTCCTCTTGATCGTAAAGTTTCGTGTGCGGCTGGAAGTCGATGGCCCAGCGGCTGTCGTAGGTGTCGATGAGCGCAACATTCGAGTGTGGAGTCGTGCCCGCAAGAACGCCTCTTGCCGCGTCAAAGTCAGCGCCTAGATGCTGAATCTCCGCATAGATCGGGAGCGGCGTGCCGTCGGGGCCAACGATGGCTCCGTGATACTGCTCCTGCCCGTTCAGCGCGCTCCGCCATTGCCAGTAGAGGATCGCGTCCGCGCCATGGCCCACGGCCTGCCATGCAAGCGCGCGCGTCTCGCCGCTGTCAAGCGCATTGTTGATCGGCGCCCAGTTCACGGAGCCGGGTTCGGTCTCCATCACCCAGAAGTTCTGCCGCTTCCAGCCTCGAACGAAGTCGTTGAGCATCGCCTCTTTCGCAACCTTCAAGTGACCTTCGCCAACGTACTCGTCCCAACTGGCAAGGTCCAGGTCTTCGGTGATGCGGTAGTGGTCCCAGTTATCGCTCCAGCCGAGGCCGCCGATGTTCGTGGTGATGAACTGCGCGGGCGAGATGAAGTCGCGCAGCACCTTGATTTGGTCCTGCTGAAAGCTACGCCACGTCGCGGTGACGAAGTGTTTGTGGTCGAGCAGAAGGCCGGGATTGCCGCCTGTGTTCACCAGCGGAATCTGGTCCCACGCCGTGTAGGTCTGGGACCAGTACGCCGTGGTCCAGCGGCGATTGAGGTTGTCGAGCGTCTTGTACTTCGCCTTGAGGAACTCCTGAAACTGCCTGCGCGTCGCGGCGTCGAAGGACTCGTCGGTGTACTCGTTGCCGATCTGCCAGCCGAGGACATTGGGATTGTGACCGAACCGCTTTGCAAGTTGCGTGACGATGAGTTCGCAGAAGTGACGATAGCGCGGGCTTGAGTATGAAAACTGACGGCGGTTGCCATGCTGGCGCACGCGGCCATTGGCGTCAGTGCCCAGCGTGTCGGGATACTTCGATGTAAGCCAGGCAGGCGGCGCGTCGGTTGGCGTGCCGATGACGACGGCGATGTGATGTTTCGCTGCCAGTGCGATGGCGCGTTCGAGCCAGTCGAGGTCGTAATGCCCCTCCTCGGGCTCTTCGGTGGACCAGGCGAACTCGCCGACGCGCACGACGTTCATGTGCGCGTCCTGCATGAGCTGGAGGTCGGCGTCCCAGCGCGACTCCGGCCACTGCTCGGGATACCACGCGGAGCCAAGCAGCGGGGCGTGCGGGGTTACATAGGGCACAGCCTGTGCAACGGCAAAGGCACATGCCGCCAACAGTACGAGAGAAATGAATGCGTTGCGCGGAGCGTGTTGCGGCAAAAGAGACCTCGCCCGTTCGGGATGAGACAGCACTCCCTCCATTGTTATTCCGCGGCGAAGCGGAGCAGGTTGCTTTTGTGACCGGGGCTGTCGTCGTTCCGCTATGTGGACTCATCAAACGCCGTGAATAATGCCTGTCCCGCAGGTTCCGGGCACCGCCGCCTGTGCTTTACTAGGCAGCGATGGACGAGTAGAAGACCATGACTGGCTGCACGCACGCTTTTCCATGCAGGCACGGACCAGCCCAGAGGAGACATTGTGGCACAGACGCTTGCATTGATTCACACCAGCCCGGTACTGACGCCGATGTTTGGAGAGCTCTGCGCGGCGCAGATGCCGGGCGTAGAGGTGTTCCACATGGTGGACGAAAGCCTCATCCGCGACACCATCCGCGCAGGCGAGGTGCGGAAGGTCACGGTGCGGCGGATGCTCCGCATGATCGAGTCGGCGGGCATGGCCGGAGCGGACGCCGTGATGGTGACTTGCTCGTCGATTGGCGAGGCGGTTACGCTGGCGCAGCAGATCTTCGACTTTCCGGTCATCCGGGTGGATGAAGCGATGGCCGAGGCCGCGGTGCGGACCGGAGAGCGGCTCGGCGTCATGGCCACGCTGCGCACTACACTGGAGCCTACGGCGGCGCTTTTGCGGGAGAAGGCGGCTTCAATGGGGAGAAAGGTGGAGCTGGTGGAGTGCCTTTGCGATGGGGCTTTTGAGGCGGTGCTGACGGGCGACACGGCCGCTCACGACAGGATCGTAGGCACGGCGCTGATGGACGAGATGCGCGGTGTCGATGCGGTGGTGCTGGCGCAGGCGTCGATGGCGCGGGTGGTTCATGCGATGCCTGCGGGGTCGCTGAAGATGCCGGTGCTCTCGAGCCCGGAGCTTGCGGTGCAGCGGGCGCGTGAGATTCTGATGGGGCTTGCGGGGGCGACGGCTTGAAGAAGCGGCATGGCGTGCTGGGACTACTGTGCTGCGTCTCGGTGATTACGTTCGTGGATCGTCTGGCCATTCCTGTCGCCGCTGCGGGAATCCGCGCGGACCTGCGGCTCTCGCCGGAGCAGTGGGGATGGGTGCTGAGTGCGTATGTTCTGGCGAATGCTGTGTTTGAGATTCCGTCGGGTGCGTTTGGCGACCGGCACGGGCAGCGGCTGGAGCTGACACGCATCGTTTCGTGGTGGTCGGTCTTCACCGCGGTGACAGGGTGGTGCAGAAACTTCTGGCAGCTTGCCGCGTCGAGGTTTCTGTTTGGCGTGGGCGCGGCGGGGGCCTATCCGAATGCGGCGGGGGTGATCTCGCGGTGGTTTCCGAAGCGGGAGCACGCTCAGGCGCAGGGGTTCGTGTGGGCGGCGAGCAGGCTGGGCGGCGCTCTGGCTCCGCTCGCGCTGGTGCCGTTTGCGGCGCGGTTCGGATGGCGGGCCATCTTCTGGCTGCTGGGCGCGGTGGGGATTGTGTGGGCGGTGGTCTGGCGGTGGTGGTTTCGGGACTCTCCTGAGGAAATGGATGGGATTACAGCCGGCGAACTGGTGGAGATTGGGTCGGCGGACGGCGAGCGGGCGTCGGTGCCGTGGGCGCGGCTGGTGCGGCTGCCGCATCTGTGGCTGATTGTCGCTGCGTACTTTTGCTATGCGTTCGGGAGCTGGTTTTACTTTGGGTGGTTCACGACCTGGCTGGTGCGGGGGGCCGGGTTTTCGGTGGCCCAGATGGGTGTGTTCGCCTCGTTCCCTTTCGTGATGGGAATTGCGGGGAACCTGGCGGGCGGCGCGATGGCTGAGCGGATGGTGGAGCGGTACGGGCGGCGGAGTTCGTACCGGTGGATCGCTGCGGTCTGTCTGGTGGTGACGGCGGGGATTCTGCTGGCGATGTCGCTGGTCCGGGACCACCGGGCGATTGTGGCTCTGGCTACGGTGGGGTTCGGTGTAATGGACCTGATGCTGCCGGCCGCCTGGGCGATGTGCATGAGCCTGGGCGGGCAGTTTGGCGGGACAGCGACCGGGATGATGAACACGGCCGGGAACCTGGGCGGCTGGGTCTGCACGGTGGCCTTCGGCTATCTGGTGGGGATGACCGGGGACTACAATCTGCCGGTCCGGGCGATTGCCGGGATGGTGCTGGTGGCGGCCATTCTGTTTGTGCGGGTCGATTGCACGCAGGGGTTACAGGATGATCTGCGGGTCTCGCGTCCGGCTTAGGCTGTATCGACATAGAGAGCGACATCAATGAAGCCGTGATGTGCTGTTTTTGGCGCGAAAGCAAATTGGCCAGGGTGCAAACCGCAGGTCCTTCGACTGCGCCTCTCGCGATAAAGCTGCGAGAGGCTTCGCTCAGGATGACAATTCATTGGTCGATTCATTGGTCAATCAGCGAGTTGCACCCTGCGCAAGGTCGATGCGCACTAGTACCCCTCCCCTGCTTTTTGTGCAAATTCCATGTTCTAAAGGGGTTAGGTTCGGACTTGGTAGCGGAAGTCCTGATTTTCGCGGGGTTCATTTCGTAAAATATTCATTATGCTTGTGTTAGCTCCACATGCTTGGGGAAAACACAGCCTGGCTCTCTTGCTGAGCTATGTTTTTATTTTAAGGGATGGAGGGGAACTAAACCGCCATTTAGGGGGCGAGGATAAGGTGCTTTGGGTGTGTAGGTTGTGGGGTTTTCCACAGGGATGGGGGCTTGACGGGGTTGGGGGTGCTCGCCGGGGAGGAATGCGGGGATCTCTCCACTGCGGCGGCAAAAGTGCCGCCTCCGGTTGAGATGACGTGGGTTGGGTGGCGGCTGGAAGGAAAGCAGATTCCTCCGCTTCGCTGCGGAATGGAAATACAAAAAGGCTACGGAATCGAAATACGAAAGGCTGTGGGATGGAATTACAAAAGGTGGCGCGGGGGAATGCGTTCATTCCCACCCATCGCGAAGAAGCTGCGATGGATGGGGCACCCGGGCTTTGGTGGCGATTGAAGAAACAGCAGATTCCTCCGCTTCGCTACGGAATGGAAATACAAAAAGGCTACGGAATCGAAATACGAAAGACTGTGGGATGGAAATACAAGAGGCTGCGGAATGGAAATACAAAAGGCTGCGGAAGGGAAATGCAAAATACCGCAGAACGGAAGAAGGACGCAATGCGACTCTATCGGCCGGTGTGTTC